>JGI12574J12772_1000367_pt1 | contig 12713 bp, 5 predicted proteins | sample TtaePargueraPR_2_FD_12772 | JGI IMG/M metagenome (IMG submission 12772)
CCCCCGCCGCTACAGAATCGATGTGCGGCGCGCACCCCTGTTCCACGCGGCGGCGATTTTCGATGCGGCGGGTGAACGCTGGCTGCTGCGGCTGCTGGGCCACCACCTGGTGCGCGATCACACCACGATGGAATGCATTATCGAGGAGATTGCGCTGATCCAGCAGGGCCGACAGGCGCAGTTGCCGCAACCGCTGCCCTTCCGCGATTTTGTCGCGCGCGCGCGCCTGCGGGGCGGCGACGCGGCGCAGCGGGCATTCTTCTCGCGCATGCTGGCGGATGTGGAAGAGCCCACGGCGCCCTTCGGCCTGGTCGACATCCAGGGCGACGGCAGCGATATCGAAGAGTTGCAGCTGCCGCTGGAGCGCGGACTGTCACAGCGCATTCGGCAGCAGGCGCAGCGCTGCGGCGTCAGTGCCGCCAGCCTGTTCCACCTGGCCTGGGCCCTGGTGCTGGGCAGGACCGCCGGTCGCGACGACGTGGTCTTCGGCACAGTGCTGTTCGGCCGCCTGCAGGGCGATGCCGGCGCTGAGCGGGCCCTGGGCATGTTGATCAACACCCTGCCGATCCGCATTCGCCTGCGGAACTGCGATGCCCGGCAGGCGCTGCGGCAGACCCAGGAGGCGCTGACCGAGCTGATGCAGCACGAGCACGCCAGCCTGGTGCAGGCGCAGCGCTGCAGCGGCCTGCCCGGCGGCACGCCGCTCTTCTCCAGCCTGCTCAACTACCGCTACAACCAGCAGGGAGAGGCGCGCGGGGCGCACTTCTGGGACGGCATGGAACTGCTGCAGAGTGAGGACCGCACAAACTACCCGGTACTGATCAACGTCGACGACCTGGGGGACGGCTTCCAGCTGGTGGCGCAGGTGGCCGCCAGCGCGGGCGCCGGGCGCCTGTGCGGCTACCTGGTGGCGGCACTCAGCGGCCTGGTGCAGGAGCTGGAGTCGGAATCCGGGCGCAGAATCGCCGAACTCGAGCTGATGGACGGCCCGGAGCTGGAACAGCAGCGAGTCTGGGGCCGCCCGGCGGTGCGCGAGGTGGCAGCGGGCACGGTGCAGGGGCTGATCGGGCAAAAAGTGCGGGAGACCCCGGAGGCGCCGGCGCTGATCCTCGGGGACAAGGTCTACAGCTACCGCGAGCTGGACACCCGCGCCAACCGCCTGGCCCGGCGCCTGATCAGACTGGGGGTGGGCCCGGAAGTGCGGGTCGGGCTCTCGGTGGCGCGGTCCGCCGACTCGGTCGTCGGGCTGCTGGCCATCCTGAAGGCGGGCGGCGTCTATGTGCCGCTGGATGCGGAGTTTCCCCGGGGCAGGCTCAAGTACATCGCCGAGAGCAGCGATATCCGCGTGCTGCTGACCCACAGCCACCTGAAAGCGCGCTTCCCGACCTGCGCCGGCCTCGCGCTGCTGTCGCTGGACGGGCTGGACCTGAGCGGCGAATCCGCCGCGGACCCGAGCGTCGCGGTGCACGCCGACAACCTCGCCTATGTGCTCTACACCTCCGGCTCCACCGGTCTTCCCAAGGGCATCGAGATGTCCCACCGGGTGCTGTCGCAGCTGACGCAGTGGCAGATGCAGCGGCTGCCGGGTGCGCCGCGGACACTGATGTTTGCCTCCCCCTGTTTCGATGTGGCCTTCCAGGAGCTGGCCAGCTGTCTGGCGGCCGGCGGCGCACTGGTGCAGACCCGCGAGGAGGAGCGGCGCGACTTCGGCCTGCTGCTCGAGCTGATTGTCCGCCACTCGGTGGAGCGGATCTTCCTCCCGTTTGCGGTGCTGCAGCTGTTTGCCGAAGCGGCGCTGGCCTCGGGCGCGCGCCTGCCGCAACTGAAAGAGGTCATTACCGCGGGCGAGCAGCTCAAGCTCACCCGCCCCCTGCGCGACTGGCTGCAGCGGGAGGGGCAGATCCAGCTGGTCAACCAGTACGGACCCACCGAATCCCACGTGGTCAGCGATTTCCCCCTGCCGCGGGACTTTGTCCGGGACCCGGCGCGGGAGCTGCCACCCATTGGCCAGCCCGCCTCGGGCGCCTGTCTGCGCGTGCTCGATGGGTCGCTGCGCCCGGTGCCCCAGGGGGTGCCGGGGGAGCTGTATATCGGCGCTTCGGCGCTGGCGCGCGGCTACCTCGACCGCCCGGCCCTGACCTGCGAGCGGTTTGTGGCGGACCCCTTCGACCCTGATCCCGCGAGTTCCGGGGGCGGCCGTCTGTACCGCACCGGCGACCTGGTGCGCTGGAATGCCGACGGGCAGCTGGAGTACCTGCAGCGTATCGACCACCAGGTAAAAGTCCGCGGCTTCCGCATCGAGCTCAGTGAAATCGAGACCCAGCTCCTCTCCCAGACGGAGGTGCGCGAGGCGGTCGTCGTCGCCCAGGGCGATCCCGGCGCCGCGCGCCTGGTGGCTTATGTTTCGCCGGTGGAGGGGCAGTGCATCGACACAGTGCAACTGCGCCAGCGCCTCGGCCGCACCCTGCCGGATTACATGGTGCCGGGCGCAATGCTGGTACTGGACAGCCTGCCGCTCAACGCCAATGGCAAGGTGGATCGCAGGGCGTTGCCGGAACCGGAGCTGGCCCCGATCGCCGGCTACGAGGCGCCGCGGGGCGAAGCGGAGGAAACCCTCGCGGCTATATGGACCGAAGTGTTGGAGGTGCAGCGGGTGGGCCGGCAGGACAACTTCTTTGAGCTGGGCGGGCACTCGCTGCTGGCGGTGCAACTGGCGGCCCGCGTACAGGCTTCGCTGCGTATGAAGCTGACCATTCGCGACATCTTCACCCGTCCCTCCCTGGCCGATATGGCAGCCCTGGTTGCGGACAGCGTGCAGCCGCAAAAAATCGACGACGTCCTGTCGGAAATCGATGCCTTTATCGACAACCTGGAAGCAGTTTGATGAGCAGCACCACGACTCAACGTATTGCGGAGCGTTTTGCCGGGCTCAGCCCCGAACAGCGGCGCGCGGTTTACCGCAAGATCAGCCAGGAGGGGCTGGTCATCGGCCAGTTCCCGATTCTCGAACGGCCCGCGTCGTCGCGGAATTCGTGTCCCGCCTCCTATGCCCAGGTGCGCCAGTGGTTCCTGTGGCAGCTGGACCCGGACAGCAGCGCCTACCATATCAGCGGCGCGCTGTGGCTCAGGGGTGCACTGGATGGAGAGGCGCTACGGGCCAGCTTCGATGCGCTGGTGGCCCGCCACGAGGCACTGCGCACCCTGTTCCGCTCGGGTGACGACGGGCAGGTGGAACAGGTAATTCTTCCCGAAGCCCGCGCGCACATCGAGCAGGTCGACTTGCGCCAGGAGGATACGGATGCCCGCGATCGGCGGCTGCGCGCAGAAATCCGGCGACTGCAGCAGACCCCCTTCGATCTCGAAACGGGGCCGCTCCTGCGGCTGGGACTGATCCGCGAGTCGGCGGACGCGCACCTGCTGGTGGTGGTGATGCACCACAGTATTTCCGACGGCTGGTCGATACCGGTGATCGTCAACGAATTTTCCGAAGAGTACGGGGCGCGGGTGCAGGGGCGGGAAGCGGCGCACCGCCCCCTGCCGGTACAGTACGCCGACTACGCCCTGTGGCAGCGCAACTGGCTGGAGGCCGGGGAGAAGGAACGCCAGTTGGGTTACTGGCGCGCGCAACTGGGCGGCGAATACCCGGTACTGCAACTGCCCGCGGACCACCCGCGCGGCGCCGACGGTCGCTACCGCGCGGCGCGCCACCGGGTGGCCGTGCCCGGAGCCCTGGCGGAGCGCCTGCGCGCGCGCGCCGCTGCCGCGGGAACCACCCTGTTTACGGTGTTGCTGACCGGATTCCAGGCGCTGCTGCACCGCTACAGCGGCCTGGGCGATATCCGTGTCGGCGTGCCCATCGCCAACCGCCACCGGGTGGAGACCGAGGGCCTGGTGGGCTTTTTCGTCAACACCCAGGTACTGCGCAATCTCGTCGACCCGCGCACCAGCCTGCAGCAGCTGCTGGAGCGGGCCGGGGAGGCGGCGCTGGGCGCCCAGGGCCACCAGGACCTGCCCTTCGAACAACTGGTGGAAGCGCTGGCGCCGGAGCGCAACCTGAACGCCAACCCCCTGTTCCAGGTGATGTTCAACCACCAGAGACAGGGGCGGCAGACCCTGGATTCTCTGCCGGGGCTGGCGCTGGAAGCCCACGAGTTGGAGGCGGGGGCGGCACAGTTCGAACTGACGCTGGATACCCGCGAGGATGCCGAAGGGAAGCTGGGCGCGACTTTCACCTATGCGGCGGAATTGTTCGAACCCGCAACCGTCGGGCGCATGGCCGGCCATTACCTGCTGCTGCTCGAGGCGCTGGCCGAAAGGCCCGAATCCGCACTGGGCGATATCCAACTGCTCGGCGAAGTCGAGCAAAAGCAGCTGGCGGAATGGGGCGTCATGGAAAATCCCCACGGCGAACTGCAACCGGTGCACCGCCTGATCGAATTATTGGCGCGGGAAAATCCCGATGCCGAGGCGCTGGTTTTCGGCGGTGAAACCCTGAGTTTTTCCGAGCTCAATACCCGCGCCAACCGCCTGGCGCACCAACTGATCTCCCTGGGCGTCAGAGCGGAAGTGAGGGTGGGTATCGCCACCGAGCGCTCGCTGGAAATGATCGTCGGCCTGCTGGCAATCCTGAAGGCGGGCGGCGCCTATGTGCCGCTGGAAACGGACTACCCGCGCGAGCGGCTGGCCTGGATTATCGAGGACAGTGGTATCGAGTTGCTGCTGACCCAGAGTCATCTGCAACAACGCCTTCCGATAGATGAAGGGCTAACGGTATTGCTACTGGACCGGCAGCATTCTGTAGGAGCTTGCCTGCAAGCGAATATTCCCGGAGCCAGCGAGTCATCCCATTGGCCCGAAAACAATCCCGCGGTGGCCGTCCACGGGGAAAACCTCGCCTACGTCATTTACACCTCCGGCTCCACCGGCCGCCCAAAGGGCGCGGCCATCCGCCATAGCGCACTGGCCAGCTGCATGGCCTGGATGCAGCAAAAATACCAGCTGACCCGAGCAGATACGCTACTGCACAAGGCCCCCTTCGGCTTCGACGTCTCCGCCTGGGAAATCTTCTGGCCGCTGACCGCGGGCGTGCGCCTGGTGGTGGCCAACCCCGGCGACCACCGCGACCCCGAGCGCATCATCGACTTGATCCGCCGGCACCAGGTCACCACCCTCAACTTCGTCCCGGCCATGTTGCAGGCCTTCCTCTCCCACCCGGATATCGAAAAGGAAACCAGGCTCCGCTACGTCATCTGCGGCGGCGAAGCCATGCCCGCCGCCACCCAGCGCGAGGCGCTCGAGCGGCTGCAGGGCGTCCGCCTGCAGAATCTCTACGGCCCCACGGAGACCACCATCCACGTCACCCAGTGGACCTGCAGGAATGACGGTCGGGGCCAGGTTCCCATAGGGCGCCCCATCTCCGCCACCAACGCCTATGTACTGGATGAATCCCTGAACCGGGTACCACAGGGCGTGGCCGGCGAACTCTATATCGGCGGCGAACTGCTCGGCCGCGGCTACCTGCACCGGCCGGACCTCAGTGCGGAACGCTTCGTGGCAGATCCTTTCAGTACCACGGGCGAACGTTTATACCGCACCGGCGACCTGGTGCGCTGGAATGGCGAGGGCCAACTGGAATACCTGGGCCGCATCGACCACCAGGTAAAAATCCGCGGCCTGCGCATCGAGCTGGGCGAAATCGAGGCGCAGCTGCTGGCACAACCGGAAGTGCGTGAGGTGGTGGCGGTGGCGAAAGACAATCGCCTGCAGGCCTATGTCTCCGCCAGGGCGGGAATGGACATCGACAGTGCGCAACTGCGTGAGCGCCTCGGCCAAATCCTGCCGGACTATATGCTGCCGGGCGCCATCGTTGTATTGGAAAACCTGCCGCTGAATGCCAACGGCAAAGTGGACCGCAAGGCGCTGCCGGAAGTGGACCTGCAATCCGCGTGCTACGAAGCACCGCAGGGAGAGGCCGAGGAAATCCTGGCGCAGGTCTGGGCCGAGGTCTTGGGCGTGGATCAGGTGGGTCGCAACGATAATTTCTTCGAGTTGGGCGGGCACTCGTTGCTGGCGATCCGCGCCGTCGAAGCCATGCGCAAGCGCGGCTGCGGCTATCCGTCACTTACCTTGAGTGATCTCTATGCCAGGCCCACGGTGGGGGAACTGGCCGCGGGGCGGGGAGGCGAATCCGGCATAGTCCGTCTCAACGGGGATCTGGGCAATGACACACCGCCGCTGATCCTGATTCACGACGGCTATGGCAATATTCTCGATTACACGGACCTGGCCCGGGCGCTGGGGGACAAGTGCACGGTATTGACCTTGCCCTATCAGCAGAAAGCGGGAAGCGGGGAATACAGCTCGCTTCACGACCTGGCCCGCGCCCACGCCCGCACCATTCTCGACGCGGGCCTGAAGCCTCCGTACAGGATAGGCGGCTGGTCCCTGGGCGGCGCCCTGGCACCCCTGGTGGCGGGCATCCTGGAAGGGGAAGGCCGGCAGGTGGAATTCGTCGGCGCCGTCGATCCCTATGTGCAGAAGCCGGGCCAGTTCGGAGACCTGGGCCACGGGGAAGCCCTGCTGCAATTTACCGCGTCCCTGCTGCGCGATCCGTCCGGGTTAAAGGAAAAGGAAACCGAGGTGCGCAAAAAAATCGCGCAGGCAACGGAGTCTGTCGACGCCATTGCCTTTCTGCTCGATGAGCTTTTGTCGCAAGTCGACCCGGCACAACTTCGGGAACACGGCAAGCTTGGCGGCGAATCCCTGGCCCGCCTCTTTGTGACCGGGCGGGAACTGGGAAAAATCGCCCGCGCGCCCATTGAACCGCTGTCGCTGCGCACATCGGTTTCGGTATGGTGGGCACAAAATCGTGCGCCGGAGGACAGGACCCGCTATGCCGAGTGGCTGGGGATGAATGTCAGTGCGCGGGAGATGGCGGGGGATCACTTCGAGGTAATCCGGATGCCTCAAACCCTGAAGTCTATTGCCGGAGCGCTGCAAGAAAGTAAGATTTGCAAGAAATATGCGAAAGGAGGGTGGTAATGACGGCTTTAGCATTCAAAGAAGCCTGCCACAGCTTTGCTCAAGCTGCGGCGCCGTATGTCCCCATAAGAGACGATTCGCACTACGAAGAGGCGTTGGAGCTTGTAGAAAGCCTTCTGGAAGAGGCGGACGACTCTCCCGACGACCCGCTCAATGCGGTTATTGAGTTATTGGGGCGAGCCATTGAAACCTACGAGAATCGGGACGAAGAGCTTGTGGCTTTTGAGGCACGCGCTATGGGGCAGCCCGCCGACCTGGGGATGTTGCGGTTACTCATGGCTCAACATCACCTCGGCACCGCCGATCTTCCTGAAATCGGTTCCAAGTCCATGGTATCCAGGGTGCTTTCCGGTGAGCGCAGCCTGAACAAAAATCATATCAAGGCGCTTTCCGAACGCTTTCAAATTAACCCGGGGCTCTTCTTTTAGCAGGAGTTGAAAAAGCCGAAGCGTGGCTTTTTCAAGCCACCTTTGCGGCGCATGTCCGCAAAGGTGGTCACTTGGACTAGATCAGAAGTCGACCTGCGCCCCCAGCTTGATGGTGCGCGGTGCACCCTGCAGGAGGTAGCTGCTTTCCGGGGTGGTTACCCAGTAAGCCTCGTCCGCGAGGTTGTCCACGTTGAGGCGCAGGGTGAGCGCGTTGCCGCCTACCTGGCTCTCGTAGCGCGCGCCCAGGTCGAACAGGGTAACGGAGCCGAGATCCCACTGGCCCAGCGGGCGTTCGCCGGTATAGCGGGCACCGGCGGTAAAGGTGAGGGGCAGGTCCGCGGGGCTGTACTCGCCAAAAAGACTGATTTGCTCGCGTGCCACGCCGGGCACCTTGTTGCCATCTAGCGCAGCGTTACCGGTTTCTTCCGCCCTGGCATCGAGCCAGGTGGCACTGGCATTCAGCAGCCACTCGGGGCTGAGGCGGAACTTGCCGGACAGTTCCAGGCCTTCGTAACGGACTTCGCCGTTCTGGGTGTACACATTGGTGGTCGTATTGCGGTAGTCATAGCCCCGCTGAAGACGGAAGAGGGCGGCGTTGGCGGACCAGTTTTCCCCTTCCGCCTTGGCGCCGATTTCGCGCTGCTCGCTCTCCATGGGGTCGAACACCTCGAAGGCATTGGCGGCGTCCGCGGGCGCGATGTTGCCCTGTTCCAGGGATTCGATATAACTGGCGTAGGTGGACAACCAGGATACCGGCCGGTAGATGACGGCGGCCGTGGGGGTGGTGGCGTAGCGGTCGTAGTCGCCCAGCACATCCTCCAGGTTGCCGCGGCGCAGGCCGAGGACGATATCCAGGTCGGTGCCGAAGTGCAGCGTATCGGAAAGGAAGGCTTCGCGGCGCGTTACCCTGCTGTACTCCTCGTCTGCGTCCTTGAAGTCCACCCGGTAAAAGGTGTTTTCGAAGTCCTGCGGATCGCTGAGGTTGCCTTCGCCCACATCTGCGCGCTGATAGTCGTCCAATCCGGTCCAAAAGTTGCGGGTTTTGGCGCGGGCGAGACCGGCGGTGACTTCGTGCAGAACAGGCCCGGTTTCCAGTTCGCCGCTCAGCACAACCTGGCTGTCGCTGCTCTTGAAACGGTTGGAGTAGCTAATCAGGCGCGCCGCATAATCGCCCTCAATGTTGGCGTAGAGTGTGGGCATCAGGTATTCGCGGCCGTTATCGGAGATGCGGTGCGAGAGGGAAAGATCCCAGGCTTCGGCAAATTGCCAGCGCAGCTCGGTACCAAAGGTCTCGTGAACGGAGCCGTAGCGCGAGTAGCTGGGGGCCAGGCGCTCGTCGCCATCGATTGGATACAGAGGCTCTCCGGGTACGCCAAGTGGACCCAGGTCCAGTTGGGTTGGGTCCTCGTCATTTGCGACGCTGGCATTGGGGAAGAGCGACCAGTAGCCACCCCGCCGCACATGCTCGCCACTCAGTCCGTCGATCCGCCACTCCAGCCCGGGCGCGATACGCCAGTCCAGGGCCACGGAGGCGGAGTGGCGACGGGACTCGCCATCGTCGATATAAGTGTCCCCGCTTTCCCCCACCAGGTTGACGCGGTAGCCGAATGCGCCCTCGTCGCCCAGGCGCCCGCCGGCATCGCCGTGTACCAGGAAGAGGCCGCTGTCCATGGCCTGGGTATTGATGCTCAGCAGGGTTTCTTCGGTGGGGCGCTTCAGCACGTAATTGATAATTCCGCCGGGTTGCCCGAAGCCGGAGAGAAAGCCGCTCGCGCCCTTGAGGATTTCCACTCGCTCCACGTGCTCCAAGGGCAGGTCGCTGGAGCGCAGGCGAACGTTGGAGCCGTCCAGCTTCTGCCCGGTATCGCCGTCCAGCATAAGGCCGCGAATCGCCAGGGTGTTGTTCTCGGTAACGATATTGTCGGGCATCAGGCTGATGGAGGCATCGCCCTTGGCGATATCGGCCAGCGAGCGCGCCTGGCGGTTCTCGATCAGCTCGTGGGAGAAAACCTCGATGCTGTAGGGGGTGTCCTTGAGGGATTTTTCACCCAGCGCGCCGGTGCTCGCGCGCTCGACGCGGTAGGCGTCGGCGGCGGTGCCCCGGTCTGCGTTTTCTGCGACCGAGGCGCCGATCTTGACCGCGGGCAGCGCGGTGGCATCACCGGCGGCCGCCAGGCTGACCATGCCGCCGTTGATCCGGTAGCGAAGCGTCGTGCCGGCCAGCAAGCGGCTCAAGGCCTGCTCCGCGGACAGGTTTCCGCTCACCGCGGCTGCCTGTTTGCCCCTGACGAGGTGGCTGTCGGCTGACACCTGCAGGCCGGACTGGCGGCCGAACTGGATCAGCGCATCGCTGAGGGGCTGGGCCGGGATACTGTAGCTGCGGGATTCGCTGCCGGTGGTGGTTCCTGTCCGGTTTGTTGTTTCCTGCGCCAGTATCGCGGGCGCGGAAAGGGTCGCGGCGGTGGAAATGCAGAGAGCCAGTATGGTCGGCCGTGCGGTAAGACGGGGCTTGGCGAGTGGCATTTTTCGGTTCATGTTTTGTGAATGGCCTGGTTGGTGAGTCGAACATTCAGGTGATAACGAGACTTGTTGTTATCCCTCCAGCTGTATCAACGAACGGGCCTGCGGTTTTTCCAATAAAAAGGGTAACTACTCGTCCATGCTGCCAGTAAGGGAGGCCTGGGCGGCCCTGCTGTCGGTGGCCATTTGGGAAAAAGCCTCATCGGCAAACATTTCCCAAATGGCCCCCGACATCAGGGCCTTCGTATCAGGCTCCGGTATTCCTTTCCGAGTCCCGAGGCATATAGAAATCAGGCACTGACCAGCTTTTTAGCGGGTTCCTCAAAGCCCCTCCCGGTCTCTTTGGCAAGGGCTGCGCCGATCTCCTGGGAGCGCACGGCGAGGATCGACAGCAGGGTGTCGCTGATGCCGTGGGTGGTTTCGCTGGCGCCCTGGACGAATACGGCAGGCTGGAAGTCCGGCGTGCTCTGCAGGCGGTAGTGGCGATCCACCGAGAAACCGGGCAGGTAGGGGGCCAGGGGGGCGAGCAGTTCCCTGTGGTGATTGCGGGTGTAGCCGGTGGCCAGGACAACGGCGTCGTAGCGGCTTTCGTAGGCCTTCCCCGTATCCTTTTCCACCAGCTGTAGCAGGATGCCGTCATCGGTGGCGTGGACGCCCCGGGTTTCACAGCGGGTGAGCAGCCGGTGGCGGCTGTGGCCTGTGACTTTCTGGGAGTAGAGGATTTCGAAGATCTGGTCTATCTGGTCGATGTCGGGGGCGGCGTAGTTGGTGTGCCGGAACTCGTCGAGCAGGCTGGCGCGCTCCTCGGGAGTGCGGCTGTACATGTAGTCGGTGAATTCACTATTGAAGATTTCGTTGACGGAGGGACTGTCGTCCGAGGGGTGCATGGCGCGCCCGCGCATGATCAGGTCCACCTGGGGCGCACTGGGGCGGCCGTGCAGGTCCAGGAAAATTTCCGCCGCACTCTGCCCGGCGCCGATCACCGCAATCCGCCGCGCCTGGTCCAGCTTTTCGACACTGCCCAGGTAGCGGCTTGAGTGGAACACCCTGTGGTCGTCCCGCAGGGGGCGGAAGCCTTCGGGGATATTGGGGGCTCCGCCAATACCGAGCACCAGGTTCTGGGTCAGGCGCTCGCGGGTTTTGCCGCCGGCGTCGCGGCTGGTGACGCGCAGCAGGGATACCTGGTCCCGGAACATCTCCGGAGAAATCTCCAGGACCTCTTCGCCGTAGATACACTGGTTGTCGAAGTGGCTGGCGGCCCAGGCGAGGTAGTCGTTGAATTCATATCGGCTGGGGAAGAAGGTTTTCAGGTTGATGAAGTCCTGCAGCCGCCCCTTTTCAAACAGGTAATTGACAAAGGTAAAGTGGCTGCGCGGGTTGCGCAGGGAGGCCAGGTCCTTCAGGAAGGATATCTGCATGTCTGTGCCTTCCAGCAGCATATCCTTGTGCCAGGCGAAGTGCGGTTGCTGCTCGATGAACAGGGCGTCCAGCTGGTGACCCTTTTGCCGCTGTTCCTCCAGGGCGATGGCCAGGGCTACATTGGAGGGGCCGAAGCCAATACCGATCAGGTCGTGTACATTCATTGCTAGGTCCTTTTTGACTGGGTCCTTTCTGATTCTGGAATCCCGTTTTCAGAAAGTGACGAAGCGGGCGCGCGGATGTTTAGGTTAAACAGCGAGCTTGTAGATTCGTCTAACGGGCATCACTGGCCGCGCGAAGGTTTGTCAATGCCCATGTCGAAAAAGAAACTGGTCTATGTCTGGTCCCTGAGAAACGCCGCCGCCGACAGGGCCGGGCAGTTCATCGATTACAAGGGTGAACGGCGCTATATGATGTCCCCGCTGGAATACCTGGTGGACCGGCTCAACCACACGGATTTGGGGGAGCGTCTCTCTCTCGAGGGGGTGATCCACGATGACGACGAGCAGTCCCCCAGGGACAGGGCCGCGCTCGGGGACTATGGCTTTGCGCCGGGCGGAGACTGGTTTTTCCCCGAAGAATTGACGGTGCGCGACCGGCGGGTTGCCGAGCTGATGATCTCTGTTCCCTCCAGTTACCGGAAACTCCCCTTGGGTGTCCCGGAGCGGATAGCGGGCAAGCGTGCTTTCGAGAAGTCGCTCCTGGACAAGCTTATAGAACTGGATGCCGACCTGGTGCTGCTCGATGGCCTGCTGGTGATCCTGGATGAACTGGTGCGCCCCGGGAGCCTCTTCCACCGCAGAATCGCCAATATCCACCCGGGTATCACCCGCCTCGAGTCGCCCTACGAGCGCCGCGGCGCCAGTGCGACCCTGGACGCGCTCTACGGCGCGCGCGGGCAGAAAGTGCTCGACTGGCAGACAATGGAGACAGAGGCCGTCCGGCCGCTGTTGAAAACGGGGGCCTCTTTCCATTACGTGGACAACGGCATCGACTCCGGCGAGGTGATTGCCGATGCGCTCAACACCGAAATAGATCCGCAGGACACCATCCTGGAGCTGCGCTGGAACAACTTCCGGAACAGTCTGTTCCCCGCGCTTGTCCGGGGGCTGGAAATCATGGCGCAGCGCATGGCCGCCGGGGCGGCGGCAGAGGTGGCGAATTGACGCCCGCCGCTGTAACTACTCACCCCTCGGAATCCGGGCGTAGGGTGTAATAGCCTCTGGCGTATTACACCAACCGCCGCCGGTGGAATTCGCGAAGCTCATTCCACCCTACGGATTGGCGGCGGGTGAGTAGTTACCC
>JGI12574J12772_1000377_pt1 | contig 12421 bp, 9 predicted proteins | sample TtaePargueraPR_2_FD_12772 | JGI IMG/M metagenome (IMG submission 12772)
ACGTCACCGCCCAGTNCCTGCCGATCCAGCAGCGGCTGGCCGACCACGACCTGCTCAACGAGTGGGTGACCCCGATCGGGTCGGCGGTGTTCGCGATCCCGCCCGGCTGCGGGCCCGGTGGCTGGATCGGCGAGAGCCTGCTGGCCTGACAAGTTGGCGGTACGTCAGACACCGGTGTGCCGGACCGCGGGGGAGCGGTCCGGCACACCGGTGGGGGGAGGGAAGGTCAGATCATCCAGCGGTTGCGCTGCACGAAGGGCAGCTTCGCCCAGAGCCGGCCGAGACCCCAGGTGTGGCCGGCGTACGCGGCGGCGAGGACGACCAGGACGACCGCGTAGACGATGTGGTAGTCGACCAGCGGGTTTGTCGCGTGGGCGGGTTCACCGCTGGCGGTGACGCGGTCGAGCGGGAACTCGGCGAGCCACATGAACACCATCATGAGGGCGCCGGAAGCGGCGGCGACGCGCAGCCCGATGCCGGCGATCAGGGCGATGCCGATGGCACCGAGACCGGTCATGAACAGGGTGTCGGCCCACCAGGTGCCGGCGATCGAGTGGAAGAACGACTGCAGCGGGCCGACCTCGACCGAGGAGAGGAAGCCCTTGGTCGGCGAGCCGCCGTTGACCCAGGCCCGCTCGGCCGGGGTGGCGAAGCCGAAGCCGAAGGTCTTGTCGAGGAACGCCCAGAGGAAGACGAACCCGGTGGAGATCCGCAGCACGGCCAGGGCCCGGGCGGCGGTGGTGGTCAGCATCGCGCCGGGGAGTTCGGCGCGCTCGAGGGGCCGTTCGATCGACCGGTGGCTGGTGTGCTGGGTGATGGTCATCGTCGCCTCCGCGACTCGTATCTCGCTGTGACGAGATCAGCTTCCCGCGTTGGCGGTTCCCGGCGCCTGAGGCGGAACACCCGTGGTGGCCGGGACCTTGGTCCCGGCCACCACGGGACGTCCGTCGGCGCCGTCGGCGCTCCGTTCGGCGTGGTCAGAGTCCGGCTGCGGCGTCGTAGCGGCGACGCAGATCGGCCATCTCCGGTTCGGCCAGGGCCTCCTTCATCGCCAGCTCCGCGTACCTCGGCGGGAACATCTGTCGCAGCCGGTCAACGAACATGATCTCGGCGGTGGCCTCGACCACCTGGATGCCCGGAGGCTCGGTGGACAGGTCCATGATCACCGGACCGGCGAGCTTCGGAGCGACGTCCCAGGGGCGGTCGGGTCCGGCGACCCCGCACAGGTGGAAACCGTAGACGGTGTGCACGTCGGCGAGCTTGTCGACGTCGGCCGGCTCGTGGCCGTAGACGTGGACCCCGCAGATCACCGTCGGTGCCGGCTCGTCCCCGTTGGCCGCCTGCACGATGTGTCCGGCGTGGTTGTGCTGCTCCGGGTCCGCCTGTTCGAGCGTGGCGCGCATCCGGGTCATGATCTGCCCGCGCAGATCCGCCGGTGCCAGTTCCGGGCCGGCCGAGTTGACCAACACCACCACGCTCGCCGACGTCGCCAGCAGGATCACCCCCACCCAGACAAAGCGGTTCCGGTACCATCTCGCGAATCTCTCCCGGGAAACCATGACCACTTCTCACCTCGTCGCCGAATCCGTTGCGCTGACAGACCACCGTGGATGATGCCGTCGGGCGGTGCGGGTGCGGGCGTCTGCCAGGGGGCGCTGCCAACACCGCGATGCTCCCGGCTGGCCGTTCTCAGTGCGGTTGCCCCCGCGCTGCGGCGATGTGAGTCATTTCAGCACGGCCGGACCCAATTCAGCAACATCGATGAATCTCGGGAGGTAGGGGATACCCAAGAGGTGCGTGGTGTTCGAGGAGTATCCACGTGATACTCCGTGCACAAGGGGCGGCGAACCGGGTGTGGACCGGGTTCTGGGGTTGGAGGTCGTCCAAGGCAGGATCACCGAAGGAGGCTCATCGTGAGATTGTCCCGCTCGGTCAAGATGGCGCTCGCCGTGGCAACCGGCCTGGCGCTGACCTTGGCGATCAGTCCATCGACCGCGTCGGCGGCCGGTGGCGCGAGTTCGGCGGCTCCGGCCCCTGCCGCCGGAACGTCGCAGGCGACCTGGCATCTGTCCGACTACGAGCAGCGTGCGTGTCTCCCGGCCAACGTATCCAACTTCACGTACTTCGTTGGATTCGTCGCCGGGTCGTGGTCGACGCCCCTGCACGTCGACATGCACGGTCTGCCCGAGGGTACGGACTACGGCCTGCCGGTTCCGATCCCGCCGGGGTCGAACGGCGACCGGTACGTCGGCATCGCCTGGGTGGCGATGACCCTGCCGCCGCTGGACTTCGGCGAGTACCCGGCCGAGATGACGCTGACCGACGGCGTGGTGACCCAGCGCATGCCGATCGTGATCAAGATCCAGGAGCGGTGGGGGTGTGGGCTCTGATCAGCTCGCTGCAGGTCGTCCGCGACCTCGGGTGAGTTGATCCAGGCGCCACAAGCGAGGACCTCGCCGTGGGTGTGGCCGGCTCGTCGCCGACCACGCCCGCGACGAGGTCCTCACTGGTTCTGCAGGCGGACTACCCGGCTGAGCAGGTAGGGGTCATGCCGGTGCCGGTACCGGTGCCCTGGAAGCCGAACTCGGTCGACTGGCCGGCACCGATGTTGCCGTTGTAGCTGACGTTGCTGAACTGGACGGTGCCGCTGTTTCCGCTCCGGCTGGCGTTCCAGGCGTTGGTCACGCTGGCACCCGACGGCAGGGCCATCGTGACCGACCAGCCGTTGACCGGGGAGGCGCCGGCGGTCACCCGTACGGTGGCGACGAAGCCGCCCGGCCACTGGTTGACCGACACCGTCGCCGTGCAGCCGCCAGCCGGTGGCGGGGTCGTGGGCGGCGGGGTGGTCGGTGGCGGGGTGGTCGGTGGCGGAGTCGTAGGTGGCGGGGTGGTCGGCGGTGGAGTCGTGGGCGGCGGAGTCGTCGGCGGAACGGTCGTCGGTGGCGGGGTGGTCGGGCCGTCGGCGAGGGTCGGCGTCGTCCAGTCCCGCCACTGGGCCAGGTTGCCGGACTTGTTGCTGGCGATCCGGAAGGTGCCGGCCGCACTGCCGGTGTTCAGCAGGTACTTCTGGATGTGCTGCTGCAGGGGGGTGCGCCACTCCGACCGGCTGGCGCAGTGGCTGCCGTCGGAGACGGCGGACCAGTAGGTGATGTTCTCGTACGCTCCAAGTGCCCGGTAGATCTCGGCGCCGCCGAGCGCGGCGACGCTGCCGGACTGGGCTGCCAGCCAGTCGATGTGCGGGTTCTCCATGATGAACAGACCACGTGGGGCGACCATGCCGACCATCTGGTGGGTGTCCACCGGCAGGCCGGCCGGGTTGCCGGTGTACGAGCCGAACGCGTCGCCGAGCCACGGCTGCTCGCCGTACGCGCTGCTCAGCGGCTGTGCCCCGGCTTCCTGGGCGATCGCCCGGAAGGCCGGCGCGCCGCCGCTGCCCGACTCGATCGGCATGGTCAGCGCGACCCGCTGGTCGAAGACGCCAGCCACGAAGGCCCCCTTGCCGAACCGGGAGCAGCCGGTGACGCCGATGTCGGTCCGCAGGATGTTGCCGCCGGACTGCTCGATGACGTCGATGATCCGGCTGACCCCCCATGCCCAGGCCATCAGCAGTCCGGTGCTGCTGGACGATCCGTAGATGCTGTAGAACGCCCCCTGCTTGTTGCTGCGTCCGGTGCCTTCCTGGCCGACGGAGAACGGGTCGAAGCTGATCACGGCGGCACCGGCGGACCGGATGGTGGCGGTGTCCGCGCCGAATCCGCCATAGACGATGACGGCCGGGTGGGGTCCGGATCCGCTGGGCAGTTGGACGCCGGCCGAGAAGCTTGAGCTGCGGCCGTTGTGCGAGACGTTCACCGTGATGGTGGAGCTGGTCACGGTGCCGGTGACGGTGGCCGGCTTGGCCGGCTTGTCACCGTAGACGTACCGTTCGGCCTGCTCCCGGATCTCGGCCCGCCGGCAGACCCACTCGGCCTTGGTGGTGATCCGCGAACCGTCGATCTTTCGGAACGGATCTGGAAGTCGGGAGTTGGGGCTGAAGGAACCTGGATTGGGTACGGGGCAGTCGGCGCCCTCGTCCTCGACGTTCGAGGCGAAGGCGAGGCTGCCGACGGCGGCGTCGGCGGTGTGGGTTCCCGCCAGTGCTGTCATGGCTCCAGCGACCGCGAGGGCTGCTGTGGACAGCACGACGACCGCCGGACGGATCATCGAGCGGCCCGAGCTGATGGTCACCAGGGCTCTCCCTTCTGGCTAGGTGATGGTCGCGACATCGATCGAAGATCGCGGATGTCACAGCGATAAGTTTCGAACGATACAACGAAACGTGTCAATGGGTTGGTGGCTAGTCGGCGCCAAAGCAGACAAACGCGGCGGCGGTCGCGTGCCGGGCCCCGGCCGCACCGTCCGGCCCGGCGGCGAACGCCTGCTGTGCCCGGGCCAGCGCCACCGCCGGAGCATGTCCGGCCAGCATCTCGCGGTGCAGCTCCAGCATCAGCGCGGTGGTCAGCTCGCCCGGCACCGGCAGCACCGTCGCGATCAGGCAGCGGGTGCCCAGCGCCAGCAGCACCGCGGTGAAGCCCATCACCTCGTCGCCGGGGCGGACCCCGGCCAGCCCGGAATCACAGGCCGACAACACCACGCATCCGGGCGGGCTGGTGATCCGCTCCAGTTCGTACGCGGTCAGCGGTCCGTCGGCCAGCTCCAGTGTGGAAAACAGTGGGTTGTCCGCCCGGAACCGCCCGTGCGCGGCGATGTGCGCCAGCCGCGCACCGTTGAGCGCCCCGGTCACCGCGTCGGCAGTGGCGGCGGCACCGGTGAGCGTGCGGGAGCCGGGCAGCACCGCACCGAGCTGCCGTACCTCGGTCTCGGCGGCCGGCAACCGCGGCCCGGCCACCAGCACCGCCGGCCCGCCGGCAGGCTGCACCCCGGCAGGCCGCGGGTCTGCCCCGCCGTTGCGCCGGCCGGCGGCCCGCAGCCACGCCGTCGCCGACGGCGCCACGGTCACCGCCCGGCCCGCACAGGTCGGCAGACCCGACCACGGTACGGCGTGCAGGTCGCCGATCGGCACGATCACCAGCGGACGGTCGGCGATCAGCTCGCGTACCGGATCGAACAGTTGCCGGTCCAACACGCCGGCGGTGTGCCGCACCCCGGCCCGCGCGTCGGCGCTGTCGCCGGTGGTGACCAGCCGGCGCAACCCGAACCGGTGCAGCCGGGCCACCCGTACCGCGTCGGTCAGCGACCCGAGATCGTGCAGCGTCGGCCGGCCGTCGCGGACCAGCACCGCGAGCAGCCGTTCGCCGTGCGCCACCAGCTCCAGCAGTACGGCGGCACCGAGCGCCGCGGCGAGGTCGGTGACCCCGGGCGGCGCGAGCAGTTCGCCGCCACCGTTGACCCCTCGGGCCAGCTCCCGGATCAGCTGCTCCAGCCGGGCCTGACTGCCGCGCAGCGTCTGCACCGGGTTGCCGGCCAGCAGCGCGTCCTCCAGCGCGGCGCTGACCATCCGTAGCTCGGTCAGCGCGGTGGCCAGGTCCGGATCCGGTGGCGGTGAGACCCGCCGCATCCGCAGCGCGTTGGCCCGCCAGCGTTCCGCCCAGGTCAGCACCTGCGCCGGCGCGCCCCGCCGGATGGCGATGTCCAGGCCTTCGGCGGCCAGCTCCTTGCCGTACGTCCCGCTGTTGGCCCGCAGCTCGGTAGCGCCGAGCGAGGCGCGGTGCCCGTCGAGTACGGCCAGACCGTGGCGCAGCGCACGGGCCGCCCCGGATTCGTCGCCGGCCAGCCGGTGGCGCAACGCCAGGGCGTACCACCCCTGGGCCCGGCGGGGCGCGGTACCCCGCCGCCGGGCGTCAGCGGCGATCTCCAGCAGCTCGACCGCCCGGCTGTGCCGACCCAGCGTAGTGGCCAGCCGGGCGGCCTCGATCCTGCTGGTCAACGCCGGTCCGGGCCAGCCGGTGGCGTCGAGCTGGTCGGCGGTACGGATCATCGCGGCGAGCAGTGCGGGGGACCGGGTGCCCCGGGCGTACCCGGCCCGCAGCTCGACGTGCCGGGCGAGGGTTGCCCAGGCCCGCCGGCCCTGCCGTCGGAACCGGCTACGCGCCGCCCCAGCGGTGTCGGCTGCGGTGGCCAGGTCGCCGGCGAGCAGCGCGGCCCGTGCCTGGGCGAGCAGCGCCTCGGCCAGGTCCGAGGCCATCCCGAGCCGGCGCAGCTCGGTCACGGCGGTCTCGGCCACCGCGACCGCCTCGTCGATCAGCGGTACGGACAGCAGCAGCTCGAAGCGGTCCAGCAGCAGCGCGGGGCGGGGCACCGCGAGCCGGCGGTACTCGTTGTCGACCTCGGCGAAGCAGTGCAACGCGCCGGCCACGTCGCCGCGTTGTCCGGTGGCGATGCCGCTGTTCCACCGGGCGTCGGCGGCGGCCAGGTCCAGCCCGAGCTGACTGAAGATGGCCGCGGCGCGGTTCAGGTCGTCGTCGGTGTCGGCATCGAGATGGGCGTTGAGGTGGGCGTTGAGCAGCCCCCGGTTGTTGCGGGCGCGCGCCTCCAGCAGCAGGTCGCCCTCGCGGCGGGCGATTTCCACCGCCTGGTCGTAGTCGCGGACCGCCTCGTCGAACCGGCCCCGGTAGTGCAGCACCACGCCGCGCTGCATCCGGGCACGGCCGGCGTCGGCGCCGGTCAGCTGCGGCAGGGCCAGGGTGACGACCCGCAGCGCGGCGGTGGTCCGGCCGGCACTGGCCAGTACGTAGCCGAGGCTCATCCGGGCCAGTGCCCGAAGCCGGGCGTCGTCCCCGGCCCGTACCGCCCGGCGCAGGTGGCGTGCCGCGCCGGTCAGGTCGTTGAGCTCGCGTAACGCCAGGCCGATGGCGCGTTCCGCAGTGGACCGGGTGCGGGCGTCCGGCGCGTCGGCAAGCACCCGGTGGGCGATCGAGATGGCCTCGTGTGGGTAGCGCTGGACGGTGTCCAGGGCCCGCTGTGCCAGGTCGACACCGGAATCGGTGCGTTCGGTCACGAGAGAGAGAATTCCCCACCCGTGCACCCCGGGTCAACGCCGGCACCCGGGCGCCAGTCATTTAATTGACACATAACTATCCTTTGAAATAATCGTGTCGGTCCCGTAACCTTCTGTGGTCGCCCTCGTGGTGCCGGCCCCGTCTCCTACCCGCTTGGAGGGTCAGGTGTCGTCCGACCACCGTCACCCCGTGCCGGGTCTCCCCGGGCAGGTCTCGCGCCGGCAGCTGATGGGGTGGTCCGCGCTGGCCGCCGCGCTGCTGCCCCTCGGCCCGGCGACCAGCTGGCCGCACCTGACCGGCCAGGCCGGCGCGCCAGGACCCGCCGACCGGTCCCTCGACCAGAGCTACCAACGGGCGTTCCTGGAGATCCTGGCCGCCCACCCGGCGGTACGGCGGTACACCGCGGCAGCCGGCAAGGAGTTCCTCTACCGCCCCCGGCAACTACTGGTCGCCCCGGCCGACGTCGAGCGGGTGACGGCCCGGCTGCGCGCCGACGGCCACCAGGTCACCGAGGACGACGGCTTCGCTCAGGTCGGCCGGCTGCGCTTCGACCGGGAGACCGACATCCCGGCCGTGGTCGACAAGCTCCGCGACCCGCGCCAGTGGCCCGGCGGGCGGACCCCGCAGGTGCAGCCGCACCACGTCCTGCTCGGCTTCGGCAACATCATGGGCAACCCCGGCGGGCCACCCCGGTTAGCGGCCGCGCTGCCACCGCCCGACCCGGCCCGGCTCGGTGAAGGGGCCGACGTCACGGTCGGTGTCTGCGACACCGGCATCTGGCGGCTGGCCGGCGACGTGCACCCGGACTGGCTCGGCGGCAGCTACCTGCCGGAGACCGACGACGAGGACCCGCTGTACCTCGGCGGCACCCAACTGGCCCTGCAGGGCGGGCACGGCACCTTCGTCGCCGGTGTCGTACGGCAGGCCGCCCCGGGCGTACGGGTCGACCCGGAGTCGGCACTGGACGCCAACGGCATCGGCGACGAGGAGGGCCTGATCGCCGCGATCGGCCGGCTCGGCCCGAAGGTGTCGGTCATCAACCTCTCCCTCGGTTACTTCACGCAACACGACCAGCCGCCGATGCCGCTGGCCAACGCTCTAGCCGCGCTGCCGAAGACGACGGCGGTGGTCGCCGCCGCCGGCAACGCCGGCACCAGCCGCCCGTCCTGGCCGGCGGCGCTGCCCGGTGTGCTGGCCGTCGCCGCCCTCGACGCGACCGACGGCGTCCCGGTGCCGGCCGACTACAGCAGCTACGGCTCCTGGGTGGACGCCAGCGCGTACGGCGACCGCACCAGCACGTACGTCGACGGGGAGATGGTCCTGCCCGGCCAGCCGGTGCTGCACTTCGACGGTTTCGCCGCCTGGGCCGGCACCTCCTTCGCCACCGGCCACGTCTCCGGCCGGCTCGCCGCCCTGATGACCAGCGCCGGGCTGGACGCGGCGGCAGCCGCGGCGGTGCTGACCGCCGGCCCGGCCTGGCACCCCGACTACGGCGTGCTGGTCGGATGAGTAGTCCCGACGCCGTTCCCGATCCGGCGCCTGCTCCCGATCCGGCGCCGGCAACCGTCCCCGACCTGGTTTCCGCTGCCGCTGCCGGCGACGAGACCGCCTGGGCCGCGCTGGTCCACCGGTACGGCCCGCTGGTGGCGACGGTGATCCGCAGCCACGGGCTCGACCACGCCGACGCCGCTGACGTCAACCAGACCGTCTGGCTGCGGCTGGTCGAACACCTCGGCCGGCTGCGCGAGGCACACGCGCTGCCCGCGTGGCTGGTGACCACCACCCGACGGGAGTGTCACCGAATGCTGCGGCTCGGCCGGCGTACCCAGCCGTTCGACCCGTACGACGAATCGACCGACGCGCATGTCGGTGTCTTTCGGCTGGTCGACCCGACGACTCCCGACGAGGATCTGCTCCGGGACGAGCGGCGCCAGGCGCTGCGTGACGCGTTCGCCGAGTTGCCGCCGCGCTGCCGGGAACTACTCGCGCTACTCGTCGCCGACCCGCCGGCCAGCTACCGTGAGATCGGCGAGCAACTCGGCATGCCCACTGGAAGCGTCGGTCCGACCCAGGCCCGATGCCTGGCGAAGCTGCGCAACTGCCCAGCCCTCGCCCCGTACGTCAGGATCGGCCCGCCCGGGGAGAAGCAGGGGAACGGAGGTGAACGTGATGCGGCAGTGGCCACCAAACAGTGACGACGAGCTGCTGATCGAGCTGGGTGCCGCCCTGCGTGACTCCGGACCGGTGCCGGAGCACTTCCTGGCCGCGGCACTGGCCGCGTTCAGCTGGCGGACCGTCGACGCCGAGCTGGCGGTCGCCGAGCTGACCTTCGACTCGGCTTGTGACCTGGAGCCGGCCGGGTCGACCCGGTCCGGCGGTACCGACCGGACCCTGACCTTCCGGTCCGGCCCGGTGGTTCTCGCCGTCGAGGTCACCGCGAGCGGGGTGGTGGGGCAGCTCTCGCCGGCCGCGCCGGGCCGGCTCAGCGCCCGGTCCGCCGCCGGGCAGTACGAGGACGTGCCGGTTGACGAGGCCGGGTTCTTCTCGATGGGCGTACCGCCGACCGGCCCGGTGCAGCTGCGGGCCAGCACCGCGACGTACAAGGTCCGGACCTGCTGGGTCAGCCTGCGCTGAGCCAGCAGATCCGGACCTCGGCGGGACGGAGGTCACGGGTCCCGGACGTCACCTCCGTCCCTGCCCTGCGAGGTGGCTAACGGTCCTGCTTGCCGACGGTCACGTCGTAACGCACACCACCCAGGTCGGCCCGGTCGGAGCCGTCGATGTCCGGGCCGAACTGCGTCACCAGTACGGCGATCGGCTTCTCGACCGGCTTGGTGGCGGTGAACAGCAGTCGCATGGTCAGCCGCTCGTTGCCGCGCAGCATCAGGTTGTCCAGGCTGGCCTGGCCCGGATCGACGATCTCGACCCGGTTGCGGCCCGCTTCCCGGATGCCCTTGCCAGCCATTCCGCCCTCGACCCAGCGCGCGAACAACGTCGGCCCGAGATCCACCACGAGTCGGCCACCGGCGGTGCGCAGCGGCGCGCCGTCCTCGTTGAAGACCACGCTGTTGCGGGTCGGCTCCCGCAGGACGTTGCCGATCGCGAACGGCCGGACCTCGGTCGGCCCGTTGGGTGCCAGCGCCACCGAGTCCACGTTGCGCCAGGCGATGTTGTTGTTGTTTCGCGTGTTCTGCGGGGTGTCCGGGCCCTCGACGGTCATCGGGTCGTTGGCGGAGACCCACCGGGTGAGCAGGCAGAAGTGCCCCGGCCCGGGGACCCCGTTCCACGGGATGGTGACCGTGGTGATGCCTGGGGCGACCGACACCGAGGTCCAGCCGATCTCGGTCCAGTCAGTGGGCCAGGACGCGCCGCCGCCCGGGGTGGTCCGGTAGACGTGGAGTTCGCCCTGCTCGGTCACCGGGTTGCCGTACGGTCCGGGATTGCGCAGCTTGACGAAGATGTAGTTGGTCTGCCCGATGATCGGGTTCTGGCTGACCGCACACTCCACGGCGGTGTTGCAGACCTTGATGTCTGGGCTCTGCCAGATCGAACCGATGTTGTGCGGCTGGAGTCCGACGTCGGACGAGTTGTCCATCATATAGACGTCGGCGGCCGTGCCGGCTGCACCGCTGTCGGTCGAGCGGTCGAGGGCTGCCGCGCCTGCCGAGGTGACCGGCAGTAGCAGCGCTACGGCGGCAGCGGTGACCAGGGCGAGCGTTGATCGACGTACGCGTTGCGTCAGTCGCGTGGACAAAGGTTCCTCCCGAGGTAGGGGTGTGGACGGCAGACCGTTACGGTCACGGTCGCGCGGGGTGGATACCTCTACCGAGAGAGATCGATGGACAGAAATACCTCTGGTGGGGTGGCGGGATCGGCAGATGGCGAAAATTGCGGCGTCTGGCGTCCGGTGTCGAGCCCCGGGTTCTTCGGAGAGTTGGTCAGCTGGTTCTCATCAGAACAGGCGCCACTGCTGCTGCGGAACGTCGACGCAGGTCCAGATCTGCAACGGGGTGCCGTTTCCCTCGTCCGGGCCACGCACGTCGAGGCACTTGTCGTGCAGCCCGCGCAGCTCCCCGGACGGTTCCAGGCGCCACCGCTGCCGGGGCTCGTCGGTGCAGGTGGACAGCTGGACGGGAGTGCCGTCGCGGGCCGTGTCGTCGGGCAGGCTGATGCACTTGTCGCCGAACCCCCGCAGCCGCGCGCCGTCCCAGACCCAGCGCTCCTCCGGTGCGTTGATGCAGTCCCACAGCTGTAACGGGGTGCCGTCCCGCGTATCGGGTCCGCGCACGTCGACGCAGCGGCTGGCGAACAGGCTCTGGATCTGCTGCGGTGCACTCGACGGGGCGACCACCACGGCGGGGCTGGGCGCTGCGGAACTGGTCGTCGTCGCCGATGCCGTGAGCCGGCCCGGTGTCGCGGACGGTGGGGGCGCGCCCGGTGCCGTTGGTGCCGGTGGCCCGGTCGGTGTCGCGGACGGTGGGGGAGCGCTGGGCGCCGTTGGTGTCGGCGGCACGGTCGGTGTCGCGGACGTCGGGGGCGCGCCCGGTGCCGTTGGTGTCGGTGGCGCGGTCGGTGTCGCGGTCACCGCCGGCACCGCTGATGCCGACCGCCGGTCCTCGGTTACCGCCCATCCGGCAACCCCGAGTGCCAGGACGGTGACCGCCGCGATCGTCACGAGGTACCGGCCGGGCCGCCGCCCGGCCCCAGCGCCGTCCGGCCGGGTCGTGGTGGGACCGGTGCCGTCGGCGAACCGGCACGACGCCACCGCCTGCCGGAAGGTCTCCGCGTCGGCGGGACGGTCGTGCGGGCGGGCCGATGTCGCCCGGGTAAGCAGCCGTTCCAGGGCCGGCGGCACCGCCGACGCACCGTAGGCGACCTCGAACAGGGCCTCCAGGGTGCGACCGGCCGCGTACAGATCGCTGGCCACCGTCGGCTGGCAGGTGCGCAGCTCCGGGGCGAGGAAGTAGGCGGTGCCGGAGAAGTGCATCCGGGTGTAGTGGTCGATCTGCCCGACCAGCCCCAGGTCGCACAGCTTGGCCCGGCCGTGGTGCAGCAGCACGTTGGCGGGCTTGACGTCGCGGTGCAGGTGGCCGATCTGATGGACCGCGGCCAGGCCGGTCAGGATGTCGTCGGCGACCGTGAACGCGTCGTCGACCGGGATCGAACCGGACCGCAACGCCGCCGCGAGCGACGTGTCGCACAGTTCGGTGGCCAGCCACGGTGCCGCGTCCGGACGGGTCTCCGCGTCGAGAAGACGCACGATGTTGTTGTGTCCGGTGAGCCGGCGCAGCACGTCGATCTCACGTCGGATCCGGCCCCGATCGTGCTCGTGCAGATCCGGTGGCCAGAACTTCAGCGCGACCGGCAGGTCCAGCGGCTCGCTGCGCGCCGCCCACACCTGCGCCTGGCCGCCACTGCCGAGG
>JGI12574J12772_1000383_pt1 | contig 12331 bp, 13 predicted proteins | sample TtaePargueraPR_2_FD_12772 | JGI IMG/M metagenome (IMG submission 12772)
GGCGGGAAGCTCCGTCAAAAGTCGTTTTAAAAGTTACGACCTAGATAGAACGTCGCGCCCGCCCTTGCAATCCAAGACCGGATCAAAGCGCCAGAACGAGTGGTTCATTGCTGTCATCTTCCGCCGCCGCTACAGCAGGCACGGCACAGCAGATCAATGCCTCGTCCGGGGCGGTCTTGGCCGATGGCCGGGTTTTATAGGTCACGTTTCCTTGCAGGATTTTGGTCCGGCAGGTGCCGCAATTCCCGCCCCGGCAGCTTGCCTCTGGTGCCAATCCGGCATCTTCGGCCAGTTCCAGCAGGGTTTTGCCATCACCCGGCTTCCAGATTGTGCTTTGGCCCGAGCTTGAAAAATCGACTTTAGTTTCCGTGCTGCTTGCCGGTGCCAGTTCCGGCAAATCGGGTTGGCTGTCGTGTCTGCGTTGCAGGGACGCGGGGCCGAATGCCTCGGCATGGATGCGACTATCGGTAATGTTAAGCCCGCGCAGGCCATCATACATTGCCTGCATGAAAGGTGGCGGACCGCACAGATAAAAATCGAAATCGTCAAACGGCAGCAGGGAACGCAGCAAATTCATGTCGATATGCCCGGATGCCTCGTAATCCCTGCGTGGTTCGGCATCAGTCGGATCGGCAAGGATGCGGACAAGGCGAATGTTGCCTTGGGCTGCTTTGACCAGTTCGACCAGCTCGTCATCAAACGCCCGGTCTTCAAGGGTTCGCGCGGCATAAAACAGCCATGTCGGCCGGAAGCCGTGGGTGCGGAGCCCCTCATAAACGACATGGCGCAACATCGAGATCATTGGCGTAATACCGATCCCGCCCGCAATCAGAACTGCCGGGCGTTTGACATGGGCGTCGATTGAAAAATCGCCTGCAGGCGCGCGGGCCTCGATCACATCGCCCTCTGCGAGATGGTCATGCAAATGGCTTGAAACCAAGCCTTCGCGCTTCACACTGATGCGATAGCGATTGTCGGACGGGCCGCTTGAAAGCGTATAGGTGCGGATCAGCGGTTTGTCATGGCCGGGCACCATTACCCGGATCGGCAGGTGCTGCCCGGCTTTGTGCGGCAGGGTGCCAGTCCCGTCGAGCGGTTCGAGATGGAAGGATTTGATTATTCTGTTTTCCTTCACAATCTGCGTTATTTTTAAATTTTTCCAAATAATCGTATTTTTCATCGACGCGATCTTGCGTTCCGCCGTTTCCCAGTCGCCGGTCAGAAGGCTGTTGGGGGATGCACCGTCGGTTTGATCGCGCCAGCGGATCGGAAGGGCGGCCTTGCGCAACACGACCTTGCGGGGGAAAACCCGCCACAAACGTTCCGCCCCCTGAAAGGCAGCAATTTCCGGCCCGTCAACGATGACGTCTGCGTCGCCCGTGATTTGCAGGACATCGCCATTGGCAAAATCGGTAAAAACAAGGCCTGCCTTGGGATTGGCAAGGATATTACCAAGCGTATTGAAAAACAGGTTTCCGGCAAAATCGGGAATGGTCAGGCTGCCATCGGCATCGATGCGGACAAATCCGGGTTTGCCTCCACGATGTGAAACATCAACCTCGCGCTTTTCGCCCGGACGATCGATATAGGTTGCGACAAAGAAGGTGTCGGCCGCGGCAATCATCGCGCGCGCCTTATCATTCAACGTGCTTTCCAAATCCGCCCGCGAACCGGTTTGAGGCGAAAGTGGATCGCGGGTGAACTCGAAATCACGCAACTGAATATATTGCGGGCAGTTGCCATAGCTGTGCCCGACCCGGATTGCGAAACCGCTATCAGATGAACGCGCGATCGTGCCATTCAGACGGTTGCGGCGTCTTGTGTGCAGTTCAATCCCGATCATGCCAATTGCCTTGCCATCATCCATCCCGGCATCTGCCGGGTCGGTCGGATCGCGCGGGATATTGACCGCAAGCTGATAGGGATCGGGCGAATGCAGAAAACCGGGATGGTTGGCGCGAAGGGTTGCCCAGACGTCGCCATTGTCATCGACCGCGCCAAACACGGCAAAGGGCAGTTGCGGGTAAAACTGGCGATGCTGTTCGATCAGGTGGTCGCGCAGAACACGTTTGCCAACCTCGGTCATGCGGGCATCGACCCCGACCAGCTTCTGCATGTGAATTTCACCTTCGTGCCACGGGCTGTTGGTGTCCGTGCCAGAAGGGGTAAATTGCAGGGGGGCAGACGACATCAAGGGCGTGCTCATGGCAGTTTCCTTTGCGACACAAAGAAGGGGTTGGGGCGGGCCGGGGAGAGGGATCACCGAGTTGGTGCAGGGGGGCTGGTACGGTGAAAGACCGACCCTGACCATCACACCGACTTGCGCAGGCCGGCAGAAGTCTGTTCGAACGGCACGAAACCGGGCAGGGCTTCGACCCGTTTGAGCCAGGCGCGCACATTGCCATAGGGGGCAAGATCAACATTGCCCTCGGGCGCATTGGCGATATAGCTGTAAAGCGCGACATCGGCGAGGGTCGGGCGGTCCAGTTCGAGCCAGTCTTTGCCGGAAAGCGCGGCCTCAATATGGGCCAGAATGGCATGCGCGCGTGCAATGACTTCGTCGGCATTGAACGGGGCATTGAATACCGTGACCAGACGTGCAGCACAGACGCCATAGGCAATCTGGCCTGCCGCGATCGAAAGCCATTTCTGGACCTTGGCGGCACTTTCGGCATCTTCGGGCAACCAGTCGGTCGCACCGTATTTCTTGGCGACATAGGTCATGATGGCGATGGAATCGGCAATCACCACGTCGCCGTCTTCAAGTACGGGAACCTGACCCAGCGGGTTCAGTTTCAGGAATTCCGAAGATTTATGGGCACCGTTGGGTAGATCGACAACCACGACGTCGTGGTCAATGCCCAAAAGGCTTAGAAACAGGTGGGCACGATGGGCATGGCCCGAGAGGGGGAAATAATGCAGCTTCATTGTTCCAAGTCCTTCTTCAAATACAAGGTTGATGCGATGCCAATGACCATGACTGTTTCCTTCACTTTATAGAATATGGTTTTCCGGGAATTCATTATTCCGTAAAATGGAATGATGTGTTGGCAGTGCAGGAAAAGCACCATGGATCGATTTCAGGCGATGAGAATTTTTGTGCGCGTTGTCGAGGCGCAAAGCTTTGCCGCGGCTGCACGGGAGTTGGGATCAAGCCCGCCCGCAGTCACACGTGCAGTCGCGTTCCTGGAGGAAATCACCGGTGCCCGGCTTTTGACACGGACAACACGGTCCGTCACTCTGACCGAGCCGGGGGCAAATTATTATGATGACTGCAAGCGATTGCTTGCTGATTTGGAAGAAGCGGAGGCTGCTGCAGGCGGTGCCTATGCCCGGCCCAGCGGCACATTGACCATCACGGCCCCGGTTCTGTTCGGGCAGATGTATATATTTCCGGTGATGACCGAATTTCTTGATTTGTATCCTGAGGTGCGCGGTCGGGTGCTGTTGTTTGACCGCATTGTCAATATTGTCGAGGAAGGCATCGATCTTGCCATTCGCATCGGGCATATGGCCGATACATCGATGAGTGCGATCAAGGTCGGGACGGTACGGCGTATCTTTGCGGATCACCCGATTATTTTGCACGGTGTGGCAGGCCGCAGGGGCCCGCGGATATCGGGACACACAGGGTTGTTGCATCAACCGGATCATCGGCGCCGCTGGATTGGCAGTTTGGTGGAGATCAGAACATCCGTCTTTCGGTAAATGCACGACTGCAAACCAATTCGATTGAAGCGGCCCGCAAGGCGGCGATTGACGGATGGGGATTGGTTCGGATGCTGTCCTATCAGGCAGTACCCTTTATCGAGAATGGTTCGCTTGAGGTGGTTTTGTCTGATTATGAACCCGAACCGCTGCCGATCCATATCGTCCATCCCGAAGGCCGTCATGCCCCGGCAAAGGTCCGGGCCTTTATCGATCTGGCGGTGGATCGCCTGAGTTCGGATAAGCGGATCAATTAGCGCATCGTTTCAACCATCACGCGTGATAGGATCGGGCGCGGTATTATCGGGGATGTGATGTAAGGCAGGGATCAGGGTTTGGGGATTTTACCAGCACGGGTTGGTCGCATTGTCGGCAATGTGATGCAGATCGGTTTGCGTACCGTTTTGCCGCCGCGTTGTGGCGGATGCGGTACGGTTACCGATACGGTGCATGCGGTTTGTGCCGATTGCTGGGCCGGGCTTCGGTTTATTTCCGATCCGCTTTGTGCGTGTTGCGGGTATCCGTTCGAAATTGCCGGTGATGATGGTGGCAACGATGATGCGGGCGATGGCATTTTGTGCGGTGAATGTTTGCGAAAAAGCCCGGCGTTTGATGCTGCGCGGGCGGCACTGGTTTACGATGATGGCAGCCGCGATTACCTGCTGCGGTTCAAGCATGGGGATCGCACCGATCTGACGCCGCTTTTAAGTCGGTGGCTGTTGCTGGCAGGGCGGGATTTCTGGGGTGATGCGGATCTGATAATTCCCGTACCACTACATCGGACCCGGCTTTTGATGCGTCGATATAACCAGTCCGGGTTGCTGGCAGCATCCCTGTCGCGGCAAACAGGGATTGCGTGGCATGGCACGGTACTCCGACGGTTGAGAAAAACACGCAGTCTGGGTGGCTTGGGGGCATCGTCGCGCAAGCGTGAAGTTGGCGGTGCCTTTGGGGTGGATGACAGGATTGCTGCACGGATCGGGCTGGCAGGTGCGCGTGTGGTTTTGATTGATGATGTGCTGACAACCGGGGCGACGGCCAATGCCTGTGCGCGGATTCTAAAGCGTGCCGGAGTCATGCAAGTGCGCCTGATCACGGTTGCACGGGTGGTGCGATGACGCCCTGCGAAATATCTGTTATAGAACGGTCATCCAACAAGATTTACCGGTCGTAGCCCGGTGCCGGGGTGCAAAAACATGCGCTGTCGCACGGGTCGCGGCCTGATGAAAAGGAACATGATTAGATGGCAAAAGTTGAAGTTTACGCCACCGAATGGTGCCCCTATTGCAAGCGTGCCCGCAAGCTTTTGGAAGAAAAGGGTGCCAAATACGAACTGATTGATGTGATGATGGAACCGCGTCGCAAAAAGGAAATGATGGATCGTGCGAATGGCCGTCATACCGTGCCGCAGATTTTCATCAATGACGAACATATCGGCGGCTGCGACGAACTTATGGCGCTGAACGCCAAGGGCGGTCTGGACAGCAAGCTGTCGGCATAAGTTCGGGATTTCCAAAACGGGTGGCAACGATCGTTGCCACCCGTTTATTTTTTGATATCGGATGCCGTTTCAAGCGTTTTGCGGAATTCCGAAAATGCCGGGGTATCAAAACCCGGACGGCAGGCCAGAAAGGTATCAACCTTCATCAGGGGATGTTCCCTGACCGGGCCAAGATGACGCATAAGATCAACGACACTGCGCGGCATGATGCTGATGCATGATCCGGCAGCGGTGCAGGCAAACATGGCGTGATAAGATCCGACTTCCTGAACCGCGAAATGTTCCCTGATGGATCCGAACCCGGTAAGCCATTCTTCGGCCAACGCTCGATAGGTACAACCCGGTGCGAAGGCCGCCAGTGAATTTGGCTGGATGTCGCTGGCGCTAAGAATATCGGGATGTCCGGGTGGGAGAAGCAATACAAGTTCTTCGCGAAACAGGGCGCGGGTATCAAGTGTTCCGGGTTCCAGCCACCATTCCCCCGACGGTATCGCAATCAGTGCGCAATCAATGCGGCGGGCCAGAAGGCCATCGACAAGCTGTCGGGTTGGGGCTGTTGATAGTTCAACCGTGACGTCGGGGAATGCCTTGTTATAGGCCGCGAGCGGAACGGGAAGGCGGCTGGCGACGGTGCTTTCCATCGAACCGACACGCAGGGTTCCGGCTGGGGCCGAGGGATTGACCACCTGGCGTGCTTCGTCGGCAAGGTTCAGGATGCGGTCGGCATATTCCAGAAAGGTTTCGCCTTCCTGTGTCAGGATCATGCGTTTTTTATCGCGTTGAAACAGGGCAACACCGATTTCCGTTTCAAGCTGCTGAACACGCGTGGTGACATTGGATGGCACCCGGCCAAGCAGTTCGGCAGCACGGGTAATGCCCTGTTCTTTGGCAACGGTACGAAAAACCGCCAGCGATGCAAGATCCATCATAATTCTCCGATGCGGAATTTACTTGAATTTATATTCTTTATTTAAGAATATATGTCAATATTAATTCTGAAATCGTGAAGAATGTTTGCCTCGACACGGGCAGGGCATTCGGGAGGACTGAAATGCGAGACAAACTTGGTATGACATTGCCGATTGTGCAGGCCCCGATGGCCGGGGTTTCCACCCCGGCACTTGCGGCAGCGGTTTCGAATGCCGGTGGTCTGGGATCGATTGGTGTCGGCGCAAGTGACGCGACGGCGGCGCGCAAGATGATCGAAGAACTTCGCGCCCGGACGGATCGCGCCTTTAACGTCAATGTTTTTGTCCATGAAACACCAAAGCCAGACCCGGTTTGTGAGGCTGCATGGCTTCATGCCTTAAGGCCGCATTTTACCGAATTCGGCGGAACGCCACCGTCAGGTTTACGCACCATCTATAAAAGCTTTGTCGATGATCAGGATATGCTGGCGCTTTTGATCGAGATGAAACCAGCTGTGGTCAGTTTACATTTCGGATTGCCGTCGGCAGATGTGATTGCGGCGCTAAAGCAGGCCGGAATTATACTGTTTGCAACTGCGACCAGTCTGGACGAAGCCCGTAAGATCGAGGCTGCTGGTATTGATGTGGTCGTTGCCCAAGGCATCGAGGCCGGTGGTCATCGCGGTATTTTTGACCCGGATGCGCATGATGATTGTTTGAGCACTGTCGCACTGACCCGTTTGCTGGTACGTGAATGCAAGCTGCCGGTTATTGCTGCGGGCGGCATTATGGATGGGGCGGGTATTGCTGCCGTCCTTGATCTTGGTGCTGTGAGCGCCCAATTGGGTACGGCCTTTATCGCGTGTCCGGAATCCTTGGCCGATGAGGGATATCGCCGTGCGCTGATGGGGGCGGGGGCATATCATACGCAACTGACATCGTTGATTTCCGGCCGTCCGGCACGCGCGATTGCAAACCGCTTTACGGCGCTGAAAGATGCGCTGGATGCGGTAGTTCCATCCTATCCGATTGCCTATGACGCGGGAAAAGCATTGAACGCTGCTGCCAAAGCCAAAGATGAGGACGGCTTTGGCGCGCAATGGGCCGGTCAAGGCGCGCCACTAGCGCGTGCAATGCCCGCAGCAGAGCTTGTTACGACCCTGATGCGAGAATTTGAGGCGGCCCGTCGGAGCTGAAACGAGCCGTTTTGTCTTAAACCGTGTCTGAGTGATGGTGAAAAGCATGCAGGTCAACGCATGCTTTTCACATTTGGAAACCTGGGCTACGTGGCTGGCTTTATTCGGTTTTCACCGGATTGTTGTCGACGACCTCGCGATAGGCTGCGAGATCAAGAAAAGCTTCGGCCTCGATAACCAGACCTTCCTGCATTTTGAATATCCAGACGAACTGGTTTTCATAAGACGTTCCAGTGGTGGTGGTGGCGCTACCGTCGAAGCGAATAATCACCATATCGTTGTCGGCCCAGATCGCGTGAACAACAGGTTTGATCGGTGTTACAAGCCTACTGACAAGTGGCGTTGCAGCCTGTTCCACAAAATCCTGACGATTGGTGTAAGTGCCAGCAACAGGGTCAGAGCCATGGATCGTCCAGACAACATCATCGGCAAGAATTTGCCCGAACACGCTTTCGCCTGCCACCCATGCGTCGAAGGCACGGCGAACGATATCCCGGTTGTTTTCCTGCTGTTCAAGCGCGGCTGCGTTTGCTGTTGCGGTTTGCGATGCCGATGCCGGACTGGTTAAAAGTATCGGCAAAACGATAGTGAAAAGGCCAGTACCAAACCGGATCGGGGACGGTATGTATCGGGTCAAAACGGATGTACGTTTCATTGGTTGTTCTCCTGTCGGTGCATGATCATGCCGCCGTGATGTAGAATGCCATCGATAAATTCGCCGTCGGCTGTGAAGCCGGAATCATCCCAGTATTCGATCCGGTTGCCTTCGATCTCGTAACGGCCGGTATAGGCGTTTTCGCGATTGCCACGTGCTTCTGCGTACCGCCCGTCGGGCCTGAGTTCCTGTCGGACATGATTATCTGCGGTAACCCACATGCCGATATAGGGTGAAGGTTGTATTTCGCTCATGCCAGATTGTTCCTCTGTCTGTTGGAAATAGGGGGCAATTTCAGCTTCGGTGACGACCCGGGCCGAGTTGTGCTCATGACGAATGACCCAGCGATTGCCATCGCATTGCCAACCGAGTTGGGAACGATCCCGGATCGCGGTAACCGCGCCATCCTGTGCTTCGAGCCGGGCGACAAATTCAAGTGTCGTTGAGGCAACGCTATTACCAATGATGGCGTCCGGGCCATCCGATATTGCGTGGTGGGCGGAGTGCATATTGTTAAACGGCCCCTCCCACATGGTGCCGTAGTCAATTGCACGTCTGGCGGTCTTGCCGCCCGGTGCAAGGTCGTCATAAAAAACACCGGGACCTTCGAGGTCGTAATAGCGGGCGAGTTTTTCGGCAAAGACAAAAGCCGGATCACCCGGGGCACGTTCCCAACCATTCAAAATCCACGTTTCATGAAGCATTACAGGGCCGTTTTGCCCGTCTGCAGGGCAAGATTGCGCCGTTTCAGATTGACCGAAGGCCGTGGTGCTGATGGCAGAACATAAAAGCGAGAAAACGAGTATGCGGGGGTTCATAGTGAGCTCCTGCTTTTTTCGATTGGTGCTGCGGGTGGTGTGCGATCAAGAGCCGCCACGTCCTGTGCTCGCTAACGGTACTCACTATCTTTGTTCAGAATAACCCGCCAATGACTCGACATACTGGTTAGTATGATTTACCAATCAGTATGGACCTTAATCTTCTGACGATGTTTGCCGCGGTCGCGGATACCGGAAATTTTCGTGCGGCAGCCGACAGGCTGGGCGTAACACGTTCTGCTGTCAGTCAGGGGATCCGGCGGCTTGAAGAAACCATCGGGCAACCGCTGTTTCAGCGAACGACGCGCAGCGTGCGACTTACCGAAGAAGGTGAACGGTTTCTGGAAACGGTCCATTCACCGCTTCTGGAAATTGGAGCGGCGCTGGAAACCGCACGGAGCGCATCGGGAATGCCGCACGGGCTTTTGCGGGTTGCGGTCACATCTATTGCCGAGCGGTTTCTGTCAGGGCCTCTTGTTGCCGAATTTGCCATTGCTTATCCGGGAATTACACTTGATGTGACAGTCACCGACGAGGAGTTCGATATTGTTGCCGCAGGGTTCGATGCGGGCGTGCGCCTTGGCGAGGTGATTGAGCAGGATATGGTCGCGGTACCGCTTACGGGCGAGCAGCGGCAGGTCGCAGTGGCAACGCCACGCTATTTTGAGCGGCACGGAATTCCGCAACATCCGCGCGACTTGGCAGGGCATCGCTGTATCGGTTGGCGCCCGTCACCTGAAACCGCGCCGTATCGATGGGAATTCGAACGTGACGGGCAGGAGTTCGATGTGGCGGTCGAGCCGCAGGTTACGACAAACGACATGCTCTTGATGATCCGCACTGCCCTTGTGGATGGCGGTATCACATTCGGGATCGAGGAAACCTTTGCGCCCTATATCCGGCGTGGCGAGCTTGTAACTGTTCTTGATGATTGGTTGGCGCCCTTTGCGGGGTTTTATCTTTACTTTCCCGGACGCAGGTCGGTTACGCCAAAGCTTCGCGCATTGATCGAGCATGTTCGCAAGTTCCGGATGCGGGTACCGCCGCTTTAAACATAATGGTGCACCCGTTGCCGAAAACAGGCATTGCAGATTAGCCAAAGGTATCTTCCATTTCCTTGCGGAAGCGGATGGCGGGATCAGTGAGGTCGAAATCGACGTCGTCCCATGTAACGACCTGATCGGTGGCAATTTTGTGTTTGAGTGTCAGGTGGTGGGCAAGGCCGATGGGAAGAGCATTGTTGGCCTTTGACATGCGGGCTGGCATCAGTTTTCCATAGACCGTGTAACCGCCTTCCCCGTCGAGCTTTTCACCGACGCGAAGGTCGCGTTTGGCAAAGGCAACCGCGTCGCCTGACCATGCGCGTGGCGAACCGGTTGCCTCGTGCCGTAAAGCGGCCGACGCAACCGAAATGCCCAGTTCCAGACCGATCAGGTGATAGGGTTTATACATCGCGGAATATTGCCCGGTAGGGTCGGTCAGAAGGCCATATTCCGAGAAGCAGCGTTTGACATAGTCACTGGGGGCTTCAAACGTGACATAAACACCCCAGCGCAGATCACGAAAGACCGGGCGTGTATCACGTTCAAGGCTTGAAACCACTTCGACCGTACCTTTGCGATCAAGCAAACCACCTGTTTCCCGTGGCGAGAGCAAGCGGGGCAGATCATCGACACCGCAGGCAGGGAACCGAAGGCCGATATCCTGTGGCACCAGATCGCAGGCATTGGCAACAGCGGCCATTTCGATGGCGGATTTGGTGCCATCAAGGAAGCTGTTGAAAATCTGCGGGTTCATGCCACCTGCCTTTGCCTGTTCTGGTGTCAGGCCATAATGGGTCCAGACATCGTCGGGCGTGACATGGTGATAGGCGGGCAGATATTTGGTACCCTTACCAGCGCAGATGACATCAAGGCCGGCCGCACGTGCCCAATCGACCATTTCCGAAATCAGGGCGGGCTGATCGCCATAGGCCATGGAATAGACGAGGCCTGCCTGCTCGGCCTTGCGCGCCAGAAGGGGCCCTGCAAGAACGTCGGCCTCGACATTGACCATGACAAGGTGGCGGCCATGTTCGATGGCCTTCAGGCCATAACGGATACCGGCCGACGGGCTGCCGGTGGCATCAATGATGACTTCAAGGCCGTTGGCTTCGATCAGGGCGTCGGCATTCTCGGTGATCCAGGTCGTACCGTTTTTAAGCGCATTGTCCGGATCGGTTGCCTGATAGCGCTCCTTCGGCCAGCCGACACGATCAAGGGCTTCTTTGGCGCGCGTGGTGCTAAGATCTGCCACCCCCAGAACGTGATAGCCCGGATGGTGTCCGGCCTGGCTTAAAAACATCGAGCCGAACTTGCCGGCACCGATAATACCGACGCGAACGGGGTTTCCGTCCGCGGCACGTTTTCGCAGTTTTGCATCAAGGTTCATTTGAAATACTCCGTCGCCGGGCGATCAGGCCGCGGAACTTTTGACAGCAGGCTGTTTGGCGACCAGTTCGTCAAGGCAATCATCGGCAAGCGGCGTGATCGGGGTAAAGTCGCGATGCGCGATCCACGGTTTGCGATTAAACGCCCGGATATGGTTCGAAACCGCGCACAGGCTAAGATAAACAATGGTGCGGTCAAACGGGCTGATATTGGGCGGGCTGGCATGAACCAGATTGCCATGGAACATCACAACCGATCCGGCGGGACCGATCGGGGCCTCGCAGCCGCCCTCGGCGGCAAGCTTTGTCACCGTTTCGCGATCAAGTGTCCAAAGCGGATAGGATGTGGTTTCAAAGTCGTGGCCGGCCTTGAGCACACCTGCCTTATGGCTTTTGGGGATGAACAAGAGTGGGCCGTTGGCGGGAGTGACGTCTTCAAGGAACAGGGCGATGTTGAACGCGCGCGGTTCGGGCATTTCATCGTCGCGCTGCCAGGTGCCGTAATCCTGATGCCATTGCCAGACGGCGCCATCAAAGGCGGCCTTGGCGTTGATTTTGTACTGGTGCATGTAAACCTGTTCTTCTAGGAACTGTTCAACAGGTTCGATCAGGCGGGGATGGGCACCAAGGCGGCGATGGGCTTCGTTATAGGTGTGTGCGGCAAAGGCGGTCCGGGCAACACCGGATGTTTCGCGCCAGACTTCTTCACGGTCGGATGCATAAATCTGGCGGGCTTCGGACAGAAGAAGGGCGGCTTCTTCACGTGAAAAAAGTTCCGGCAGAAAGACAAAGCCCTGTTCGCGAAATTCGGCAAGTGCCGTTTCGTTGAGTTTCATGACGTTTACCTCCGCGTCGCATATTTTTGTTTTTTTTTATGCGACCTGTGCCCGGCCGGATCTTTATGCCGGGCGGTTTATAATGTGGTCTTTGCGGTATCCTTCATATGCGTGATCAGGCGGTTTGCGGCATTGCGCGTATGTGCGATTGCCAGCTGCTGGGCTGCCGCACCATCGCCAACGCAGATTGCGTCGGCGATGGCTTGATGTTCGGTCCATACGGGATCGGGACCGGTTCCGGTTTGCAGATCGGCATGCATGACACGCCGGACCTGCAACCA
>JGI12574J12772_1000390_pt1 | contig 12222 bp, 16 predicted proteins | sample TtaePargueraPR_2_FD_12772 | JGI IMG/M metagenome (IMG submission 12772)
ACCGGGCCGTAGGAGTCGAGGGTGAGCGTCAGCCACATCGACGGCCGATACTGGCTGCCGTCGGGTGCGGTGTACGTCTTACCGACCGTGCGCGCCTCGACAGGCTTGCGGGGTAGGTCGGGTGCGTCCTGACGCCGCCTGGTCGACCGCTTCCGCCGTTTGCCTTTGTCCTGCGCGTCGCCCTGGTCGACACCTTCGCCGTCGGTCGTGTGGGGTGGTGCGACGCGGCCGCGTAGTCCTTCAGCCGTGATGGCGTCTTCAACCTCGGTGATGGCGTCGTCGAGGTCGGTGACCTGCTTCCAGTCGGCTTCCCGTACGGCCGTGTCGCGTTCGAACTCGAAGTGCGCCCGCAGCACGATCAGCGCCTTCTGCTCATCCGTGGCCGGTTCGGGTGGCGGTAGTGGTTCGTCGTCGCGGTGCCAGCCGTCGCGGATCTGCGCTTGGCGCAGTCGGCGGTTCCGCTTCGCACACGGCGGGCACTTGTCCTCACGGGTCGCCCCGCAGGGCAGGTCGATGACCTCGGTACGGCCGGTGTCGAGATCGGTCCGCCGCATCGCCAGGGGGCGAATGCACACGCCGTACTCAGTGGCGACATCGCGCAGGACATCAACCGAGCGGGGTAGGCCCATCCGTGCGGCTCGGGAGCCGGGCAGAGGCTGCTCGACGGTCGCAGGCTGGTCGGTTGTGGGTGTGTCGAGTCCGGGGAGGGTGGTGGGGGCGGTCACCGGCCGACCACCATCCCGTTTGCCCGTCGCGGCTGGACGACGCCGAGCGGCGGCAGCACCGACGAGTGTCCGGCGACGCGGACCGGTTCGACGACCGCAGGCCGCTCGACATCATCGGGCGACGGATCGTTGTCGTCGGTGGGGACCTGGTCGACGGTGTCCGCCTGGTCGACGCGCACCCGATCAGCCGGACCAGCCGGGTTGGCCGCCGCAGTCGACACCGCCGGGACAGCCGGTGCGCTGGACAGGACGACTTTGACCAGGGCCAGGAACGCCAGCGACGGGACAGCCGCGACGATCCAGCCCCACACGGACGGTTCGGCCTCGGCGACCTGCGCGGCCAACGACAGCAGCGCGAAGCCGACGAGGAGGACGGCGACGAACCCGACGGGTCGACCCGCCCGACGCCGAGCGCGGATCTCCAGACCGAGGTAGATGGCCATGAGTTCGACGGCGACGGCGTTGGCCCAGCCGATCCAGTGGGGTTGGCCGTGGGCGACGGACAGGTCATGGACGTGGGTGAACGCGGCCGCGCCGGCCATCGAGCCGATGGCGAGCAGGATCACCAGCCGCAGGACCGTTTCGGCACGATGCCAGCTCATGCGTTGTCCTTGTCGTCGGTGATGGTGAGGTCGATGTGGATGCGCCGGCCGGGTCGTCCGTGCCGGTGCAGGAACGTGCTCAGCCCGGTCAGGAAGGAGGCGAGTTGATCGGCGGGGCCGGTCGCGGTGATGCGGATCGGCCGGTGCAGGAGTCGGGCCAGCCACGGCAGCCGGACGAGGAGCCAGGAGGGTCGGTTGAGGGATGCCATGGTCGGGTTACCTCCCGGTCGGGTGGATGGTGGTGCGGATGTGGTCGGGTGGGTCGCCGAGGGAGGCGACCGCTTCGGACAGGCAGCGCCACAGCGCCCACGCCTCACCGGGGGTCAGGTAGACCCGTCGCCGGCCGGAGCCGATGGCGACATACAGCGGGTAGGGATCGGGCCGGTCGGTGTCGACCCGCACGGAGACGGCTGTTCCGCGTCCGCCGTCGGGGGTGGGGGTCCGCAGCCGGTAGAAGCGCCGCCCCGACGTTGACGTCTGGGTCATCGGGAACCACCCCCGTTGTTCGAGGTGTCGGTGTCGCCCTGGTCGTGCCGGAGGATGTTGAGCAGCGAGTCAGGCAGCAGCGGTCCGGACGGCTTACGGGGCAACGGGATCCGCCGAGGCGTCGCCGGGGACGGCTGTGGTTCGGGAGTGGTTTCCCGGCCGACCTGGGCGAGGATGTCCGCAGCGGCCACCGGTGCCGTGTACTCGGCCGCCATGGTCTTGATGTCGGTGTCGGTGAGGTAGGAGAACCGGACCCGGACCGGGTCGGGGGTGCCGTCCAGCAGGACGTAGCCGACGCCTTTGGCCCAGGACGGCATCTGATCCGCCAACGCGCCCCGGTTGCGTGCGCCGTCGCCCAACACCATGTCGACCTGCGATGCCTCGGTGAGGCCGAGCGCGATCCGGGTGGGGAACAGGTCCCGGAACGGCAGCACCTCCTTACGCGGGTCCTGCAACGCGGCCACGACCAGGACACCGACGCCGGCACCTTGGGACAGCAGCAGCCCCAACGCCGACACGATGCGCTTACGCAGCTCGACGTCTTGCAGGTACGCGGTCAGGGCCGCCATCTCGTCGATCACCACGACAACGAGGGGGTCATCGACGGTCGGGGTGTGGACGCGGACCGTGCCGGCAAGCCGTGCCTGCCGCTCCCGCAGCACGCCGACGGCCTCATCGAGGAGATCGGCCATGGCGTCGAAGGAGGTGGAGGCGAACCGGGCGAACATCGGCCGGCCGAACGCGAATTCCATCCCGCCCTTGGGGTCGATGACCCACAGCCGGACCAGCCCGGACGCCACCCCACCCGCGAGCGAGCGGACGAGGGACCAGAGGACGGAGCCTTTACCGCGCCGGGTCGCCCCACCGATCAGCACATGCGTCGCCAACAGCCCCAGATGCCAGGTCCGCAGGTCTTCCCGCACCGCCAGCGGGAGCGCGGTGAAGTCCGGGACGGTCGGCACCGGGAACGGCGGGACCGTCTTGCGTAGGGCGTCGGTGCGGACCAGGACGATGTAGACGACGTCGGGCCGGTCGCGGAACCGGTAGCCGTCGACCTGGCGCAGCAGCCAGCCCACCCAGCCGCCGCCACGCACGGGGAGTTCATCCGGCCGTTCGGTGTAGACGCGGGCGTGTCGCCGGCCGAACGTGTACGCCAGCTGCTCGGTTGCGCGTTGGAAGTCGGCGGGGGTCTGACCGCGCAGCATCCGCACCGACAACACGTCAAGGGCCTGATCGCAGTGCACGGCCACGAGTTGCGGTAGCACGGTCTGGTGTTGGTAGACCCGCGACAGGTCACACATGGTCATCGCTTCGCGCCACACCCGCCGATAGACGACCGTGTGCCGCCACCTGCCGAGGAGCGGGCCGCCGCACCACGCCCACCAGGACGATTCGTGCCGCCACCGCCACACCGCCGACCCCAACCCCGCCAGGACAACGGGGGTGACCAGGCCGGCAATGCCGTAGTCGAGGTACACGGCGACGGTGATCACGGAGATGGTGAGGATGCGCGGGTGCTTGAGGCACCACCACAGACCCCGACCCGCCCACCGCGCGAGTAGGCCGAGGAGCACGGCCCACCAGGGCAGCCGCAGCCGTCGGGGCCGGACCACGAGCAGGTCACCGGAGACGGTGGTGACGACCTCACCACGCGGACGCCCCATCACCGGCCACCCCCGACGACGGGGAGGAAGCGACCGCGAGCATCCCGCAGCCGGGGGAACGGCAACACCAGCTGGCCCACACACAACCCACACCGGCCGCCAACGGTGGCACTCGCGGCAGCGTTGTCGGTGTCGCCCTGGGCGTCGGTCGGGTTGGGGGTGAACATGTTCTTGCAGTCGGCACAGCGGATCCGCGCCCGAGTCTGGGCGCGCTTAACCTGGGACACGTCGGAACCTCACCGAATCTGAAGAAGAGGAGTGGGGGAAGACGCCAGGGGTGGGGCTGCCGTCCGCCAAGACCAGACAGCCCCACCCCGAACCAGGAACTACGAGCCGGAACCCGTGGCCGCCCGCGCCTTACCGGTGCCGTTGCTGGCGACGCCGGCCGGTGCGCGCATCCCCGACGCCCGCAGCGAGTACGCCATCCGTCCGTTGTTGGCCACGTACGGCGTGACCGTCATGTCGTCGAACTCCACCGCCTCGAACGGCGTGCCGGTCGGCGGGACCGGCTGGTGGTCGGCCGAAATCTTGACCGTGGTCTCCCGCGACCGCTTGCCCAACTCCGGGTCCAGGTCCATCACCCGGACCTGCCACACCCGCTGACCCGTCAACTTGTCCTTCGCCGGCGACCGCCGACCCGTCTTCTCGTCGTAGTCCTCGACCTCACCCAACGACTCGGGCACCAACGCGCACCCCGCCGGGAACACGTCCGAACACCGGACCGAGAACCTCGTTCCGCCTCGCAGAGCCATCTCTGCAACTCCCAACTTGTAGTAACGTCTGCCAACCGGCAAGAGCAAAGGTAGGGACTACTTGGCAGACATGTCAACAAGTCTCGGAAAGTGGTCCGGTATACCCCGAATGACCCTTGCGGACAGCACCGCAACCCCGCCCGAGCTATGTCACCGGGTCGACGGACGTCAACGGGCACGGGAAGAACCCGCCGGTCGGCTGTGGACCAGGCGGGACGAACGGGGGCGAGTGCCGGTTAGGGAAGGGCGATCGTGGTGTTGAGCGCGGTCAGCGCCCTGACGCGGGTGTCGATGATCCGCATCCGGGTCGCGTGTTCGGCCGGTTCGCGGTGCGCGGCCTGGCTGGTGACCTGTCCAGGCCACTTGCGGTACAGCAGGCCCGTTTCGGCGTGGAAGAAGCCGCCGGTGATGGTGCTCGCGGCCAGGAGAAGGCCGGTGTCCTCGGACGCGGGCAGGGCCATCCAACCGCCCAAGGCGAACAGCACATCCGTGCGCAGACACAGCGTCGCCGGATGCACGGGCGCCCGGTAGTTGTTGGCCAGCCAGAACGCGTGCACGTCACCGCAGGCGATCGGCCCGGCGGGCGGGTCGGAGTCGAAGCCGACCGTGGACCCGTCCGGCAACAGATCCAACACCCGCGACGTCGCCCACCCGATCGACGGATGCGCGGTCAGGGTGGCGATGTCACGGGCGAGGACACCGGGGGTGAGTTGGTCGTCGGCGTCGAGGACCTTCACCAACGGCCCGTCGACGCGGTCCATCGCCAGTGTCCGGGCGACACCGGGGCCGCCGGGTCGGCCGACACCGACGGAGATACGCGGGTCGTCGGGTAGGGCGTCGGCTACGGCCCCGGTACGTCCGTCCTCCTGGACCAGCCACCGCCACCCCCAGCCGTCCGGCATGTCCTGGGCGGCCAGGGAGGCGTAGGCGTCGGCAAGGTAGCCGATGCTCGGCGGGTGCACCGGGGTGATGACCGAAACGACCTGGGTCAAGCAGGCCACCGCGCGAGCGTGTTCGAGTACACCAGCTCTGTCCGGTCGCCGGGCATGACGACGTCAGCGACCTCCACCACCCGCCCGCCGATGTCCACCGACGTCTTCCGCACGGTCAGCACGGACACGCCCGGATCGATGTCGAGGAGTTCGGCCTCATCCGGCGACGGAGGCCGCGCCCGGATCTCGTCGACGATCCGGTCCAGCTCGATCCCGACCGTGTACAGCTGATGCTGCGTACCACCCGGCCACGGCTCCTTGCCCGCGTCGAGCAGGTCCGGGTTCCCGGCGATCAACGCCACCGGCAGGAACGAGTACGACACCGACAACGGAGCCGACTCAGACCGGGTCGTGGTCCAGTACACCCGCCGCAGCAACTCCGTACCCGGCTCGACGCCGAACGCGGCCGCCATCTCGGCATCGGCCGGGACGCGGGTGTACTCGGCGTGGAACTTCAGATCATCGACCGTCAACCCGGTGTCATGCTCCGTGCCGCCCGTCGCCCGACGTTCCGCGTCGGAGAGTAGGACGCGATCCTTCTCCCACTGGTAGCGCTCCGTGTTGCGCCGCCGCACCCGCTGACGAGGAGCCCGCACGTAGGTGCCCCTGCCTTGTTCGGCGCGGACCAGGCCCCATTCCCGCAGTTGCCGGATCGCGTTACGGACACTCGTGCGTGACAGGCCCGACGAGTCGGCCAACTCGGTTTCCGACGGCATCAGGGTGCCCGGCGGCATGTCCCCGGACAGGATCTGACCCCGCAACTGCTCAGCGAGTTGCAGATACCGGGGTCGCCAGTCCTTGGCCGTCACGCCGGCAACGCTACCCCCTAGACGTTCATACGTCTGCCAGGTGGTCGGCGCACCGGGACGGTCCGCCCACACCCCGCCCCGCACCACCCTGCGCGTGATCCTTTGGGTCATGGGCCGATCACCAGTGGCTCCATATCGGCCGGCACCAGCACCGTGTAGACCGGGCCGCCGGACTCCTGCCGCACCGACAACAGCGCCGCCGTCGGGAACTCCGGAACCTCGTCGGTGTCGACGACCAGGACCACGCCGCCGAACAGCAGCACCCGCATCCCCGGTTCCAACTGCGCCGCCCGCCGGTACGCCAACCCCTCCACCCGTTCGGTCGGGCGGGTGAACGCGTGCAGCAGCCGGGTCGCCTGGTTCAGGCCGCCGAGGAACCGCGCCGCCGGACCCGGCTGCAGCAACACCGTCTGCGTCGACGCGTACCGGGTGACGTCCACCTTCACCCGCACATCCGACACCGCCCCGTGATCAGCGATCACATCCGCACTCACCCAGCCCGTGCGCTCGGTACCCGCCGTCACCAGACCGGCCCGGTGCATCCGGTCACGCGGACCACACCCCGCACACCACACCGGACACAACACCAGCCCACCCGGCCGGGCATCCTCCCCGTTCACGAGCCGCCCGCCTTCCCCCGGTCGCCGCCGTTGGTGTCGTCGCCCGGTCCGGTGCCGGCCGCGTCGGCGTCGGCGAGCAGGCCGGTCAACGCGTCGACGAGCTTGCGCACCTCCGACAACCGCAACTCGGCACACCCCGCGCCCAGCCACGGCGCAGCCGCGTGCACCGCCACCACCGGCGGCAACCGGTCACCACCGATCAGATACGCCACCACACTGCCGCCCGCGACACGAGGCGTGCCCACCTGACACAACCTGGACCGGTGCCGCCGCGCCATGTGCGCGAACAGTGGAGGCACCACATGCCCACACCGCTCCCGCGCACACCACGCCGGATGCTCCACCTTCTTCTCCGCACCGCCGCCGACCGGGGTCACCGCGACCACCGCCCACCAGCAGCCCGGAACCGCTGACCCACCGTCAACAACGGCGCACCCACCACCAGCGGAGACACCCGGGTCGGCTCCACCGCCCACCCAGGAACGACACGGGCCACCGCCCGCACCCCCACCACCGGACCGGTACGACATCGACGACGCCACCACGCCACCAGACGTGACCGCGAAGCTTTCATGATCAGCACCTCCCACGCTGACAGGAGACCGGCGACCCCGCACGCAACGGGGGGAACGCGCAGGAGCCGCCGGCCCCACCGCGAGATACGGCGCACCGCCCGGCGGGCGGAGTCGGGTAACGCCGCACCCCGACCAGGACGCACGCCACCCGCACCCCCACACAGAGGAGGCGCTGACAGCAGACGCGCGAGACGTGTGGCCGGGACACCGAACGCAGCCAACCCCTTGATCACGAGCGGCTAACCCGACCACACACAGGGAAACGTACCTACAAGTGGACCTGTTGTCCAGACGTAGAAACGAGCAGCCAGACGGCACTTGACTACACAACAGACAGGTAACGTGACACGAGTGCCAACCCCGCACTACGGAACACCCCGCTACCGCCGCGTAGCCGACCAACTCCGCGACCGCATCACCAGCGGCGCCATACCACCCGGCGCACTCCTACCCGCAGAAACCGCACTCGCCAAAGAGTTCAACGTCGCACGCGGCACCATCCGCGCAGCCATCAACGCCCTACGCGAAGACGGACTCGTCACCACCGAACACGGCCGAGGCACCTACACCCAGTCCAGTTCGCTACAGCAAGATTCTCCCCGGGATACCGCACGTTACTCTAGAACGAGCACCGGACAAGCTCCATCTGGAAGTCTAGGCACGGAGCCGACCATCGGACGAATAATCGCGCTTGCCGCAGACCAAGTGGATACTAAATCCAAGGAGGTGGCAGCCGATGCGGAACTTGCAGCACTAGTCCAATGCGAGCTGGGCGCAAAACTGACAGAACGCCGAACGATCTACAAATCCTCCGGCGTTCCGCAGCAGATGGAAACCTCCTACAGTTCTATCCCCTGCAACGCCGAACCATCCCCAACCGACAACACCCACAAACCACCGCCAGACGTCCCCTCGGTCAAGCCCGGAATCACCCGCGCGAGAGTCTGGATCGTCGAGACCGTTCAGGCACGCCTACCAACCGCTTCTGAGGCGAAGCTCCTTAACATAGACGACACGACCCCGGTACTGGCCATATTGCGTCGCATCTATTCGCAGCACCAATCAGATCGGTCTACTAGCACGATCGTGATACCAAACCCTATCGCCACTGTCTACGAATTCTCGTCCCACATCGACAGGGCGACGTCACGCTTTCGATGATCCGACCCACGTAACAAGTTTGCACTTAGTCAACCAAGAGACCATGCACTCGAGTCGGAACAATTATGCGATATCCGGGGACGACAACGACGTTGAAGTCTATCATCTCGGCTGACAATCGACGCTCCAGAAATGCATTTGCCGGTGAATCGATTGGCAGCACGTAGGCAGGATTCACCGCCATTTCCGCCGCGTCGCGGTACGGCCCGTATCGATTGAGCCCGAACCGCAGAGTTCCTTCATCAATAACCACACATATCACGCGTTCCTCGGTTGCGAAAGTGATGTTATTGCAGGTCCAGTACTCGCTGTAAACATAGTCGACTCGGAGTCGCTCTAGCTGCTTGATCATGTCCCTTCTATCGGCGGCAAGATCCCTCATCTCAGGTACAGCCGCGATCAGAGCCAACGAAGCAATGAGAACGGAAGCCGCGACGCCTCCGAGCACAGTTCCTGCCAAAACCCTCTTGAAGCCCTCCCACACAGGCAGCGCGACGGGACGCCGAACAATACTCCATAGAGGCCACATCACCGCAGGAAGAGATATCAATAAACACGAGAGGTAGCGTGCACTCTCAATCGGCGTATGCGCAGCAGAATTGCTACGGACATACGCGACCAAAGTCAGGGCGGCCGCAATCAATAGACCCAAATGCAAAACCAGTGACACTCGGCTGCGTTCGCCAGCGCTCCGCAATGAAACGATGGCTAGGAATGCCGCAACCGACAGCAGTACCGGAAACACAATACCCCACCACAACTGCCATGTCGCACAATCGCCAGGCGAGCAAAACCCCATTCCCATCGGAATACCAAGTACAGCGCCCCCATAAATTCGACCCAGCCAAGAAGACGGCTCACCACCACCGCTTAACCCAAGCAGCGTCGAAACCGGGTTAATTCTCTCGAGAACCGAATATACAACAAGTGGCAAAGCACCCATGAATACACCGAAACTCAAAAGTACTCCATACCGCCCGAGCACTTCCCTGGTCTTAAAGATTGCTAGAATCGCGAATGCGCAAGTCACGTACGGCAATACAAGTGGATCAACCCAGATCATCAAACCCGAAATAAAGCCGAAGAGAAAGAAAGAAAAGCGGACACGCGAGTACCGATTCAAGCAGATCCCGGCCGCGAGCAACATCAGCCCCGCCCCGGCAGGATTCATTTCCGGGTAACCTCCGCCGGAAATCATCTGATTCTTCACGACCCTATCAGAGCCGAGAGCAAGCAGAAGAACCACGAACAACGTAAATCCACGGCTGTTGTACAGGAGGTCAACAAGCTTCCACATGACGAGAAGGAATAGAAAGAACATGAGCAAGCTTGGCACTCGCAACCCAATTATTGATGGCCCAAATACCCAAAATATCGGTACAGCAAGATAGGCCTCCAGCGTTCCCATATAGTCCTGGCCGTAAAAATACGCAGGATATCTCTCACCTTGAGAGATATGAATCGCCGCAATTCCCATCGTGGCTTCGTCACTGTTTGTTGGCGGAGTATCTACCAGCGTCAAGATGAGCCGGTAGAGCACACCAAATGCGACGGCTAGCGCAGTTAGGACTGTTGTGAGATCCCATCGAGCAGCACGCTCGGGACTAAGTGCACCCCATCGTGCGTTTATTGACAAGGCCGACATCATGTCTCGATGATGTCATATCCGCCCCACCTACGCAAAAGCCCTGCATGATGGCACCGAGTCAGCCTTCTTGGTTGGACCAGCGATAACGCCTGAGGATCTCAAATTTGACATCAAACAATCAAGCGCCCCCCTGGCCAAGGAGCTTCTCGAACCAAGAAGCACGACCTTAACCAGAGAGGCGCCGAAATTACTCTTGCAAAAGGATGACGAGTTCAGAGACTAGAGAGTGTTACTCAGCCAGCAATCAGATAGAATCCCTTGCTTGTTACGGTTCCTGCGGGACAGTACGCGTACGATCCCCTACGGTCACCTGCCCAGCGAACGACGCCTAGGTCACCACCGCCTGTACACGCAACCCAGGCCTGGTAACTATCCGGGCCATTTCCATCAACCCAGCCCCCGAATCCCGTTGAGTTGTCAACCTCGATATGCTGCTCACCCCACCACAGCAGCTCCATGTCTGACGGTGCGGCGGCAGCAGGGCTCACTGAGAGCAAGAGTGTGGCAACCACACCGACGATGCTGGTGAGTAGTCCCGACTTCCGGATCATCAATTTCCTCCAGTTGTGTCGTTCGGCTGCAAGCTATAGGCAGGAGCGGATCAGGGTTAGACTGCCAGCGGCCTATGAGCCACCGAATGAACAAGGTCACGCATAGATCAGCTCAAAGCCTTTCTCGAACGCCGTACCGCTCGGGCAGTATGCAAATGATCCTCGACTATCGCCCGCCCACCGCGAGACGCCGTAGTGTGCTCCTCCGGTACATAGCACGTACGCTCGATAGCTGTCTGGCCCGTTACCGTCTACCCAGCCACCATAGCTAGTAGAGGTATTGAGCTGCTCGTGGGGAGTTCCAAACCACAGCGGAGTCATGTCGGATTGAGCCGCAGACGCCGGCGTACCAGTAACCGCGAGAGCAACAGCAGCAGATGCTGTTACAAGTAGGGCCTTCCAGCGCTTCATGAATCCTCCTATCGCCGAAGATTGCGCCGCGGATGCGTCAAGTGGGATTGCATCGCGGCCATGCCCCTACATTAGAACAAGCACATCGATGTATGCAAGTCTTCGGGGTATTTTGACCGGAAGCATGAGCTGCCTGGCAGCACCCGAGCTGGCGGGAAAACCAAGCCGCAACCCCGACCACGCGAGCCACCTGCGGAAACGCGCAGATGAAACCCAACTCGACGGCGAGGAAGATCTCGCCTATGTGGAGCCTGGGGTTAACAAAGTTCACTTTGTTGTCCCCTTTTATCGTTACTTCGCACGTGTCCTGACAGACTTCCGACTTGGAGACCGCACATGCTCGTACGCGACTTGTATGAGGTGGGCAGGAATATGGCCAATGTCAAGCCAACGTCAAGCCCAGCCCTCGCGAGTTGCCGAATAGTTCTGTATTGGATCAAGGCACCGCGCTCCGCGCGGTGCGTGGCGGCAAGCCCGGCCGGCGGCAAGCCGCCCCGGCCGCCTACGGCACCGGGGCGGTGAGCCACCGACGGCCGCCGGGACGCCGCCCCCGATGCAGGGACCTAGTCCAGGGCGAGTTCCGGGCAGCGCTCATGAAGCACGGCGACCGCATTGCGTAGGCAGTAGTCAAGGCTGTTGCCGTCGCATCTGATCGACCCTCCGCCGAGCTGTGGCCCCGAGATCACCACCGTCCACGGCTTGTGCTTCCGTTCCCCGTCAATCTTGACGATTCCGACCATGCCCAACTCCCCCAGGCGCGCCAACAGCTCTGGCACCCGCTCGTCCCACCCCATCCACGGATTGGACCACGAAGACCGGTACGGAAGCCGGCAGGGCTGGCCGCCGTCGAGGTCGGGGCTTCCGGCTGCCGCGCCGGTCCAAGAGCGGGACCGGCTTGCCCCCGAGCGCCCCCGCTGACGGCCCGTACCGCCGCGCCCTACCGTCCCAGCCGCCCCGCACCCGTACGCCGTCCGTGGGCACCCCAGGACCGACCGCGCCGCCCCAGAGACCCCACCCAGGCCGCTCGTCGGCCAGGTCCGCGAGCAAGATCGACCTGCCCACGATCCGCCCACAGACCGCCGTAGACGGCTGGATTCAGCCGGACCGGGCGGGACGACACGCCGGCCGTACGACAACAGCCCTTGACCTGTTGGTGCAGGTCAAGGGCTGTTGGTGCGCCTGGTGGCGGGTAGAGGATTCGAACCTCTGTAGCTTTCGCGACGGAT
>JGI12574J12772_1000406_pt1 | contig 11982 bp, 12 predicted proteins | sample TtaePargueraPR_2_FD_12772 | JGI IMG/M metagenome (IMG submission 12772)
GGCGGGCCGGTGAACGGTGGCCGCGTCGGCGGGCCGGTGAACGGTGGCCGCGTCGGCGGGCCGGTGAACGGTGGCCGCGTCGGCGGGCCGGTGAACGGTGACGGCGTCGGCACCGGGGATCTGGTGCCGAGCGACGTGGGCTGACCCGACGCCGAACTGACCGACGACGCCGTCGGGGGCGTGGCGCGCTGCTCCCGTTTGGTCCGCGCCGCCGGGGGTACCTCGTCGGCCGGGAACGGGGGTTGCCACGATGGCGGATCGGCAGGTACGCGCGGTCGACGCGCTGCTCGACCGGCAGGGCCGGACGTTCAGCGCCGAGGCAGGTATCGCCCTGGCCGACCGACCGGCACCGCTGTACCAGCTGCTGGTGCTGGCCACCCTGCTCAGCGCCCGGATCTCGGCCGGGGTCGCGGTCGCCGGCGCCCGGGAACTGTTCGCGGCCGGCTACCGCACACCGGCGGCGATGTGCGGGGCCAGTTGGCAGGACCGGGTCGACGCGCTCGGCCGGGGCCACTACCGGCGGTACGACGAACGGACCGCCACGATGCTCGGCGACGGAGCCGAACTGTGCCACCAGCGGTGGGGCGGTGACCTGCGGCGGCTGCACGCTGAGGGCGGTGACGACCCGGCCGCGCTGCGCCGGTTGCTCACCGCGTTCCCCGGCATCGGCCCGACCGGAGCGGACATTTTTCTGCGCGAGGCGCAGGCAGTCTGGCCCGGACTGCGTCCGTACCTGGACAAGCGGGTGGTGACCGGGGCCCGCAAGCTGGATCTGCCGACCTCGCCGCAGCGGCTGGCCGCCCTGGTGGGTGAGCGCGACCTGCCCCGGTTCGCCGCTGCCCTGGTCCGGGTCTCGCTCGGCGGTGACGCCGGACGGGTCAGCGGGCCGGGCGAGGGCTGACCGGGCCGGACGCCGACTCACCCGGCCGACGCCGGTCGAGTGTGCGCCGGGCCGGCGCGTCCCGGATCGGGGTGAGGATGTCGCCGATCAGCGCGGCCATCGCCGGGGACGGTTCCAGCTGCAGCTCCCGCAGGGCCAGATCACGGTACGCGTAGAAGGCGTGCAGCGCCTCGTAGGCGTTGCCCTCGGCGAGATGGATCTGCACGATCAGCCGGTGCGGGGTCTCCCGCAACGGTTCGGCACCGACCGCTTCCAGTGCGGCCTGCAGCGCCTCGTCGTGCCGACCGGCGTCCAGATGGGAGCGGGCGATGTGCTCGAGCAGGTGCAGCCGCAGTTGCCGCAGCCGTTCCCGTTCCAGCAGCACCCAGTCGTCGTACCAGCCGGGCAGCAGGTCGTGCCGGGCGGCGGTGAGCACCGCGTCGGCCAGCCGCGGGTCCCCACCGTCGCGCACCCGCGCGGCGGTCCGGACCAGGTCGTCGACGTCGACCTGGACCCGTTGGTCGAGCCGGACGGTGTCGCCGGCGGTCCGCAGCGGGCAGTTCGGCTCCTGACGCAGCCGCCACAGTGCGGTACGCAGCGAGGAGAGTGCGCGGTCCTCGGCGGCTTCCGGCCAGAGCAGACCGGCCAGGTGGGCACGGGTGGCGCCGGGTCGCAGCCCGATCACCGCGACGATCCGCTGCAGTCCACGGGGGATCGACACGGTCTCGTGCTGGTGGATCAAACGGAAGCCGCCGAGGAGCAGCAGTCGGAATGATGCCCCCGCGTTGCCTGCCTCTGACGTCACGGCCGAACCCCCTGCACACGTCAGTCACCGGTCGCCGCCCTTGCATCACGTCATCGCGTCACGAAGATTATCAATCACGATTACTCTCAGTCAACATACAGTCGGCTACCCGATTCGCTCGACCCATCGATTCAATCCCGTCTGACCTGGGATTTTGTCAATCTCAACGACCGCCGGTGATCCCGATGCACATCGAGAACGATCACGCACTGTACTCATAGTCCGTCACGTCGGCGTCACCGACGGGCGATGACCCGGGCGGTACGGACAACGCGCCGGTGACGCCGACGGCGGCAAGGTTGGCCAGGACCGGGCCCGACGCCGCTGGGAGGAACCATGGATCGCTCGCTGATCATCGCCAAGGTGGTCCCCGACGCGGAGCAGCAGGTCGCGGAGATCTTCGCCGAATCGGACCTGACCGACCTGCCCCACCTGGCCGGGGTACGACACCGGTCGCTCTACCGGCTGCACGACCTGTACGTGCACCTGATCGAGACCGACGAGACCGGACCGGACGCGGTGGCCGCCGCCCGGCGACACCCCGAGTTCGACGAGGTCAGCCGCCGGCTCGCGACCTACATCAGCCCGTACCTGGCGACCTGGCGGTCGCCCCGGGACGCGATGGCACACCGGTTCTACCACTGGGACGCACCCACCGGTCGGCCCCGATGACCACCGTGGCGGCCCCGGGCCGCAACCGCTGGCTGCGCTGCCGCGCCTGCCACGCACTGGTCTACCGGCGACGGATGCACCGCAACCTGGAGGTCTGCCCCGAGTGTGGACACCACCAGCGGTTGACCGCGGCGGAACGGATCGGACAGCTGGTCGACCCGGACAGCTTCACCAGGCTCGCCGACCGCGCCGCCGAGGTGGACCCGTTGGGGTTCGTCGACTCGATGCCGTACCGGCGACGGCTGGCCCAGGCGCGCGCGGCGACCGGCCTGGCGGAGGCGGTGGTGTGCGGCACCGCCCGGATCGGCGGACATCGGGCCGTCCTGGCGGTGATGGACTTCCGGTTCCTCGGTGGCAGCCTCGGCTGCGCCACCGGCGAGTTGATCACCCGCGCCGCCGAGGAGGCACTCGCCGCCCGGGATCCGCTGGTGCTGGTCACCGCCTCCGGCGGGGCGCGGATGCAGGAGGGCGTCCTGGCGCTGATGCAGATGGCGACGGTCAGCTGCGCGATCGCCGAACTGCGCGCCGCCGGACTGCTCACCGTCAGCATCGTCACCGATCCGACGTACGGCGGCGTCGCAGCCTCGTTCGCCACCAACACCGACCTGGTGATCGCCGAACGCGGCGCCCGGATGGGGTTCGCCGGCCCCCGGGTGATCCGGGAGACGATCCGCCAGGCGTTGCCCGCCGGTTTCCAGACCGCGGAGTTCCTGCTCCGGCACGGCCAGGTCGACATGGTCGTCGAACGCCACGACCTACGCCCCCGGCTGCGCGCCCTGCTCGCGCTGGCCGCGGGTGGCCGGGCCGGAGCAGGTCCGCCGGCCGCGCCCGCCGGCCGGGCCGAGCCCGCACACCGCACGGCACCGACGCCCCGCACCGGACCGACGCCGACCGCCTGGCAGTCGGTGCGTACCGCCCGGGACCTGGCCCGGCCGACCACTCTGGACTATCTGCGGACCGCGTTCGACGGCTTCGTCGAGTTGCACGGCGACCGGCTCGGTGCGGACTGCCCGGCGATCGTCGCCGGCCTGGCCCGGCTCGGTGACCAGCCGGTCGCCGTCATCGGGCAGCAGAAAGGCCACGACGCCCGAGAGATGCTGACCCGCAACTTCGGCATGGCCAGCCCGGCCGGCTACCGCAAGGCGTTGCGGGTGATGGGGCTCGCCGCCCGGCTCGGACTGCCGGTGGTCACCCTGATCGACACCCCGGGCGCGCACCCCGGGATCGACGCCGAGGAACAGGGCCAGGCCGCCGCGATCGCCACCTGCCTACGCACGCTGGCCCGGCTGCCCACCCCGGTCGTCGCCGTCGTCACCGGCGAGGGTGGCAGCGGCGGGGCGCTCGCGCTGGCCGTCGCCGACCGGGTGCTGATGCTGCAGAACGCCGTCTACTCGGTGATCAGTCCCGAGGGTTGCGCCGCGATTCTGTTCCACGACCGGGCCGCCGCCCCCCGGGCCGCCGCCGCGCTCCAGCTCACCGCGCCCGACCTGGTACGCCTCGGCGTCGCCGACGGCATCGTCGGCGAACCACCCGGCGGCGCGCAGCGCGATCCGGCCGGCGCCGCCGACCGGGTACGGGCGGCGCTGACCGCCGCGCTGCCCGACCTGCTCGCCGTACCCATCACCGACCTGCTGCGTCGACGATCCCGACGGTTCCGCCGGTACGGGGCGGGCACCGTCGACGCCGGCGTACCGCAGCCCGACACCGACCGGACGATCCAGGTGATGCCGCGATGACCACTGCCGCCGCCAACGGAACCCCGGCCGGGCCGGAGCCGGCCAGTCAGCTGCGCCGGATCGCCGAGCAGACCCGGGCGCTGGTCGGCGAAATCACCGGTCCGCTGCGCCGGATTCAGGTCCGGCACGGCGACACGGTGATCGAGATCGAGTGGCACGACCGGACTACGCCGGTCGCGGCCGCGCCGCCGTCCCTGGCCGACCGGCCGGCGGTCGGACCGACCGCACCGCCAGCGGACCAGGCCACGCCAGCGGCCGGGCATCGGATCGGGTCACCGATCGTCGGCACGTTCTACCGGGCCGCAGAGCCCGGCGGAACGCCGTTCGTCGATGTCGGCGACTCGATCGAGCCGGGTCAGGTGATCGGAATCGTCGAGGCGATGAAGCTGATGAACGAGATCACCACCGACCGGCCAGGGGTCGTCGTGGAGATCCTGGCTGGCGACGGCGAACCGGTCGAGTTCGACCAGCCGCTGATCACCGTGGCACCGGGCTGAGGAGGCGGTGAGCGTGTTCGAGAAGATCCTGATCGCCAACCGGGGAGAGATCGCGCTGCGGGTCGCCCGGGCCTGCCGGGAACTCGGCGTACGGACCGTAGCGGTGCACTCCACCGCGGACCGCGACTCGGCGGTGGTCCGGTTCGCCGACGAGGCGGTGCAGATCGGCCCACCGCCGAGCCGGGCCAGCTACCTCAACGCGGCGGCCATCGTCGAAGCGGCCCGGCGCACCGGTGCCCAGGCCGTCCACCCCGGATACGGGTTCCTCTCCGAGGACGCCGACTTCGCCGACATCTGCGCGGAGAACGGGCTGGTCTTCATCGGCCCACCGCCGCAGGTCATGCTGTCCCTCGGGGACAAGGCCAAGGCCCGGGACGTGCTCGGCGCGGCCGGCCTGCCGCTGCCGCCGGGCAGCCGGGAGCCGGTGCCCAGCAGTGCCCACGCCGCCACGGTCGCCGCCGAAATCGGCTATCCGGTGATCATCAAGGCGGCGGCGGGTGGCGGCGGGCGGGGCATGACGGTGGTCACCGACGAGGCGGACCTGGCGCCGGCGTACCACCGGACCCGGCAGACCGCCCGGGCGGTCTTCGGCGACGACCGGGTCTACCTGGAACGGTTCCTCACCCAGGCCCGGCACGTCGAGGTGCAGGTGCTGTGCGACGGCCACGGCAACGGGGTGCACCTGGGCACCCGGGACTGCTCGGTGCAGCGACGGCATCAGAAGCTGATCGAGGAGGGTCCGGCACCTACGCTGCCGGCGGCGATGCTCGACGAGATGGCCGCGGTGGCGCTGCGCGGCGCGCTCGCGGTCGGCTACGTCGGCGCCGGCACCTTCGAGTTCCTGGTCGACGAGCACGACCAGTTCCACTTCATCGAGATCAACTGCCGGATCCAGGTGGAACACCCGGTCACCGAGATGATCACCGGGGTGGACCTGGTGCAGGAACAGATCCACATCGCCTGCGGCACCCCGCTGCGGCTACGCCAGCCGGACATCCGGCCCCGGGGCGTCGCGGTCGAATGCCGGGTCAACGCCGAGGACCCGCAGCGCGGGTTCACCCCGACCCCTGGCCGGTTGGACCGCTTCGAGATCCCCGGCGGCCCGTTCACCCGGGTCGACACCCACGGCCACACCGGGTACGTCGTCGGACCGCACTACGACCCGCTGCTGGCCAAGGTCGTCGTCTGGGCACCGGACCGGGAACTGGCGCTCAACCGGATGGAACGCGCGCTGAGCGAGTTCGACGTACGCGGCCCCGGCGTCCACACCACCATCCCGTTCCTGCGCCGGGTGCTGGACGACGCCATGTTCCGCAAGGGACGGCTCTCGACCGGCCTGGTCGGCCGGCTGCTCGACGAGCCGTCGCAGACCCGTACGGCCTGACCACACACGCCCGAGGAGGAGCGGATGAGCATCACCGACGATCAGCCGAAGGTCACCGCCGCGGACATCACCGCGATCCTGGTACGCAACTGCGGGCTCGACCCGGCCGGCGCCGCCGACACCCCGGCGGCGTCCCTGGCCGAGCTCGGCCTGGACTCACTGGCGTTGCTGGAGCTGCAGGCCGTGGTGGCCGACCGGTACCGGGTGCGGATCCCGCCGGACAGCGCGGACCTGACCATCGGCGAGATCGCCGAACTGGTCGCCGACGAAATCGCCGGCGACGCGGCCGCCGGGTCCGCCTCGGACACCGGCCCGTCCGCAGTGGCCGCTGTGGACGCCACCGGGCCGCCTCCCGGGCACACCGAGAACAGCGTGGTGATCGCCGCCCCGTTGGACCTCGTCTGGGCGGTCACCAATGACGTCGACCGGTGGCCCGACCTGTTCACCGAGTACGCGTCGGTGCAGATCGTGCACCGGCACGGGGACACCGTGCGGTTCCGGCTGACCATGCACCCGGACGAGAACGGGACGGTCTGGAGCTGGGTCAGCGAACGCACCGCCGACCGGAGCCGCCGCCGGGTGCTGGCCCACCGGGTGGAGACCGGACCGTTCGAGTACATGCGGATCCGCTGGGACTACGCCGAGGTCCCTGGCGGCACCCGGATGACCTGGGTGCAGGACTTCGCCATGCGACCGACCGCGCCGCTCGACAACGCCGGCATGACCGAACGGATCAACACCAACAGCCGGATCCAGCTGGACATCATCCGCGACCGGATCGAAACCCTCGCCCGTACCGCAGACCCCGCCGGAGGCACCCGATGAACGATCCACGGCTCGTCGCCGCCCGCGACCTCGCCGCCGACCGGCGACGCGGCGGCGAACTCCGGGTCCTGCTCGGCCCACGTACGGTCGGCAGCACCTCCGGCTTCCTCGGCCTGGCGGTGCTGCGCCCCGGCGAACGCATCGCCGAGCACTACCATCCGTACAGCGAGGAGTTCCTCTACGTCGCGCGCGGCGAGATCGTCGTCGACCTGGACGACCTGCCGGTGGCGGTACGCCGCGCCGAAGGGCTGTTCGTGCCGATGAACACCCGGCACCGGCTGCGCAACGTCAGCAAAGGGCCGGCCGAAGTGGTCTTCCACCTCAGCCCGCTGGCGCCGCGCCCCGAACTCGGCCACGTCGACACCGAGGGACCGGCGGTGCTCGGCCCCGGTCCGGACGCCGCCGGGGCGGGTCGGGACACCGCCAGGTCCGGCCCCCGGCCGGTGCCGCGCACCCGGACCACCACACCCAACGGGCACCGGCCGTGACCGCGGCCGGGTCGCCCCGGCGGACCGTCGTCACCGGTGTCGGGGTGGTCGCCCCCGGCGGCGCCACCCGGGACGCGTTCTGGGCGACGATCACCGCCGGGCGTACCGCGACCCGCCGGATCACCGTCTTCGACCCGTCCCCGTTCCGGTCCCAGATCGCCGCCGAATGCGACTTCGACCCGGCGGACGCCGGGCTCGGCCCGCGCGAGCGGCGACGGGCCGACCGGTACGTCCAGTTCGCTCTCGCCTGCTCGATCGAGGCGGTCGCCGACGCCGGGCTGTGCCTCGACGACGCCGGCCGGCAGCGGGCCGGGGTGGCGCTCGGCTCGGCGGTCGGCGGCACCGTGGCCTTGGAGCAGGAGTACGTGGTGGCCAGCGACGCGGGCAGCCACTGGCTGGTCGACCCGGACTGCACCATGCCGTACCTCTATCAGGCGCTGGTGCCCAGCAGCCTGGCCGCCGACGTGGCCTGCCGGCACGGGCTGCACGGGCCGGCGCAGGTGATCTCCACCGGCTGCACCTCCGGCATCGACGCGATCGGCTACGCCCACCAGTTGATCGTCGACGGGGACGCGGACGTGATGCTCGCCGGTGCCGCCGACTCGCCGATCTCCCCGGTCACCGTCGCGTCGTTCGACGCGATCGGGGCGACCAGCCCGGACAACGACGACCCGGCGCACGCCAGCCGGCCGTTCGACAACGACCGGCACGGCTTCGTCCTCGCCGAAGGGGCCGCCGTGCTGGTGCTGGAGGAGCTGGACCACGCGCGGCGGCGCGGCGCGCGGATCTACTGCGAGATCGGCGGATACGCCACCCGCAGCAACGGCTACCACATGACCGGGCTGCGCCCGGACGGCGCGGAGATGGCACTGGCCATCGTGGACGCGATGAACCAGGCCCGGCTCAACCCGGACGACGTGTCGTACGTCAGCGCACACGGCTCCGGCACCCGGCAGAACGACCGGCACGAGACAGCCGCGTTCAAACGGGCGCTCGGGGACGCGGCGTACCGGGTGCCGGTCAGTTCGATCAAGTCGATGATCGGGCATTCGCTCGGCGCGATCGGCTCGATCGAGATGGCGGCCTGCGCGCTCGCCATGGCGCACGGGGTGGTCCCGCCGACCGCGAACTGGCGCACCCGCGACCCGGAATGCGACCTGGACTACGTCCCGAACACCGCTCGTGAGCTACCGGTCGACGTCGCGTTGTCGGTCGGCAGCGGATTCGGCGGATTCCAGTCGGCGATGGTCTTCGCCCGACCGGAAAGGACAGTACGGTGAGCGCCGACGGCCCCCGGGCTGCGGTGCCCGGTCAGCGGGCCGCGGTGCCCGGCCGGCGGGCGGTGGTCACCGGGATCGGCGTGGTGGCGCCGACCGGACTCGGTGCCGACGCGCACTGGAAGGCGACCCTGGCCGGGCAGGTCCGCACCGGGCGGATCACCCTGTTCGACCCGGCGCCGTACCCGGTCACCCTGGCCGGCGAGGTGGCCGACTTCGACGCGCTGCAGTGGACCGACAACCGGCGGGCGGTGCAGACCGACCGGTGGACCCATCTCGGTTTCGCCGGCACCCGGCTGGCGCTGGCCGACGCCGGGCTGCCGGACACCGCCGACGACCCCGACCGGTACGCGGTGGCGCTGGCCAGCTCGTCCGGCGGCAACCTGTTCGGCCAGCGCGAGCTGCAGCGGCTGTGGAGCCGGCCCGGCCGTACCGTCGGGGCGTACCAGTCGATCGCCTGGTTCTACGCCGCCAGTGTCGGCCAGCTCTCCATCGCCCACCAGTTCAAGGGCGCCTGCGGGGTGCTGGTCGCCGAGGCGGCCGGCGGCCTGGACAGCCTGGCGCACGCCGCCCGGACCATCCGCCGGGGCGCCGACGTGGTGCTGGCCGGTGCCACCGAGTGCGCGCTGAGCCCGTACGCGCTGGCCTGCCAGCTGCGGAGCGGGCTGTTGAGCACCGGCACCGACCCGGAGTCGGCGTACCTGCCGTTCGACACCGACGCCGCCGGCTACCTGCCGGGCGAGGGCGGCGCGGTACTGGTCGTCGAGGAGCTGGGGCACGCGCTGGCCCGGGGCGCCCCGGTGATCTACGGCGAGGTCGCCGGCTGGGGTGCCAGCCACGACGCCCGGCACACCGACCGGCACACCGGCGGGGACGCCGACCAGTACGCCCGGGCGATGCGCCGGGCGCTGGCGACCGCCGGGGTGGCTCCGGCACAGGTGGACGTCTGCCTGCCGGACGCGCTCGGCGTACCGCGTTTCGACCGGGCCGAGGCCGGCGCGGTACGGGCGGTCTTCGGCCCGACGCCGCCGCCGGTGACCACGCCGAAGCCGCTGACCGGGCGGGCGCACCAGGGTAGTGCGGCGCTGGACGTGGCGACGGCGCTGCTGGCGCTGCGGCACCGGCTGTTGCCGCCGACCGCCGCGCCACGCCGCCCGGCCCCCGGCTGCGACCTGGACTTCGTCCGTACGCCACGGGAGTGCGCGGGGCACGCCGCGCTGGTCGCCGCCCGTGGCTTCGACGGCTTCAACAGCGCCCTGGTGCTGCGCCGCGACGAGGACTGGAAATGATCGACTACCACTGACGGAATTTGCACAAATGCACGGACATAAGATCAAGAACTCGATGGTCTTCCATGCGTTGAGTGGCGTGACGTAAAGTCAACACCATGGCACTCGACGTCGCCAGCAAGGTCTGACGATGACCCTGGACGACTTAGGCAGAGCTGTCGAAACATTCCTGGAACACGTGTCCGAAACAGGCGCAAGAATCATCGGCACCGCTGGGAAGATAATCAAATCCCAGCACGAGTTCCTCCATCTGACCCGCGGTTCCCGCAACGACGGGGTCACGGCGACGACGACCGATGTCGCCGGCGCCCTCCATCGACTGGACGAGGCCCATCAGGCGAGCATCGCAGCGATGTACGCGATCGAGTCGTACTGCCGGTCGGTGGGCATTCCGGTGCGACCCCGGGCGGCTCGGGCCTCGGCCGTCACCAGTACTCCCACCCTGCCCTCACGCGCCGGCGACCCGGGATCGCCGAGCGGCAGTCCGACCCTCGCCCACCCGAGCCGCAGGAGTGAGCTCGGGTGGCGACGGGAGAACGAAAGCGCTGCGGCTCTCGCCGCCCACGGCTATCGGGTCGAGCAGAACCCGCCGGCCCGGCACAATCGGAAAAATCCCGACTATCTGGTGGAAGGCCGATACTTCGACTGCTATTCGCCGACAACGGCGAACCTCGGAAGAATCCGGAACTCGATCAACAAGAAGGTCAGAGAAGAGCAGGCCGACCGCATAGTACTGAACCTCGACGGCTGCCCGGCCAGTCAGTCCGACATCCGGGAGGCGTTACGTACCTGGCCGGTCTCCGGGCTGCGCGAAGTACTGACCGTCGACCGGGGCCGGGTAAGCGCTCTCTTCCCATGATCGTGACGTGAGGATCAAGGTGGCCAACGAATACTGGCTCTACAGCGAAGCCGAGGTGACCCGAGAACAGGTGCTCGCGCAGCTCGCGGACCTGTTCGACGCCGAGCACACCGATTTCGGCCTGGGACGCGGCGAATCCCTCGCGGTGACCGCCTGGCCGGTCGACAGCGCGGAACGGATCGAGGTCGCCCGGGACGCCGGCGTCGCGGAGCCGAAGGTCGGCGCGCTGTTCCGGCTCCGCTCGGTCGACACCATCGAGACCGCCGATCGGGAGACCCGGGAGATTCTCGACGCCGTGCTCGCCCTGTTCCGGGCGTACCCGGCGGACGCCGTGCTGCAGCTCGACACCGAGACCGTCCTGCGCCGCGCCGACGGGCAGGTCGTACTCAACAGCGACTGGCCGGGGTGGGCGGAAATTCCCACACTGGCCGCCATCGTGGCCGGCCACCCGGCCCGACCTCTGGACCGCCCTGTGGACTGACCGCCCCGGGCCCTGGTCGGGCGATCGGGACCGGCGTCCGCCACCGGTAGCGGCTGCGGCCAGACCACGACGCCGGCCGCATCGTCGTCGCCCAGCGACTCGACGACCTGCTGGCCGCGATCCTCAGCCTGGAGCGCGAGCTGCGGATCGGCCGTGAACGCGCGAATAGATCCGTCGGGCAGGGGTAGGGCAACCCTGGACGGCGCCACGGTCACCGGGCGTGGTGGGACCAGCATGGGGAGGGCAGAGACATGCGGATCGGCTACAAGTTGGCCACCGAGGCGTTCGGGCCGGCCGACCTGATCGCTCAGGCGGTCCGGGCCGAGCAGGCCGGGTTCGACTTCGTCGAGATGAGCGACCACTTCCACCCGTGGCTGGACTCCCAGGGCCATTCGCCGTTCACCTGGAGCGTGCTCGGCGCGATCGCCGCCCGTACCGAACGGATCGGGCTGGCCACCGGCGTGACCTGCCCGAGCCTGCGCTACCACCCGGCGATCGTCGCCCAGGCCGCAGCGACCGTGGCGCTGCTGTCCGACGGCCGGTTCACCCTCGGCGTGGGTGCCGGCGAACGCCTCAACGAACACGTCACCGGGGAGCCGTTTCCGAGTGTGCACGGGCGGCACGAGCGGCTCCGCGAAGCGCTGGAGATCATCCGGCTGCTCTGGTCCGGCGGCTACCACACCTACCAGGGAAAGCACCTGCAGCTCGACGACGCGCGGGTGTTCGACCTGCCGCCGACCCCGCCGGTGATCGCGGTGGCCGCCAGCGGCTCGGAGTCCGCCCGGCTCG
>JGI12574J12772_1000413_pt1 | contig 11808 bp, 12 predicted proteins | sample TtaePargueraPR_2_FD_12772 | JGI IMG/M metagenome (IMG submission 12772)
AACCGCTTCTGCGGGCCGGTCTGTAAGATTTTACTTAGTTATTGAAAACAAAAACGCGGCCAGAGCAATTGGCCGCGTTTTTGTTTCTCAGAACCGGATAAGCAGGTTATCCGCGTGCCAGAAGATCAATCAGGCTGGAGGTATCCCAGCGATTGCCACCGCGTTCCTGTACCTGGGCATAGAACTGGTCAACGAGTGCTGTCACCGGAAGGCGAGCACCATTACGCTTGGATTCTTCAAGGCAGATGCCAAGATCCTTGCGCATCCAGTCAACCGCAAACCCGAAATCAAATTTGTTTTCGACCATGGTCTTGCCGCGGTTTTCCATTTGCCAGCTACCAGCGGCGCCCTTGGAAATCACGTCAAGGACCTTTGCCATATCAAGTCCGGCCTTGCGCCCGAAATTGACACCTTCGGAAAGCCCCTGAACCAGACCGGCAATGCAAATCTGGTTCACCATCTTGGTCAGTTGACCGGATCCGCTTTCACCCATCAACTGGCAGGAGCGGGCAAAGGCATCAATTACCGGGGCCGCGCGATCAAACGCTGCCTGATCACCGCCGCACATGACGGTAAGAACGCCGTTTTCGGCCCCTGCCTGTCCACCGGAAACCGGGGCGTCGATAAAGGCAACACCCGCCGCTTTGGCCGCAGTATAAAGTTCGCGCGCAACATCGGCCGAGGCGGTCGTGTTGTCGATGACAACAACGCCCTTTTCCGTACCGGCAAGTGCCCCGGTATCGCCCAGCACAACACTGCGCAGATCTTCGTCATTGCCAACGCAGATGAAAACAAACTCTGCCCCCTTTGCGGCATCGGCCGGGGTGGGGGCGGATTTTCCGCCGTATTCACCCGCCCATTTATCTGCCTTTGCGGCGGTGCGGTTGAAAACGGTAACGTCGTGACCTGCCTTTTGCAGGTGGCCGGCCATGGGGTATCCCATGACTCCCAGCCCGATAAATGCACATTTTGCCATTTCGTGCCTCCCGTGAATTGGTCGTACCAGTAAAGGAGGCAGCCTTCGGAATGTCAATGCAAGGGAATGTCACGGATACAATGTTTCCACGATCCGGAATACATCCAAAGCGGAACGGTCAGTCTTCAAGCGAGAGTTCTTCGCTGACGGTATGAATAACCCTGCGATCATAAGTCAGAAGTTCGGTGCGTTTCCCCGGATATTCGAACTGAGACAGATAATATCGGATCGCATTCACACGGGCACGTTTCTTGTCATCGGATTTGACAATGATCCACGGGCTATCGGCAGTCGAAGTATGGAAGAACATCTCGGTCTTCGCTTCGGTATAGGCATCCCAAAGATTCTGGGATGCCAGATCAACCGGGCTCAGCTTCCATTGTTTGAGCGGATCCCGCTTGCGCTGGTCAAACCGGCGTGCCTGTTCTTTTTTGCTGACCGAAAAATAGAATTTGGTCATGTGGATTTCGGAACGGATCAGCATGCGTTCCAAAGCTGGAACCGATTGCAGGAACTCGCTGACTTCGAACATGTTGCAGAAGCCCATGACCCGTTCAACCATCGCCCTGTTATACCAGGACCGGTCAAACAGGACGATTTCCCCGCCGGACGGCAGATGTTCGACATAACGCTGGAAATACCATTGGGTCACTTCCCGGTCGTTCGGTTTGCCCAGTGCGACGACACGTGCACCGCGCGGATTAAGATGTTCGGTAAAGCGTTTGATCGTGCCGCCTTTGCCTGCTGCATCGCGGCCTTCGAAGATGACCAGGGATTTGATATTTTCGGATTTGATCCAGTTTTGCAGTTTGAGAAGTTCGATATGCAGGGGCGCAATCAACTCAAGATACTGTTTGCCATGCATCTTTTTGGCATGTGAATTGGGATCAAGATCAACATCCGGAGGAAGATCGTCGCCGGAAGGTGTTCTTTCAGAAGCACTGTGTTTTCTTGAAGGAAGGTCATCAAGGCGATCCATCGTCATGTTTTCGGCATCCAGCAAAAAACGGTCGCGGGCTTCGCTATCAAGACTGGAAAGATCGGGATGCTGTTTTGAGGCCTTGCGGCTGCGTGCAGTATGTTTCACTGCATTGCGGATCGTATTGTCGCTGCTTCCTGTCTTCTTTGTCGGGGTGCCTTGCTTTTTCACGGCCATTCTGCTGATGCCTCTGCAACCTTGATGGGAAATTACAGTGGCATAAATGCGCCATGATCGAAAGGGGGCGCAAGGAGGTATGTCAAATCCGTGGGGGCGGATCGGGTTTTCGATCATGGCGCAGTCGGTGGTCTCGTCTGATCAGATCGGATAGGATTTCCGATATTCGGCTTCGGCATCGGTGCGTGACAGGCCGATATCGGCAAGCTGGCTGTCGCTCAACCGCATAAGGGCACGACGTTGCGACCTTTTGGCCATGGTGGCGGCAATAATGTTCAGTGCCGTGTTTAGTCCCTGCTGCAGGTTTCCAGAAAATTGCAGAAAGCCGCTGATATGGTTGTGGCGTGTCGTGTGCTGGCCAGAAGTCGTCTGGCAGATTGAATGTGCCATGTTCGTTCTCCTGAATTAAGTTCCTCTAATGAGAGGTTTCTATGGTTGAGACCCATATTCACGCCAAACGTCTTGCGTGACAAACGAGTATTTCTGGGGTTAAGTATTAGTTGACCTAATGATTGACTGGCTTGAGGCAAAAAAATGCGTTTACCCCCGTTACAGTCCCTGCGTGCGTTTGATGCGGCTGCCCGGCATCTTAATTTTACCCGTGCAGCCGAGGAACTTTTTGTGACCCAGGGGGCTATTAGCCAACAAATCCGCCAGCTCGAGGAATATTTGGGTTTTCGGCTGTTCTTTCGGTTGCCGCGGCGATTGCAATTGACTGACGAAGGTGACCGTCTGGCGCGGGCAACGTATGAAGGCTTTTCACGCATTGCCGGGGAAATCGAAAGTCTCCGGGCGTTGGAGGAGGCCGGGGTCGTCACGGTCAGCGTATTGCAATCCTTTGCCGTTAAATGGCTGGTGCCGCGTCTGGGGCATTTTCGCGAGGCACATCCTGATATCGATGTACGCATTCACGCTGATGACCGTCTTGTTGATTTCCGTAACGAAGGCATTGATCTGGCGGTACGCTTTGGGCGAGGGCGCTATCCCAATCTCTATACCGAACTGTTGATGCGTGACGAGGTTTTCCCGGTTTGCAGTCCGGATTATCTGGCATCAAACCCTCCTTTGAATAAACCGGCCGACATAGCAGGGCACCAACTGTTGCATGATGCGACTTCACATATAGAACAGCCCCGTGCTGCGGATTGGCAGTTCTGGTTGGAAGGGGTGGGCGTCAAGGGTATTGATCTGCGTCGCGGGCTACGCTTCAATTCCGGCGACATGGTTATTCAGGCGGCCCTGATGGGGCATGGTGTTGGTATGGCACGCACCAGTCTGGCTGCGCAGGACCTGAAGGCCGGTTTGCTTGTCCGGCCGTTTCCGCAAACCGTCGCGTCAAGCTATGCCTATTATCTGACCTGTCCCGAGGAAAACCTGAACCGGCCGCGTGTGCAGGCCTTTATCCGCTGGTTAAAGGATGAAGTTGCCGCAACGCTTACGGATATCGAGGAAAGTCAGCCAGCATTGACAATCATTACGCCCAATCCCGATGCCTGAATTCAGATCAGGCCAAGTTCGCGCAATTCGTCTGCCAGGTCTTCGGGAAGTGCTTCTGCGCCACCGGCCTGCTTTTCATCCGGTGGGCATTTGTCTTCGGTAAGGTATCGCCAGCCCTGAAATGCGCGGTGGGGCCATGTGCGGGTTTCGATCAGTTCAGGGTCAAGGACGATGCGGCAATGTTTGATGCCTTCCTCGTCAATGAATTCTTCCAGATCGACAACGCGCTGGCGGGCACGAATGGCCCCCTTGATCACCCAATAGATCGAACCACCCTCCAGAATCTCCGTCTTGCGTTTCGGAGTCATTCGTGTGGTGTGGTAAATCCGGCCGTGAAGCCCGCCAAAATAGGCCTGCCATTGACGCAGGGTTTCAGGGCTTTCTGTACCGACGCTGAGTTTGATCAGGTGAAGGGGCATGGTTTGTTCGTATTCTTTCGGGCGAGACAGGGTGTTATCTGACCTAGAAGTCATGCGTGGTTTGGTCAAGGGGGGATTAATAATTACAAATAAAAATTGTAATTATATGTATTTCACAAAAAAACTTGACCAATAGTGTATAATCATCCAAATTCTGATGCAGAAAATGTCCACAGACAGGGCATCACCCAGAGAGATTTACAGGCTGAGAGAACCGAATGTCCCTGCAAGTTGTCACGGCAAACCGTCTTGATGACGGGTTGGTCGTTTTCCTGACCGCAGATGGCGGTTGGAGTGAAAATATAGACCAGTCGCGTATTGCCGATGGAAAAGAGGCGGGTGACGCCTTGCTGGCCGAGGCCAGTGTGCCCGAGCTCGATACTGTCATCGTCGGCCCGTATCTGATCGAGGTCGAGCAACAGGACGGCGGACTGGTTCCGACGAAATACCGTGAAGTCCTGCGCACCAAGGGTCCCAGCGTGCGGCAGGATCTCGGCTATCAGGCCGGGTAAGGAGGATACACCATGTATCGCTATGATGATTTCGACCGCCAACTGGTGCTGGAACGTACCGAGCAGTTCCGCGAGCAGGTCAAACGTCGCCTGTCCGGCGACATTACCGAGGATCAATTCCGCCCGCTGCGTCTGATGAACGGTGTTTATCTCCAGCTTCACGCCTATATGCTGCGCGTCGCCGTTCCTTATGGTACGCTGCGCGCTGATCAGTTGCGCCAGCTTGGCTATATCGCGCGCCGCTATGACAAGGGTTATGGCCATTTCACGACCCGACAGAATATCCAGTATAACTGGCCGAAGCTTGCCGAAATTCCCGATGCGCTGCTTGACCTTGCCAAGGTTGAAATGCACGCAATTCAGACATCAGGCAACTGTATTCGCAACACGACCACCGATCAGTATGCCGGTGCCGCCGCCGACGAGATCGAAGATCCGCGTCCCTATTGCGAACTGATCCGCCAGTGGTCGACCTTCCATCCGGAATTCACCTATCTTCCGCGCAAGTTCAAGATCGCGGTAACCGGATCGCCAAACGACCGTGCTGCGGTCAAGGTGCATGATATCGGGCTTCGGATGCATCAGAACGATGCGGGCGAGGTCGGGTTTGAAGTCATCGTCGGTGGTGGACTTGGCCGCACACCGTTCGTTGGCAAGACCGTGCGTGACTTTATCAGCAAGAACGATCTGTTCTCGTATCTTGAGGCGATCCTGCGCGTTTACAACCGGTTTGGCCGTCGCGACAACAAGTACAAGGCGCGCATCAAAATCCTCGTCCATGAAATCGGGGTCGAGGAAATGCAGCGTCTGGTCGAAGAAGAATGGGCACAGATCAAGGACGGATCACTGCGCGTCGATGATGCCGAAATTGCACATTACATCGAACAGTTCGCGCCGCCAGCATTTGAAACCCTTTCCGACGATGATGCCGAGTTTGAACGCCGCAAGGCTGAAAACCGGGAATTTGCTAACTGGGTGCGTTCGAACGTGATCGCACACAAGCAGCCGGGCTATGCCATTGCCAACGTATCGCTAAAACCGATTGGCGGTATTCCGGGTGATGCAACCGATACCCAGATGGAGCTGGTTGCTGATCTGTCCGAGCAATACAGCTTTGGCGATGTTCGTGTGACCCACGAACAGAACCTGGTTTTGCCGCACGTGAAAAAGGCTGATCTGTTCTCGCTTTGGGCGGAACTGAAGAATGCCAATCTGGCGACGGCAAACCTTGGCTATGTTACCGACATCATTTCCTGTCCCGGGCTGGATTACTGCGCACTGGCAACAGCGCGTTCGATCCCGCTTTCACAGCGCATTTCGGAACGTTTTTCCGATCTGGATCGTCAGCATGATATCGGCGAACTCAAGATCAAGATTTCCGGCTGCATCAATGCCTGCGGGCATCACCATGTCGGTCATATCGGCATTCTGGGCCTCGATAAACGTGGCAAGGAATTCTATCAGATTACCCTTGGCGGTGATGCCAGCGAGAATGCAGAAATCGGCAAAATCGCCGGTGCCGGTTTCTCCGAAGCCGAAGTTGTCGATGCCATTGAAAGTCTGGTGACCAAATATCTTGGCATTCGTGAAACTGGCGAACGCTTTATCGATACTTATCGCCGTGTCGGCATGGACCCGTTCAAGGAGGTGCTTTATGGCGATCGTTAAGAATGACAGTGTGATCGATCAGGAATGGGTCACGCTTGATGCCGAAGCGGACCTGCCGTCGGGCGAGGAAAACATCATTGTGCCACTTGCGCGTTTTAAGGAAGAACGCGAAACGCTGATCGGGCGTAATGGCGGACTTGGTGTCCAGCTCAATCCGGGCGACGCCCCCGAAGATCTGGCTAATGATCTTGATCGTCTTTCGATCATCACGGTCAATTTTCCGGCCTATACGGACGGGCGCGGATATTCCTACGCCCGTGTTTTGCGAGAACGTCTGGGTTTCAAGGGCGAACTTCGCGCAATCGGTGACGTGCTGCGTGACCAGATTCTGTATATGCATCGTTGCGGTTTCGATGCGTATGAGCTGAAAAATGATGATGATGTTTCACTGACAAAAGTTCGCGCAGCATTGAAGGAAATGACAGTTTACTACCAGCCGACAGGAGACGGGCGTGCCACGGCCGCATCGCTTCGTGAGCGGCGTCGGGCAGCTCTTAAATCTGCGTCCTGATTTATCTTTTTCGTCAGATCGAGCTTTGAATAGCTTTGCCATGGAGGCGCCCGTTTCGGGCGCCTTTTCTTTTGCCCTTATAATGCCGGCATTTTCTGTCAGGGATTGCGCTGCTCCGGTTTTCATTCTTGGCGGAGTATGGATATTAGTTGGGCAAAGATTATTCTTTTGTATATGAAAATCGGACCAGAATTCACCTTTAGGGTGGTGTTGTTACCGGTTTCAAGCTATACACTTATTAGCTGTTTAAATGGCGCTATGTGGCAACCATTATAAAAAAATAGGTTGTCACTTTGGACCCAAAAGGAGAGCCTGAAAACATTAATCCAACAGCAGGGTGCATCCTGCCAAGCGGATTAGGGAATTCACGCATTGCCTGACAGTTGGCATCGGCAACGCTCCGATGCAAGGAAGTAGGTTCGCATTTCTGAGACTAGCAGGAAAAGGCAACCAATGTCGATTGAGCAAAGCCTTACAGGAATTGGAGACAGTTGTGTGATTACGCGGGATTTTACGCGTTACGATCACGGCTATCAGGACAAGGCGCTCAAATATATCGATTATCTGGGGGCCTTATCGCTCGCGCTGCGTAAATTTTCCGAATACAGCCGGACAATGCTGGCGTCCCAGCAATTGTATATCTATGCCAAATGGTTGGCGCGATACACGGCATACTGGCCGGAACTTGACCAACTTGTCGACAGACTGGAAAACAGCTTTGATGAAGTCGATCAAAGCTATGTCGCAAGTCAGTCTGCCGTCGATGGCTCGTGGGGCTGGCAATATAACGAATTCCACCACAAATTTGATGCGACCATCGTGCGTTTGCATGAATTGGCTAATGAGGGCCGCGCGCCGCGTTATCCGCTGCACTTTCTTGAGCCGATCGCAACCGCATCGGCGATGCGCGGTTATCTGGAAAAGCTACTGGTTTCCGATATCGCAGCGACCGGACGCAATCAGCGTGATGAATTTGGCAGTGTGATCTGCTGTCTGGCACAGCTTTGCTTCAAACCGTCCTTGCGGCGCTATGCGCAGGAACATGTGCGTGGTATTGATCTTGACCAAAGCTATGTCGATGCGTTCCGTGAATTCCTTGATGAAATCCAGAACCCCGAAACCGGTTATTGGGGGCCATGGTATGTGTCGGATGGCAAGGCGCATCGTTACGATGATCTTAGCTATACATTCCATATCGTATCCTATCGCAAGGGGCGGGTCGGGCATTGGTCCGATATCATCCGCACCACGCTTGAAAGCCGGCAATTGGAATATCCGCAAGGATGGCTCAGCCGAGGTGAATTCAACAATCATAACAACTATGACGTTGCGAAAATCTTTCGCTATGGGTGGCCGCATATGCAGTCGGCAGAACGTGCTTTAGCGCGCGAACAGATTGCCGAAATGCTGGACTGGTGTGTCGGTCATTCGCTCAGACGCGATGGCAGCTTTGTTCCGGACAGTCATTTTTATAACTCGCTGGAGTCATGCTACTATTTCGGTGTCTCGTTCCTGGATGAAGTCGGATATTTTCAACCTTCGAAACGTTTCTGGACCCAGCAGAAATTCCCCTATGCGCCGGTTCTGCAGTCTCGTATCTGGCGCAAACTTGACGAATTTGATGCCGAGAACCCCAGTGTCATCGCTGCGAAATGGAAAATCGGCCCGGATGCCGCCCGGATATCGGCATCGCCAGTTAACCGGGAGGGGCTTTCGCGCATGCCGCTGCTTTCCGGGGATGATTGTGCAACAACCGAAGAACGCGAATTCGAATTTATCCTGCGACCAAATAACGATGGTTGATCCTGCCGTTCCGTTCTCTCCTGTGTGAAATCCGATGGTTATGCAGTCGCAATATTTTGTGTCAGGTTCAATCCTGCGTCACATATTTTCAATGGCGCATACCAGCATGCTTGCGCTTGTGGCGATGGTGCTGGTTGATGCGCTTGATCTGTTTTTCCTGAGCCTTCTGGGCGATGTTGAAATCATCGCCGGTCTTGGCTTTGCGTGGCCGATTATCTTTTTTACCCTTGCGGTTTCATTGGGTATCTCGACCGCGATGACGGCACTTGTTTCCCGTGCCGAGGGGCTTGGTGATCGGAACCGGGCAAAAATTTATGCCACGCATATTCTGGTATTCGGTCTTGTGCTATCGGGTGTGATGACAGCTGTTTTGTGGCTGTCGGCACCTTGGATGCTTGATGTGTTCGGGGCGGTCGGCAAGGCGCGTGACGTTGGTGTCACATATGTGCAGATCGTGATCCTGTGTTTGCCGGTTTTGGTCCTGAGCATGGCATCAGGGGCATTGTTGCGTGCGATCGGGGCGAAGCAACGTGCCATGTGGTCGAAAATGACCGGTGCCGCAGTCAATGCGATCCTTGATCCCATTTTCATCTTTGGTTTTGATTGGGGTGTCGAAGGGGCGGCATGGGCAACCGTCGTGTCACGGATCGCGATCATGGCGGTGGCCTTTTATGGTGTTCGTAACGTTCATCACATGCTTGGCCGGTTTGATGCGACGATGTTTCGGAAGGACATCCGTGATATTGCGCGTGTAACCGTACCGGTCGGATTGGCAAAGATCGGCCCGCCAATCGCCAGTGCCTTTATCATGTCCAGCATGGCAAAGTTTGGGCCCGATGCGGTGGCGGCTATGGCGATCATTGAACGTATCGGGCCGTTCGTATTTGTTGGTTACATGGCGTTGCCCCAGGCAATCGGCCCGATCATTGGCCAGAACTTTGCCGCAGCAAAGGCTGGGCGGGTACGCAGCATCTGGCACAATGTCTGGGGGCTGGTGGTGGTTTACGGGGCGATTGTCTGCACTGCCCTGTTCCTGTTTCAGGGTCAGATTGCAGCGCTTTTCAGCGCAACCGATCAAACCGCAGCGTATCTTTCGATCTTTTGTAGTTTTACGGCACCCTTTTATGTGTTCCTTGGTCTGCAGTTCTCATCGCATACCTTCTTTAACGTCACCGGGCGCCCCAATCTTGCAATGACATTTGATCTTGCTAAGGAACTTTTGGGGGTGATCCCGCTGGTTTGGCTCGGCAGTTATTATCTTGGTGCGGCTGGTGTGCTGATCGGGCAGGCTGCGGGGATTGCCTTGTTTGGGGGGGGAACCGGTCTTTTCAGTTACCGTTTAACTTGTCTGATGAAGCCCTATGATAACGATCAGTTTGCAGAAATAGCCTCTAGGTCTTCCAAGACTCTATAACTGGAAAATATTTATTGGATATTCCGGTTGATGAGGAGTTTTGCAGTGAAACTTTCTGTTGAGGCCGTAAGCTGATTTCCATGGTTGATTTCCAAGTGTGCAAAACAACATTAAGAATTGTGACTGCATCCTTGGAGGGAACTATGGAGATATTGAAAAGACTTAAAATTGCGCCAAAAATCTTTGGTGGTTTCGGGATTGTCCTTTTTCTCTTGGTATCAATATCGACATTGGGATTCATTTCACTAACGGGTCTCGGTAGCGATTTTGATAGATACAGAGCCATTGCCATTCAGACGAATGAAGCAGGCCGGGTGCAAGCCAACATGCTTGAGGCACGTGTGGCAGTAAGGGACTATCTTCTTACAGGCAGAGAGACAGCTATTTCAACGGTGCTTACGCGATTGCAGACCGCTTCGGAGCTCAACGACAAACTTGGAACGCTCGTGGATCGTGGAGAAAGATTGTCAATTGTTGAAGAAACACGAGAGGATCTGATGGAGTATCTTCGGGTATTCCAAACGGTTGTTAAAGCTGCCGCCAATGATACGCAGCGTGATCAACTCGTTATAGAGGGGCTGGATCGTATCGGACCGGAGGTTGCCACCAATCTTGAAAATCTCAAACGAGAAATCAGGCAAGAACAGGATGTACTGGGTCCGGAAGTTACAGAAGATATCCAAAATACTATAATACTTGTGGCATCAATCTCCGTTGTCGCGATGGTTCTGGGGATAGGTGCCGCGTGGCTGATTGGTGTGGGAATTTCCCATCCCATTCGCGATATCACAGCCGCCATGACTCATCTCGCAGATGGTAATAAAGAAACGCGAGTTCCTGGGCAGGATCACAAAGATGAGATTGGCGATATGGCCAAGGCTGTTCTCGTTTTCAAGGAAGGCATTATAAAGGCTGAGCAACTTGCAGAGCAAGAAGCGGAAGCACAAAAGCGCAGAGAAGAGCGGGCAAAGGTTATTGAAAATCTTACAAAGGATTTCGATACCGATGTGTCATTGGTTCTTAAAAGCGTATCATCGGCAGCTACCGAAATGCAGGCGACGGCTTCGTCGATGACAGCTACTGCGGAAGAGACCAATCGTCAGTCGACGGTTGTTGCTGCCGCAGCCGAGCAGGCATCAAACAACGTTCAAACCGTCGCCAGCGCGTCTGAGGAGCTCAGCGCCTCGATTTCTGAAATCAGTCACCAAGTCAATCAATCTGCACAAGTGGCAAGCAAGGCTGTGTCCGAGGCGGAGAATACCAACGCGCAGGTACGCGGGCTTGCAGAAGCTGCCCAGAAGATCGGTGATGTGGTTGGATTGATCAGCGACATTGCCGCACAAACCAACCTTCTGGCGTTGAATGCAACGATTGAAGCCGCGCGGGCAGGCGAGGCGGGCAAAGGTTTTGCTGTTGTTGCTGCCGAGGTCAAGAATCTTGCTAATGCGACATCAAAAGCAACCGAAGAGATTACTGCCCAGATCACAGGAATTCAGACGGAAACAGAAGGTGCGGTGGTTGCGATTGACTCTATTGGCGGTACGATTGCTGAGATCAGCGAAATTGCGGCAACGATTGCAAGTGCTGTGGAACAGCAGGGGGCTGCCACCGAAGAAATCACCCGAAATGTTCAGCAGGCATCAGCCGGAACAAGCGAGGTAACTGAAAATATTCACGGTGTTAATGAAGCTGCAACATCAACCGGTGCCGCTGCGGAGCAAGTTTTGAATGCGTCGGGTGAGCTGTCCGAACAGGCTGAAACCCTGCGGCTAAAGGTTGAAACTTTCCTGACTGCAGTCAAGGCGGCCTAGTCTGTCTATGGCTTGAACTGCATCAAAACACAGGGGCCATC
>JGI12574J12772_1000416_pt1 | contig 11762 bp, 9 predicted proteins | sample TtaePargueraPR_2_FD_12772 | JGI IMG/M metagenome (IMG submission 12772)
GACCATCGTCATCATGAACATGATTAATGGCGCGATATTTTTCAAACGACGGCCCGAAACACGGACTTTGATCGGGGCGGCAATCGGGCTTGGCGGAATTTCGCTGGTGTTCGCGCGTGATCTGGCGATGTTTGATCTGGCAGCAGGTGGTAGCGTTGGTTTGCTGGTTTCGCTTGCGGGCAGTTATATCGCATCCCTCGGCAATATGGCATCGGCGCGCAATCAGGCGCGCGGCATTCCGGTTCTTCAGGCGAATGCTTATGGCATGATGTATGGCTCGATCCTGTTGATCGGATACATCCTTGCTGCCGGTATTCCGTTTACCTTTGATACCAGCCCGTCCTTTGTTGCCGCGCTGATTTACCTTTCCCTGTTCGGATCTGTGCTGGCGTTTGGCTCTTACCTGACACTATTGGGCAAGATCGGTCCAGATCGTGCGGCATATAGTTCCGTCATGTTTCCGGTGGTGGCGCTTTTGCTGTCGACCTGGTTTGAAGGATTTGTCTGGGACAGCAATATCGTTCTAGGCGTCGGCCTTACTTTGCTGGGTAATATCGTGATCTTGACCAAGCGGATGCCCAAACCGGCGGCCATTGTGATGCAGACAACAGGTGCTAAGCCAGCGTCAACACCCTGCGATGCAAAGGCCAGATAATGTCTACGGCTTCGAACTGACAGGTGTTGCGACGAGATGACGACGGATGAAATGCGATGAACGGTGTTGCCTATTTTCAACGGATGGCCCGCTATAACAGGTGGGCAAACCAGCATGTTCTCGATGCTTGTGCCGACCTTGATGCTGGTGCGCTTGCCGCACCGCGTGCTGCCTTTTTCCCGTCTATCATCAAGACACTGAACCATATTCTAGTGGCAGATCGTTTATGGCTGGGACGTCTGGTCGGTACGCCCGAACGTCTGGCACTTGATACCGTGCTACATGCCCGATTTGACGAATTCCGCGCCGCGCGCGAGGCACAGGATGCCAAAATCATCGCTTTTACCGAGCAACTCGATACGGGCACACTGGCAAGCGATTTGTCCTATCAATCTATGCTGGCCTGCGCATATAACCTGCCGCGCGAAATGATTTTGGCACATATGTTCAATCACCAGACACACCACCGTGGGCAACTGCATTCCATGTTGATCGAGGTCGGGGTAAAGCCGCTTGCGATTGATCTGGTTTATTACTGTCTGGAGGCCGATGCGTGATGGCCGATCTTCTGATTCAGTACACGCCATTTCTGATTGCAGCTCTTTTGCTCAATATCTCGCCCGGGCCGGATCTGGCTTATATCACTGCGCAGACCGCGATCCATGGTCGCAAGATCGGGGTGTTTTCCAGTCTTGGCGTTTGTTCCGGTGCCTTTGTGCATGTGGTTGCCGCAGCCCTCGGGCTTTCGGCCATTCTGGCGACATCGGCACTGGCATTCTCGGTGGTGAAATGGGTTGGGGTTGCGTATCTGGTGTGGCTGGGGATTGGTGCCTTGCGCAGCAGTTTTGTCAAGCATGGCCCGGATGATGTGGCATCTGAAATATCAGCCGCAGAACGGTTTCCAATACGCACGATGACAGCCTTTCAGGCGTGGCGTCAGGGCGCGATGATCGATGTCCTTAATCCCAAAGTCGCGATTTTCTTTATGGCGTTTCTGCCCCAATTTGTTGACCCTGCGGCGGGTGATGGTGCGGTTCAGTTTCTGGTGCTTGGCACATTGGTCAATGTGATCGGTTTTTGTGTCGAGACGGTCGTGGTGTTTTCCATCGGATTTGCCGCGACCCGCCTTCGGGGTAACGGATTGCTTGCTATCTGGCTGCAGCGTTCGCTTGGAGGGATGTTTATCGCACTTGGTGTCCGGCTGGCACTGACCGAGCGGTGATTTATCGAATTCGTCACCCTTCGTTTCCAACCGGTTGCGAAGGGTGACGATGCCGGACTTTCGTATTCAGGTGCGAAGGTCCTTGGTCCGGATTGATAACCGGGCCCTCTGGATTTTACATTCCATCCAGAGCTCTCTTACTGCAAACCAAGACTTGCGCCCGGCTGGGTTATCCTCAGAACCGGGCGCCTTTTTTGGCAAGGTAACGCACCAGCATATTTGAAAGCGGGGCGGCCGACAGGCCATGCGCGGTTACGCTGATGGCGACGATCATGACGGCGGCGGCAATCAGGGATTCATAACCCTTCGGATCGATCATGGTGATCATGATCAGCAGGTAAATAACCGACGCGATGCCACGTGGGCCAAACCAGCCGATATAGAGTTTTTCGGCCAGACTGTAGGGGCTACCGATCATGCAAAGCCAGACGCAAAGCGGGCGCAGGATCGCGAGACTGACGATCGAGAAGATCAGCATTTCCCATGTCCAAAGCTGATATACTGCCGGTATGACTACCAGACCGAAAATGAAGAAGGTCAGCATGGTAAGCAGCTCTGATTCTGCTTCACCAAAGCTTTCGATGGTTTCGCGGACCTGTTCTGACGAGATGTTAAGCGCAAGGCCGCCTGCGAAGGCCGCAACAAAGCCGTTTCCGCCAAGTTTTTCGCTGAGGAAAAAGATGAACAGCGCAGCAAGTACGCCGAGCAACCTTTCGAAGCGGTCGATGATGGTGTTGCTGGTGACCGCGTGATTGACGATCTGGCCGATGACATACCCGGCCAGAAGCCCGACACCGGCGCCGACGGAAATTTCAATCGCTGCCTCTGTCAGCCAATTGTTGCTGCTTTCCCCGACAAGGTCGGCTTCGAGCAATACGACGGCGGTGAAGATTGGCAAAACCAGCCCGTCATTCAGGCCACTTTCGATATTGATGCCCTGTCGCACCGGGTCGGGGACGGCGGTGTTTTCCATCACCGGTCGGCCAAGGGCTGCATCTGTCGGGCTAACGATCAGCGCCAGTATAAGGGCGGGCAACACACCCACGGATGGATGTAGGCCAATGATAAAGGCCCATGTCACACCAATTGTTAGCGGCAAACCGATCAGAAGCAACCGATTGGCAAGCCGGATGGCGGGCCTTTCCTTGCGGTAATCAAGAACGGCGGCATCAAGGAACAGGATGATCGCCAGCGTCATTTCGGAAAAACTTGTGGCGAAGGGGATGCGATCGGCAAAGGGCGCCAGCGGTGCCTCATGCCATATGCCGAGCGGTACGGCGATTAGCGCCCCGGCCAAGGCCATCATCATGGGCGAAGATATATTGCTTCGTTGCAGTCTGCGTGACTGCAACCCGTAAAGCAGTCCCGATCCCAGAAAAAGGATGATGACCCATTCGAACATGATACAGCCTAACTGATTGGTTCATTGGATATATTGCCGCAATTCAAGGCAAATACCAAACATCAAAGGCGCAAAGCGAAGGGCTGAAAGAGAGATCAGGCTGTTGCTGCCCGGATGGTGGAAAGAACATTCTGATGGCATCGTGCGTCGCCACTCGCGATGACGGCACCATCACTGAAAATCGTAAGTGGCTTGCCCTGCCAATCGGTCATAACGCCACCCGCACCTTCAACAACGGGGACAAGGGCACAAAAATCATATGCCTGCAAACCGCATTCAACCACGGTATCGGCAAAGCCAAGCGCAACCAGACCATAGGCATAGGCATCAACGCCATACATCGGCTGGCGGCATTTCTCCGAGACGGCCTTGTAGGCTCGTGTCGAGGCATCGGTTCGGAAAAGTTCCGGGGCAGTGGTAAAGAAAGTCGCGGTATCAAGCGTTTCGCATTCACGCGCGTTGATTTCGTTACCATTCATCGTGCTCGGGCGCCCCATAATTCCAACCCAGCGTTCATTCGTGATGGCCTGATCAATGATGCCAAGTATGGGGACGCCTTTATGGCACAGCGCAATCAGGGTTGCGAAGCTTGGTTTGCCAGCGATGAACGACTTGGTGCCATCAATCGGATCAAGGACCCAGACAAAATCGGCATCGATATTGTGGCGGCCATGTTCTTCGCCAAGAATTCCGTGATCAGGAAGTTCTGCCGACAGAATTGCACGCATCGCGGTTTCAACTTCGCGGTCGGCAATGGTCACTGGGCTTGCATCAGCCTTGACGTCAACTGCTACGGGGGTGCGGTAATACTGGTGCACGACCGGACGGGCGGTATCGGCCAGCTTGTGGGCGATCTCCAGAAAGTGGTCGAGATTTTCCATTAAAACGAATCCCTGCTTGAAATGATTGGCCGCGAACGAAAACAGGGGACAGTTACCTGTCCCCTGTAAAAAATCAATCGATTATCCGGTGAATTTTCCTGCCCTTTATTGGGCGGGTGCTTCACCCTCTGCTGCAGGTTCTGCCGGTGCGTCTGCCGCAGGTGCTTTTTCAGCAGCCTCATCGTTGGATTCCGCAGCCTCGGCCGGGGCATCTGCGGCTGCGTTGGTGGTTTCACCTGCAGCGGCTTCTGCCGGATCGGGATAAGGCAGTGGATTATCCGACTTGCTGTTCAGCCATGCGATGACAGCGGCGCGCTCCTCAGGCTTTTTCAGGCCCCCGAAGCTCATTTTCGTGCCTTCAACGTAATCGCGCGGCTTGTAAAGGAAGTGGTTCAGCTCTTCCCAGCCCCAGGTCCCGCCATGGTTGGCCATGCCATCGGAATAGGCGAAGTCACCCTTGTGGGCGAAATCGTTGCCGACAATACCATAAAGGTTCGGGCCGGTTTTGTTCGGGCCGCCTTTTTCGACGTCGTGGCATGATGCGCATTTTTTGAAGACTTTCTCGCCCTCGGCGAGGTCAGCCGAAGCAAGCATTGCCAGAATCGGCTCCGGTCCGGCAGGCTCTGCCGGTGCGGCAGCAGGCGCGCTAGCACCGGCCATCAGTTCTTCGGAGAACGGGTAAACGGGCGATTCCAGTTCATCGGGGTGCACAAGGGCACTTCCGATCTTGCCAACAACTATGACCAAAAGCACAGCACAGATAACACCGGCGACGATCTTGTTGATTTCCATCGTTTTCATGACGGGATCCCTACAGCCTAATCACTCTCAGGTTTCTTTTTTAACAGCTGACCCATGCGCCCCCAAAACGCTCTTAAAGATCACAAGAACGCGCATGCGACAGCAGGTCAGACCGGTCGGAGGGAAAACTATACGTTTCAGAGATTTGCATCAACCTTTCTTAAACACAAAGGCGAAAACAGACGAGATAGACCTTCGTCATATTCAATTCCGTCTTTCGCAAAATCCCCAAAACCGGCTATTGTCCCGCCGAATCAAGCCATTGTTTCTTGCACAGGTCATCAGACACGCGCTTTGCGCGAGATCAAAGCAGGATCAAGCCAATCCGGAGGCCCAAGATGACTACGCCGCGCAATCCCGTTGTCGTTATTCCTGCCCGCATGGCATCGACACGCCTGCCCAACAAGCCGTTGGCCGATATTCACGGGGAGCCGATGATTGTTCATGTCTGGCGTCGGGCCACCGAGGCCGGAATCGGCCCGGTTATTGTGGCTTGTGCCGAACAGGAAATCGTCGATGCCGTTACGGCGGCTGGCGGGATTGCTGTTCTGACCGATCCGGATCTGCCCAGCGGATCGGACCGCGTGCATCAGGCGCTGCAAAGCTTTGATCCGGACGGAAAATATGATGCCGTGGTCAATGTGCAGGGGGACCTGCCGACGATTGATGCGGCAGATATTCGGGCGGTGTTCGAGCCGCTTGCCGATCCGAATGTCGATATCGCGACTCTGGCAGCCGCAATTACGCGCGAAGAAGAACGGACCAATCCCAATGTGGTCAAGGCGGTTGCCGCCTTTGGTGCCGGTAGGGTTGCACGCGCGCTTTACTTCACGCGCGCGACAGCCCCGCATGGCGATGGGCCGCTTTATCACCATATCGGGCTTTATACCTATCGCCGGGCGGCGCTTGACCGGTTTGTCAGTCTTCCGCCTGCCGAACTTGAAATGCGTGAAAAGCTTGAACAGTTGCGCGCACTTGAAAACGGCATGGTGATCGCAGTTGCCCTTGTGAACGGCGTGCCACTTGGCGTTGATACTCCCGAAGACCTTGAACGCGCACGACTTGTGCTGGGCGCGTAATTAGGCTTTGCTATGTTTTGCTCAGCGGTAAAGCCGCAGGATGCAACATGGAAATCATATTAGATATCAGGAAACAACCAGATGACTGCCCAACAACGTATCGCTTTTCAAGGAATGCACGGTGCCTACTCCGATCAGGCAGCCCGGCGCGCCTTTCCGGGTGCGACGACTGTGCCTTGCCGGACGTTTGAGGGCGCATTTGGTGCATTGCGCGACGGCGATGTCGATCTGGCGGTGATTCCGATTGATAACACCTTGGCCGGTCGCGTGGCGGATGTTCATCACATTTTGCCCGATTCCGGTGTGCATATCATTGGCGAGACGTTCCTGCGGATCAATCACGCGCTGGTCGCGGTTCCGGGGGCGAAGATTTCCGATATCAAGGAAATCCGAAGCCACGTTCACGCACTGGGTCAGTGCCGCAAAATCCGTCGGGAACTTGGCGTGAACACCGTCGTTGGTCCGGACACTGCCGGATGTGCCAAGGAAGTTGCTGATCTGGGCGATAAAAGCATTGCGGCGATTGCGCCGGTACTTGCCGCAGAAATCTACGGTCTTGATGTGCTGCGTACCGAGGTCGAGGATGCTGAGCATAACACGACCCGGTTCATTATTCTGGCGCGCGAACCACTTGATATTGCCAATGATGGCACGCCGGTGGTGACAAGCTTCGTCTTCCGCGTCCGCAACGTTGCGGCTGCCCTTTACAAGGCCCTTGGTGGTTTTGCGACCAACGGTATCAACATGACCAAGCTTGAAAGCTATATGGTTGAGGGGCATTTCACTGCCACCCAGTTCTTTGCCGAGGTCGAAGCCCATCCCGAACAGCTTGGCCTGCGTCATGCATTGGAGGAACTTCAGTTCTTCTCGCACGAGGTTCTCATTCTGGGTGTTTATCCATCCCATTCCTTCCGTCGGGAAAATGATCTTCCGGCGGAATAGATCGGGTTGAAATCCTCTTGCGATCAGTCATAAGACAAGCAAAACGGGCCATTCCAAAGGAAATGGCCCGTTTTCTTATTTATGCGCTAGGCTGTTTTCAGCAGGGATCAATTTTCGGCCTGTTTGACCAGGTCGTTTGAGAATCGCTGAATGATCTGGGTCAGTTCCGAAGAACGTGAAGAAAGTTCTTCGGACGCATCGCGCAGATCGCCTGCGTGGGTTGTCGTGCTTTGCGCATTCTTCATGGTCTGATCGACGCTGTAGGAGATCTGTTTCACGCCGTCGGCACTGCGGTTCGCATTGCCGGCAATTTCCTGCGTCGCAGCACCCTGTTCCTCAATTGCGGCTGCAATGGCGGTCGAGGCAGATCGAACCTGGTCGATGGTTTCCGACACACGTGAAATGCCGGTGACAGCGCGTTCTGTGCCTTCGACGATACCGTTGATCTGGGCAGCGATTTCCTCGGTTGCGCGTCCTGTCTGGGTGGCGAGGTTCTTGACCTCACTTGCGACAACGGCAAAGCCTTTGCCTGCATCGCCAGCACGGGCGGCCTCGATGGTTGCGTTTAGTGCCAGGAGGTTGGTTTGGCCTGCGATGTCATTGATCAGGCTGACGATTTCCTTGATCTTGTCGACCGCATCGGAGAGGCCGCCAACATCATTTGATGCACTTTGGCTTTCATGTGTTGCGCGTTCGACTGTGTTGGACATCTGGGAAATCTGGACGTTGATTTCCGTGATCGAGGATGAGAGTTCCTCGGTTGCGGCGGCAACCGCGTCGACATTCTGTGACACCGATCCGGCGGCAGAAGCGACCTGCTGGCTTTGATCCAGAATACCTTCGGCGTTGTGTGACATACTGATCGCAAGATCGCCACTGCGTTTAACCGACTGGTCAACGGCACCGGCGATACCGCCAACTTCACTTTCGAGTTTTTTGGCGATGTTGCGGATATTTGTACGACGTTCTTCTTCGGCTTTCTGTTTCTGGAGGGCCGCATCTTTTTCAAGCTGCTGGGCCTGTGCGGACTTGTCGCGCAGTGCAAGAACGCCGGATGCCATATCGCCGATTTCGGTAAAGTTGGATTCGGTATCAACCGGTGCCTGATAATTGCCTTCGGCAATTGTCGCGATGGAGCGGTTCAGGCCCACGATGCTTTTGGTGATGCGGGTCCCGACGAACCAGGACAGAACCCCCGCGATGATGATGGCGATGACGGAAATGATCGCAATACGTTGCATAACAGACTGAAATTCTGCAGCAACATCATCCATATAGACGCCAGCGCCAAGTGCCCAGTTCCATTCCGGGATCGGGCGGACATAGGCCGCCTTTTCGATCAGGCGGTCGCCTTCGCCCGGCTTTTTGGTTTCATAGGTGATGACACCTCCACCGGCTTTGGCGGTGCTGACGATCTTTTGGCGTACTTTGCTGTCGGGATTACATTTGCCAACGTCACCGGGGCTAAGCGGATCCAGAACCATGCAATGGCTGTAGTCGGATGCATAAATATAGTTCTCGCCATCGAACCGATATGCATTGAGAAGGGCAAGAGCCTCTGCCTTGGCAGTATTTTCGTCCATGTCGCCAGCTTTAACTTTGGCGATATATGCATTGACGATTGTGACCGCACCTTCGGTCAGATGTTCGATCTGTTCGAACTTCCCGTTTCGCAGGCTGCTTTGATAATTCAGTGCCACCGTTGCGATAATCGCGATCAGCGTCAGCAGGCAGATCGCTGGGATTGAGAAAATCCCCGTAACAACCCGAAACCGCATGGTCCATCCCCTTGAATGTTGTGTAACCGGCCGATAATGCGCACAAATTCGATATCGATAGATTAATTCGGTGTTACATATGGGAATGATAAATGCGTTTTTGCATGGCTGCCCGGCGCAGGGATTGATTGACTTTGTTCCGAGGGGCCTGTATCACCCGCTTCATTCCTTCGCTTGTAGGGCAGATTGAGCTGTCAGGAACTGTGTGAAAAGGCGAGGGCGGCGATGACGTGATGACGTCATGGCCTCATCATATGCCTCTCATGCAGGGTCCGAAGCAGCGGCTTGATCGCCGTGCACCGGTCGCTATTGCTGTCGAGCAGGCACATCATGGCGCGAACATGGCGCCGACCGGATTTTGAAGGACTTTCCTTTATGACTAATTTTGAAGGGCTCAACCTTATCGAGCCCCTGCTGCGCAACGTTGAAGCTACAGGTTTCACCGCACCGACCGAGATTCAGGCAAAAACCATTCCGGCATTGCTTGAAGGTCGTGACCTGATGGGGATTTCCCAGACGGGTGGTGGTAAAACCGCTGCATTCTGCCTGCCGCTGTTGCAGCGTCTTGCCGAAAATCCGAAACGCCCGGCACCGGGCCAGCCGCGCGCGCTTATTCTGGCGCCGACGCGTGAACTGGTAAACCAGATTGGACAGTGCCTGCGCGATTTCAAAAAAGGCATTCGCCTGTTTTCTTCCGTTGTTTATGGAGGCTCGCCGATGGGCCCGCAGATTCAGGAATTGCGCCGTGGCGTTGATATCCTGGTTGCGACCCCGGGACGTCTGCTTGACCATATGTCACGCAACACCATCCGTTTCGACGATATTGAAGTCTTCATCCTTGATGAAGCCGACCGTATGCTCGATATGGGTTTCTCAGAAGACGTTCTGACCGTTGCCGAAGTGCTGCCGCGTGATCACCAGACGGTGATGTTCTCGGCAACCATGCCGCCGGCTGTCAAACATCTGACCGACCGTCTGTTGAACAATCCGGTTAAGGTTGAAACCGCGCCGCAGTCCAGCGTGACCGAGCGTGTTACCCAGCGTGGCATGTTCGTGAAACGTCATGACAAGACCTCGCTTCTGGTTCAGTTGCTGAAACGTCAGGAAAGCGAACGCGTACTTGTTTTCACCAAAACCAAAGCCGATGCGGACGAACTTTCGTTCCAGTTGCGCGATGAAGGTGTTGATACCGACGCCATCCATGGTGACAAGCAGCAGCGTATTCGCCAGAAAATCCTGCGGAATTTCCGTAATGGCCAGTTCCCGGTCCTGATCGCAACTGACGTTGCAGCACGTGGTATTGACGTTCCGGGCATCACGCATGTCATCAACTATGACCTGCCGACCGATCCGGAAAACTATGTGCACCGCATTGGCCGTACAGGCCGTGGCAGTGCCGAAGGTATCGCGATTTCGTTCTGCGAACCGCGTGACGTTCGTCATCTGCGCAACATCGAACGCGTGATCGGCCAGCAGGTCGAAATCGACGAAGATCATGAATTCCATTCGGCTCCGCCTGCCCGTTCGTCGGGTGGTAGCGGTCGCGATGGCGGCCGTGGTGGTCGCGGCGGATTTGGCGGTGGTCGTGATGGCGGTCGTGGTCGTGGCGGTTTCGGCGGCGGTCGTGACGGTAGTCGCGATGCTGGCCGTGGTGGTCGCGGTGGATTTGGTGGTGGCCGTGATGGCGCCCGCGACGGTGCCCGTTCATTCGGCGGTCCGCGTCGTGCCGAAGGTGACCGTGATGGTGCGCGCCGTTTCGAAGGTGATCGCGAAGGCGGTCGTGCTTTTGGTGGCGATCGTGACGGTGGTCGTCGTTTTGGCCAGTCAGATCAGCCGCGTGGTGATCGCGGTGGCGATCGTCCGGCCCGTTCGGATCGTAATGATCGCGGTGGTGACCGTTTTGATCGCAAACCGCGTTTTGACCGCGCTGCTAGCGATCAGCGTCCGGATCGTGCCGAGCGTTCTGATCGTACCGAGCGTACGGATCGTGGCACCAACTTCCGCCCGCGTGGCGAAGGGGCACCGGCACGTGATGGTGAGCGTCGTTTTGCTGACAAGCCGCGCGGTGAACGTGGTTTCAAAAATCGTGATCGCGATACCCGCGGTCGTGATTTCAGTGATCGTCCGCGCCGTGCCGAAGGTGGCCGTGGTGAAGCCCGTGGTGGTAACCAGGGCATGAAACGCCGTTCCGCCTAAGGTATCTCCTCTTTCTGGCTCTGGCTGGAATATCCGGGAAATCTGAAGATTTTAAAAGAAGCCTCCGCTCTGCGGGGGCTTCTTTGGTTTCTGTCTCATCGCGCAGTTGGAGAATGTCTGTGATAATGTGCTAAAAAACATATTCTGTATGATGAATATGTTCGTGTGCCTTCTTACATACTTCATAAAACAATCGACGCTGTGTGATCGATGATGCAGTTGGAGAGTGGTGGATATGCAATTTATAACCCGGACAGGGTTTGCGGGGGCGGTTTGTGCTGCCGGACTGTTGCTGGCAAATATTGCGCATTCCCACGACGCATCGCAGCATCTTGCCGTCAATGATGATGGCGGGCGCGATTGTACCCGTCTGCTGGCATCCGGAAATCCTGATTATCCGCCTTATCTCTGGCCAGCAGAAGATGGCAGCAATCATTTGATTGGCGCGGCAGCAGATTTTCTTCAGCGCGTTGGCGAAGCTGCGGATATCGTGATCGAGGTTGTTAATACCGGCAGCTGGGGGCGCGTGCAGCAGCATATGCGCGAAGGCGGCATTGATATGATTGCCGGGGCTTTCTTCACCGTTCCGCGGCTCGAATACATGGATTATTTTTATCCCGCCTTTCAGGGGACGCGCACTGTCATTTGGACCAAGGACAATATCGATATCAATTATCACCAGTGGTCTGACCTTCGCGGGCTTGAAGGTCTTACCGTGATCAATAACAGTTTTGGTCAGGGGTTTGACACCTACGCGGCCCAAAACCTGACGATCCGCGAAGTCCCAAGTCTGGAACAGGGCCTGA
>JGI12574J12772_1000419_pt1 | contig 11683 bp, 10 predicted proteins | sample TtaePargueraPR_2_FD_12772 | JGI IMG/M metagenome (IMG submission 12772)
CGCGTGACGAGCCGATGCGGCGGGCAGCCGCCGAAGCAGCCGGGCTGCTCGCCCATCACGACTTCGACCGGGTCTGTACTGATCTCGTCGACAAGTGGGCGGCCTCGCCGAAGCCGCGACTGCGCCAGGCAGCGGCCTGGGCGATGGTCGCGGCGGACATGGGCGGCCAGGTGGGGCATCTCGTCCGTCGGCAGATCCGTGACTGGGCCGGTGGCGGGCGCAACTATCAGCGGGACGCCGCCGCCCGGGTCTACGCCAGTGGGCTGCAGCAGCCTGACCTCAGCTGGAGCCTGGCCGACCTGCGCCGCATCGCCCAGGATCCGATGCAGCAGTACACGTACTCAGTCGCTCAGGGCATCCGCCAGCTGTACACCGCGCGCACCGCAGACCGGGTCGTCGCCGAGCTGGTGACCTGGTCGGAGCACCGGCAGCTGCAACCGCATGCCGCCCATGCCCTGCTCGAGCTCGCCGAGAAGGCGGACGACGACTCACCTGGCGGCGTACCCGATCTCCTGGTCAGGGCGGCGGCGCAGGAAGTCGACAGCGGCGCCCTGGTGCCGCTCTGGCGGTTGGCGTTGCTTTCCCCGGCGCGGTCCGCGTCGGCCTGGCACACATTCGGGCGCTGGTTGACCAGTGCCGATGCCGACGAGACCGTACGCAAGGTCGTCGCCTCGCTGGTCGCGGACCTCGCCGCCGGGCCGTCCCTGCGCCGCCGGATGCAGTTCAGTCTTGCCCGGTCCCCGCATTTCGATCGTGGGCTGCCGGAGTGGCTCGATGCCGCGACAGGGAGGTGACGACGTGACGGATTTTCGGACGCAGCGCTCCGGCGGCGGATGGTGGCGTCGGTTCGGGTCGTGGCTGGTGAGGCTGTGGCAGCGGCTCGTCGCGGCGCTCAGTGGCCCCGAGCCTGAACCCTTGCCGCCACCACCGCCGCCGCCCGCGCCACCGGGCCGGCTGACCGAGCGTCGGGACGCGCCGGCGCCGATCGTCGTGCCCGCCCGGGGGTACGTGTTCACCTTCCGGGTTCACGCCAGCTTCGTCTGGTCGTCGGACGGGCTGCCGAGGGAGGTGCTCAGCGGGTCCGCGCAGTTTTTCATGCCGTACGCGATCCGGGCGCTGACCCGCCTCGCCGCCGCCCGCGCCCGTAATCTCGCCGCGCACCGGGCACGGGATCTGGAGGTGGAGTTGCAGCGCGCCGTCGCCGATTCGGAGCCGCTGGTGTACGAGCGCGGTGGGGCGCGGGTCACCTGCCAGGCGTACGTCTCGGTGGAGCTCGACGACCGGGTCAAGCAGGCCGTCGAGCCGTACTGGGAGCAGTTGATCAAGCTCGACTACGAGTACGACGTGGACACCCGACGCGCACAGTACGTGGACCGGATGAGCCGGCAGTGGTCGACGGTCCTGGAGAGGCTCGTGGACAGCCCGGTTGCCGGCGGTGCGGCCAAACTGGCCAACGAGAACCTGGCCGCCGTCGTGCGGGAGTTCCTTGCCGAACGCAAGGCCGAATCGGAGCGGCTGGAGAACCTCCTCGCCGAACACGCCCGCAACGGCAACGGCTACGAGCAGGCGAACTTCTTCGACCGGCTGTTCGAGCGGTTCGAGGAGCAGGCAGACAGCTACCGGCAGCGGACTCCGAAGAGGCCCGACCCGGGTCAGAACGGGTCCGCCCGCCCCTGAGTCGGCCTGAGCCAATGGGCCCTCCACGGCAGGGCTTGCCGTGGAGGGCCCGTTTGGTCCGGGATCGGGCAGAGTCGGCCGAGCCGGGGGGACTTGGTCAGTTGCGGAAGCTCCACAGCTGGTTTGCGCCGCCGTTGCACGACCAGAGGATGATCCTCGTGCCGTTGGCGGTAGCAGCGCCATTCGCGTCCATGCACAGTCCCGATTGAACGCTGGTGATCGTACCGTTGGAGTTGACGTTCCACTGCTGGTTGAGGCCGCCGTGGCAGTCCCAGATTGCGACCACGGTGCCGTTGGTCGTGCCCGCACCAAACGCGTCCAGGCACTTGTTGCCGTACACGGTCAACTGCTTGTTGGCGGTGTAGGTCCACCGCTGGTTCGTGCCGCCGGCGCAGTCCCAGAGCTGCACCTGGGTGCCGTTGGTGGTCGTGAAGTTGGGTACATCCACGCAGCGGCCTGACTGGCCGCCCACAATCTGGACGTTCTGCTGACCGCCGCCGCTTTGCTGCCTGACGATCGACCTGGACTCAGCTGATCGGTTGCCTTGAGCGTCCAGATAATAGAGCCGATAGTCGCCCGGTGTCGTCGGAACAGCGATGGACGTTGCGGTGCCGTCGGCCCTGGTCATCGTCGGGCCGGCAGCGAAGGCGGTGGTACCGGAGGGTGCCAGCCAGATCGTCCTGGTCGCGTCTCCGGCGCTTCGTACCGGGATCGATGCGCTCTCGCTGCTGACGAACGTGCTGGCCGGCAATGCGTAGTCGGGTGAGAAGAGATTGCTCTGCGGGATGATATCTTGATATGAACTCTCAAGTCCAGATCTCACGGCGATACCATAGCCTGCCGCCGGCCAGACATAGTCGTCGGAGACGAGAATATCGTGGACGGTGCTGTTCGGCAGATTCTTGTTGGAGACCTTGTTGATCGGGCCGTAGGTTTGCGTGATGCTCAGATCGTGCTTGCGCCCCCAATCGTCGGAGTTGATGAGCCAGGTGACATTCTTGTCCACGCTGAGGACGTTGTCGCGGAAAGTTATGTACGCCGAGCCTTCATCCGGGTGAAGTCCGTACTTGTGGCCAGCCGGGACGCCTTGGAGATAGTTGTCGTGCACCGTGGTACCCGGTTGACTGCCCAGGGTGTAGATAGGCCCCGTGTCGCCGAGCCGCTGCACCGTGTCGATGATGTGGTTGTAGCTGATGTTGTTGTTTCTCGCTGTCACCGTCGGCCTGTTGGGTGCGATCGATCCCGATGACCCGTCGAAGTTCCACCAGCCCCATCCGAGCGTTATTCCGGACCATGGAGTCTTCTCGATCAGGTTGTGCGCAATGGTGAGAGTGTCGGCGAAGTACGCCGAGATGGGACTGTGCCCGTTGAACAGCACGGCACTGTCATAGATGTAGTTGTTCTTGATCTCGATGTTTCTGGGCAACCCTTCAACCTGAGGGGAGTATTTTTCGCGATTGGTCGCCGTGTGGTCGCCGATGTAGACGTGCTGAGGATGACCGACGGTGACAGCAGATCCGGCGATGTCGTTGGTGTAGTTCCCGATCAACTGTGCGTCCTGCACATCGTTGACCATGTTGATCCCGTCGGCACCGGTATGTTGAATCCTGTTGCGTTGCAGCGTTATCCCATCAGCGTTCTGGATCTGGATCACGCCGGGAGTAACGTCGACATTGCGGTAGTAGTACACATGGAAGTTTCCCTTCGCGTATGCGAGGGCGCCCAGGTTGCCCTGCTGGGCCTGTTTGAATGCGGAGCCGGCCACATTGAACAGGTTCCAGTCGGAGTGCTGTACCGTGAGGCCGGAGATCGTGATGTTGCGGGCGTGGTTGCCCGTCGAGATGCCCGCGATCCGCAGCACGGTAGTCACGTTGTTCGGCGCGAAGACCGTCGCGGTCGCCATGTTCTCCGAGCTAGCCTTGTAGTAGTACAACGTCCGGCTGGTCTTGTCGAAGTAGAACTCGCCGGGCGTGTCCAGGAACTCGTAGGCGTTCATGACCTTGTGGCTTCCACCGACCTGAGCGTTGCCGTTGTACGCGCCTTGGGCGATAGCCGCGCCCGGTTGCTGGAACAACGCAACGCGATTCCTACCATCGGCCGTTGTGGTCACCTGGCGGACTCCCACGATGGCGGTGGTCCAGGTGGTCGCCGTTTCGATCTCGATATCGTCCTGGTTGCGGGCGATTGCGGGAAAGTCAGACAGGCTGTATCTCGCACCCTCACACTGTGAGCCTGACTCCCAGGCCCACTCGGCCTGTCCCGCAGTGATGTTGTATGTTCCGTGGCATCCAGCCGAGTTGATCGTCTTCGTAGCCATGTACGCCCGCTTGTCGTTGACGTAGAGCGCACGCAGCTTGTTGGCTCGGTCGAGCGGAGCTTTCCAGATGTTGCCGCTGTGCTGGGTCCATCCGGTGACCCGCACACCGCCTTCGAGGACTGGTGTTTCGTTGGCATACGCGGCATATATGATCCGGTAGCCGTTCGTACCGGAGTCGCTCGGCCCGAACTCGATCGTACTGCTCACCGGATAGCTTCCGCCACGGAGGTACACGTAGATGTCGCCTGTCATGTTCCCGTTTATCGTACGAACCACGTCCCGCGCGCGCTGCAGGGTTCTGAATGGCGACGCGATCGTTCCGGGGTTGGTGTCGTTGCCGTCGGGAGCAACATAGTAGGTTGCCTGGGTCGCGGCCGAGGCAGGCATTTGATTCATGACTGTTGCTGTCAACACGACGGAGGCGAAGACCGCGACTGCCAGCAGAGATCTCCCAGCGATGGAAACGGCTGACTTCACGTCCTGTTCCTTTCACTCTGGTGCCGCAGGCCGGCGTCGCCGGCATTTGGGATGGTGCGCACGAACGTCCAAGGTGCCGCGTTTCTTCCGCCGCTACCGCGAGAGCAAGCACCTCCGGAGCACTGAATCCTCTCCCGCAGAGGAGGCATGAAACATGCCGATAACATAGGTCGTATGATGTATGATGTCAAGAGATGTAGATGTTTCGATGTCTAGCTCGGTGGGTCTCGCGGAACCGACGTCTCGGGTAGGTAGCGCCCCCACGGCAGGCACGGAGGCGCAGGTGTCCGCCCACCCCCCGCTCCTGAGCCGAGGTCGTCAGTACAGCCAGCTGAACTCCAGCTCGTCGATGGTGGCGCCGACGTAGACCTCGGCCAGGAAGCGGCGCATCAGGCTGCCCGGGTCTGCGGCGTCCTCGATCTGGATCAGCACGCCGCGTCCGTGCGCCACGACGGCGTCGAGCACAAGGCGTTCGAGCTTCTCGGCGTTGACCGGGCCGGGCCGGCAGCCACACGGCGCGCCGTACGCCCGGCCACTCAGCGTCTGCAGGCAGACCAGTCGACGGTCGCAGCCGGCGCAGGTCAGCAGCCCGTCGAGTGGGAACTCGGACCGGCCCGCGCGGTCGACGCGGGACATGCCGGTCGGCGGTACGTGTCCGCCGCTGGTGGTGCGCTCGCTCATGTTGGCAACCTCCGTCATGAGATACCGGATTTCGTGAATTCACCCTTGTGGCGGACCACATTTCCAGCGCCCGTACGGCAGACTCAATCGTGGACGCCGGCTTGTCTCCACTGTGATGTGGCGATTTCGGCGACCAGCCCGGCCAGCGGTTGCTTTTTGAAACATTGGCGCGGGTGGTGGGTGTGTCGGATGAGAGGAAGGTGAAGCGATGCCGGTCACCGGACCGACTGTGGTGCGCCGTCAGCTGGGGCGGCGGCTGCGCCGGCTGCGCGAGGAGGCGGCCCGCACCGAGCAGGAGGTGGAGCGGGCCAAGGTCTGTTCGCGTACGACGTTGTGGCGCATCGAGAACGGCAAGTTCCCGGTCAAGATGAACACCGTTCGCGGTCTCTGCTGGTTCTACGGTGCCGACCCGGAGACGACAGACGCGTTGACCCGGCTCGCCGGGGCCAGCGACGAGCACGGCTGGTGGGAGTCGCACGGCGACGCCGTACCAGATTGGTTCCGGTTGTACGTCGGCCTCGAAGCCGCCGCCACCGAGATCCACAACTACAACCCGGAGTTGATTCACGGCCTGCTTCAGACGCCGGACTACATGCGCGCCGTCTTCCGCGCCGCCGACCCGCAGGCATCCGACCAGCAGATCGAACGCCAGGTCTCACCACGGCTGGATCGGCAGATCTCCTACTACGACCGTGCGGAGCCGGCCCGGATCGTCGCGGTCCTCGGTGCCGGCGCGCTGGCTCGCGAGGTCGGCGGCCCGGCGGTGATGGCCGAGCAGCGCGCCCACCTGGCCAGCCTGGGTAGACGGGTCCGGGTCGAGGTCCGCGTCCTGCCCTGGTCCGCCGGTGCACACGCCGCGATGGTCAGCCCGTTCACTCTGCTGGACTTCGCCGACCCGGACGACCCGGACATCGCCTACGTGGAGTCCCATGTGGGCGCTCGCTACCTGGAGCGGCCGGAGGAGTTGGCGGAGTACCGTCGAATTTTCCGGCTGATCCGCGAGCAGTCGGTCCCGATCGAGGAGCACCTGCGATGAAGCCCGACACCCCCTGGTTCACCTCCAGCCGCAGCGGTGGCAACGGCGGCGAGTGCGTCGAGGCCCGCCGGCACGCCGGCCACGCCGAGGTACGCGACAGCAAGGACCGCACCGGCCCCACCCTCACCTTCACCACGACCCAGTGGGGCACCTTCACCACCGCCCTACAGACCGGCACCCTCCCCCAGTGACCACCGCTGGTGCCCCATCCACCCAGCGAAAGGGATGGGGCACCAGCAGGGCAAGCCACCCGCTTGCCGATAACCTCGGCAAGCGGGTGGGAGACTGGTCACGGCAACAGTAGGAGGTGTAGCTGATGAGCGTGGCCGTGCTTGATCACGTGGGTCCGTGGAGCGAGGAGGAGTACCTCGCGCTGGACGCGAGCCCCAACCGCGTCGAACTGATTGACGGAGGCCTGTGGGTGAGCCCCGCACCGAGCAAGCGTCACCAGCAGCTCTCCTTCTTGCTGATGTCCGCGCTGTATCCGGCGGCCCGGTATGCCGGTCTCAAGGCGTACGAGGCGATCAACGTCAGATTGCGTACCGATCGGATCGTGATCCCAGACCTCGTCGTCGCCGACACCAGCAGTGAAGGATCCGTTACCGATGCGACCGAGGTCGTGCTGATCTGCGAGATCACGTCTCCGAGCAACGCCGCCACCGATCGACTGCTCAAGATGCAGTTGTACGCCGCCGCCCGAATCTCGTGGTACCTGCTGGTTGAGCCCGAGTTGCCGGGCTCGACGGCAGTGACACTCCGGCTCTTCCGGCTCGACAACGAGCACTACGTCGAGCACGTGACCGCGACCAAGGGCGACGTGCTGACCACCGATCAACCGTTTCGGTTCACGCTCGACACGGCCGCACTGCTCGACGAGTAAGCCCTCGGCCCGGTCAGCGGAAGCCGGCTACCAGGAACGCGCCGAGGCCGAGCAGCGCCAATGGCAGCGCCGTGGCGAGGCTGAGGATCCGATTGCGGGTGGTCCGACCAGCCAGGACGATCACCAGTACGCCGAGCACCGCCCGGACCACGACATGTGGGATCTGCTCGCTGCCGTAGCTGGGGTCGCCGATTCGGGCCGCCTCCAACGCCGCCTCGGTGAAGCACACCGCGCCCGGCAGGGCCGCACCGATGGTCTGCCGCCAGCCTGAGCCGCGTGCCCAGACGCCGCCGGCGCCGAAGACCACTCCGGCGAGGACCCCGAAGGCCATCCAAAGCAGAGAGGTCGGCGCCCACAGCAGCGACCAGTCGTCGCCCTGGATCAGCGCCGCCGCCACGTAGTAAGCGGGGACGGCGATCACCAGTCCGGCGGCGGCGCCGGCAGCGGCCCGCAGCCATCCGGTACGGACCCAGTAGCCGAAGAAGAACGCGGCGACCGCCCACACCGCAGACGAGTTGCCCAGGTCGGCAAGGGGCCACCAGGGCATGAACTTGATCCATACGAAGTCGACGAAGCCCAGCAGGAAGCCGCCGACCACAGCGACGAACGCGACGCGCCGATTGTCCGGATACATGCTACCGGACCATACCGTGCCGCGTACGCGACCGCTCCTCGCGCAACGGGCACCCGCCGCGCCGCCACCTGCCCCACTCCAACGTTCCTGCACGCCCGTGGGCGGGACGTAGTTCATCACCCGGGGCGATCCAGGCAGCGAGCCTACCTGATGGGCTCGATACGCCTTGGGTGTGACGTGGTTTCCGACCCGCCGACGCCTCACCCGACACCGCATGCTCGACACCAAGTTTCTATACGCCCTTGGGCGTGACGTGTTTCTGACCCTACGAGCACATCCCGCTCGGCGGCAAGGTCGTCGGCAAGTTTCTATACGCCCTTGGGCGTGACGTGGTTTCTGACTTGACCAACGACCAGGTGGCGGTGATGGCTGCCAGGACGGTTTCTATACGCCCTTGGGCGTGACGTGGTTTCTGACGTTAAGGCTGCGGTTGGATCACCCGATCCGCCTGATCGGGTTTCTATACGCCCTTGGGCCTGGTTTCTGACAAGTTCGCCTGGAGTCGAAGTATCCGGGCGAGGTTTACGATGCTGTTTCAATACGCCCTTGGGCGTGACGTGGTTTCTGACTCGACACCGCAGGTCAGGGGTTTGACGATGCTGTCGTTTCTATACGCCCTTGGGCGTGACGTGGTTTCTGACACGTCAGCCGCCACGCCACCGCCCCGCTACCGGGGTCATGGTTTCTATACGCCCTTGGGCGTGACGTGGTTTCTGACCCCAACCCGAAGGAGACCCGATGGCCGACACCATCGTCATGTTTCTATGCGCCCTTGGGCGTGACGTGGTTTCTGACCCGCCCAGCGCCACGCACAGCCCCGAACCCGGGTCCGCCGGTTTCTATACGCCCTTGGGCGTGACGTGGTTTCTGACTTACAGCCGCGGCTCAAGGGAAATTATTGGAGATGTTGTGTTTCTATACGCCCTTGGGCGTGACGTGGTTTCTGACCCTGGACGTCGCCGAAAGCGTCCACCTGTGAGCACCAAGGCTCGTTTCTATACGCCCTTGGGCGTGACGTGGTTTCTGACCCGCACCATCGCACCCCGCCCCGCCACACCAGCCGCGCTGGTTTCTATACGCCCTTGGGCGTGACGTGGTTTCTGACCTGACCTTCGACGACGCCACTGCTGCGTACGAGAAGGTTTCTATACGCCCTTGGGCGTGACGTGGTTTCTGACGGGCGAAATATTCTCTTGCCAGATCATCATAGTGAATAAGGTTTCTATACGCCCTTGGGCGTGACGTGGTTTCTGACGTACGGGGGCGTTCGGGATCACCCGCGACCCGAACGGCAGGTTTCTATACGCCCTTGGGCGTGACGTGGTTTCTGACCCCGTCGGCGCGCCCGGTTGAGGGTGTGGGTCATCGGATTGTTTCTATACGCCCTTGGGCGTGACGTGGTTTCTGACGTGTAGAAAGATTGGGCGGTCCAGCCGCCGCGCCATGTTTCTATACGCCCTTGGGCGTGACGTGGTTTCTGACCGGCGGGACACTTCGCGACGGTCCTGCAGATTGCCATCGAGTTTCTATACGCCCTTGGGCGTGACGTGGTTTCTGACCATCGAAAAGATCGTCGTGAGAAGGATTCCCGGACACCCCAAGTTTCTATACGCCCTTGGGCGTGACGTGGTTTCTGACCGAGATCCACGGCATGCAGGTGATCGTGGCCAGCGGTTTCTATACGCCCTTGGGCGTGACGTAGTTTCTGACCCGCCATGGCACCAGTCTACCGAGCATCGTAATCATCGCGTTTCTATACGCCCTTGGGCGTGACGTGGTTTCTGACTCGCGGCAAAGGGCCAGGAAATCGCAGCTGGCCTCGAGGGTTTCTATACGCCCTTGGGCGTGACGTGGTTTCTGACTCATAGCCGGCGGTTGGTTAGGGTCGCCACTCGTCGCAGGTTTCTATACGCCCTTGGGCGTGACGTGGTTTCTGACCCGAGATGGTCAAGACGCCCAAGGTCAAGGCGATGTACGGGTTTCTATACGCCCTTGGGCGTGACGTGGTTTCTGACTTGTTCAGCCGATGCGTGATGACGCCCTCCCGTCCGTACCAGTTTCTATACGCCCTTGGGCGTGACGTGGTTTCTGACGTCCGACGACCGGTGCCAGGGTCCTGCCAGGGTCCTGCCAGGGTTTCTATACGCCCTTGGGCGTGACGTGGTTTCTGACGGTCGTGTCCGGGGCGGCTGTCAGCGGGTGCCGGGGCGGCCGTTTCTATACGCCCTTGGGCGTGACGTGGTTTCTGACACGTCTCCGGCGATTCGGCCTTGAGCGCCTTGGTGTCCAGGTTTCTATACGCCCTTGGGCGTGACGTGGTTTCTGACCCGGCAGGGTGTCGGGAAACCGCCACCGGACGCCGTTGACGGTTTCTATACGCCCTTGGGCGTGACGTGGTTTCTGACCCTCGCCCCGTTGGACATGCCGTGTCCGGCGGACTGGAGTTTCTATACGCCCTTGGGCGTGACGTGGTTTCTGACCAGCAGTTCGCCCACTCCCTGTTGGAGTCGATGCCGCGTTTCTATACGCCCTTGGGCGTGACGTGGTTTCTGACTGCCCTGGTGTTGTGGGACGCGCACTATCGAAAGCAGAGTTTCTATACGCCCTTGGGCGTGACGTGGTTTCTGACTGCCGCGCCGCCCTGGGCTGATGGAACGGGTCGGCGCGAGTTTCTATACGCCCTTGGGCGTGACGTGGTTTCTGACTGGTCAGGCCCTGTTTCCACTATGGATTAGGCGACCCGTTTCTATACGCCCTTGGGCGTGACGTGGTTTCTGACCCGGCGAGGGCCTGCTCGATGCGGGCCGGGTCGATGTCAAGTTTCTATACGCCCTTGGGCGTGACGTGGTTTCTGACCCTACCCGCTCTGGCGGGGCCGTGACCAGCACAGATGCACGCCCTCTTGCACGGCGACCTCCAGAGCTCCACATTCGACGGGTGACGCCGGTCACGTTCCTGAACGTTTCCGCAGCTCAGGGGCTTGCACGGCGTACCGCCGATTTTCATGATCGCCTAACCAGGCCCGACTCGTCCGCCGTCCGACCTACCTTGCGCCCTCCGTGCCTTTCATCACAGCACCACCCAGTAGGGCGGCTCCGGGTCGATCCGGTGCTGACCGATCACCACCAGCTGATCCTGACAGCCAGCGCAGATCGGCACGATGTGAATCGTATCCGTCTCCACGTCGATCATCGCCTCCAACCGGGCGGCAAGTCGAGGCAACCTCGTCCGGTCGAGCTGGCAGAGGAAGACGCTGCGCTGGATCCGTTCGCCCCACTGGTGCAGCGCCGCCGCCACCCGCAGCCGGCGGCTGTCCCGCGAGATGTCGTAGCACACCAGCACCGTCGTCAACGCCACTCCAACCCGTCCCACGGCACGTCCCGCTCCACCCACGCAGCCAGCCGCTGCGCCTGCCGGTGCAGGTGACGACGGATCGACCCGGTGAAGCCAGGCAGCGCGCTGCGGGTCACTGTCGCCATCCGCTGCTCGTACGCGTCGATCAGCACCGCCCGCCCCTCCCGGTTGAGCAGCACTCCGGCCCGGTCGGTCTCCTCGCTGCCGTGCTCCAGACCCAGCCGGCCGGTGCGGGCCAGATGCAGCACCACCTGGTCCACCACGTACGGCCGGAACTCCTCGATCAGGTCCAACGCCAGGCTCGGCCGCCGGTCCGCCGGGGTGTGCAGCAGCCCGATCGCCGGGTCGAGGCCGGCCGCCGTCAACGCGGTCACCGCCTCGCCGAGCAGCAGCGTGTAGCCGAACGACAAAGCCGAGTTGATGACGTCCAGCGGCGGTCGACGCGACCTGGTGGCGAACCGCAGCGGTGCCGGCAGCAACGCGCCCAGCGCGGCGAAGTAGGCACGGGCGGCCGCGCCCTCGGCCCCCATGATCTCGTCCCGGCTGGTCGCGCCCGCCACGGTGTCGATCGACCGGATGATCCCGAGGATCGCGGCATCGACCTGGTCGTGCCGTTCCTGCCGGCGG
>JGI12574J12772_1000439_pt1 | contig 11379 bp, 11 predicted proteins | sample TtaePargueraPR_2_FD_12772 | JGI IMG/M metagenome (IMG submission 12772)
AAACCCGCCTGCATCTTTCGGAACGGCCAGAAACACTGCGCGGCGATGATTATGCCCCCCGTTCGGGCGATCAACAGGAATAGCGGAAACATCATGTTTTACGAACCCGGAAAAACACCCCATAACCTACCGCATGATCCGTTCAAGGCCTGTGTCGCGCCGCGTCCGATTGGCTGGATTTCGACGGTCGATAAACAGGGGTGCGCCAATCTGGCTCCCTATTCGTTTTTCAATGCAGTCTGCGGCAATCCGCCGATGGTCATGTTTGCATCTGGCGGATCAATTGACAGTCTGAACAATGCGCGGGAAACCGGCGAATTTATCGCCGCCGTTGCCCCGCGTGCGATGCTGCGCGAAATCAATTTCTGTTCGGCTCCGTTACCGCCGGAACAGGACGAATTTGATTATGCCGGTCTTGAAAAGGAACCCGGCAAACTGGTCCGCGCACACCGGATCAAAGGGGTGCCGATCCATATGGAATGCAAGGTGTTCCAGATTGTCGATCTGCCCGGTCCCACCCCGCAAAGCAAAAACGCGATGGTGATCGGTACAGTGGTCGGTTTGCATATCGATGATGCAATCATTCGTGACGGTATGGTCGATGTCACCCTGTTCGAGCCACTGGCACGACTGGGCTATCACGAATATGCCAGTGTTGCGGAAACCTTTACCGTCCGGCGCGAGGATTTCTGGTAACTGCCCCGCCGGTTCACGACGATAAATTACGACTTTCTGTTGTTTCACGGAAACGACGCACAACCGCAAACAAACTGTCACAGTAAAATTCTAATGTGAACTCCATCACTTGCGCCTGAACCGATGCTTAAACCGGGTTCGGGCGTTTCTTCGTATGCATTACACGATGTGGGGGATCACACCATGAAACGGACGATTGCAGCCGGTTTTGCCGGTATTGCTGCCGTGCTTCTTGCGACAACGGCAATGGCGGGCGAGGCCAAGGTTTTCGAAACCAAAAGTGCGATTAACAATCTGTCGACTGTCATGGTGGATGGCGGCAAGGCACGTGACCTGACGGTTGGTTTCGGTTCGGGTGCCTATCGCCGTCCGGGTGATCCGACCAATATGTTTTATGCGGTATCGGATCGCGGTCCGAACTTTGTTTGCGATGATGTGCAGGACGTGCTTGGCGTTTCCGAAGATGTCGTTTGCCAAGGCCGCAAGGTTCGCGTCTATCCGACCCCGGATTATTCGCCGTCAATCTACACCATCTTCCTGAATGATGACGGCAGCTTTGACGTCAAGGATGTCATTGCGCTGAAAGACCAGAATGGTGTGCCACTGACCGGTTTGACCAATAAGCTGTCAGTTGCCAAAACCGAAAAGCCGGTCGATGCCAATGGCAAGGAACTGGCACAGTCGGTTTCGTCCATCGATGCCGAAGGTATCATTCGCCTGTCGGATGGTTCGTATTGGATCGGTGAAGAAAATGGCCCGTCGATCCTGCATGTCGCTGCTGATGGCACGGTTAATGAACGTATTGTTCCGGCCGGCTCGGAAAAGGACTTCGAAGGTGCTGCCTACAAGGTTAGCGGCGGTCTTCCGGCGATCCTTGTCACCCGCCAGACCAACCGCGGCATTGAATCGATGGCCGTGTCGCCCGATGAAAGCAAACTGTATTTCATGGTGCAGAACCCGCTGGCGAACCCGAATGCCGATGCGTACAAAACCGCCAAGAATACCCGTCTGTTTGTCTATGACCGCGTAAAGGGCGAGCTTGCAGGCGAATATATCTATCAGCTTGATGATCCGCAGACCTTCCGCAACGATCCGTCCGATAAACAGAATGCTCCGCGTATTTCCGAGGTCCTTGGCCTTGGCGATGACCGCCTGCTGGTTCTGGAACGGACCGATGGCACCACCAAACTGCATGAAGTCAAACTTGATGGTGCATCGAACATTCTGGCATCGCGCTGGGACGACATGTCGACCAGCCCGTCGCTTGAACAGGAAAACGACCTGTCAAAGCTTGACCTGAAGGCAGTTGTCAAAGCCCTTCGTTTTGACAGTGCCGATTATCCGATGGCCCCGACCAAGATCGAAGGTCTTGCGGTTATGGGTGACGGTGCGCTCGCCCTGATCAATGACAACGATTTCGGAATCAAGGGTGATGCCACCAAGGTACTTCTGATCGACGGTCTGGTTCAGGCCGACAAGTTCTGATCGGTAATCCGGGCACCTGACGAAGCGGGAAAGCTGTTATGCGGCTTTCCCGCTTTTTTATTGGGCGAAATCAGCGTAAAAGCGGCCCATGAAAAACGATCAGACACACACGACCCGGACTTTTGACATCCCCGACGGTATCGATGCGGTCATCGAACCGATGGATGCGACCGGCTATCTCGCCCCTGTCGGCTTTGAAGATCAGTTGCGCGCCGAACTTGGCGACGTGATCGAAAGCCACGACCGGCTGATGTTTGCACCCGGTCCAGAACGGCGTGTTTTCTGGGCGCAGAATGTCTGGCGCAACCCGGTGCGTATGGCAATCCCGTCGATCAAGGGTGCGGCCAAAATCCTGAAATTCAATCAGCGCAACTGGGCCATGTTCAAGTTCGATCATTTTTCGCGTGCGAAACTGATCGAGGCCAACCTGCCGCATGTATCGGCCAAACGGCAGGTTTTTGGGGAACCGGCCCCGACCGCGCCACTGGGTTCATGGACATTGATCGATCCCGATACGATCATCGCGTCGATGGATTGTTCCAGCCCATGGAAAAACGGCGAGGTCGAGTTCGAAGAAGACAAGACCACCCCGCCCAACCGCGCCTATCTGAAACTGTGGGAAGCCTTTACGCGGCTTGGGGTAACACCGCAAGCCGGTGATCGTACCATGGATCTGGGCGGTAGCCCCGGCGGCTGGACATGGGTTTTGCATGAATTTGGCACCGATGTGATCAGCATCGATAAGGCGCGGCTTGACCCCAAGATCGCCAAATTGCCGCGTGTCGATTTCCGGCAGGAAAGCGCGTTCGGTCTCAATCCTGACGAAATCGGTTATATCGACTGGCTCTGTTCGGATGTGATCTGTTATCCGGACCGGTTGTTCCAGCTGGTCAATCAGTGGATGGATGCCGGGATGGCAACCAATTTCATCTGCACCATCAAGCTGCAGGGCGACACTGATTATGCCGCAATTACCCAGTTTGCCGACATTCCCGGATCAAAGGTCGTGCATCTTTACAACAACAAGCACGAACTGACCTGGATGAAGGTCCCCGGCGTGACCGATCAGGACTGACTGCGCATCAACTCGTCCAATCAGGCTTCGTCATCCCCGTCATAGGTGGGGATCGCCGGATCAATCGGGTAATAGTCGCCCTTGTCCTTGCAAAACATCTGGGCAGATGTCGATATGCCCGATGCACCATCAAGCGTTCCGGGTGTAATCGCAACTTCCTGCGAACGGACCGGTCGCCAGAACAGGGATGATCCGCATTCCTTGCAAAAGCCTCGGTCGCTTTGATCGGAAAGGCGATACCAGCGCAATCCTTCTTCGCGGATCAGATGCAGGGCATCCTTTTCCACCCGGGCATATGAACTGACATGGCCATGCAGTTTGCGGCACAGTTTGCAGTGACACATCTTGGTATCATGCAATTTGCCGTGCACTTCATAACGGACTTCGCCGCAATGGCAGCCGCCAGCATGAACTTTCCCGGATGGTATCGATGCGTTCATCTACCTTCCCCTTCTGATCAAATTCCGTTTTCCAGTATCTGGGCGATGATGCATGTCATGCAAGCATGACATGTTACAATATCAATGTAATTGCTGGCAAAATTGCGACGATAATGTTTGAGCTTCGTCACAAGCAGTCCTATTCTGCCGCTTCTGTTCGGGCCCCGGATGATGACGCCACCGCGCCAGATGCCATCCGTCGCCTTGCCTCACAAGCGATGGGATATCATGACCGATCTGTCCTTCCATTATGATGTGCTTGTCATCGGCAGCGGTGCTGCCGGTTTATCCACCGCACTGAAACTCGCCCCGCATGTAAAAGTAGCCGTTCTATCGAAGGGCAAGATTGACGATGGTTCAACCAACTGGGCGCAGGGCGGGATTGCCGCCGTTCTTGATGCCGCCGACAGCATCGAAAGCCATGTCGAAGATACCCTGATTGCCGGTGCCGGACTGTGCAAACGCGATACCGTCGAATTTGTAGCGCGCAATGCCCCCAACGCCATCAAATGGCTTGATGAACTTGGCATTCAGTTGACCCGTGATCCGGAAGGCGGCAATGACCAGCCCTTTCACCTGACACGGGAAGGCGGGCACAGCCACCGCCGCATCGTTCATGCCGCCGACGCCACCGGGCGCGCGGTGCAAACCACCCTGCAGGGCGAGGCAGTCAAACATCCGAACATCAAGATTTTTGAGAATTACCTTGCAATTGATCTGGTGACAGACCGCAAGCTTGGCGGCGAAGGCCGCCGATGCATCGGTGCCTATGCGCTTGATCTGACAACCGGGAAGGTCCGGTCGTTCAATGCGCGTACCGTGGTGCTTGCCACCGGGGGGGCGAGCAAGGTTTACCGGTTTACGTCCAACCCCGACGGATCAACAGGCGATGGCATTGCCATGGCATGGCGTGCGGGTTGCCGGGTTATGAATATGGAATTCAGCCAGTTTCACCCGACCTGCCTGTATCATCCGCAGGCCAAATCATTCCTGATTACCGAGGCCGTTCGGGGCGAAGGTGGCAAATTGCTGCTGGCCGATGGTACGCGTTTCATGGACCGGTTTGACGAACGCGGCGAACTGGCCCCGCGTGATATTGTCGCGCGCGCGATTGACCATGAAATGAAGCGGCTGGGTGCGGATTGCGTTTACCTTGATATCACGCACAAGGGCGAGGATTTCATCCGCGAGCATTTCCCCACCATCCATGAAACCTGCCTGACATATGGCATTGACATGACCAAACAGCCGATCCCGGTTGTTCCGGCAGCGCATTATACCTGCGGCGGGGTTTTGACCGACCTTCGCGGGCGCACCGATCTGACCGGGCTTTATGCGATTGGTGAATGTGCAGGCACGGGCCTTCACGGTGCGAACCGGCTGGCGTCGAACTCGCTTCTGGAATGTCTGGTATTTGGCGAGGCGGCGGCACGCGACATTGTCGAAGCCCTTCCGGTTGATGACCGCTTCAATGACCTGCCGGACTGGGACGAAACCGGGATTACCGATTCCGACGAGGAAGTCATCGTTGCCCATAACTGGGAACAGTTGCGTAACGTGATGTGGGACTTTGTTGGCATTGTGCGCACCACCAAGCGTCTGCAACGTGCGCAGCATCGCATTGATCTGCTGTTATCAGAAATCGACGAGTATTACGGTAATTTCCGTGTCACCAATGACCTGCTTGAATTGCGCAACCTGTCGGTGGTTGCCAAGCTGATCATCCAGTCGGCATTGTGGCGCCATGAAAGCCGCGGTCTGCATTACACCACCGATTACCCGGAACGCGATGACAGCGCCACCCCGCGCCAGACCATTCTGGTACCCGAAAACTTTGCCGGCCGCTGGGTCGTATCGGGCCAATGGAAAACCTGATCGGAGAAACAGCCATGACCGCCACCCTGATAGGTATCGCCCGCAAGACCCGTTCCCGTGCACCAATGGAAACACTGGATAGGGTTAATGTCAGTCTTGATCTCGGTATTGATGGCGATTATCGCGGCAGGCTTCGCAAACGCCAGATCACGGTTCTGGCCGAAGAGGACTGGCTGGCGGCCTGTGCCGAGATTGACCGCGCGGATTTGCCATGGACCACGCGCAGGGCCAATTTGCTGGTGCGGGGAATGAAACTGCCACGAACGCCTGGGGCACGTATCCGGATCGGTGATCTGGTCCTTGAAATCACCGGCGAAACCGATCCCTGTAACCGGATGGAAGAAGCCGCCGCAGGCCTTGAAAAGGCGCTTTCCCCCGATTGGCGGGGTGGTGTTACGTGCCGCACCATCGAACCCGGTGCAATCCGCGTTGGGGACGCGGTTGTTTCTGTCTGACCGGTACTGCGGTCCATCTGGAAATCCCCTGTCGGCTTCCCACTTAAAAGGCAGAAGCATGGTCGGGGGGAAAGAATGGAACTTGCTCCAATACCGCATAACGAAGCCGAACGTCAGGCCGTCATTACGCGAATGCGCATCGCAACCTTTGATGCAGAACCGGAACTGGATCGTATCACGTCGCTTGCCAAGCGTATCTTTGACGTCAAATCGGCCACGGTGACGGTTCTGGACCATGACCGGCAAATTTTCAAATCACGGGCAAATTTCGAAAAACTCGAAAGCAGCCGTGATATTTCGTTCTGCGGACATGCAATCACCCGAACCGGACCAATGGTGATCAACGATGCGCGTGCCGATCAGCGATTTTGCGACAATCCGTTGGTGGCGTGTAACGAACCGATCATTTTTTACGCCGGAATGCCTGTGCATCATCACGAGGGTTATCCGATCGGAACGCTTTGCATCTTTGACAACAAACCGCGCGAGATGAGCGAACGCGATATCGATAACCTCAAGGACCTTGCCTATCTGGTCGAGATGGTTTTGCTGCTGCGGTTTGCGCAATTCAGCCAGAAACGCCTTTTGCAGAACCTTGATGATGCGGTGCGCCAAAGCATGATGGACCCGATGACCGGGCTGTGGAACCGGCGCGGGCTTGACGAAATCCTTGATCGCGAGCTGGCACCGGATGGCGCACCGGTCCCCGAACCCTGTGGCGTTCTGTTGTGCGATATCGATCACTTCAAAGCGGTCAATGATACTCACGGGCATCTGATCGGCGATGAGGTGATCATCAGCATTGCGGGAATGCTCAAAAATCATCTGCGGGAAAACGACATCATTGCCCGGGTCGGCGGCGAGGAATTTGTTTGTGTCATTCCCGGCATGACGCGTGACATGACACCGAAAATCGCCCAGAAACTTTGCGATATCCTACGCAATACCCCGATTGAAACGAGCGAGGGTAAAACACTTAATCTCACAATCTCCATCGGGGCGACGTGGCTTTCGCCTGTTATGGGCCCGATCAACCGCAAGGCGGTTTTTGAAACGGCGGACGAGGCACTTTATAGCGCAAAATACAGCGGCCGTGACAGGGTTGTCTTCAATGCTGAACCGTTGAAAGACCGCACCAAAGGACTACTTGAACGACACTAGATTCTACCTAAAATAGATCAATGTCGTCACAGGAGATTCGGCTTGAAAGTTGCACCGATACCGGAAAACGAAAGCGAACGGCAGAAATCGCTTGAAAGCATGGGTATTCTGTCGACACCTCGCGACCCGGAGCTTGACCGGATCACGCGCTTGGCCGAACGCATTTTCAAGACCGAGTTTACAGCAATTTCGCTGCTTGATGGCGATCGGCAGTTTTTCAAGTCCCGGGTCAATCTGAGCGCGTCCGAAACATCGCGCGATATTTCGTTCTGCGGTCATGCCATCATGCATGACGCGCCGCTTGTCGTTGGCAATGCAATCAATGACGAGCGTTTCAGCGACAATCCTCTGGTAGCGGGTGCCCCTCATATCCGGTCTTATGTCGGTGTTCCGCTTTCGAACGCGGAAGGTTTCAAGCTTGGTACACTTTGCATTATCGATTCAAAAACACGCAATTTCTCAGATAGCGAAATTGAAACCCTGAAGGATCTCGCCCACTGGGTCGAAACCGTTCTGGCGCTGCGCTATACCGAACGCAGCCAGAAACAGCTTCTGGCCGACCTTGATGCCGCCCATCGCGATGTGATGATCGACAGCCTGACCGGGGTGTGGAATCGCCGCGGGCTTGAGGAATTGCTGGCGCGCGAAATGTCGAGTTCGCGGATAAAAGGGGGTTCGGCGGGTATCTTCATGCTCGATATCGACCATTTCAAAAAGGTCAATGACAGCTATGGCCATCTGATCGGTGACAAGGTGATACAAGGGATTGCCGCGATCATGTCATCCAGCCTGCGCGATCATGACATTGTCGGCCGGTTCGGTGGCGAGGAATTTGTCTGTATCCTGCCGGGGCTTCGCCTCGAACAGACCATGTATCTGGGTTACAAGCTGTGCGATACGGTGCGAGATCAATGCCGGGTCAGCGACATGAACGGCAATCCCGTTCCGATCACGGTCAGTGTCGGGGCGACCTGGATATCCAATGAATCAACGGGACAGTACGAGCCTCACGACATCCTTAGAATTGCCGACGAAGCCCTTTATTGATCGCGGCCATAACCCGATCACGAAGGGCATCAGGCCCTAGTTCGTATAATCCATCAAGGGCGATATAGGGGTCCCCGCCAAGCTTCAGCAGGCGGGCAAAGGCAGGCTCGGTTTTAACTCCGCCCCGTTTCAATTGCCGGATATCTGATGCAAAGCGTTCGCCCAGAAGAGCGATCAAGCGCGCCTCGACCAGCATATGGCGAAAGCCGAACTGGCTTTGCGATGGCTTGCCTGTGGCAAAAATTTCGACCGGAAGGTCATCCAGAACAAACCGCACGACAATGGCCGAACCGACATGCTGCGTCGCTGGACGGTGATGCAACCCAAAACCATCAAGATAACCAAACGACGTCTGCACCCGAGCTTCGAAACCGTCAACATCCGGGCAATAGCACAAAATATCGACATCTGATCCGACGATATCAAGATTTATCGGAAAAGTTCCGGCGACAACGGGATCAAACCCGGCAAGTTCATTCCAGATGCCATGCTGTAAAAGCAGACCGGCGGCCTTTTGACCACGCGCGGAAACGGATCGCAAAACATCAAGACCGCGAAAGGCATCGGGCATGAGGCTTTCGGGCCAATCCATTACCGGTTGGTTCATTGATAAATCCATTCCATTTCTTGACCCGTCTGCCATTGCACGGGATATGTAATGAAATCAAATATTTTTGGCGCATGCGCGATCTGTTGATCAGATACCCACGCCGATTTCGGGACATGCCATCATATGCTTGACGTTCTGGCCATCACCAGCCCCATCTTTCTGATCATTGCCTTGGGCTATTTCGCGGTCCGGCAAAATATCATATCGCAGGATGTGGCGCGCGGCATGGGCGCGTTCGTGATGAATTTTGCCCTGCCTGCCCTTCTGATCAAGACGCTATCGGGGCGCGAACCGGCCGAAATCATTCACGGCGAATTTCTTATCGCCTATGGCGGCGGGTCGCTGATCATGTTGACGCTGGGCATCGCCTATACACGCTTTATTGCGCGGAAATCCTTTGCCAATGCGACCCTGCAGGGTCTTGGCATGTCCTTTTCCAATAGCGGCTTTATCGGTTATCCGGTGGCGGTACAGGTGCTTGGCCCACCGGCAGCAATCGCGCTTGCACTATGTGTAATGATCGAAACCCTGGTAATGATGCCGCTTGTTCTTGTTCTTGGTGACAGTGCCAATAACAACGGCCACGGACGCCTTCACGTTCTTGGAAATGCGATAAAAAGCCTGTGCAAGACACCAATCATCATTGCGATTTTTATTGGGCTTTGTCTTGCCCTTACAGGAATCAACTTGCCCGGTCCGGCCCTGAAGGCAATCGATATGCTGGCCATGGCATCCGGCCCGGTGGCCCTGTTTGTCATCGGTGCAGGATTGGTCGGGTTGAAGCTGAAAGGCATGCGGATTGACATGGCCCGCATTGTCGTCGGCAAGCTGGTCCTGCATCCGGTTGCCGTATTCACTCTGGTTTGGATACTGCCGCCAATGGAACCGGTTTTACAGATTGCGGCAGTCAGTTTCGCCTGTTCTCCGATGCTGAGCATCTACGCCATCTTTGGGCAACGTTATGGCCATGAAGGATTGTGTGCCGCATCGCTTATGGTTGCAACATTGCTATCCTTCATCACCATTTCAACGGCCGACCACCGTTACGGCCGAATGGCGGCGGAGGAGGACGATCCCCCGGAAAGCCTTTTGGCCCGCCAAAACCACCGCCGGGTCGTTGGCCGCCCGGTCCGCCACCTGGTCCACCGCCCGGTCCAAGACCACCCGGCCCCCGGGCAAAGCTTGGATCGGATTGGCCCGCAAGAAAGCGCGGAATGAAGGGGAAACTTTCTGTCACGAAATAGGCATAGGTACCGCCGGGGTATTCCGGGGTAACGGTTTCACGGCCATTGGCTTCGTCAAGGTCACCAAGGCCGGGGACAAATTCATAATCTTCGCCAAAGGTGCCATCATAACTGCCTCCCGGCCCGCCCGGACGCACACCTTTTTTCACGCGCCACGAACTACTCAGCGCCTTGACCCCGGCGTCGGGTCTCTCAGGGTCGTGATAGCCAAACAGGGCATAGATCGGGAAACCATCTGCGGCAAAACCGATGCGGATTGAATGCTGTTCCGGTGACCAGCTTTTGATCAAACCCTTTGGCATGCCGTGATAATGATACGTGCCATCGGGCTGCACATGGGCGTTGTTTTCATCAAGACCAAGATCAAGCGTGGGCGATATCGCCTCGTACCGCCATCCGGATTGCCGATCACGCTGCCAGTATTCAGCGGTGAAAGGGTCAAACGGCACCCCATTGACCGCAATCCCGAACAGACCGTGGGTGTTGGGTATGAAGCGCCCGGTTCTTTGCGGATTGACCGGCAGACGAAATTCAAGCGACTGTGCCTTGATGCTGTTAGGATTGTGACGATTGGGGAAGCTGCCGGTCGCGTGATCCGGGATCGCGTTGGAGCGGATGTAACGATATTGCCCGTCTTCGCGGATATTGACCTCATTGCTGATCGCCCAGGCCTGCCGCACCGGGTTAAGNACCATNGCCGCGAGCGGCAACATGCCAAGCCCNACCAGCATATTGCGACGCATCCGGTCAATTTCGGGTGCGTGATTATCGCGATAAACGCCTTCATCCACCTCATGATCGTGATGAGGATGATGNTGATCATGACCTTGATGATCATGTCGGCCTTTTAGTNTCATTACTGTTCCCCCGGTTTCTTCCCCCGACCGGACGGCNCCCAATGCCATCCGATTTTATAGTGGNGATTGAAACGGGAGGATTCCAGTAAAAAAACGTCCTAAGTGNTCGCTTCCCCGGCATGGGCAAGGATTTCTTCGGCCTCCCGGATTTCCTGCTGCTGGGCCCACATTTCGGCATAAAGGCCGTCCTGTTCCAAAAGGTCCTGATGGCGGCCACGTTCCGCGACCTGCCCGTCACGCAACACGATGATTTCATCGGCATCGATCACGGTCGAAAGCCGGTGCGCAATCACCAGCGTCGTATGCCCGCGCGACACATCGCGAAGTGCCTGCTGGATGTCTTTTTCGGTACGGGTATCAAGGGCCGATGTTGCCTCGTCAAAGATCATGACTTTCGGACGTTTCAGCAACATGCGCGCAATCGACACACGCTG
>JGI12574J12772_1000442_pt1 | contig 11317 bp, 14 predicted proteins | sample TtaePargueraPR_2_FD_12772 | JGI IMG/M metagenome (IMG submission 12772)
AGATGGGCGGCACCTACTGGCCGGCCCTCGGCGGCAAGACCGGCAACATCGGGTACGACTGGTACTCGATGTTCGCGCTCAGCGGCAGCGGCACCAGCCTGGACCTGACCGTCCGCAACCCGTCCGGCGCCGACCGGATCCGCTACGGGTGGGGCGACGCCGTCGGCGACGACCCCTCGACGCCGCCGACGGGGACGTTCTACCGGGTCACTGCGCGGCACAGCGGCAAGGCCATGGACGTCCAGCAGCCGAACACCGACAACGGCGCGCGGGTCGGCCAGTACACCTACAACGGCAACGCCTGGCAGCAGTGGCAGTTCCAGGACGCCGGCAGCGGCTACTGGCGCATCGTCAGCCGGCACAGCGGGAAGTGCCTCGACGTGGTGAGCGCGTCCACCGCCGACGGGGCCGAGCTGATCCAGTACACCTGTGGCGGCGGCACGAACCAGCAGTTCCAGATGGTCGCCAACGGCAGCTACTTCCAGCTCCGGGCCCGGCACAGCGGCAAGTGCGTGGACGTGCCGGCCGCCTCGACCGCCGACGGCGTGGTCCTGACTCAGTGGTCGTGCCACACCGGCACCAACCAGCAGTGGTCGCGTACGGCCGTCTGACGACGACCCGCCCGATTGCAGACTCACGACAGCGATCCGGAGGTGTCCGTGGTGGTGGTGTGGGTGCCGTCGGGGCAGAGCCGGACGGTGACAGGCTGGCCGGGGTGGGTGGCGGCGCGGCGGCGTACCTCGGTGATCAAGGTTGCGGTGTCGGGAGCGGGACCGGCCGACGCGGCCTGTTGTGGCACGGACATCGGCTTCTCGGGGTCGGTGGGGATGGTGGCGCGCAGTGCGCCGTACAGGTAGCGGTGGCAGAGCGCGACCGCTTCGGGCAGGGCGGCGCAGGTGGGCACCGGGTCGACGGCCATCGGCGCGGCCGGGGCGGCGACCTGGACCGACCAGCTGTGCCCCTGCAGCAACTCCGGGTGGCCGACGGTGTCGGCGTGGTCGGTGACGGTGAGGTCCAGGGCGAGGCCGAGGCCGCGGACGAGGCGGGCCAGCTCGTCGAGGGTGGGGCCGGGCCAGTCGTTGGCCCGGACCAGGAGTCGGGCGCCGTCGTGGGCGGCGGCGGCTTCGGCGAGGTACGCGGCGAGCGGGTCCCCGCCCCAGTGGCCGACCTCGCTGACGCCGTTGCGGAAGTGTTGGTCGAGGACGTGCTCGCCGTCGAGGTCGGTCAGGTCGGTCGGCTGCACGCCGAAGTCGGCCGCCATCGGGCCGACCTGGTAGTGCTCGGGCAGCTGCCACACGGTGGTGCCGGACGGCCGGTCGGTGAGCGCGCGCACCGGCGGGGTCGGGTCGTCGTCGGGTCGCCAGTTGCGGTGCACGGTCCGGCCGCGCAGGTCGGTGACGGTGACCACGACGCCGCGCCGGACCTGGCGGGTGCCGTAACAGTCGGTGCAGTACGGCGGATCGGCCACGTCGGCGCAGCGGGTGCACGGGTGGGTGGGGATCGCCTCGCCCCAGTATTTCGGGGTCGGCGGCTCCCAGCCGCGCCGGAACCGGCCGCCGACCGGTGTCGACGACTCGGTGTCGTCGGGGCGCAGACTGGTGTGCCACCAGTGCCGGTTACGCCAGATGGCCTGCGCGCCGCCGTGCTGCTCGGCGTCACTGAGCATCCGTCGTTCGAGCTGGTCGAGGTCGTGGCCGCCGGGGTGGCCGTCCAACCCGACCGGCACCGGGTGCGGGGTGAGGGCATCCTCGGTCAGGTAGTGGGCGGGGGTGTCGCGGTCGGCCACGGACAGCCCGGACGCGGCGCGTTCCGGGCTGATCCTGGCGAGCGCCGTCGGCAGGTCGGCCGCCCAGCGGTGCGCGTAGTCGGGGACTTTCCCGCCGGCGAGTTCGAACCGGATGTCCCAGCTGATCCCGCTGCGCGTCGATGCCTGCCGGGCTTCGATCACCAGGTCGACGTGCAGCTGGTCGGCGAGCGCGCAGAGCCGGCCGAGCAGCCGGGCGGGGTCGGGTGCCGGCGGCTCGGTGGCGCGGCCGATCAGGACCAGCCACGGCGTGCTGCGCCGGTCGGCGAGCGCGACGGCCTCCCACTTGTGGCGTTCGCCGGCCGGGATGCCGGGCTGCCACTGGATCGGCAGCATCAGCCCGGACGACGGCTGCCGGCCGGGTTCGTCGGGGAAGTCCGGGTCGCGCAGCGTCGCCGCGGCCACCCCCGCGCGGGCGGCCAGGTCGGCGACGATCGGCGCGTACGGCAGCCACCAGGTGCCGCCCGGCGTCGGCAGCGGCGTGAACGAGCCCGGCACCAAACTGGTCGACACGACAGCCCCGGTGTCGAGGTTGGCGACGGTGAAGACGAGTTGCGCCCGCCGCCGCTCGGACCCGAATCCGACGACGCGGACCTGGCCGGCCGGCACCTTGTCGACCCCGGTCATGCCGCCACCCCCGCCCCAAGCTGCTGGAACTGCTCCGACTGCCAGTCCCGCAACGCCTGCTTGATGCGCAGGTTCTCGTCCTGGGTGGAGCGCAGTTCGGTGCGCAGCGCGGTCAACTCGTCGGCGACCAGGTGCAGGAAGGCCCGTACCTCGGTGGGGTCGCAGCCGCGCCGGACGCGGTCGCCGAACTGACGGTCACGGATCAGGCCGGGGCTGATCGACGGCCGCACCGGCCGCCCGTAGTAGTGGGCGACGGCGTTCGGGGCGCGCCGCACCGGCGGACGCCGGTCGGCGGCCTGCGCCGTGTTGCGGCGGGTGTGCTGGGCCAGCTCGGCGAGCAACCGCCGGGCCCGCCGGCTGCGCACCGGCGGCCGGCGGAACAGGTCAAGGATTCTGCGCATGGCAGGACCACCTTTCGAGGTCAGGGTGGGTGGGTCGGTCACGGAACTTCAGGGGGTACGGGCGGGGAAGTCGCGGTTTCACGTCGTGGTGTTGCCGTTGCGGCGGCGTGCCGGGGTGGGTGCCCAGCGCAGGCCGGCCCGTTGCACGAAGATCTCGCGGCGTTCGCGGGCTCCGCCGTCGGGCCCGAGCACGTAGCCGGCGAGCCAGACCCAGCCCTGGTACGTCCAGCGTGCGTCCACTGTCGTCACCCGGAAGCGGAAGCCTCGGCCGGCCGCGAACTGCACACTTGCCCGAGCGTCAATGATCAGTACGTCGCCGGGGCGGGGATCTGTCGGAGGCTGATCGGCCGGCACGTCACCGATGGGCCGCCGACACCGTCCATCGACCGCAGACCGGGCACCATCGCGATTTGATCTTGAAACTGAAGAGCCCCACGAAGAACCCGAGCAGGATTCCGGAAGCCAATGCGCCAAACACCATGATCAACCCTTCCGATTGGGCTGGAGTGCGGTCGGGCGGGTCGTTGCCGCAACCCGCCCGACCACCTGGGATTTCAGCGAAACGCAGCGGGAAATCGATCATGAACTCGCCGCTCCCCGCGATTAAGCAGCCGGCCAGTTGATCAACCGTCCACCTTCGATGCTTGGCCCACATTGACAGGGAAAGCGCGATCTTGCAACACCGCATCTGGTAGAAAATTAGTTGGCTCAGGGACTCGTCAAACGACGGCTCATGGCGCAGACTGTCCGTTGTGGCAGGAACTCCAACCGTCCAGCGACGACGGCTCGCGACCGAGCTTCGCGCACTTCGCGAGGCTGCCGGTCTGACAATTGACCAGGTCATCCAACAGGTGAAGATCAGCAAGTCGACGTTGTCCCGCGTCGAGAATGCCCAGGTCTCGGTGACGACTCGGAACGTCACGAAGCTGCTGCGCCTCTACGGCCTACCCGACAAGGATGCTGTCGGGCTCATCGAACTCGCCCGAGACGCCCAGAAGTACAACTGGTGGGTCGACTACTCCGCCGCGATGCCGCACGGGCTCGACGGGTACATCGCCTTCGAAGACGAGGCGACCCAGCTCCGCACCTACGACGTCCAGCTCGTCAACGGCCTGCTCCAGACCACGGACTACGCCCGCGCCATCATCAGCGCCGAATTCCCGGAGGGTCCGCAAGAGAAGATCGACGAGCGGATCGAGCTACGTCTCGCCCGCCAGCGAATCCTTGAGCGGCGCAAGCCACCCAGGCTGTGGTTCATCTTCGACGAAGCCGTGCTGCACCGACCGATCGGCAGCCCGCAGGTGATGGCAGCTCAGCTGGAGCACATGATCACCATGGCGCAGCGTCCGTCGATCACCGTCCAGGTACTGCCCTTCCGCCAGGGTGCCCACATGGGCATGGGCGGCCCGTTCGCGATGCTCGACTTCAGCAACCACCCGACGGTCGTCTACCAGGAGAATCTGAGTGGCGCTCTCTACCTGGACAAGGACTACCATGTGGAGATGCACGGGTTGGCGTTCGACCACCTCCGTGCGACCGCGCTCTCACCCGCCGACACGCTGGCCTTCCTGCGGATGAGGGCCGAGGCGATCCTGGAGCACGGAGCAAGGGAGAGCACCGATGACCACCACCCCCGGTGATCCACAGCAGCCAATCTGGCGTAAGAGCACCCGAAGCAACGGGCAGGCCATGTGCATCGAGGTCGCCACCAACGTCCCCGCCACAGTCCTCGTACGCGACAGCAAGGACCCCGCCGGCCCGGCACTCACCTTCTCCCCCGCCGGCTGGACGTCCTTCCTCTCCACCCTCACCCCCGACACCCACTGACCGAACACCCCGTGGATCCAAGCGTCAGCGCCGAGCAACTTGCTGAGGCCCTACCCGCCAAGCTGCTCCGCGCACACCGGGTCCAGGTCCTCGATCGGCAAGGCGAACGCCCAGCTCGCAAGCGGCGTACTCATGGTCGCCCGTGGCTACTCGCCGATGTCGTCGATGCTGACGCCCTGGAAGCGCTCGCAGCCGCGCTTCGCCTCCGGCCCGAATCTGGGCTCATGGACTGGATGTCCTGGCCCGATTGCAGGCTCAAGATCACCGACAGCGACGACACCGAGCTGATCACGCTAGGCGTGCTCACGCCGGACTGGCTGCGTTGGGATCCGTACGGCGACCTCCAGCTCCACAAGCCCGAACTGCTGACCAACTGGCTACAGAGCCACGGCGGCCAGCGGTGGGACGACACCACGACAAGCAGGGAGTAACCAGGCAGGTACGCGGATCGACATACCAGATGAGCAACGACACGCGGGCCACGATGGCCGGCGGGTGTCTTGATGCGCGATCATGCTTCCTGACGCAGAGCCAAAGCAAAGTTAGTTGATCTTCGTTTTCCCTGGTGAGGAGGGTGTCCGTGAGCCTGGTCCAGGGGCGGTGAACGAGCGCGGCCTTCCCAAGTAGACGATGAAGGTTCCTACGCCAGTCGTCGTCTGCAAAGAAAGGCCGCTCGTGTCAGTCTCCCACGCCGCGTTCGACACCGTCACCGATGATCGCGGGGAGGTGGACACCGGGCAGGTGACAGCGCTAGCGACACTGTTCGGGCAGGTCACCGATCCACGGAAGGCGCGGGGTGTACGGCACCGCCTCGCGGCGGTGTTGACCGTGCTGACGATGGCGTTGCTGTGCGGAGCCCGCAACTTCCGGCAGGCCGCTGACCGGGTCGCCGAGTTGCCGCAGCCGCTACTCGCCGCCGCCGGCGCCCGCCGGCATCCGGTGCTCGGGGTCCGCGTCGCGCCGGGCCGCGACACGCTGCGCCGGGTGGTCGAGGCGGTCGACGCGGCCATGTGGACCGCCTCGTCAGCGTCTGGCTGGCCACCCGACTCGCTCCACCGGCCGGCCGGCGGGTGCGGGCTGGCGGTGGACGGCAAGACCGTCCGCCACCCGGGCGGACCAGACGGGGTCGACGTGCAGTTGTTCGCCGCGATGCGCCACGACACCGCGGTGGTCGTCGCCCAGGCACTGGTCCCGGCCGGCACCACCGAGGTCACCCAGATCCGGGCGTTGCTCGACCACACCGAGATCGCCGGCACGGTGATCACCGCCGATGCCGCGCACCCCAGCGGCGACACCGCCACCTACCTGCGGGAACGAGGCACGGACTACGTGTTCACCGTGAAAGGCAACAGGCCCGCGCTGCTGGCCGCGATCACCGACCGGCTACCCGCCGCCACGGCCGCGACCACACCGAACGCCGCAGCGGCTACCGGGTCACCCGCACCATCTGGATGGCACCCGCCACCGGCGTCGACTTCCCCGGCGCCGCCACGGTGTTCCGGCTCCGCCGTGACGTCTACGCCCCGGACGGGTAACGGATCAGCAAACAGATCGTCCACGGCATCACCAGCCTGACCAGCGCGGGGGCCGAAATCGCCAGACGTGTGCGCACCCACTGGTGGATCGAGAACAAGGTCCACTGGGTCCGTGACGTCCTGTTCGGCGAAGACACCCACAACGCCTGGCTCGGCAGCGTCGCCCACGCCCTGGCCGCCCTGCGCAACCTCACCATCGCCCTGATCCGGCTCGCCGAACACGACAGGATCAAGCAGGTGATGGAACGTCACCACGCCGACAAGATGCTCATCCCAGCCCTGCTCAACGCATCGCAACCATAATCAACTGACTTTGCTGTAGCTCTGCCTTCGGAGCGAAGCACCAAATGCACCCCTACGGTTTGCAGTAGACGCTAATGTGGCCCCTGCTCTCATTGTTGAATGCACCCTGCTCCCAGCCACTCCACCGCACCTGGAGATCCAAGCCAGCCAACCGACACATTAGGTCGAGCTCTGACGGCCAGATATAACGGTTACGAACAGGCCCCAGGCGTATCCCCTCTGGCTCAACCGAGATGCGTTGTTTGAAAATCTGCTGACTCGACTTGTCGTGCATGACGACTTGGAATATGACCGTCTCATCATCAAGACTAATAGCGACGGGCATCCCCGACGAAGGAGATAGCAGATGCCACGGTACCGACGCCTCAACAACGAGAATCCCCCCGGTACGCAAATGCATTGCCGAGGACTGGATACAGGAAAGCTGCGCATCCTGACTGGGCAGATCAAACAACGTATTACAGCTTGTGAATATGAGCGAAAAGTCCCGACCTATTTCGTACCTCTCAAAGCTATCGTGGTGGATCTGGACTGACTCTCCGCCTGGCTTCTCGCGCAGCTTCTCGATCATTTTTAGGGAAGCCTCTACCGCAACCACATCAAGGCCTGAAGCCGACAGTGGAATCGCAAGGCGCCCAGTCCCGGGGCCGAGCTCCAATACCGGTCCGCCATTTGCAAGATCGCTAAGTATACGAATGGCAGGCTCCGTGTCTGCGAGACCAGCGAATCGCTTGTCGTACTCATCCGCCCACCTATTGCCGTAGCTATCAGGCTGCCAATTCAACGCAATCTCCTTAACGATACGCGGCAACTAGGACGACATCCACTAGAATCCCGAATTACTCGGCCAAGCGCGACTGCCATCAGCCCCTAGTCAGGTTCACGAAGCAGACAACCGGCAGCAGACTCCGACAATATTAGATCAACTTTTCCGCCTAAGGATGGCTACCTATTTGTGCGGAATGGGTCATCGACGACGGGAGTCAGGATTCCAATCCTGACCAACGCAGCGATGATCGTTTGCCACACAGTGGCATCAGTCCCGCTCGGCGGGTTTCTTGTGTCTACACGAGAGGAGGATAGCACCTCTTGAAGAACCGGGAGAATCGTTCTCGGTATGGATATCTGCCTCGCTCCGCTGATGACCGAAATTTCCCCATCGTGATCATCTAGCGAATAGCGAGCACCCACTCGTGGGCGATACGTGTGGCAGTTACTAGGCGAGAGAACCGGAATCGGCTCGGGCGGGACACCGTCCCATCGTACACTATTGACATACTGCCTAATTTTCCTAGCCGCAGCGCTAGCCTCCAGTCCAAGAATCCGGCTAGTCATCTCGGGGATAAGGTCGGCTACCAGATCAATGGCATCCTCGTCGTGCAGTGGGACTCGCTGACGGAACCACGGATCATCTTGAGCTAGAGTGACGAGGCTCTGCAGCAGATCGTAGCGAGTTGTGGTCATGATGGCTATGGTCAGTTGGACGGCAGTCTCTGTACCAGCTCGCGCAGAATGAAGGAAGCCTCGTGGCAGGTGGAAGCTATCGCCAGGTCGGAGCACCAGTTCCTGCAACGGTTCGGAGCGCGCGAGTAGTCGGCTGCGTTTTGCCGCACCCATCTCCTGCCATGCCTGGTCGGTGACGGGATCCACCAGGACCGGCTTTCGAATCTCCCAAACCTTTTCTCCCGCGATTTGCAGCACAAGAACGTCGTGTGTGTCGAAATGTACCTTCACGGCCTGTGACTTTGCAGGAGTGACGTAGGCATTGATACCGACGGGATATCCGAGATCCGCCGAGAGAGCCTGAGAGAAGTCCATTAACGGTCGGTGATGACGATGTAGCGATCGAATAACCAGCGAACATCCATCGCGCAGGGCAGTGGCGACACGATCGGTGTCGACGTACGGGCTCTCTCCGGGATTATCGCCACTGACGACACGTCCATACTTTCGTGGATCGAGTTGCTGGTCCTCACGAACGATGCGTAACGACGAGGTGCGCAAACCGCCGGAGCTGAGAATCGAGTTTACCGCATTGACGGAAAAAAGGTCTGAAAAGTCGCCAGTCAGTTTCTCTGCAGGAGTGTGTAGCAGCTTTCGGCCGTAGTACTCATTTAGAAACTCCTCCGGATCGATGGCGAGGCATCTCGCAAGGGCTGGGTATTTGTTGCTGGTCCGTATTTCAGATGTGGCGGTCATGACTTACCTCCAATACCGAGGGACGTTGCTCTATCTCGACAAGATTGCCGCGAAGGGCGAGACTCGATGCCGAGAGACGCGTCAGCTAGCGAAACCATGCCACACCCCTGTTGGTAGTGATTTCCGTGACGGGTTGACACGCATCTGGAACCCCGCATCGCTATGCGGTTTGACGAGGCGTTTCTGTGCAGGATCGGCTCACGTCCCCACCTAACAGAGGAGACGGCGCCTTCGATCATCTGCGCAAGTGCCCAAATGGGTCAGTCATGACGTTTCCTTAGATAGTCAGGAGAGTGAATTGGAAGTGATTTCCCGGTTCTCGGGAGTCGTACTGGACGTCGTCACCCACAACTTGATCGCCACGCAACCGGCGGCCGCCAGGAGCAACATCGATGGAACAGCGATACCCCAACGGATCCCGACATAGTTTGAAATAACGCCGACAACGACAGCGCCAACCGGGATGAAACCCATGTATGCAGCGTTGTAAGCAGCCAGCGCTGGCCCTTGCTCCTGGTCGTTGGACCTATGTTGGATAAAAACGACGACGGTCGTGGTGAACAAGGACATAGACATTCCGACCCCCGCCATCGCAGCTCCGAACCAGACGGGGTTGGTAGCCGAGGCGGCAAACAGGGCCACAACGGCAAAGAGGGCTGCCCAGGTTATGTACTCACCGGTAGTAGGTGCAGAGCGGCGAGCGGAGATAACGCTGCCGATGATTACGCCAACCGCCGTGCACGCGCCGACCAACCCGTACGTTACAGAGTTGGCCTGCAGAATGTTAGCAACCATCAGAGGTCCAGTGACATGGAACTGGTAGGCGAACCCACCAAGCAACAATGTTAGCAAAAGTGCTGGCCAGAGAACACGAGGAACACGGCTGATCCGTGCCTTGGTCTCAGAGTCCCGTCCGACCGCCTCCGCTCCTCCGGTCAAGTCGCCACGGACGCGACGCACGTAGTACAGAGAGCCTACTACCGCCAGATAGGAAACTGCGTTGAGTACGAAGACCCACCCCTCGCCGACGGTTGCGATCAGGAACCCGGCAACCGCCGGGCCGCCGACCCGGGCTGCGCCCACTGCCGTCGAATAGATGCCGACCGCTTGACGCAACTGCTCCTTTCCGACAAGATCCTTCAGAAACATCTGTCGTGCCGGAGAGTCAACTACATGGACACAGCCCAGCAGTAATGCCGCCCCACCGATAAGCCAGACGTTGGTCCACCCGAGGACGAGCAGAGGCACCGCGAGCAGCAACGACACCGCAATCTGGGCAAATTGGGTGACCAAGAGTGTCCGGTGCCGGTGTACTCGGCCGACTACTCGCCCGACCGGTGCACTCAGCACCAGCATGGGCAGGAACTGAACCGCCGCGACTAGGGAGATGACCAGGGCATGGCCATCCGTCACCCGGTTGACCAGCCAGTACAGTGCGGTGTATTCCATGAAGGTTCCAAGACCTGACACCGCCTGACCTGCAACGTAGGCCCTAAAGGACCTCTTACCTGCTGGGCCCCGGTGGGGGTCGTTCTCCGGCGGTTCCACGTTCACTCCCTCTTACCGACAGCTTCGGATACTTGTAGTCGGAGGGTAGCAAGGGGTTCTTGGTTGGCCTGGGGTAGCCTGCGCCGAGCACGTAAACGGGAAACTCCTCATCGAGTGACACTCCTAAGGCCTTTTCCACTGCACTGTCGAGAAATGCTGCGGTCTGAAATGGGCCAAGGCCTAGCGCCGTCGCGACAAGAGCGAATGTCTGCCCGTAGTGTCCAGCGTCGTACATCACAAGCCGGTAGGCACGTGGGTGGCGGTACTTCCAGGAAAGGCGCCTGATTCGGGCGGTGGTGAAGCAGGTAAAGGCCGCGCCGGTGCACTGCCGCTGCCCATACGTGACTCGGCCGACCGCGTCTCTATCGAACGAGGGATTCAGAAGCTCTAGGGCGTGCAGTCTTGAGTTGTAGTGGTACAGGCCCGCTCGGATTCCGTCAACGTTCAGTACTGCGACGTAACACTCAACCTCATGGCGCCCCCCAGCGGATGGGCTCGAGCGGAGCTGCTGTGTTTCGAACAATTCCGCATCGATGAATCGTTGGGGGCCCCAGGTCTGGGATAGGATCATCGAAAGATGGTCGAGAGGTACTGGCGTCTCAATAAAGTCTCGATGGGTGCGTCGATGGCCCAGCACCTCCATCCTCGGCCTCACACCCAGCCTGGCAACCGCAGGAGTTCCCTCCGGCTGCCACGATTTCCGGTCGGCGGCGAAATGGAGGAACGCAATGCGGGAAGAACCGGCCCGGCTCGGTCCGGAGGAGATGAGAGTACGGGCGGACGATCAGGAAGCGGCCATCCGGGCCACCGCCCACGTTCTGCCCCTCTACGGGCTCGATGGGTGGGACGGGCTCCGGTTGATCAGCCGCTGGGCCAGGTGGGACGACCGCTTGGAGTTGGCCGGACTGGGGCACGGATCGCCCACCGGCTCGGAGCCGTACGTCGATGTGCTGGTGGGCTCGCCCACCACAGGAGACGTCGGGCTTGAGACCCGGCGGGAGCGGCGGTACGGCACCGAACCGCCTCGGGACGAGGCGGCCTTCCGGCGGATCGAGGCGGAGCTGCAGGCGGCG
>JGI12574J12772_1000447_pt1 | contig 11240 bp, 9 predicted proteins | sample TtaePargueraPR_2_FD_12772 | JGI IMG/M metagenome (IMG submission 12772)
AGATCAGGACGGCGTTTGAAGCCGCGCTGGATGGAAAACAGAAACAGAAGGACGTCGCGCGCCTGCGCATCGGGCAATGGCATGCGTTTGTTGGGGTCTTCCTCGAAATCGATGAAGCCGATCCTGCCATCATCACGGATGGTCATGTTGCGCAGAAGGGGCGCACCATGGGTAAAGCCGCTGATGTGCAAATCGGCCAATGCGGCTCCGGCCTTGGCAATCAGTTCGGCAACACGGTCTTCATCACCGGCCTTTACCGCATCGCTGATGACGGTTTGCAAAATGGCCCCGTTATCCCCGATTGCAATCCAGTTATCTGTGACCGCCAGAAGATCGGGAACCAGAACACCCGCCTTCGTCAAGGCATGAATGATTTCAGCCTCGCTCGCCAGACCGGCCTTGCCGCCGGGCGATACGGTCGGGCGCAACATCGGTATCCGCGTCAGGGTCGCGATCAACCGTTGCAGGCGGTGCCAGCCCTTTTCCTTTGGTGGAACGGCCTGCTTGACCCAGATACGGCGCCCGGCCCAACGCAGCGGAAAAACACGTGCGCCCACACCTTGGGCAATCGTCTGTTCCACGATATCGTGGAGTTGCTCTGTCATTTTTTTATCTTATATGTCGTTTTTCGTGGCCTGCATTCCTGCAGGCCCTGTCAGTATCAGTTAAGTTACGTTGCTGCGGCTTGCCGCACCTGCCCGGGCATGCTAGCAACAGCCCGGAAAGATTAAGACATTCATGATGCTTACTCCATATAGATAGTGTCAGGCTGACACAATCGGAAATGGCGTCGCACGACCGGGAAGAATTCATTGCCAAAGCATTCGCTAGATCGCACGACAGAACATTGGAACACATTGCCAATGATCAAACGCATCGTTAAGGATGCGGTTGCCCCCTATTTCGGCAAGATTGTTCTGGCTTTGGTATGCATGGCGCTTATGGCGGCGGCAACCGGCGGCTATGCCTATCTGATGGACCCGGTGATTAACGAGGTCTTCGTCAAAAAGAACCCGGCGATGCTGGTTCCTGTCGGGGTTGCCGTCCTTGCAGCCTTCGCGCTGAAAGGCTTTGCCAATTACGGGCAATCGGTTCTGATGAGCTATGTCGGCGGTCGTATTCTTGCCGATATTCAGAACAAGCTTTACGAGCATGTCATCCGGCTTGATATCGGATTTTTCCACAGCACCAACACCGGCAAACTGATCACGCGCTTTACCAGTGATATCACCGCAATGCGTGCGGCCGTTTCCGTATCGCTGACCGGTTTTGGCAAGGACTTTTTGACTGCCATCGTTCTGATTGGCGTCATGTTCTATCAGGATTGGCAGCTTGCGATCATTGCCTTTACCGTTTTTCCCGCCGCCATCCTGCCAATTGCCCGTCTGGGTCGGCGCATGCGCAAGGTTTCGGCCAATACGCAACAGCAGATCGGTGAATTTGCGACCCTTCTGGAACAGACTTTTCAGGGTGTCCGTCATGTCAAAGCCTATGGCATGGAACCCTATGAATGTTCACGGATGGAAAAGCTTGTCGAAACGGTTTTCGATCTGAGCTTCAAGGCCCAGAAAGTCAGCGCGCGTTCGTCCCCCATCATGGAAACACTCGGCGGGGCCGCGATCACGACGATCATCATCTATGGCGGCAGCCGCGTCATTGACGGGGCAAGCGATCCGGGCAGTTTCTTTTCGTTCATCACAGCCCTGTTACTGGCATATGAACCGGTCAAGCGCCTTGCCAATATCAATATCAACCTGCAGGCTGGCCTTGCCGCATCCCAGCGCGTGTTTACCGTTCTTGATATCGAACCGGAAATTCGCGATGCCGATGATGCCAAAACGCTTGAGGTCAAGGGCGGCGCCATCCATTTCAAGGATGTCGCGTTTTCCTATAATGATGAAACGACGGCATTACACGATATCAGCCTTGATATCGAAGCCGGTCAGACGATCGCGCTTGTCGGGCCCTCGGGTGCCGGTAAATCGACGATCCTGAACCTGATCCCGCGGTTTTACGACATCAATGCAGGTGCGATCACCATTGATGGTCAGGATATTCGCGATGTGACACTGGAAAGCCTGCGTTCGGCAACCGCACTGGTCAGTCAGGAAATCACGCTGTTTGATGATACGGTGCGGTCCAACATTGCCTATGGCCGGTTTGGTGCGACCGACGCCGAAATCGAAGAAGCCGCCCGCCACGCGGCAGCGCATGATTTCATCCTGCAGCTTGAAAACGGTTATGACACCATTGTCGGAGAACATGGTGTGAAGCTTTCGGGCGGGCAGCGCCAGCGTATTGCGATTGCGCGGGCAATGTTGAAAAATGCCCCGATCCTGCTTCTGGACGAGGCGACGTCGGCCCTTGATACGGAATCGGAACGCCATATTCAGGGTGCCCTGACCGAGTTGATGAAGGGTCGCACAACGCTTGTTATTGCGCATCGCCTGTCGACAATTATTGATGCCGACAAAATTTGCGTTATTCAGAACGGACGCGTCACGGAACAGGGACGTCATGAAGAATTGCTTGCACTGGGAGGGGCTTACGCCAATCTCTATAATCTGCAATTCTCGGAAGAAACCGAAAATCAGGCCTAAAACATTCGGGATAAACTGGCGTGCAGTTGCATAAGCGGATCATAAAAAGCGATCAGGCGCGTAGCACTTTGTGCTGGCTTGCGGCAGCCTATATCCGGTTCGTCCGGCTCACCGGTCGCTGGCACACGGAAGGCGGGGATCATCCCGCCCATTTCCTGACGGAGGGCAAACCGTTTATCGTGGCTTTCTGGCATCAGCGTTTGCTGATGATGCCCTATACATGGCGGTCGGTTGCCGGTGACCGCCCGTTTAACATGCTGATTTCATCGCATCGCGACGGTGAAATCATTTCCCGCACCATTGGTCATTTCGGGATTGCCACGATTGCAGGGTCAACCGGGCAGGGCAAAGGCGGTGCGGCAGCGTTGCGGCGCATTCTGAAGGCGCTTAAATCCGGTGAAGTTGTCGGCATGACCCCGGATGGACCGCGTGGACCGCGCATGCGGATTTCGGATGGTATTGTGCAGGCAGCAAAGCTTGCAGGCGTTCCGATTTTCCCGCTGACCTATTCGGCATCAAACCGGCGCGTCTTTGGCAGTTGGGACCGGTTCGTGCTGCCGCTTCCGTTTTCAAAAGGCGTGTTTAGCTGGGGCGATCCGATCCATATCGGACGGGATCTGGATGATGCCGGGCTGGAGGAAAAGCGGCTGGAGCTTGAAGCGGCCCTGACTAAGCTGACACAGGAAAGCGACCGCAAACTTGGCCTTGACGTGATTGAGCCCGCCGGACCGGATGAACTTCCCAAACAGAAGCGTTCGGCCATGGCAGCGGCAGAGCAGGAAAGCGCCAAATGAGCCTGTTTTACGCCTATCGCGTGGCGACACGGCTTTTGGGTCCGGTACTTGGCATTTATCTGCAACGGCGCAAAAAACGCGGCAAGGAAGATGCAGGACGGATCGGTGAACGGTTCGGTCATGCCAGTGCATTGCGCCCGAAGGGGAAGCTCGTCTGGATACATGGTGCCAGTGTTGGCGAATCCCTGTCGTCCCTGCCGGTGATTGATGCCATTCGTGCGCGTTTTCCCGAAACATCAATCCTTGTCACCACGGGCACCGTTACATCGGCGGCAATGATGTATCAGCGCCTCCCCAAAGGGGTGATCCATCAGTTCATCCCCATTGATCGGCAGGTTTGCGTTGCGCGTTTTCTGCATCACTGGAAACCGGATGCGGCTCTTTGGCTTGAAAGTGATTTCTGGCCCAATATTCTGACCAAGGCCAAGAAGGCAGGCACCAGACTGGCACTGCTTAATGGCCGCATTTCGGCCAGAAGCTTTAAAAGCTATTCACGATTTCCATCCTTTATCACGCCGGTCATTTCCGCATTTGACCTGATCCTGACGCAAGGAAGCAAGGAAACCGAACGGTTCGTTTCCCTTGGCGGGAAGGATGTGCACGCCGTCGGGAACCTGAAATTTGCAGCCCCCCCGCTGCCGGTCGAAGCCGACGCCCTAACCGAACTGCAATCGCAGATCGGCACCCGCCCGGTATGGCTTGCGGCAAGTACGTTTGAGGGCGAGGAACTGGCCTGCGCACAGGTTCATCAGGCACTTTCGCCAAAGCATGACGGCCTTTTGACAGTTATTGTTCCCCGTCATCCGGATCGTGCTGATGAAATCGAGGCGGATCTGATTGCCCAGGGATTGCGCGTTGCCCGCCGAAGTCTGGGGCACAAAATCACCGAAGATATCGACATCTATCTTGGCGATACGATGGGGGAAATGGGGCTTTATTACCGGATTGCACCGGTGTGCCTGATCGGAAAATCCCTTTGTGCGTCCGGCGGGCAAAACCCGCTTGAACCGGCACGGCTTGGATGCGCCATTCTGCATGGCCCCGATATGAGCAATTTTAGCGAGATCAGTCAGGAACTTCTTACAGCACACGCCTGCCGACCGGTTGCTGACCGTGACGACCTGACAAGGCAGATTGATATTCTTCTGACCCAACCGGAAAAGGCGAGCGCACTGGCAAATGCCGCATTGGCATATGCCAATTCAAAGGCCGAGGTTCTCGAACGAACCATTGATGCGATCACCCCGCTTTTAACCGGGGAGGTTGCCAATGCGCGCGCCTGATTTCTGGCTGGCAGACGGCTGCATGGCCAAGGCACTGTCGCCTTTTTCCCTGCTGTGGCGCGCAGGTGCAGGCATTCGGGCGATGACAACAACCATGCGCCATCCGGGATGCAAGGTTTTCTGCGTTGGCAACTTTACCATCGGCGGGGCCGGTAAAACGCCGACGGCAATCGCGCTGTATCACACGTTGCACAAAATGGGCATTCGGGCCCATTTCCTAAGCCGTGGATATGGCGGACGCGAAACCGGCCCGCACCGTGTTGATCCGATGAAGGACACCGCAGCCGATGTCGGGGACGAGCCGCTGCTTCTGGCGCGAACGGCGCCGGCATGGATTTCACGGGACCGGGGCATGGGCGCCGAAACGGCCAGAAATGCGGGTGCCGAGGCAATCATTCTGGATGACGGACTGCAAAATCCATCGTTGATCAAGGATTGCAGCTTTGCGGTTGTCGACAGCGTTTTCGGGATTGGAAACGGTCGCGTCATTCCCGCAGGCCCGATGCGCGAAACCCTTGAACAGGGATTGGCCAAAGTTCGTGCGATCATTCTGATCGGTGATGGCAATCCGCCGTTTCTGAAAAACCTGCCTGCGTCTGTTCCGATTTTGCGCGCCCGCATTGTTCCCTGCAATGGTGCCGACTTTGCAGGTCGCAGGGTTCTCGCCTTTGCGGGGATTGCCCGCCCGGCCAAATTCCATGATAGTCTGCGCGCAGTCGGTGCTGATATTGTTGCGACCGTCGACTTTGCGGATCATCATCCGTTCCGTACGTCCGAATTGGCGGAGCTGCATCAAAAAGCCAAGGCGTTGAATGCGGATTTGGTCACGACAGAAAAAGACCTGATGCGCTTGCCTGCCGGGCAGCGGAACGGCATAAGCACACTTGATATTGTGCTGGAATTCGAAGCCCCGGACCAGCTGGAGAAAATAATTACGGCGGTGTTGTCCGATGCCTGAACGCAGTGCCTTTTATCAAGCACGACAGAAATATATTTCCCACCCGTTGCAGGGATTGGCAGCGCATCTGATTTATTGGATTTTTGCTGCCATGCCGATTGATATGGCATCAAACGCGGGTGGTACATTACTGCGAAAGTTTGGCCCCAAACTCGGCCAGACAAAAAAGGCACGAAACAACCTGACACGCGCATTTCCGGAAAAATCCCCGGAAGAGATCGAAACGATCATCTTTGACATGTGGGAAAATCTAGGACGTAACGCGGCTGAAATCCCGCATCTGCATAAATTGCGCCCGGGAGGCCCAAGGATCGAGGTTGTCGGCCTTGAAAACGGCATGGCCTCGAAAGATGATGACAAACCGGGTGTTTTCTTTACCGGCCATATCGGCAACTGGGAAATCGGCATGACGCTGGCAACCGCGATGGATATGGACATGATGTGTGTCTATCGCGCCCCGGATAATCCGTGGGTTGATCAGTTATTCATTCGTGCCCGCAAGACTTTCCGCGGCCAACTGGTAAAAAAAGGGGCACAGGGTGCCCGCCAGATTACCAAATACATGAAAGAAGGCGGACATGTCGCGATGCTGGTCGATCAGAAAATGAATGACGGCATTGCCGTACCGTTTTTTGGTCGTGACGCCATGACAGCACCGGCATTGGCGCAGTTTGCGCTAAAATATGACTGCCCGGTAGTACCGGTCAGGGTGGAACGACTGGGCGGTGCCTATTTCCGCATGACATTTTATCCGGCACTCGAAATTATCCCGACCGATGACCGTCATGCCGATATTCTGCGCATCATGACCGAAGTTAATGCGATCATGGAAAGCTGGATTCGTGACCGACCCGCGCAATGGTTGTGGCTTCACAGACGCTGGCCGAACTGATCATCGTTAATCGCACCCGGCATTAACCGAATGGGAACACCCTTGCAGCAGACTGGTGGATACCTCTCCACCTTGTCCGGGGGAAGTTCCCTTTTGCTGCGTTTCGTCGTCCCGCTTTTTCTGATTTTTGTTGGTTCAATGTTTGCCGTCTGGCCGTCATTCGCGCTGGAAGGTGATGTTGGCAAGATAGAAAGCAGTTCAAAGAATGTGCGGATACGGATTGCCGAACTTGATCAGCAATTGCAGACACATCTGCGAGAAGCCGTTGAAAAGTTCGGGGATCGCCAGATCGAGTGCGGCAAGAGTGCGGAGAAAAAGCCGCTGTCTGATTGCGTCGCCGAAGACGGTGATGATCTGACCCAAACCAGACTGTCAATCGCGCGCACCAAAGATGGCGACGTGAAAGATGGCCCGCTTGACGAGCTTGCCGCGACCGAAGAACGCTTTGCCATGTTCATCGAACGCATGAACAAAACCAACGATCTTCTGTCACGTGCCGGGGCCAAGATGTATCGAACGAGTTTCGATATCACACCGGAAATGGATCAGCTTCGCCGACAGGTTATCGCCTATGTCGAACGCAAACAGGAATATGATCTGCGCCTCAATCAGGCCATGTTGATTGCAGGTGTAACGCTTGTCCTGATTGCCATTTTCGCGATGATTTTTTTCGCCACACGACGCATTCGGGGAAATTAACAGCGATCATCATTTGTCGCAGGACAAATTGCATTGATAATGCGATCAATCCCCTTTACCGAGTGGCGTAAGAGCTATCGCCCGAGGAAACCATAATGACACAGGCCTACTGGCAGGACATTCTGGTCGCATTGCGCCAGATCATCCGCGCAACCGACCTTCATTCCAAACGAATGATGAAAGCCTGTGGCCTGACCATCCCGCAGGTGATGGTCCTGCGGGCGATTGACGAATTGCAGAACGTCACGGTGCGTCGCATTTCCAATCATGTGTCACTTAGCCAGGCAACGGTTACCACAATCCTGAACCGCCTTGAACAGCGCGGGCTGGCAGAACGCCGCCGCAGCACCACGGACAAGCGTGTGGTCAATACGGTTCTGACAGAGGCAGGTCAGAATGTTCTGAAAGCAGCCCCCACCATGCTGCACGAAGAATTCATATCGCAGTTCGATGCGCTGCCAGATTGGGAAAAGACGCAGCTTCTGTCATCCATGCAGCGGGTTGCCACCATGATGAATGCAGAAAATATAGATGCGGCTCCGTTGCTTGACGTCCGCCCCGCGGACGAAATTCCACGTTAGGTTGTCGGTTCAAGCCGAGGACTACAGATCGGCAATCACCACTTGGTGGCCATTACGTCGGGCATCCCCCACCGCATTGAATTTTGTGCCATCACCACTGACCTTGGCGGCGTGAACACCGCCAAAGAACATGTCCTCCGTATCCCAGCGTTGCTGGTCTTCAAGACTCAGGCCATCCAGAAGCGAACCGTCAAATCCCGGTTCGACCGACAAAAGACTGTCTTCGACATGAAGTCGCGGTGCCGCCACCGCCCCATGCAGGGTCATGTCATAGGCATCGATATTCAGCATCACCTGCAACATGGTGGAACGAATGCGGTTTGACCCGCCAGAGCCCAGTGCAATCGCATCACCATTCGCCGCCAGATACAGGGCCGGGGTCATCATAGATGTCATGCGCATACCGCATGGCCAGTGATGGAACCCGTCAGGTGACAGATCGGCCTCGCCCAGCATGTTGTTCAACATGATGCCCGTACCCGGCACCATCCGACCGGAACAGGACCCGTTCGAAATTGTCGCAGCGGCAAGATTGCCATCGCCATCAACCACGGAAATATGGGTCGTGCCATTCTGGCTAAGCGGGCGTTCGCCGATCATCGACCGGTAGGATTCGCAGAATTCGTCGGCAAGGATCGCGGGGCTTGCGCCATATTCGCTACGTGCCAGCCCGGTGGCATGAAGAATGCGCGAAATGGCTTCAAGGTGGCGGGCAGAGCCAAATGCCCCAAGCTCAATTTCGCGCGCAAGCTTAAGCCCGAACCCGACCAGAACCCCGCCCGATGCAGGCGGCGGGTTTAAAACAAACCGTCCGTTGCGTCCGGCAATCAATAGCGGATCACGGACCAGAACCCGGTATGCCGCCAAATCAGCGCCCGTAAGATAGCCACCATATTCCTGGCATTCGGTCACCAGCGCATGACCAAGATCGCCGTGATAAAAACCGTCCGAACCGGTTCGCAGCAGATATTCGATGCTGTCGGCCATATCTGCCTGACGAAGAATGGAATCTTCGTCAGGCAATTCAAATCGGTCTTCATCCTGATGTTCCGGCGCACCGAAAACCGCCCGGCTGTCTTTGGAAAAGGCCAGAAGCGGGGTTACGATCCCCATGACGTATCGCTGAAACGCATCCAGCTTGATCCCGTCGCGCGCGGCAGTAATTGCGGGTTCCGCCAGCATCGCCATCGGCAATGATCCAAGATCGTCATGCAGTTTGAAAATACCGGCAACCACGCCCGGCGTTGCAACCGAACCGTATCCACCGTGAAATTCCTGGGTAACGCCTCCGGCAAATGTCGCAAACCGGCTTTCAAATTCAAGCTCTTCGCGCGGGCGTTTGGCAAGCGGGGTTTCGACAAAGAAATCATAAAGCCTTGGCGGTTTTCCCGCCGGACGGGTCATGACAAACCCGCCCCCGCCAAGCGACGCCAGAACCGGCTCCGCCACGCATGCCGTCCACATCGCGGCGGTCACCGCGTCAAAGGCATTGCCGCCAGCCTCAAGCACATCGGCAGCCGCGCGTGCTGTGACATCATGTCCTGCGGCGACGGCTCCGTGCTTTTTCATGGCAGACGTTCCCTATTGTTTATCCATCATCAATTGCTGGCCTTTGCCTTGGCGGCTTTTTGTGCGTCTTCCATCGGCGGCACAAGAAGGGCCGCGTCAACGCGCGCATCCCCGACATTGATCCGCCAGTCCAGATGCGGCCCGGTTGCACGGCCGCTTGCCCCGACCTTGGCAATTGGATCACCCTGACGAACCACATCACCAACTTTCACATCGATTTCCGACAAATGCAAAAAGGCCGAAACCATGCCAAGCCCGTGATCGATGAACAATGTCGCCCCGGAAAAATACATATCGGGATGCGCCAGCGTCACAATCCCGTCAGCCGGTGCGACAACCTGTGTTCCGGACGGAACGGCAATATCTATCCCCCAATGCGGGGCACGCGGTTCACCATTCAAAATGCGTTGCGATCCATAAACGCCGCTGATCGGCCCCAGAACCGGCCAGATAAAGCCGTTCTTGTAAAATTCCTGCGTGAAACGCTCGACACGTGCTTCACGGGCCTGACGTGAATCATCCTTGATCCGTTCCATAACGTTCGGGTCCGGGGTCACCATCTTGGGCGGCAGGCCATCAATCCGCTGGATATCAAATTCGCGATCCCCGATGTCATAGGCATATTCTTCAACTGCCCCATCAACCTTGCGCAGGGTCAGCTTGGCGGGGCCTTCGTAATCGCGTGGAAAGCCAAGGATAAAGGCCCCATCTGGCCCGATCGTATCAATCGCCTTGCCATCCAGAAGGATGCTGCTTCCGGGCTCGGTCTGCCCGAACACGATGCCACCCTGAACAAAGTGCCCCTCATAGGTTGGCTCGGCCGCGATAGCACCGAAACACGATACAATCAATCCGGTCGTTGCCAGAAACGTGGTCATTCCGAAACGCATCACAAAAGGCTCCCTTGCCTGTCATCATCTTTGGGGGCCGGGTCTTTTTTCCGGGCCGGTTTCGGTTTGGATGCGGATTTCGGCGCGACTGTGGTAACCGGTGCCGCCTCGGGTGCTCCTGAGGAATACGTCCCTGCTGTTACATCGGCACGTCCATCCTGCATTTCCAGAATGTAACCCTGCCCGGCAATCAGATCCGACGCCCTGCCGATCAGTCCTTCGTCCGCACCGCGCACCACGGCAAAGCCGCGTTTTAGAACATTGCGATAGGAATAGCTTTCCAGAAGACGGTCATAGCGCGCCAGTCCTTCGGTTTCGCGGTTCAGGATATTTTTAACCGCCGCCTGCATCCGACCGGCCAGATCGCCGATCTGTTTGTGATCACGTGCGATATCGCGTTTGGCATTTGCCGGGCGAAGTCCGGCGGCCGCCTGATCAAGTCGGGCCTTTTGCATCTGGATCGCGGACTTGATCGCCCCATCCAGCCGCAGACCAGCATTTTCCAACCGTCCGCGTTTTTCCGAAAGCTGTTCACGCGGGCTAACCAGCCGTGCCCCGGTTTCGTTCAGACGCGCACGCGCCTGCTGTAAAACACTGCCTGCCGCACGCGGTAGTCGATCCGACCAGTTATCAAGGGTCTGGCTGCGTTCTTCAAGCATCCGGCGCGGATCGCCAAGACCACGCGCAAGGCTTTCAAGGGCGGTGCGTTTTTCGACGCCAAGACGACGGATGGCTTGGGTCAGACGAAGGCCGTCTTCCTCGACCTGACCAATCAGATCAAGTCGCACAGGCACAGCCTTTTCCGCGGCCCCCGTCGGGGTGGGCGCGCGCAGGTCGGACACAAAATCAATCAGGGTGGTATCGGTTTCATGGCCGACCGCCGAGATCACCGGAATGTCGGATTCCGCCACCGCACGGGCAATGATTTCCTCGTTAAACGCCCAAAGGTCTTCAAGTGACCCGCCACCGCGCGC
>JGI12574J12772_1000462_pt1 | contig 10871 bp, 10 predicted proteins | sample TtaePargueraPR_2_FD_12772 | JGI IMG/M metagenome (IMG submission 12772)
GAACACGGTCATCAATATCGTTGCGTGCCGTCAGGATAAGAACAGCACTTTCCGATCCGCGATGGCGCAATCGACGCAGGATTTCGAGACCGTCCATCCGAGGGAGATTAAGGTCCAGCACGACAAGGCCGTATTCCTGGGTACGCAGAATTTCATCGGCCTCTTCGCCATCAGAAATCACATCAACCGCATAGCCCGCCTGCTGCAAAGAGCGGGCGATGCCATCAGCAAGTGCTGCGTGATCTTCTACGACAAGGACTCTCATTGTGTCGGGTCAGGTCCCCTGTTAAACCAGAATGGTCTGGTGCATATTGCCCCAAGAACATGAATTTTCCAGATTTTGCTGGATCGGGAAAGCCTCGATATCACTATCCGGCGACACGCCTGCGAGTAATTCAATAAGTGAGGGTCTGTAAGCGATGAACCTGCGCAGTACTATCATTATTGCAGTTTTCTGCGCAGCAATTTTTCGCGTTTTGCCGGCATCTGCCGAGCTTTTCATCTTTCCCGCGCTGCAAAACACCACCCCGGGCGACCCCGAACAGCTTCTGTTGTCGGAAAGTCGAACCGTCGTCATTTACGGATCGGCCGATATCGAAGCATTTCGCCCCGCAATTGACGGATTTCAGCAAAGCAACCCGGAAATTCGCGTCGAGTATCATCAGTTGCAAACACTGGAGATGTATCACCAGACTCTTGCCGAACACGAAGCAGGAGAACCAAACGCCGATCTGGTGATCAGTTCGTCGATGGATTTGCAGATGAAGCTCGCGAATGACGGTTATGCCTTTTCGCATCAAAGCGATCAGACACGCGCATTGCCAAACTGGGCCCGCTGGCGCAACGAAGCATTTGCGGTAACACAAGAACCGGCCGTAATGGCGTATAACCGCAAATACTTTCGCGAAAACAATCTTGAACCGCCGCGCACACGTAACGATTTCATTCGGCTTCTGAACGATCACGATGATCTGCTCAGCGAGAAGGTCACAACCTATGACATTGAACGCAGCGGTGTTGGCTTCCTGTTTCTGGCACGCGATGAACGGTTCTTTTCCGGGATATGGGACTTTGTCCGCACGTTGGGTCAGGCGAAGGTAAAGCTCTATTCCAATACGTCGCCAATGCTTGAGAAAATAGCCGATGGCCAATTGGTACTGGGATACAATTTGCTGGGATCGTACGCGGAAACATTCAGTCACCGGAACCCCAATCTCGGCGTAATCCTACCCGATGATTTCATCGTTGTTTATTCGCGGATTGCCATCATTCCGCGCGGGGCGCGCAATCCGGAACTTGGCGGCAGGTTCCTTGATTATATCCTGTCGATTGAAGGCCAGAGCATCCTGCAGGACGAAGGCAATTTCAACCCCGTCCGTCCCGATGTCCCGCCCAGCCCGTTCTCGTCGCTGATTTTTGATCGGTACGGCGAAAGGGTTCGCTCATTCCCCGTCGGGCCGGGGCTTCTGGTTTATCTGGATCAGGCAAAACGCCAGCGGTTTTTAAGCCGCTGGCAAGATGCGCTACTTAATCGCCGTTAAGGTCTGATGGCACCGGGCGGCGTTCCGGCCCGTCATAATTCCAGATCAGACGTCGCGGAATTGGTCCCTTGTTGCGCCCCCCCTGATTGGTTTGCTCCCACGCATGGGCAAGTATCCCAACCGACCGTGACAGGCAGAACAAACCACGCGCCAGCGGTGCGGCAAATCCTAGTTCGGCATATATCACTGCCGTCGCACCATCGATATTGATCGGGATGCGTTTACCTTTGCGGGCCAGAAGGGTTTCTTCTATCTGGCTGGCAATCTGTCCAAAATGCCCGGAAACAATCCCATCGGCAGCAGCCTTTTCAACAAGCGACAATAAGCGCGGTGCACGCGGGTCAAGCGGATGGAAACGATGACCAAATCCCGGAATATGTTTGCCATGTTCAGCAATCTGATGGTCCAGCCCTGCCTCTGTAGCATCGGCAAGACTTTCGCCCGCATCCACCCTGGCCGAGATATCATGATATAGGCCAACAGCCTGTTCACCCGCCCCACCATGGACATCGCCCAGCACGTTAACGGCACTGGCCATGGCATTATTCAAACCAACCCCGCAGGTCGCAGCCATCCGCGCGATTGCGATACTTGGTGCCTGCGGGCCGTGATCGACTGCCGCAACAAGGGCCGCCTCAAGCAAGGCTGCCTGCCCCTTTGATGGCAACTCACCGCGCGTCATAAGCCAGATCATCCCGGGAAAACTGATATTGCCAATCAGGTCCTGAATGGCGTAGCCGCCATAATGGATTTTGCCCGGTTCCATATCGATGATGGATGTTTTCCACCAGTCGCTGACTTCGTTTTCAATGTCTTTTGCAGTTTTGTCGCTCATAGCACGCCCTCGGCTTTCAAGGTGGCGACCTCCTCGGCAGACATGCCAAGGGCGGCCAGAATAGTTTCGTTATCCTGTCCCAGAACCGGTGGCGGCGCATCAACCGACGGCGCATCACCATTCATCTTGATGCCTGTACGAAGAATACGGATATCGCGTTCTGCACCCGGCACGTCCGTAAAGTCGGCCAACATGCCGCGATCGGCAATCTGCGGCAGCGAAAGAACCTGTGGCACGGTCAAGACCGCCCCGGCGGGTACGCCGACAGCGTTGAATTCGGATACCAAGTGATCTGTCGTCCGGGTGACGAGCGCATCTTCAAGCAGATCGCTCAATTCCCGGCGATGCGACAGGCGTTCTGTCCGGGTTACAAAACGCGGGTCAACTTTCAGGTCTGGCAAATCCAGAACATCGCAAACCGCTTCAAACTGTTCCTGTTTGTTGGCCGCAATATTGATCTTGCCATCCTGTGTGCGGAACGTACCCGATGGCGAGGATGTGAAATTGTCGTTGCCGTTTGCAGTCGGCTGCTTCCCGGCAATGAGGAAGTTCGATACCACCCAGCCCATGGTCGCAATCACGGATTCCAGCATCGAAATATCGATGAAACTGCCTTTACCTTCGTTGCTCCCCATTGCACGTCCGGCAATTGCTGCGGTGATTGCGTATGCAGCCGTCAAACCGCCAATGGTATCCGCGACCGGGTATCCAACACGGTAGGTTTCCCGATCTTCCTCGCCAGTGATCGTCATAATGCCCGAAAGCCCCTGTACGATCTGGTCATAGGCAGGCAGTTTTTTCATCGGGCCGGTCTGCCCGAAGCCTGAAATCGCACAATAGATCAGCGCGGGGTTAACTTTTGAAAGGACATCATAGCCAAGCTCAAGCCGATCCATCACGCCGGGCCGGAAATTTTCGACAACCACATCGGCATTCCTGACCATCTTTTTGAGGATTTCCTTCCCGCGCGGGTCCTTAAGGTTCAGCGTCACAGACCGCTTTCCGGCATTCTGTGCCATGAACGAAACACCCATTAGCTTTTCATTCAGCCCCTGATCCGCCCCAAGTTGACGCGCCAGATCCCCGCGCCCCGGTGCTTCGACCTTGATAACATCCGCCCCCAGATGGGCCAGTTGATGGCAGCAAAACGGACCAGCCAAAACGTTGGTCAGGTCCAAAACGGTAATACCGGCAAGTGGTTTGGTCGTATCCATGACATTTCCTTAAATTCTGTCTAGTAGAATTTTGTTCTATTATATAGAATTTTGACCAATCCCAAAATGCCCAATAACGATATCCGGGGCGGAACAGTCACACGGGAATTCAATTTATTATGTCAGAACAAAATGTTAGCGCAGTTGAACGCGCCCTGATCATCCTTGATGCCTTTACCGATCGTGATGCCGATCTGTCGCTTAAGGATCCTTTCGGAACGCACGGGCATGTATAAAAGCACCATCACCCGACTGGCCGGAACATTAGAGTCGCGGGGGTTTCTGGCAATATCGGGACGCGGGCGCTATCGGCTGGGGCCTGCATTGTGGCGTCTGGGGTCGATTTATCGTCGATCATTTCGCATGGATGATGTCGTGCGCCCGCATCTGACAGCCCTTGTCTTGGCCAGTGGGGAAACCGCATCTTTTTATGTGCCCGAAGGCGAAAACCGTTTGTGCCTGTTTCGCGAAAATTCCCCTAACAGTCTGCGCCATCATCTGGAAGAAGGCGCGATACTTCCTTGTGACCGTGGTGCGGCCGGGCACGTGATCCGCGCATGGGGGGACGGCGTTGATGATCGTGCGATTGATGTTCTTGATGCCGGATTTGCCCAAAGCGAAGGCGAACGTGACCCGGACATATCGGCAATCGCCGTTCCCGTACTGGACCGGCAAAACCGGCTTCTTGGTGTATTGACCCTGTCAGGACCGCTTAGCCGGTTCAATCAATTTAAACGTGACGAAGCCCTGTTTTTCCTTAAGAAACATGCACTTGATTGCGGGCGGACATTATCGGCGTAAATGATTTTCACCAGCGGTCTTTGCCTCACCATCATAAATGCTGTGAACTTTTTTCACTCTGTTTGGTGCAATGACAGGTTGGTGACAGCTTTGCCTGTTACCGTCTTGCGGCTGCCGATCCGTCAGATCATTTGGTCTGGCTTAAGGATAATCAAAAAGGATCATCGGCAAGGGAGGCCTTCAGCTGTTTGTTGTCATGGGGTACCGGCATGTCGCCGGAATGCAAGCGCAGCCAGACCTTCATTGCAGATGCCTTGTCCTGAATTGATCGGCCTGCCGCCGTTCGGCGGCTCAGGAAGGTTTTTGTGTCTGGAGGAGACAACACAATGAAGAAGCTGACGATGTTTTCGCGTCGCGGATTCCTGGCAGCGGCCACCGCTGTTGCCGTTTCAACTGCTGCTTTTGGTGCCTTTGATGCCAAAGCACAGGAATTTAACGATATTCACTTCATCGTTCCGGGTGGTGCCGGCGGTGGCTGGGACAGCACCGCACGCGGTACTGGTGAAGCCCTGACCAAAGCTGGTCTGGTTGGCACCGCGTCCTACGAAAACCTTTCGGGCGGCGGCGGCGGCAAAGCCATTGCATACATGATCGAAGCAGCTGATCGCCTCGACAACACCCTGATGGTCAACTCGACCCCGATTATCGTCCGTTCGCTGACCGGCGTATTCCCGCAGTCTTTCCGTGACCTGACCCCGATTGCCGGTGTTGTCGCGGAATACGCTGCCTTCGGTGTTCCAGCCGACAGCCCCTACAAATCCTTCACCGATGTTGTCGAAGCGATCAAAGCTGATCCGAACTCAGTGAAATTCGGTGGCGGCTCGGTTCGTGGTGGTATGGACCATATCGTTGCTGCATATGCTGTCCAGAAAGGCGGCGGCGATGCCAAACAGGTAAAATACATTCCCTACGATGCGGGCGGGAAAGCGATTGCCGGTCTTCTGTCGGGTGAAACCGAAGTCATTTCAACCGGCCTTGGCGAACTGCTTGAACTGCACAAAGCAGGTCAGATTCGTATCCTCGCCGTGAGCTCGGCATTGACGCAGAATTCGTCAACTGGCGCGGCTATTTCGGTTCCCCGGCTCTTTCGGCTGAAAAGGCAGATGCCTATGCCAAACTGCTGAAAGACCTGCAGGCGACCGAAGAATGGGAAACCGTTCGTAAACGTAACGGCTGGGAAAAGTTCTACAAGCCGCGCGCTGAATTCTCCTCCTTCATGGAAAATCAGGAGAAAATGGTCGGCGACCTGATGCGTGAACTTGGCTTCCTGAAATAAGCCTTTCCGAACAGCAATAAAAAGATCTCTAAAGGAAACCACGCCATGTCCATCAATCGTGACAAATTCGGCGCAATGCTCTTTCTGTGTCTCGCGCTGATCTATGGCTATTATGTCGGCGATATCCCGCTTTTGTTCGGTGACGAAGATGCCCCGTTCAATGCCCGGACCCTCCCAAATGCCATAGCATGGGTGATGGGCGTGGTTTCCTTCGCACAACTGGTACTGCCGGCCAATCGAGAGGCCGGCAGCCTCCTTGCCGCGTTCCGTGGCATGAAATGGAAACCGGTCATCATGCTTGCCGCACTGATGATTTTCTATGGCCTGACCATTCGCTATCTCGGCTTCCTGATCTCGACCACCATATTCCTGATGGGCGGGTTTGCCGTTCTTGGCGAACGCCGCATCAAGGTTCTGATCGGTGCAGCCGTACCTGTCGTCTTCGTATTCTGGTTCCTGCTGTCCCAGTTGATGGGGATTTATCTGGCGCCGGGCGACATCTTCGAAATGCTGGGCTAGGGCGAAAGAAATGCTTGAAGGAATTTTCTCCGGTCTAACGACCGCTATTATGCCGATCAACCTTCTGATGGTTGTTGTCGGCTGCTTTGCCGGCACGTTTATCGGTATGTTGCCCGGCCTCGGTCCGATCACGGCCATTGCGCTGATGATCCCGATCACCTACGGATTTGATCCGTCGACCGGCCTGATTCTGATGGCCGGTGTGTATTACGGTGCAATCTTTGGTGGCTCGACCTCATCGATCCTGATTAACGCACCGGGTGTTGCCGGAACAGTCGCCACAGCTTTTGACGGCTATCCGATGGCACAGCAAGGAAAGGCTGGTAAAGCACTTGCCATTGCCGCTTATTCCTCTTTTTCGGGCGGGACTATCGCTGCCATCTTCCTTCTGGTTGCCGCACCGGCACTGGCTTCGGTTTCGCTGTCCTTCCAGTCGGCTGATTACTTTGCGCTGATGGTTCTGGGCCTGACTGCCGTCTCGGCCTTTGCCGGAAAGGGACAGGTTCTTAAGGCGATCACCATGACGCTGTTTGGCATCATGCTGTCGACAATCGGGACCGACCCGGCTGCCGGCGTTGCGCGCTTTACCTTTGGCAGCATGGATCTTGTTGACGGTATCAGCTTCCTGTTACTCGCCATGTCGACATTTGCCCTGTCCGAAGCCCTTTTGCAGATTCTGCGCCCGACCAAAGACACACGCAGTGACGAACAGAAAGCACTGAAGAATCTCGGATCGATGAAGCTCTCGAAAGACGAGGTCAAAACAATGACCCCTGTCATCGCGCGTTCCTCGGTACTTGGATTCTTTACCGGCGTTCTGCCAGGTGCAGGCGCAACGATTGCATCGTTCCTCGCCTATGGTCTTGAACGGAACCTTGCAAGTGCCAAGGAAAAACTTCAGTTCGGCAAGGGTTCGATCCGTGGCCTGACGGCACCGGAAACCGCAAACAACGCTGCTTGCTCGGGCTCGTTCGTGCCGCTTCTGACGCTTGGTATCCCGGGTTCGGGCACCACTGCTGTCATGATGGGTGCTCTGATTTCCTATGGTGTCCAGCCGGGTCCCCGTCTGTTTGTCGAACAGCCTGACGTGTTCTGGTCGGTCATCATTTCGATGTATATCGGCAACATCGTCCTTCTGGTCCTGAACCTGCCGCTGATCCCGTACATCTCGCGTTTGCTGGCACTGCCCCAGCAGTTGCTGGTTCCGTTCGTCCTGTTCTTCTCGCTGATCGGTGTTTATCTGGTGACGTTTAACACCATGGATATTCACCTGATGGTTCTGGCCGCGGCAATCGCCATTGGTCTGCGTCTTTTGAACTATCCGATGGCGCCAATGCTGCTGGGCTTCATACTTGGCGAGATGATGGAAGAAAACCTGCGTCGCGCATTGATGATCAGCGACGGTTCGATTTCCTTCCTTTGGGAACGGCCGATCACGCTGGTCATCCTGCTGATCAGCATTGCCTTCCTGCTTGCTCCGCTTGTCGGAAACACACGTCAATGGCTGCGCAAACGCAAAGCCGTTCCGAATGACGGCGAAATGTAAGACCAAGAATCTTCGACGCGAAGGATCCAGAAGCGATGCGTTTTCTTGATAATCTGGCAATCGGTCCCAAAACACTTTTGGTTCCTGTTTTTCTTATGGCCGTGATCATTGCGATGGGTATCGCAACGGTTCTAACCTTGGAAAGCGAGAAGGAAACGCTAAACAACCTTCGCGTCGAAGCTTATGAACGTCGTTCCGATGCGCTGACACTAAGTGATGCATTAAATGAGGCACACGGGACGCTTTTTCGAATTCTAACGTGGGACTCAAACGGCATTAACGCCGCAGCTGTTCCCGAACTTCGCGAAAAGGCCGGTAATCTGTCTACCGAACTGGCCCCGCTTGCTGAACGTCTGGCAGAAGTAGGCGGTGATGAATTCACCACCGCCTATGACACCTATATGGCCGAAGTCGATCAGTTCCTGATCGAAAGCGAGATGAATGTCTATGGCGCTCTTGAGGTTATTGCGCGTGCCGATGAATCATTCCGTGCTTTGCAAATACCGTTGCAAAAAATTCTCGTGCAGTCTCAGGAGGTTGCCACGACCTCATTTGGCAATGCCCAGGCACAGGCCGAGACACTTCAGAAGGTTTTCGTGATTGTCGCAATTGTCGTGATCCTTATCGCGGCAATCGTATCGGTATTTGTTTCGCGGCGTATTTCGCGCCCGATGACGGATCTTGCACAATTGATCGAACAGATTTCCAAGGGCGATCTTGATATCGAAATCCGCGGTGTTCAGCGCCGCGATGAAATTGGTGTCGTGGCACGGTCGGTAACAGTGCTGCGCGACCAGTCAAAAGAAGCCGAAACCCTGCGCCATGAACGCGAACGGGTCCGCAAGATCGAACGTGAACGCCAGCTTGAACTGGTTGCAGCAACCGATAATTTCCAGCGCGCAGTGCAGGAGGCCCTTGGCGGCTTTGACCGTGAATTCGGGTCTCTTAACGGGTCCGCAAACGACATGGAGCAAATCGCGACATCAGCAACCGCACGTGCCGCCGATGCCAACCACCATTCCGAAACCGTGCTCCACCATATCGAAGCCGTTTCACAAACCACCGCCAGCCTGTCAGAAGCCATCGGTGAAATTGGCCAACAGGCCCAGCGATCAGCCGAGGTTGCCGGACGCGCCCGCAATGAAAGCGAACATTCCCGCGCCCTTTTCGAGCAACTGACCGAAGCCACTCAGCGAATCGGCGATATCGTAACCCTGATCGAAGACATTGCCAACCAGACCAACCTTTTGGCACTTAATGCCACGATCGAGGCGGCACGTGCCGGTGACGCAGGCAAAGGCTTTGCCGTTGTCGCAGGCGAGGTTAAAAACCTTGCTTCGCAAACTGCCCGCGCGACCGAGGATATTTCGGCACAGGTCGAAGAAATCCGCGGTCTGACGGACAATGTTGTCAGTGCCCTTGAATCGGTTGCCAACGTTATCGGCGAAGTTGACCAGTCTGCTGCTGCTATCGCCGCGGCGGTAGAAGAACAGCAGGCATCAACCAACGGCATTTCTGCCAGCATCCATGATGCCAATGGTGGCATGCGAACCGTCGCCGATGCCGTTGGCGCACTGGATACGGAAACCGCCCGCGTTCATAGTGGATCGGAAAATGTGTCGCGGGCAACAAACACCCTGAACACGGAAGCCGCCCGGCTGCGTGACGCGATTGACGGCTTCCTTGATCAGATTAACAAGAACAAGGCCGACGCATAATGAGCAGCCCGCCGGAAAGGCCCGCAAACGACAGTTGGATCAACCGCCTTTCCGGCAGCCTCACCCCGAAATTTTTTAAAAACCTGTTCGTTGCACTTGGTATCGGGCTTGTTGGCGGATTGATCGCACATAGCATCAATATGCCGCTGGCCTGGATGATGGGGCCAATGCTGGCGACCTTCGTCGCCAGCCTGCTTCGTGTCCGCATGGGCATCCCGATGCGATTCCGGTCGGTCATTCTGGGTGTTATCGGTGTATTTCTGGGCGCATCGTTCACCCCAGATACCCTTGATCAGGCCGCACGATGGCCAATCAGTATGATCGCCGTTCTGCTTTATGTTCCCATCATCACCCTTGTTGTCACTTGGTTTTACAGCAAGGTCGCAAAACTTGATCCCGCAACGGCCCTGTTTTCGGCAACCCCGGGCGGTTTGACGCCGATGGTGGTTCTGGGCGCTGCAGCAGGCGGCAATGAACAGGAAATTGCCCTGACGCAGGGTTTACGTGTTTTGCTTCTGGTGATGTCTGCCCCTGCAATCGTGCTTCTGATCACGGGTGTCGTCGCCAACGGACATGGCGACAGCAATGCCATCCAGATGACATTGTCCGAAGGATTGATCACTGCGTTTTGCGCAATCACAACAGTGCTGATCTTCCGCAAAATTGGCGTTCCTGCGGCCGAAATGGCCGGAGCCATGCTGGCAAGTATGGCTTTGCATGTTACCGGTGTCGTCGAAGGCAATCTGCCGGCATGGCTTCTGGCCGGAAGCCTTCTGATCCTTGGTTCCGCCATCGGCAGCCGCTTTGCCGGTGTCAAACTTTCCTTCCTCGCGCGCCTTGCAGGTTACTCGATCTTTGCCACTGTTCTGATCCTTGCTTTCACCGGCGGTGTGGCGTGGTTTGTTTCCGATTGGCTGGATCTTGATTATATTGCCGTTCTGCTTGCCTTTGCACCGGGTGGCGTTGCGGAAATGTCCCTGATTGCGCTGGCTCTGAATGTCGAACCAAGCTTTGTTGCGTTTCATCATATTGTCCGCATTTTCGAAATCGTATTGCTGGCACCGATTATGGCAAAATGGTTCGAGCGATATCGTCAAAAGCGCTTAAACAACCTTTAGTTATAAAGCGTTGGCGTCTTACGATTAATTCGCTAATCTTTTCCTGCACATTCCGGGCAGGGAACAGAAAATGCAAACGAGGCTTTCGGGGCGGAGCTCGCGAACATTCGGCTTAACCGGCCAAACTCCGATACAGAAACGGCTCTTTGATCTTTCAGTTGCCGCAACTTTGCTGATCGCAGCCTTGCCTGTACTACTTGTGATTGCCATCGCCCTGAAATGGGATCACCGCGGCCCCATATTTTTCAAGCAGGTCCGCACCGGCCATATGGGCAGGCCATTTAACATATATAAGTTCTGCAC
>JGI12574J12772_1000466_pt1 | contig 10721 bp, 12 predicted proteins | sample TtaePargueraPR_2_FD_12772 | JGI IMG/M metagenome (IMG submission 12772)
CACAAGCGACACGCCCGAGTTGATCACACCCCGGCCGTCACACCGAGTTACATAGACAAAGCCCGGTTCCGAATCGGCGGACCCCTTTCGGGAAGTCCTCCGGTATCGCAGTCCTGACAACGAACCCGGGGGCGGACGACTCCGCCTGGCTCCAAGCCGATCCCCGCATCCGGTCCGGTTTCTCTCTCACTGCCGCGACCCGAGCGCGCTCAGGCGGAACCGCTGCGCTTGTCCGTGAGCGTCCGCTGCGACCCTTTTGGTGCGGGTCCCGGGTTGGACCGGTCTGTAGGAGACCAGTCGACTACTCCAGCGCGGCTCCGGTTCCGACGCCCGCGTTATAGCGGAAGGCGAGTAGGTCGATGGCGTGGGGCAGCCGGATTGGCGGAGTTGCTTCCCGCATGGCGAGAAGGCCGAGTATCGGCCCTCGACAGATCGCTGCGTCGATCGAGCGCTGCGTGTTCGACGACAGCGACTCCCAGGTCAGCCTGGCCGCACACATCGAGCAAGGCTGGTCGGCGCGTCCAGCGTCAGCGACCGAACAGGGTGCGCTGCAACCTGGGCAGCGGTAGTCGAACATGTTCCGATGATGGCGTCACGAATGCCCGTGAGCAACGGTCTACCCGCCGCAGCACCCTGCGACATGGGGCATCATCAGAAATCTGTCGACATTCCCTCTCATGATCACGTGCCCTCTTCTGCCGCCGATGGTGCGTCACGTTGAGCGACGGGAGTGGCGGTGCTCGACCTGCGGTCCTGCCGGTGAGCAGATCTGTCGGATCACACCGACGTGTCATGATCGGGGTGCGATGAGCAGCCGGAAGCGTCCTGGACCGACTCTCGCCGAGGTGCGTCGGCACCATCTCGGTCGTTTGAATGATGTGCTTCGTCGCCCTGGAATGTATGGCAGGGGCGAGATCGCCGAACGGCTCGTGATGGAAGCGATGGCCGCCGTGGACGGCAGCCTGGCACGGTGGCAGGCAGCGTGCGACGGTCTACGTGACCGAGACGCATTCGCGGCGACAGGTGTCATCGGCGCCTACCGCACCATCCTGCCCGCGGACGCCCTACGCGAGGCCACGGCCTCGATCTACGCCGAGATCGCGCATCATCTCGGCTGGCTGGAACTGGACCGGGTCCTCACGATGGCAGAGCGGGACCATGCGGGCGACCTGATCAGCGAGTGGGTGACGCAGGACCGGACCCTGTCCGAGGTCATCGAGACGTTCGGACCTCCGTCGCTGTGGATCGGCGGAACCAACCCGTACTACCCGAAAACGCTTGCCTACAGCACCGCCGACCGGGACGACGACCTGCTCTGCTTACACCTGTGGAACACGTTCGCCGATACCACGTCCGAGACCGGACAGCGGGGCGTCCATCCCGAACCGGTCGTGCTCGCCGTACGCCACCGGCCGGGCAACTTCCCCGAATCGTTCTCCTTCACGCCGGAAGGCCTACGCCACAGGCCGACCAGCGACCAGCACAGCCCGCTCTGATCGTGCCCATAGGCGACCGTGCCCGGCACGCATGCGGCGTCTTCAACCATGCTGACCGCAGCACTCGCCGGGTCCGCCGAACATCAGGTCACCGGGAGCCGTAGCCGGGCACCCCTTCGGCGGCACCTACGACATCGCGCCTCGCCGCACTCAGTTCCAGGGATCAGCATCCGGATCCTCCCCGAGCATCCGCGCGGCCTCCAGACACAGGTCTCTTCCGAAGAGCTGGTTGCCTTGGGACGCGGTACCCCATGCCTGGTCGGCGGCGGCTCCGATCGCGCGCCACGTGTAGCCGTCCGCCCGCCACCGCCGGACTTGCCGCGCCATGTCCGTCGTCAGGATCAATCCCCACGTCTCCAGCACGTGCCGAACCTACGCCGAGCGGCCCTGACCTGTCCCTGCATCCGGACTGCCGCGACCGAAACACGAAGAAATGCAGAATCGCATCACAAGATCGCCTTCACTCTGATGCCGCGATCAGGGGTGCACTGACCGGCTCACTGCTGACGGTCGATCTCTACCCAAGTCAGTCCGTCGAGCGTGGACTGCACCTCGGGAAGCGGGGCACGGCACAGGGTACCTGGCAGGGCTGGCAGGAGCGTGTTGCCTGACGCGTCCGTCAGTGCCAGCAACACCGGCATGACGAAGACCGCTGCACACACTGGCTCGCCGGTCTGCTCCTGAGGCGGCAGGTGCAGCGCTCGAACGAGGTCGTCGAACGGGCCGACGGACCGCTGCGCGGCAACCCAGGCGAAGCTGGTCGAGGGTGAACCCGTGGCATGCGCGACCGTCAGCCGGAAGGTGCACCGGACGGCCGCAACCGGACGGAAGTCCCGGGGCAACGGGTTCCCAGAGCGTTGTCCGGCCAATCCGTCCACGGGCGGGCAGGAAACAACCGGCTGAGTGAGGTAGAGCGCCCGCCCGGAGCCGCTGGAACAGGCGCCCACAGCCAGGACCGCCACGAGCAACAAGCCGATCCGTCGGACACTCATGTTCATGAGACCGTGTGGCAGCGCCGCCGGTTCCCAGATGATCAGGTATCCACATCTGCCATGATCCGGTGCGAGCGACTGACTCCGGCTGTTGCGGGGCGTAGTCGAGAAACGCTACGCAGTGCTCTGGGCTGTGGGCTGTGGGCTTCGCCAGGGACGTGGAGCCTTGCCACGAACTCGGCAACGGGATTAGACCTTCATGTCTTGCTCGGCGACACACGTGCCCGTGCCCTGGTGGCCTTCGACCAGGCCACGGTCGCGCAGCAGCTGCAGGGCGGCTTGCGCCGTGGAGACGCTGACCTTGTACGTGTCGAAGAGTTGAGCGGACAGCGGCAGCTACTTCTCCGCTACGTACACGCCACGACCGGAATGTCCGACGACGAGGTCTCGGTCGTGCAAGAGCGAGACGGCGCGGTACACGGTCGCGGTGCTGACGTCGTACTGGTCGGCAAGCTGGGCGGTGCTGGGCAGCTTCGCGCCCGGCGGCAGCTCGCCACTCTTGATCTTCGCGGTCAGTTCGTCTGCGATCCGTCGGTAATCGGCTGGCGCTGAGGGCATGGCGCATCCCCTTGGTTCGGTGCCACTATTTGAACACGCACAACCTCCATCAGCTGAACTCGGACCGACGGCGCCTGAACTACCGAGAGCCTGCTGGAGTGCCGAGGACCCGTAGCTCATCCAAGAAGGCCTTGGTCTGTCACCGAAAACGGCGACACGTGCCCATCATGCAAGTACCGAGTATTGCCATTCTTTAGTACGTCAAGCGCCACGGCAACGCGCCGCCATACATAGGGGCGGAGCCGCTGCTGCGCCTTCTCCGCCGTACAAAACTCGAACGCAGACAGCTCAGTATCCGAAATCTTGAGCCCGGCAATCTGCTCATCGGTCAGCTCGCCGCCGTCAAAGATGAACGAGAGCAGGTCGTCCCAGGGTCCGTGTGGTGACACCCAATCGACCACCAGCAGCCCGGCTACGTGCACGTCCAGGCCGAGTTCTTCTCGCAGTTCACGGCGGACGGCATCATGAGGCGACTCGTTGGCTTCCGCCATGCCGCCGGGCAGGTCCCAGTCCGGCTTGTACTGCGGGTCGACGAGGAGAATCTGTCCGGCACGGTCACGGACGAGAACGTCGGCACTGACGCGCTTGCGTGGCTGTTTGGCGTTGCCTTCTGCCAGGTGCGCCTGCCACGCCTCCGGGTCACGTTCATACAGCGGAGCGTCAGAGTTCACGGTTTCTCCCCAACGCCGTTGTACCGCTACGTCCGTCCTGCGCAAGCCGCTGGTAGAGCCACGCCCGCTCACGTAGCGCCTCATCAAGGCAACTCAAGAACTCGGCCACCACCCGAGTGCCCTGGTGCGGCTCCAGCAAGCGCCTGAGATCAAGGAGTTGCTGGATGACGAGATAGGAACCGAGCTGCTGGGTCGAGTCCAGCACCTCTTGAGCGACGGCACAGGCCTCCTCGGGCCTGCCCTGGACCACGAGCACAGTCACGAGGATGAGCTGTCCGAATGCCCGGCTTCGCGTGCGGTCTTCCGGTCGCAGTTGAACGATTCGCTCAGCCTGCCGTTTCGCCTGGCCTAGGTCACCGAGTTGGCGCAAGCACCGGGCGGCCTCGTTGGCCAGCGAGCCTTCATCGAAGTGACTGACCCACGGCGACCGTTCCTCGGCCGGTTCTGCTTCAAGCACTCGCTCCGCCTCGATAAGGTGCTGTGCGCAGTCGCCGGGTTGTCTCAGTGCGGCGAAGGCACGGGCTTGCATCGCGAGGAGGCGAGCTTCGAGTTCGGGCAACCGCGGACCACGCGCCAGCACCTCGCTGCCTTGCCGGGCGTACCGGAGAGCGTCGGTTGGCTTGCCCCGGTGGTGCGCGAGGTGGCTCAGGCTGGCGAGGATGTGTGTGCCGAGCTGGCGGTCGTTTCCGAGTTTGACCAGATCGAGTGAGCGCGCGAAGTGCTGTTCGGCGGCCTGGTCCCGGCCGGCGTCGTGAGCCATCCACCCGGCCATCTCGGTCAAGGCGGCTGCGGCCGTGAACGCCAACTGCCCGTCGCTGCTCTGGTCGACTCCGAACATGCGTGGTGCGACTTCGGCTTGCAGGTACTGCACGACCGTGGCGTAGAGGTGTCCGCCTCCGACTTGTCGGTCCGCCGCCCGGAACGACTGCATCGCGGAGGCATAGCCATTGCCGTCACCTAGCGGCAGTCCGAACGGCGGAGCCTGAAGCGGGACCGGTGCCGGCACGGCTTGTCTCGGTACAGCCTCCGCCCTTGTGACGGCCATACGAGAGTCGTCGCTCGCGGACGGTGCGCTGGGCAGCTTGAACCACAGTAGATGCTCGGGAATCCGGAGCGTGCGGACCCAGTGCGTCAGGCTGTCGAGGTGTCGAACCGGCGGCCCGTTCTCGATGCGGCTGATCTGGGCTTGCGTCAGGCCGAGCCACCCACCGACGACGCTCTGCGGAACGCCATCTTTCCCGTAGAAGGCGATGTGCTTCGGGTGCTTGCGATACGCACGCGAGACCTGGCCAATGTGCTGCGCCCTGAACGCGTCCCGAAACTGATCGGTGTACCAGAAGTCATCCGGCAACTCCGGCGGCTGGATGGCGAACTCGCGCGCCTTGGTCTGACACGGCGCGCACTGGCCGCTCTTGTTGTCTCGGGCAAGGCGCGTTCCGCAACGACAGTAACGCGGCTGGCGGTTCGCGTCCATGATCGTCCTGATCCTCGAAGCGGAGTCCTGTACGGCAATTCTAGAGCGGGATCAGCCTACGCGCTGCACCGCATACGCGGCATGTATGGCATGTATACGCCTGCGGTCATGCCCAGTACGACCGAGCAGCCCCACTATCGAGTGACCGGACACGTCCCAAACCAGAGAGGACGATCTATGTCCCACCAGATCCAAACCCAGCGGCCCTGTGCGCGTACTGCCGATTGAGGCTGCGTGCGCAGGGCGGGCGGCCCGACCTCCGCGCCCCCGTTCGGGGTCGGGCCGCCCTTCCACCCGCTCTACCAAGACCATGCCCGATCAGCGAGCTTGAAAGGCGACCTACCGTGCGCAGACTCCTCGACTTCCTCCGCATAAAGATGCCGGCGGCTGATCGGTAGCGTGCCGGCCGACCGGTCGCCGGCGGACCCCCGACCCGGCGACGAGTTGATCATCGACGGCAGGGCGAGTGTCCAGTTCGCGGCCGGGCGAGGGTTCCGGTTCCGGGTGACGACAGTGGACAAACGGTGGACGTATCAGGACTGGGTCTGGTTGTCCGGGTACGTGTTGGCGCTGGACGGTGAAGCCCGCGAACGGCGGGAGATCTTCGTTCAGCGCGACGGTCTCCGCTGGGCACCGCGCCCCCGCCGACACCGCTGACCAGGGCGGCGGCACAACTGCGACGTCAGCCGCGCCCTCTCGACCCGTACCCCTGAAGGTTTCCGACTTTGGAAGGTGGTTCCTGCTGTGCGTAGGTTCTTTGACCTGTTCCGTCGACCACCGGTGCGGAGCCGTCGCAACCGGCGGTTGCTCGCCGAAATCGCCCGCCACAACCATCGGCCGACCGACTCTGCCGCCGGCCAGCGCAGGCTGGTGCGACGGGCCCCGAACACCGTCGGCCACTTGTACGGCAGGCCGGTGCGACCGTCGATAAGCCCCGGCCTGGTCCGCGAGCGTCGGTTCGGCGACCGAACCCGGCGCGGCTGCGACCCCACCGAGGTACGGACGTTCCTGCACCTGGTCGCCGACGAGCTGACCGCCCTGCGCGCCGAACTGCACTCCACCCGCGACGAGAACGTGCGGATCAAGCAGGCGTTGCGGGACTGGCAGTCACAGCAGTTCCAACAGTTCCAGGCGGGGACGGGGGTGACCGGGTGACCGGGGTCAACGGAGTGCCGGCCGGCCCGGTCCGCGTCGTCGGGTTCGGGTCCGAGCGGCGGCGGGCGCAGCTCGTCGTCACCGTCGCAAACCTCGACACCGGGGCGGTCGCCTCGACCAACCTCGTGCCGGGATCGTTCACGCCGCTACCGACACTAAACGGCACCTGGTGGCTGCCGTACGCGCCGATCATCACCGACCTCGCCCAGCGTGCCGGGGTGGCCGCGGCGACACTGTGCGACCCGGACTTCCCCGACGAACCCGGCCGGCTCCCGTCCTCCGGGCTGACCCTGCCGGTCCAGTGGCAGCCCGGCGCCCCGGAGCGGGACCGCCACCGGTGGGAGGCGTCGGCGCTCGCGAACCGGCTCACCGCGCCGTGGCTGGTCCTGATCGGCCGCAGCAGCGAACCGCCGCCACCGGGCGACCCGGGTCGGCTGCTCGGCCGGCTGTGCGCGCTCGCCGACCAACTTCACGTCGATCTGGTCCTCGAAGCCCGACCAGCGTCGACCCCGAGCGGGCTGAGCTGGGACATCCGGTACGAACTCGCCGGCGGGAAAGTGCCCGACTATCCGCACCGCTGGGTAGCCCACCTACCGGCGGCGATCACCTCGATCAGCCCGGAACGGGCCGCGTCCGGGCTGGCCGTCGCCGACTGGAACCTGCCCGCCCACTACCTCACCGAGGCTGCCCTCACCCCGCACCCGGTGCCGGTCGGGCTCGACGGTCACCCCGGCGGCCACGACCTCGACCAACTCGAACGACGCATGATCAGTGATGCCGAGCAGCACGGCGGCGCGCAGGCGATCTGGCGGAACCGGCACTGGTGGCACACCAGCCTGCGACCCGACGAAACCGAGCCGGGCGGGGTCGGCGGCAGGTTCCGGCGCGGCTGGGAACCGCCAGCGCCGAGATACTGGGGCGAGCCGATCCCCACCCATCCCTGCCCACAATGCACCAATGTGGCAGATCCGCCGTACTGCACCGACTGCTACGGCACCCGCCGGGTCCGCCACGGCGCCGTCGTCACCGTCACCGACCTGCGCGGCCGCACCGTGCACCGCAACTGGCGACCCGACGACGGCCCGACCTCGCCAACGCTGGTGCACACCGACCAGGCGTCCGGCACCAGCGTGTGGCAGCTGCCCGAGCACTACCGGATCGGCTCCCTCGCCGCCGAGTTCGGCGTACAGCCCACCGACCTGACCGACATCGACGGCGAACACGTCATCGACCAGCACCTGCGCAACGGGGTCAGCCAGATCCACCACGGCCGCGACCCGGTCGCCGCGTACCTTGCCGAAGCCGCCGCCGCCCACGACGGCGCCCGCATCATCGCCCGCGCCACCGACTGGCCCGGCCCCACCCTCGACCAGCTGGCCCGACTCGTCACCGGTCTCGGCCTCGCCCTCGACATCACCGCCGTCGACCACCGCGACAGCATCGGCCGGCCGGAGCTGATGCAGGGCCACACCTGGTCGGTCCAGGTCGCCGACCCGGCCACCCCGCCGACCGTCGACCCCGTCCCCACCAGCGCCGCCCTGCCCGAAGCTGTCGCCCTCTGCCACCGCTACCTCTACGGCGCGCTGCGCGCGACCATCCCCACCGACCCCGAGAAGCCCATGTCCGTCCCCCACCGGCCCGCGACCGCCGGCCCAGCTCCCGACACCACCAGCTACATCACCGAGGTACGCCACCAAGCCGCCACCCACCCCGGCCAGCCCGCCACCATCCGCATCGGGTCTTCCGCCTAGGCAAGCGCTTTCCTATGCTGATCCGATGATTCGGATCGACGACTCGCTGACCCCGGCCAGCCTGCTACCCAGGATCGACCGCCTCTGGGAAGCCTCCGCCCACAAGATCGACTCGATCGAGAAGACCTGCCCGCCCGGGTCGGCGTCGCCAGTCTTCACCGTCGACGGCCGGTACGCCGCGCGCGGCTGGACCGAATGGACCCAGGGCTTCCAGTACGGCTCCGCCCTGCTGCAGTTCGACGCCACCGGCGAGCAGCGGTTCCTGGACTCCGCCCGTGAGTTGACCGTCGCCGTGATGGCCAGCCACGTCAGCCACATCGGCGTGCACGACCACGGCTTCAACAACGTCAGCACGTACGGCAACCTGTGGCGGCTGATGGCCGAAGGCCGGCTCCCGCACGACCGCGCCGAGCGGGACTTCTACGAGCTGGCGCTCAAGTTGACCGGCGCGGTGCAGGCGGCCCGTTGGCGGGACACCGCCGACGGCACCGGCTACATCTACTCGTTCAACGGACCGCAGTCACTGTTCGTCGACACGGTCCGCTCCTGTCGGGCGCTGGCCGTCTCCCACCTGCTCGGCCACGTCCTGATGGGGGAACAGGACGAGCGGATCTCGCTGCTCGGCCGGCTGATCGAGCACGCCACCAACACCGCCCGGTACAACGTCTTCTACGGCGACGGGCGCGACAGCTACGACATCCGGGGCCGAACCGCCCATGAGTCGATCTTCAACGTCAACGACGGCCGGTTCCGCTGCCCGAGCACCCAGCAGGGCTACTCGCCGTTCAGCACCTGGACCCGCGGCCTGGCCTGGGCGATGCTCGGCTTCGCGGAGCAGCTCGAATACCTGGCCGTGCTGCCGGACACCGACCTCGAACCGTACGGCGGGCGGGCCGAGGTGACCGCGACGCTGCTGCGGGCCGCCACCGCCACCTGCGACTTCTACCTCGAACACACGCCGACCAACGGTATCCCGTACTGGGACACCGGAGCGCCCGGCCTGGCCGCCCTCGGTGACTACCTGGATCGGCCGGCGGACCCGTACAACGATCATGAGCCGGTCGATTCTTCGGCCGCCTGCATCGGCGCACAGGGTCTGCTGCGACTCGGCCGCTACCTGACCGGTGCCGGGCAGCCGGACGCCGGTCGCCGCTACTGGCAGGCCGGGCTGACCGTGGCCGGCACCCTGTTCGACGAGCCGTACCTGAGCACCGACACCCGCCACCAGGGACTGATCCTGCACTCGATCTACCACCGACCGAACGGCTGGGACCACGTGCCGGCCGGCAGCCGGGTGCCGCACGGCGAGTCGAGCATGTGGGGCGACTACCACGCCCGTGAGCTGGCGCTCTACCTGCAGCGGATGGCGCGCGACGAGCCGTACTACACGTTCTTCGGCCCGGCCGACACCGACAGCGCGGGCACCGTCGGGGGCGGACGATGACCGCCCTCGCGCGGGTCGCCATCGTCACCGGCGGCTCGCGCGGCATCGGGCGCGGGATCGTGCTGTCGCTCGCCGCCGCCGGGTACGACGTCGTGGTCAACTACGCCCGGAACGCGACGGCGGCCCAGCAGGTCGGCGAGCAGGTCGAGGCGATGGGCCGCCGGGCACTGCTGGTCGGCGCGGATGTCTCGGTCAGCGCGGACCGGCAACGGTTGGTCGATCAGACCGTGGCGACCTTCGGCCGGATCGACCTGCTGGTCAACAACGCCGGTGTCGCTCCGGACGTACGGACGGACCTGCTCGACGCGACGGAGGAGTCCTTTGACCGACTGATCGACATCAATCTGAAGGGTCCCTACTTTCTGACCCAGCAGGTCAGCCGAGCCATGATCGACATGGTAGCGGCCGGCACCGTCACCACGCCGAAGATCGTCATCGTCTCGTCGATCAGCGCCTACACGGCGAGCGTCAACCGGGGCGACTACTGCGTGGCCAAGGCCGGCCTGGCGATGACCACCCAGTTGTACGCCGCCCGCCTCTCCGAGCATGGCATCAACGTCTACGAGATCCGGCCCGGCATCATCGCCACCGACATGACCGGTCCGGTCCAGGCGAAGTACGACGATCTGATCTTCAACCAGGGGCTGACGCCGATCCGCCGGTGGGGTCAGCCGGACGACGTAGGACGGGCCGTGGTGGCGGTCGCCACCGATCTGCTGCCGTTCAGCACCGGCCAGGTGATCGACGTCGACGGTGGCTTCCACGTACGGACGCTGTAGTAGCCAGCGGACGCCTCAACCTGCCGGCACCCCTACGGGTGACCGATGGGTGGTCGACCAGGGCTACGCCCGGAGGTGCCGACGTCGACCGGCAGGCAGGATTCGGAGCATGGACATTGCTCTGGTCGGCTGGTTGGCGTTGACCGGTGGCTGGCTCGCCGCCGCCGTGATCGCCGAATCGCTGCCGTCGGCGGGCAGCCCGGCCGCGCTGCGGCGCCGGGTCGGCTGGCTGACCGCGTTCGTGCTGGCCGGCCTGGGCGGGATCGCCGGGTTGATCGGTGGCGGGGCGGCCAGCGCACAGGTGTTGCTGGTCGCCGTGCCGGCGGCGGCGGTCGCGGTGGTGACTCTGCCGCGCCTGCGGCGGCTGTACGGCGGATCGGCGGCGTTCGTCACCGCACCCG
>JGI12574J12772_1000485_pt1 | contig 10420 bp, 4 predicted proteins | sample TtaePargueraPR_2_FD_12772 | JGI IMG/M metagenome (IMG submission 12772)
TCGGTGCCATCGGCTTTGTCGTGTCGCGCCTGATCACCCGGCCCATTCCGAAGCTGGCGGCAACCATGGAAGTGGTGGCCGAAGGCAATTATGACGTCGATGTGCCCTATACCGAAAAGGGCAATGAAGTGGGCGCCATGGCCCGTGCCGTGGAAGTGTTCCGCGAGAACGGCCTGCGCGTCAGCCAGATGACGGAAGCCGAGGCTGCCCGTATTGTCGCCGACGAGGAAAAGCGCCGGCAGATGATGACCGAGTTGCAGGCCGCGTTCGGCGAAGTGGTCGATGCCGCTGTCTCGGGCGATTTCACCAAGCGCGTGCATGCCGAATTCCCCGATGCCGAGCTCAACAGCCTGGCCGGCAGCGTCAACAATCTGGTCGAGACCTTCGATCGCAGCGTTGCCGAAGTGGGCGAGGTGCTGGGCGCCATGGCCAATACCGACCTCACGCGCCGCATGACGGGCGAATATGAGGGCGCCTTTGCCAAGCTCAAATCGGATATCAACCTGGTGGGCGAAAAGCTGACCGAAGTGGTCATGCAGCTGCGCCGCACCTCCGGTTCGCTGAAATCGGCCACGGGCGAGATTCTCTCGGGCGCCAACGACCTCTCCGAGCGTACCACCAAGCAGGCGGCCACGATCGAGGAGACTTCGGCGGCCATGGAACAGCTGGCAACGACCGTTCTGGCCAATGCCGAGCGCGCCAAGCAGGCCAGCGCCAGCGCCTCCAAGGTGACCCGGACCGCCGAGGAAGGCGGGCAGGTGATGGATGCGGCCAATGAGGCCATGGAACGGATCACCGCGTCCTCGGCCAAGATTTCCAACATCATCGGCATGATCGACGACATTGCCTTCCAGACCAATCTTCTGGCGCTCAACGCTTCGGTGGAAGCGGCGCGTGCCGGGGATGCCGGCAAGGGCTTTGCCGTGGTGGCCGTGGAAGTGCGGCGCCTGGCGCAGAGCGCGGCCAGCGCCTCGTCCGACGTCAAGGCACTGATCGAGCAATCGAGCGGCGAGGTGACGACCGGGTCCAAGCTGGTCGGCGAGGCCGCAGGCAAGCTTGCCAGCATGCTCGAGGCCATTCGCGAAAACACCCAGTCGCTGGAAGCCATTGCCCGCGACAGCGCAGAACAGGCAACCTCCATCGAGGAAGTCACCTCGGCGGTGCGGACCATGGATGAAATGACCCAGCACAATGCGGCACTGGTGGAAGAGACCAATGCGGCCATCGAGCAGACCGAGGCCCAGGCCAGTGAGCTCGACCGGATCGTGGAAATCTTCGCCATCGAGGGTGGTGATGCTGACCGGGCCAGCGCCCCGATGGCTGCACCGCGCCGCGGGAGCCCAGCCCCCGCTACCCCGACGCAGAAGGCGGCCAAGGCCTATCTCAGCCAGGGTAATGCGGCGATTTCCGCGGATTGGGATGAGTTCTGACCACTTCGCCGGACGGCAATCCAGGAACATAAAAGGGGCGCCAGGCGCCCCTTTTTCTTTGCCGGAATTGTTGTGCTTAACCGGGCCTTAACACCGATATGGTCCAATCTACCCGGACGCAGACCTGAACAATACTGGACCGGCAGAAAGGCTGGTTTCTTCGGCGGGCGTCATCCCCGTTTTCCGTTTGTCAATCCGCCTCGTGGCGGACCGCAATTGCGCGCGGCCTGCGCATGGCTTTGCCGATCCAGAAGGTTCGGCCAACTCGGGACCAAAGGGCACCATGAAACTGAGCGACTTGTCCATCCAACTCAAGCTGGTCCTTGGGGCGGGAATTGTCTTTGTGCTGGCCACGGGCGGCCTGATCTCGGGTGGGCTGTTGCTGATGTATCAGACAGCCGGCGCCGAGGCGGAAGAACGTGCCCGCGCCCTGTTGGGGCAATACTCGCAGCTCGCCAGCGGGCAGATGGGCAATGTGATCACCCACGCCCAGACGACTGCAGCGGTGGTCGAGGGCCTGATCGAGCAGGCCGCGGATCGCGACGAAATCGGCCGCGTGGCATCAAAGGCGCTGCTGTCCCGCCCGGCCGTGGTGGGCATGACCGTGGCCTTTGAACCCAACGCCGTGGATGGCCTGGATGAAATGTTCATGGGTCACGCCTATTCGGACCAGACCGGCCGCATGGTGCCCTATTTCACGCAGCAGGATGGCGTGGTGTCCGTCGAACAGCTCGACATGTCCCCCGAGGCAGGCACCGAGGGGTGGTATGATCTGCCCCTGCGCGAAGACCGCACGATCCTGACCCCGCCCTATACTTATCCGATCAATGGCGTGGATGTGCTGATGACCACCATCAGCGCGGTGGTGCACAAGGATGGCGCGCCGGCCGGCATTGTGACCGCCGACCTGACGCTGGACACGATTGCCGGTGTGATCGGCCAGCTCAAGCCTTTCGAGGTTGGTTCGGTGCTGCTGGTCAGCGATGCCAATACCTGGATCGCCAATCCAGATCCGGCGCTGGTCGGCCAGCCGCTCTCGCCTGAAATCGCCGGCGCGCTGCTCGACTCGGAGCTGATGGAGCGCGGCATGACCTATGTCGACGGGACCGGGGTCAATACGTTCGTGATTACCGCGCCGTTGACCTTTGCCGGGGTTAGCGAGCAGTGGACCATGGTCATGACCGTGCCCAGCGCGGTCATCTATGCCGGCGTGGACGCCATGCGCAACATGGCGCTGGCTGCAGCTGCCGCGCTGCTGGCCCTGGTGCTGGTGCTGGTCTGGTTCGGGGCCGGCGTCATCGCCCGCCCGATCCGCCGGATGACCGATTTGATGGGCGTTCTCGCCCAGGGCAAGTACGATGTCGATGTGCCCAACCAGGACCAGAAAGACGAAATCGGCGGCATGGCGCGCGCCGTTGAAGTGTTCCGCGAAAATGGTCTCAGGATCAGCCAGATGACCGAGGCCGAGGCGGCGCGCATCATTGCCGACCAGCAGGCCCGCCAGGCCATGATGAGCGAATTGCAGCTGGCATTTGGCGAAGTGGTGGACGCCGCCATCACGGGCGATTTCTCCAAGCGGGTCAATGCAAGTTTCCCCGATGCCGAATTGAACAGCCTGGCCGGATCGGTCAATTCGCTGGTGGAAACAGTCGACCAGGGTGTTTCGGAAACCGGCAAGGTGCTTGAGGCGCTGGCCCGCACCGACCTGACCCAGCGCATGGAGGGTCGGTACCAGGGGGCGTTCGCCCAGTTGCAGCACAATACCAATACCGTGGCTGAAACGCTTTCCAAGGTGGTCAGTGGCCTCAAATCCACCTCGCGCTCGCTCAAGACGGCGACCGGGGAAATCCTTGAAGGCACCAATGATCTGTCCGAGCGCACCACCAAGCAGGCGGCGACCATCGAACAGACCTCGGCGGCCATGGAACAGCTTGCGACCACGGTGCTGCAGAATGCCGACCGCGCCCGGGACGCCAATGCCATCGCCCAGAGCGTGAGCCAGACGGCCGAAGAAGGTGGGGCGGTGATGAGCCAGGCCACCGAGGCCATGGAGCGCATCACCAGCTCCTCGGGCAAGATTTCCAACATTATCGGCCTGATTGACGATATCGCATTCCAGACCAATCTGCTGGCGCTCAATGCGTCGGTGGAGGCGGCCCGGGCAGGGGAAGCGGGCAAAGGCTTTGCCGTGGTTGCGGTGGAAGTCCGGCGGCTGGCACAGAGCGCGGCCGAGGCCTCATCGGAGGTCAAGGCGTTGATCGAGACCTCCTCGGGCGAGGTGAGCGTCGGTACAAGGCTGGTGGCTGACGCCGCCGAAAAACTGCAGGCCATGCTGGAGGCTGCCAAATCCAATACCAGCCTGATGGACGGCATTGCCCGGGACAGCCGGGAGCAGGCTTCGGCCATCGAGGAGGTCACGATCGCCGTGCGGCAGATGGACGAGATGACCCAGCACAATGCGGCGCTCGTGGAAGAGACCAATGCGGCCATCGAGCAGACCGAAGCCCAGGCCAGCGAGCTCGACCGGATCGTGGCGGTGTTCCGCACCGAGGCCGGTCAGGATCAGCCTGTCGCCGAGCCGGTCCGTCCTTCCGCCGCCACCCGTCCTGCCCAGAAACTGCACCAGGCGGCCAAGGCCTATCTCAGTGATGGGAATGCGGCCATTTCGACAGACTGGAACGAGTTCTAGTTCATATGGTCAAGTCACAATCAGTGGGCATGCGAATAGTTCTGCCCACTGAATGCCCTGATCCGTAGATTGTCTTGGCTACGTAATTTTCACAGGATTAGTGTTTTACTTTCAACAATAAGTTCGTGCTGCTAACTTATTGATATCCGCAAATTCACTATGCCATGAATATATTTTCATTAACTGTTTTTGTTCAACCTGATCCCGAGGGCGCCGCGTGCGGCGGGATGATGGGGGCTGAAAAATGGGTGGTTTCTTCGGAACGGGCCGGCGGGAAGATCAATCCAGGATCGATGCGATAGACCGCAGCCAGGCGGTCATCGAATTCGAGATGGATGGTACGATCATATCGGCCAATCAGAACTTTCTGGCCGCGATGGGCTACAGTCTGGAGGAGGTGCGGGGCCAGCACCATGCCATGTTCTGCGACCCGTCTTATGCCGCCAGCGCCGACTACAAGCAGTTCTGGGCCGATCTGCGGGCGGGCAAGCATCACTCCGCTGCGTTCCGCCGTCTGGCCAAGGGCGGGCGGGAAGTCTGGATCCAGGCCAGCTACAATCCGATACTGGATCGGCGGGGCAAACCGGTTCGGGTGATCAAATTTGCGACCGACATCACGGCGCAGAAACAGCAGGCCGCCGATCACGCGGCGCAGATTGCAGCCATCTCCAGGGTCCAGGCGGTTATTGCCTTTAATCTGGACGGTACGATCATCACCGCCAATGAGAATTTCCTGGCCACGGTCGGCTATGGGCTGAACGAGATTGTGGGGCAGCACCATTCCATGTTCTGCGATCCCGAATATGCGCGTTCGGAGGATTACCGGCAGTTCTGGGAGCGATTGAGGGATGGCCAGTTCGAGGCCGCCGAGTTTCAGCGCTTCGGCAAGGGCGGCAGGGAGGTCTGGATCCAGGCCAGCTACAATCCCATCCTTGATGCGGCCGGTCGGCCGGTCAAGGTCATCAAATTTGCCACCGACATTACCGAACGCAAGCGCGCTGAGGGTATCATCGCCCAATTGACGTCCAGCCTGGCGCGCATGGCCAAGGGCGATCTGGGCGGGCATATCGACCAGCAGTTTACCGGGCAATACGAGCAGTTGCGCCAGGCATTCAACTCCTCGCTCGAGCAGCTTGAGGATATCGTTTCGGGCCTGCGCCAGGCCTCGGGCGCATTGCGCGTCGCGACGGCGGAAATCCTGTCGGGGGCCAATGATTTGTCGAGCCGTACCACCAAGCAGGCGGCCACGATCGAGGAGACTTCGGCGGCGGTGGAGCAATTGTCGAGCGCAGTGGCCGACAATGCCAAGCGTGCGGTTACGGCCAGTGACAAGGCCCGGCATGTGTCGCAGAACGCGACCGAAGGCGGGGTGGTGATGCAGGATGCCACCCAGGCCATGGCGGCGATCGAGACATCCTCGGGCAAGATCTCCAACATCATCGGGCTGATCGACGACATCGCCTTCCAAACCAATCTTCTGGCGCTCAACGCCTCGGTCGAAGCGGCAAGGGCCGGTGAGGCCGGCAAGGGCTTTGCCGTGGTGGCCGTGGAAGTGCGGCGCCTGGCACAGAGTGCGGCCGAGGCCTCCTCGGAGGTCAAGGCCCTGATCGAAGCCAGTGCAGGAGAAGTGCGCACCGGTGCGCAACTGGTCAACCGGGCAGCCGATCGCCTGCAGGACATCCTGGCCGGCGCGGAGGAAAGCGCGACGCTGATCGACGACATCGCCAGGGCCAATCGCGACCAGTCCGGCGCCCTGGAGGAGGTGGCCGTTGCCGTGCGGCAGATGGATGAAATGACCCAGCACAATGCGGCTCTGGTGGAGCAGACCAATGCCGCCATCGAACAGACCGAGGCCCAGGCCGGGGAACTGGACCGTATTGTCGATGTGTTCCGTGCCGCAAGCAGTCGTTCCGGACAGGACGCACCGGCAACGGCCATGCGCCCGCGCCTGCTCAAGGTTGCCGGCGGAGATTGGGTGGAGGCCTGAAGTGGCGTCCGTCACGGGCGGAAGAGATCATTAACCCTGAACAATCAATCATCATCCCGTTGACCCAAATCAACGTCGTTCCCGGCCAATCCCATACTGATTGGCAGCAAGACCAGCGCCAGGCTCCAAACCATGTCGACCTCCCCATCGGAAAATCTTCAATCAAGGCTCGATTTTATCGGCCTGGACGAGGCTGCGCGCACGCAGTTGAGCCGCGCCAGGCCCAGTATTGAGAAGCATCTCGAGACGGCGCTCGACCTGTTCTATGCCAAGATCGGCACTGTGCCGGCGGTGCGGCGCTTCTTTGATGGCAAGCCGCAGATGGATCGCGCCAAGTCCAAGCAGGTTGGACACTGGCAGGCCATCGCGACCGGCCAGCTGGATGACGCCTATATGGCGGCCAGCACGCGCGTGGGGTTGCGCCATGCGCAGATCGGGCTGGAGCCGCGCTGGCATATCGGGGGCTATGGGGTCATCATGGAAACGCTGGTGCGGGGCCTTGTGCATGACGCCATGGCGGCCGCGCTGGCCCCGCAGAAGGGGCGGTTCGGACGCACTGCACCACGCCGGGCCGAAGATGTGCTGGCCGATGCCGACGCCATGTCCGAAGCCCTGGTTGCCATGCTCAAATCCATGCTGCTCGACATCGATATCGGGGTCACCGCCTATTTCGACAAATTGACCGCCGATGCCCGTGAAGCCGACGATGCGGCGCGGGCAAAGATTGAGAAGGCGGTCGCGGCGACAGGGGTGGTGCTCAAGGATGTCGCGCAGGGCAATCTGACCAGCCGCGTCACCGAGACGCTGGAACCCGAATTCGAGCAGATCAAGCAGGATACCAATGCGGTAGCGGAACGCCTGGCCGAGATCGTTGGCCAGCTGCAGCAGACGTCCCGGTCTCTCAAAACCGCGACGGGAGAGATCCTTTCGGGCGCCAATGATCTGGCCGATCGCACCACCCGCCAGGCGGCAACCATCGAGGAGACCTCCGCGTCGGTCGAGCAGCTGTCCTCCGCCGTGCAGGACAATGCCAGGCGGGCTTCCAGCGCCCGCGAGACGGCGCGGCAATTGTCGCGCAGCGCCACCGAGGGCGGGGCTGTCATGGGAGAAGCGACCCAGGCGATGAGCGCCATTGAGACATCCTCGGGCAAGATTTCCAACATTATCGGCATGATCGACGACATTGCCTTCCAGACCAATCTCCTGGCGCTCAATGCCTCGGTCGAGGCGGCCCGGGCGGGTGAGGCCGGCAAGGGGTTTGCGGTTGTGGCCGTCGAGGTGCGCCGGCTGGCGCAAAGCGCTGCCCAGGCCTCCAGCGACGTCAAGCATCTGATCGAGGCCAGCGCGGGCGAGGTGCGCAATGGCACCCAGCTTGTTGCCCGCGCCGCCGAGACCTTGCAGGACATCCAGTTGCGCGCCGAGGAAAGCGCGGGACTGATCGATACCATTGCCCAGGCCAATGGCGAACAATCCGCTGCACTCGATGAAGTCTCGGTGGCTGTCCGGCAGATGGATGAAATGACCCAGCACAATGCGGCCCTGGTTGAACAGACCAATGCCGCCATCGAACAGACCGAGGCCCAGGCCAGCGAACTGGACAAGATCGTGGCGGTGTTCCGCACCGGAGCGGACGAGGCGGCCACTTCGCCTCATCGGTCACGCGCGACGGTAGCGGCCAATCCGGCCGGCAAGTCGCGGCAGGCCGCGCCCTCGCACCTCAGCCAGGGCAATGCGGCGATTGCCACCGATTGGGAGGCGTTCTAGCCTCCAATATCAGAAGTAAAACCTGACAAAAGGGAGCCATCGGCTCCCTTTGTTTTTTCTATCAGGTCCGGAGGCCCGGCTCAATTTGTGGTCCCTGGCTGTTTGGTGTGATTTTCAGAAAACCACTCCTTTTCCGAAAACGATTTCAGCGATTGTTAACCACTTGCGATCAATAAATTCGTGCTTCGAATTAATTGATCCAGCAAGCGGCTTTGGGAGGCAGTTTTGCGTCAGATTTTTGGCAGTGTACGGGGCCGATTGCTTGCCTTGGCGGGTGTTCTGTGTCTTGCGGTGATCGCTTTTGCCGGCCATGGCGCGCTCTATAGCTGGACCAAGGCCGAAATTGACGATGGCGTCAGCCGCAGCGTCGCGATTTCGGACCTGCTGCTCAAAAGCGCCGGCAACTGGGCGGTTGAACGCGGCGTCACCAATGCCGCCTTGGCGCACCTTGGCGCACCCGGGCGCGGCTTCTGCCGAGACAGTGGCGGCGATCGCGGCGCGTCGGCAGGCGGCCGACGAGGCTTTCTCCGAGGCGCTGAGCCGACTGGCAGCCGGGCCGGAGTTCAAGGATCGCGCCAGCCTGATTGCGGGAGTTGAGAAAAAGTTCGAAGCCGTCATGGCCATGCGGAGCCAGGCCGATGGCGCGCTCAAGGTGAATGTCGACAGCCGACCCGCCAACCTGGCGGCCAACTGGGTGCCGACCTTCACCGATCTGATCATGGAATCGCAGCGCCTGCGGCTGGCCTCGCGCTATTTGCCCAAATCCATGGAAACCCAGGTGATGATGCTCGAACAGGTCAAGAATGCGATCTGGGTGATGAGCGAGTTCGCCGGCCGGGAGCGGGCGCTGATCGGTGCGGTCATTTCCGCGGAAGCACCCTTGGATACCGCCAAGCTGCAGACCCTGGCGACCTATCGCGGCCGGTTGGAGCAGGCCTGGATGGAGGTCGAAACCTATCTCGAGGCTGAAGGCGCCGATCCGGGCATCATCGAGGTTGCGGCCAATGTGAAGTCGGTATTCTTTGGCTCGTTCGAGGCGGTGCGGACCAAGGTCTATGCGCAGGGTGTCGCCTGGGGAGCCTATGACCTGGATGCGGCCACATGGATCGCCGAAGCGACCAAGGCGATCGACACCCTGCTCGACCTGACCACCCAGACAACCATCGCGGCGACGGCGGTGGTGGCACATGAAGCCGGTCAGGCGCGGCTTGTGGTGCTCTTTGAGGCCGTCATCCTGATTGCCAGTCTTGGCCTGGCGGGCCTGACATTCCATGTGGTGGTTTCGCAAGTGGCCAAACCGCTGGGCCGTATCACCGAGGCGATGCGCAGCCTGGCCGCTGGCGACCTCAATACCGACGTGCCCTATGCGGAGCGCCGCGATGAAATCGGCGAGATGGCGGCGGCGGTCGATGTGTTCAAGCAGAACGGCATCAGGGTCGCGGAAATGACCGAGGAGGAGCAGCGCGCCAATGCAAGGCGGCTGGAACGCGCCCAGACCATGGAGAGCTTTCAGAGTGCCTTCGAAGGCGTGGTCGAGGCGACCCTGGAAGGGGATTTCTCCAAACGTATCGAAGGACGCTTCGCAGATGCGGAAATCGAGCGCATTGCCGGCAATTTCAACCGCATGGTGGAATCGGTGGCCACCGGGCTGGGTGATGCGGGTGAGGTTCTGGGGGCGCTCGCCCAGACCGACCTGACGCAACGCATGTCGGGCGACTATCGCGGCGCTTTCGCGCAATTACAGCGTGATATCAACGCGGTCGGCGACCAGCTCAGCGATATTGTGGGAGGATTGCGGCAGACTTCGCGATCCCTGAAATCGGCCACAGGCGAAATCCTCAGCGGCGCCAATGACCTGGCAGACCGGACCACAAGGCAGGCGGCCAATATCGAGGAGACCTCGGCAGCGGTCGAACAGTTGACGACGGCCGTGCAGGACAATGCCAAGCGCGCCGGCACCGCCAGCCAGAAGGCGCTTTCGGTGTCCGCCAGCGCCAATCAGGGCGGTGCGGTGATGACCGAGGCCACTGCGGCCATGGAACGCATCAGCGCGTCCTCAGCCAAGATTTCCAACATTATCGGGCTCATCGACGATGTCGCCTTCCAGACCAATCTGCTGGCGCTCAATGCCTCGGTGGAAGCGGCGCGGGCCGGGGAAGCGGGCAAGGGCTTTGCCGTGGTTGCCGTGGAAGTGCGACGGCTGGCCCAGAGCGCGGCGGAAGCATCGGCGGACGTCAAGCGGCTGATCGAAGCCAGCACTGATGAGGTGCGGACCGGTTCGCAACTGGTGGGGCAGGCGGCCGAGCAATTGCACGACATTCTGTCAGGGGCACAGGAAAGCGCGGCGCTGATCGATTCCATCGCCCAGGCCAATGCGGAACAATCCGCGGCACTGGACGAGATCGCCGTGGCCGTCCGGCAGATGGACGAGATGACCCAGCACAACGCCGCCCTGGTGGAAGAGACGAATGCCGCCATTGAACAGACCGAGACGCAGGCCAGCGCGCTGGACCGGATCGTGGACGTGTTTCGCATCAAGGACAGCGATGT
>JGI12574J12772_1000493_pt1 | contig 10202 bp, 11 predicted proteins | sample TtaePargueraPR_2_FD_12772 | JGI IMG/M metagenome (IMG submission 12772)
TAAGAATGCCAAACCGGAATGCGTACTTCTATTAAGTGAAGTGAGTGCCAATCGGGAAAGGACGATTAACAATCGCTTTCCAAAAGCATTATCGATCAGGCCTGCGGAAAATAGTAAATTAAGCTTCCTACATTTCTATCCAGATGTGGTCGATATGAATTGGATCAAGATTCGATGCTCGCTCATGAACGGATATGAGCGAGGCAAGCCGCTGAGTTGGGTCGTGATCAACCAACGTAAACTTATCTCCAAATGACCAACCTTCGGTCGGTGCATTAGCTATCTCTGTGATCCATGTATCAACTTTAGAGCGCCAGAAATCAACATCGTTCTCTTGAACATATCCTATCATCGCTGCGCGCTGATGCGCTGCGCCATGGCGACCTTGTTTAAAACGATCAACTCCTCCAGTAGAACTATATTGACTTATCAAATACTCACGCTCATCCCGATCTGAAGCAATCGGTGTTGGTAGCCGCTTGCATTCAATAGGGAGGAGAGTTTGATATTCAGTGTACTGGCGTCCTTCTATTGATATGACAGCGTCACAAGGCTGCACTCCCAAATCGAGTGAACGGCTTCCAATCGTCTCATCGGGCTCTTCTTGTTTGAACTGAAGAATATCCCAGCCCGGAGAGTGGCGCGCTAAACTGTTTAGCCGTGAGCATAATTGCGCCGTCAGACGTCTCTCATTGCTCTCTGGGTTCCTAGTTGGTGCATCACGCCACTCAGGTAGCGCCTTGGCAATAAAATTAACTAATGAAGACATCCATTCCAGCGGCTTAAGAACATTCGAGTCTAAAGTTCCTGCATATTCTGCACTTTTTTCCAAATCTGCTAACATGCTAAAATCCCTGTGCTCTGAGATCTGCTAGCATGTCGTCGGCATCGCGGAGAGCGATTGACCGAGTCCAGAAGCGGTGTCGATCTGGCTTAAGTAGAAAAACAAAATTCCGATCATATAGGCGTACAATTCGGGAAATATTTACCCCAGATTGTCGGCGTTCACATAGCATTTCTGATAACTTTTCTCGGAGTTCTTCGGCTCCTGACCAATCAACCTCGCCATCACCAAACGCATAAGAACGACAAATTGCCCCCGCCCAAGAGAAATCTCCGCGCGGCGTTAAAGGTTTTTGTTTATATATTGCATTTACTTGACGAGTTAATACAGAATCAAAATCATTTAAAGCATTCAAAGGGACTTTTTTCATTGCTTCGGATTCATTCCCTATCCGGATGAATTCACGTTGATATTTTACTGCATCCTCTGCGACAATTCTTTCGTTTTCACTTAAATCAAGATTGCCATCTTTAGGAAATGGCAGGGAAAATATATCTGCATTAAATATTGAGGTCGCTCTTTGCGTGTAAAGCCGCGGGCTTATTCCAGCAACATACGCTTGAAGTACAACAGATTCTTTTTTTAGCCATTCTGCTGTCTCGCGAAGCCTCTTCTCATCACCGGGAGCCGAAAAACCAACCATTTCATTCTTAAATACTAGGTAACCATCATTCCAAATATCCATATAAAGGTCGTGGTTCTCCTTTATGAGCAAAAGCGGCGGTTGAAACCGACGGCTGGTTTTAGGGTCTTTAATTCCGGTATTCGGAACTACGGTTATAGCTTCTCTGTTGATGCCTTCTCCTCCAAGCGCGTCTGTTGGTAGAAGAGGCTTGCCTATTAGGTGGTCAATATTGTCAGATGCATTTTTTTGGCCGCCAAAATACCCCTCTCCTGCATCCCAGTTATTTGATGTGGCATATTCCTTAATGGTGGGATACTCACGAAGCCTTTCTATTAGAGCCTTAAAGCGGTTGCCTCCCAAAAGATTCCCTCGCCACTGATCCTGTGAGCTTTGAGCTTCTAAGTTTGTTGTCCAGTGAAGATCATAGTAATCGATGTCATAGCCTTGCTCAGCCTCAGCTCGACCACTACGACGAAACACAGCATGCAGGATACGATCCTCAGGAGAAGGTTCGCGGGCTTCAACGACAACGATGACAATTTTAGTGTCTGCTTTGCCTTTCTTGAAAATACCGCGCACAGACACGAAATCGAGTAGTTCTCGGACATTCCAGCGCTTGAAAAAATTTTGACGAAATGAAAGTGCGTTTTGGTTGTACAGAAATCCGGATGGCTCAATCATTGCCAGATATCCTTCTGGCGCCAACATTTCCATAGCACAGTGCATAAATAGATAGGCTAATTGTTTATCAGCCAGTTTTCTATTCTGCTTATTATATTCGTCGTAACTCTCTTTTGCTCCATCTGTATTGAGTCTAGATGCAAAAGGTGGGTTGCCAACTATTATAGAGATTGGCTTATCAATGGGATTTTGTTTCTTTATTTCAAAGAAGCAACCTAGATGTATTGTCTCACCATCTAATCTAGGGAACAGCTTAATGCTTGCTCGTATATCTTCGGGCTCTAAGGCATCGCATAGGGACAGGCAAAGGCTAAAAGCAGCAAGTTCAACTGCCCCTTCTTCAATATCAATACCACGTAAGCGCAGCACCAATGATCTCAGAACATCTACGTCTGGTTTTTGCCATTTGTTTTTCCAGCGCCAATGCAGCACTAATCGCTTATACGCTTCTACTAGAAACACCCCAGATCCGCAGGCTGGATCCAATATTACACCGTCACTTTCCATCAAACGGTCGATATGCTTCCAGCTAAGTACCTCGTCTAACATCAAACGGACTAAGGCAGGTGGCGTGTATATGGAGCTTCCAGAATCTTCAACGAAAAGTTGGTAAATATTGCTGATTAATTCTACAGGCAAATCTCTAAAAGAATAGAGACGCCAAAAATTAATCTGCCCAGTCTCGTCTTCGTACCCTTTAATCAGCTGCGCATAGGCACCCAACTGCGTGCTTTGCTCAAGCGCACTTCGATCTTCGTCGTCGAGGTGAAAAACATGGCCATTGAAGCGCACTTCAAGAGCTTCAAGTAGCTTCACTAGAGCAGCAGCGTTACCAAGCACCTCAAAAAATCGCGATGCGTTTGGAAGTACGTTCTCAAAATCTTCGGGAAGTAAAACCGAACGCTCTTCCAAATATGCGATTAATAGCGACAGTATGAGCAATCGCCTACGCAGTCTTGGAGGAAGTAATCGCCTATCATTCAGCGTGCGCGAAAGATTTTTTACTCCAGTTACAAGTTTGCGATGCGCTGATTTGTGCGCGGATAACATAAGATCGCATGTGTCCGTGTCATCCCATATAGATCCATTTCGCAGTCTATCGGCATCCCACCAAACATCTGCTGCCGCAACTTTCATACCAATTCGCAATGTACGGATTGGGTTGCAAACCGGGGTTTCGGTTGAGCCTGCAAAGTCTGGCTGGTGCGCACAGCGAAAAAGCTGAACTAATCCTGGACTAGTACGATAAATCAGCGGCACTCCACCCCAGCTCCAAAGGCGCTTATGCAGTTGCGCAAAACTTTCGTCACTTTGGTTCTTGTCGGCTTCAAAAATGAACGCTTGGGGGAGAGGTGCTCGGCCATGGCGTTGAGCTTCAAAAAACACCGCTCGCGCTCCATAAGATTTAGCGCGTTCTATTACTGCTACCGTATCCGGGGAGTGCTCCTCCACATTAAAATCATTGACAGAGATTAATCCTTCGACAAAAGGCAAATTGCCGCCTTCGCCAATAGCAAATAGCCAACTAGCAGCAGAATCTGGTTTGGCGGAGGCCTTCGTCATCGCATTTTCCTAGACTGAGCAGCCGCGTTAATCATTTGTGTTATCTTGATGCATTGGTCTCTGCTCGAGAGTTTTCATTAGGCAACGTTGAGTGGTTTTATATTGGGAACAAGTATCATTTTGATGAAAAAAACTGATAAGGAAACGTCACTGATACCCGAATATAGTTTTTAATGTGCTAATATCTCTGGTTGCAATATCCGATCAATCGTGACGGAAAGAGAATTGCATATCAGGCATCCGCAATTTACGCACTTGCATATTTTGTCCAACTGCACTGTGCCTGATCGATAATGCTTTTGGAAAGCGATTGTTAATCGTCCTTTCCCGATTGGCACTCACTTCACTTAATAGAAGTACGCATTCCGGTTTGGCATTCTTATTTTTCGAATGTTCCCAAAAACAGCTCTGATAGTTTTATGTCGAGTGCGTTTGCGATTTTCACGATATTATCTATCGCAATATTTCTTTCTCCTCTCTCAACATCCCCCATATACGTTCGATGAATATCGCATTCATGTGCAAAAGCTTCTTGCGAGTACCCACGGGCTTTTCGCAGCTCGCGTACACGGCGGCCAAGTCGTTTTCTAACGGCAATTAGCTCAGCTTTTTCCATGAGCTGAGTAGTCCCAAATGCCGCTTATAGGTCCACATTCTATAAGTGGTATTTTTCTTGATTCGATTCATGAATGACACTTATAGTCATCATAGTTTATTCATCCCCATATTGAGGAGATTACTCTATGAACACCTTAAAGTTGAGCGCGATGGTAATTCTGCTTCCAATCTCAATAGCTTCACTAGCCGCTTGCTCAGAGAGAGAAGCATATAATAACCAAGCATCCCCATCTGCTCTCGTGACAGATCAGGAAACAGCGATTAGCCACCCTACTAAAGCTAAGCAGAACGGGTCGAACAGCAAAATCGACGCTGAAATTTTTGACTATGAAGCTGAAAAATTTATTGAAGCAAACAAGGACTAATCCCCAGCGATTTCAGCCACACCTTGAGACCCTCACTTCATGGTATTATGCTTATTTTACAATCACTTGGAGGATTTTATATGAGCATAGTCAAACAACTGAAGCTGAGTGCAGAAAGTCGCTTTTCTAACATAGAAAGCGATGAACAACGATTGCGTCGCAGGTTGGTTGAGCAATTGGACGAACAGTCAGAACTTATTCAATCCGATCTTGCAGGACAGACCTTAAACAAGGTCCGCACAGTATACTCTACCAATGAAAATGGGGAGCGCGTTGCACAAAAACTCCCACGTCGTATGCGTCGTTGGTATTGGCATAACACTGCTGGCACTTGGTTCATGGAACTTTGTTATGGCAATCGCCCCCTTAACATTTTGCCAGACAAGTCTGCAATCGAAGTTGGCAAACGTGAAGATATTCCAAAAGTGCTGGAAAAGCTGAAAGAGGCTGTCCGTGCTGGTGAACTAGACAAACTTTTGGAGCAGGCCCGGAAAGAACGAGCCATCACAATGCGTAAAGGCTGAACGTGAAAACAGCTTCACTTAGATCAAATTTCACGACACTGGACTTGAGAGATAGCATTAATGGTGCAGACTAATTTCAAGAACGTTGTAACCCAGTAAATACAAGGGTTCGTTCGTTCCTATGAACTTACTCGCGTTAATAGCTACAACCAATCTTCACTGATTGGTCGTAAGTTACATTTGAAAGGCCGTCCAGCATCCGCTGGGCGGCTTTTTTTTGCGTTTGAGGATAAGGACAAAAAGCTGGTTATGGATTCCAGCTTGAAAAATGTGACGCCACAGAATCCTACCCTCACGAATAGTATCCGTCGTTAGCACACTCAAAAACAGTGTAACCATAGAGAGTTATGGTATCCGCCCATCATTGCTGAGCTTGTTATAGATGGCGACAAGCTCGGCAAGATGCTGCTTACCAAGGTCGCGACATGTGTTGATTCTAGATTGATCATCAATGCCCTTTTTTAGGGATACAAGATGCATCTCGTCACGAAACTTCCGCGTTGCACGCCCAGTCTCTTCAATAATGACGGAAGCCTGATCGTAGGGCAAAATCTTGATATATTCCGCACCACCTGTTGCATCACCACTCATGCCAGCTGTGTGGCGGATAATCCAGTTGTGCAACCTTGTTGCGTTATCCTCGATGATCAAGGTGACTTCACCGCAATAGCGGGCAATCTCCTGCTGACGTTCGACCTCGGTGCGTGCTTGTGCGGAAGCTTCCAGAGGTGCAAGCAGCAAGGTGGTTGTGATTAGAAGCCGGGATAGGGTCGTCATGGCATAACACTCTGATATTAAACCAAATCTCCGGCAGCGAAGAAGACTGGATGACAGTATAATAGCAGGAATGTAACACATTTTATGGTTGAGTGCTTATGGGGATTTATCAGAAGGCAATCGAACTGCGTGGCGGACAACTCAAACTTTATACTCGTCCTGACGATCCGCATGGTTTTTGGCATTGCAGGTTCAAACTCGAACGCACAGGAAAATTTATCCGTCGCAGCCTGAAGACAACAGACCTGAATGATGCCAGGCGTATGGCGGACAATCTGTTTGACGAATTGCGGTTCAAGGATCGTAGCGGGGAGCGGATCAGGCAGATACGCTTTGGTGATGTGGCCCGTGACTATGATGCGATTGCTGAACGGGAAACCCGAGAAGGGCGATTGAGTAAAGGAAGGCTTGGATTTGTGCGCGGAACAATCCGTCGCTATATGGTGCCGTTCTTTGGTCAATATGCCTTGGGGGATATTACGCCAGCAGTGCTGGCACAATATGATGAATGGCGTCTTGATTATTGGAAAAGTGGTCCGGGTAGCCTGCAGCGCAAACCCAATTCCAAAACTGTACCCAGTTCAAAAACCCTGATGATGGAACAGGGTGTGCTGCGGCAGATACTCAAATATGCTGTTGAGACCGGTCAGCTTGAGCTCTTGCCTTATATAAAACCCAAGCGGGCCAAAACCAATCGGCGTTCAGCCTTTGCTGTCGGGGAATATCTGGCTTTGATACGGGCAGCAAGACGACGTTTTACGCATGAACGTCATCCACGTGTGAAGCGGGACCGTGAATTGCTGGAGCTTTATATTCGTTTGATGATTGGCAGTGGATTGCGTGTTGGCGAGGCCAGAAAATTGCGTTGGCACGATCTTGAACTTATTCATACCGGCAAACAGCAGGAAACGCTCAGACTGTGGGTCAATGGCAAGACAGGCAGGCGCGCTGTGATTGGCAGTCGTACAGCGCGATTGGCTGTTAAACGACTGTTGGCCTTCTACGGTTATGCAACGCTTGCGCAGGCGCAGGAAAATGCGTCATGGGTGTTTGCCAAAAGCAATGGTGCGCGTGTCGAAACATTCGAGGTTGCCTTCAAAGGGTTGCTTGATCATTGCAATCTGACAGTTGATCGCCACGGGCAAGGACGAACGCTTTATTGCTTGCGCCACAGCTACGCAACTTACCGACTGCAATATGGCGGCACAGATGTTTACTTGCTGGCAAAGAACATGGGCACCAGTGTGCAGATGATCGAGGATCATTACGGGCATGTAAACACGACGCTTGCCGCTTCAAGGCTGCTCTGATCGCTGATCTCTCCGCCGCTAAATAAGGGAAAGGAGAGAACAATGATTGCAGAAAACGACTTCAGAACACCCGAACAGATTGTTCGCGACTGGCATCGCAAGGGTGAAAAATCCCTGACATTGAGAATGCTTAATCACTTGAAGTGCATGAGTCAGCGTTTGCAACGGGAGCATGACAAGAAATGTGCCCTTTACGGTGCCATGTATCGTGATGACGAAAGTGAACGCAAACAGGCAGAGCGCAAGCAGCGTGAACTTGATATAGCCAGTCAGGAGCTTGAGATCAGGCAAAAGGCGGCAGAGATCAAGACATTGTTTGCCGAGATCAATGATCAGATCGAAGAGGCAGAACTGGCTGAGCGTGACAAAAAAGAAATCCGTAAAGCTGCGCTTGATCGTTTGAAAAAGTCCTCCCGCTAATCGGCATCTTCCCATCGCTAAAAGCTAAATAGTTTTAGCGATCAGGGGAGATGCAATGATGACGATCAGACAGGAAATGCAGGAATACTTGCAGGCGCAGGATTGGGATTACTTTGTTACGGCCAATCTCAATCGTTCGACGAATTGGCACGGCGCAAGACGATTGCTCAAGGACTGGCATGCTCACATAGACAGTAGAATTATCGGCCCGCGATGGATCAGGAAAATAAGTCAGCGCACACGATTCATCGCCTTTTACGAAGGGGCCGAGACGAATGAGCATTGGCATATGCTGCTCAAGCTGAACGGCAAACATCGAGACGTTTTTAACACGGAAGCACCAGCAATATGGAAAAGTTTGGTGCCGAGTGGTTCGCTGGACATACGGCCCATATTAACAAAGGCTGATCAGAACAGAATCAGTGGTTATGTGGTCAAGGATCTTTGGAAGGATATGGCGCAGCAAAGCTTTGTTCTGTCTGAAGAGTTCTGTTCGTAACAATAACTGAACAAGACCGGGCCGTTTGCAACGCTACGACCGGAAAGTTCCGTTTACATATTAAGCGATTGCTGCCCGGTCTGGCGGGCGGCATTAGTATAATATTGCCAGCAAGATATTTTAAAAAGACTTCAGGATATTGGATGGTTTAAAGAAAAATGCAGACACCACTCAAATTTTACAACACGGGTGTTGAGCTATCAAGGCATTGAATTAAAAAGGACTATATGGATCAGGGACAAGTTGGACAACAAGTAGAGCTTGTATATAAGAAGCTCAAATCTCTTGGATATGTGACTTCGCAATATGCATTCAGCGAACATTATCTTGGCAAGTGCCAAACATATTACTCGGTATTGAAAGCAGGCAGGGGCAAGTGGCAAGCAGGTGTTATAAACAGATTGAGGCAGGCCATTGCGCGAGACATTGCCCAGCTACAATCTTCCCCGGCAAATAATCTCAGTCCTGCAATCGGGAAAGCGGCAGATGAATTGGCATTGCTATGTAAAGGGCTTGCTGAAGCTGCGTGTCATGTTATCGAAAAGGGGAAAGAAAACACCAGTTTTATTTAAACGGCGTTTTGGCAAATTATATTCATTAATATCAATTAGTTACAGAGGCTCTGGCAAATATAAGGTCTGAGTGTCCGTTAGTTCGTTATATAATGCTTTATACTATTAATTAAAGTATTTGTATTATGTGGTTATAGCAATATGAATTACTGTAGTGATATTATCATTACAGTTAATATCACATATGATATAGAGTTTTACTTTGAATTGTTATGAATGCTTGTATGATGGCTCCGGGAACTCGATGTAAAAATGTCGCAGAAAAAACCTTCTACTATTGCTGATATGCAAAGAGAGTTGAAGCGGCAACGAATGTGGCTGTCAACTGCAAGAGCAAAATCTGCCAGTACCGAATTCCGTAATCATGATGGTAAGTCCTGCACAACGCAATCCAATAACGGGATTATCACCGAGCGGCGACAATTGATTAAAACTTTGGCGCACACTCAAAACGACAATGCGGCTATTGATATTGGTTACAAAATAGCCTGTTGTGAAACCCGTAAAAAATGCAAGCATCTGCTGTGTTGCTTCTGCCGTGCCGAGTTGCAGGATGATTATGCCAAGCGTATGGACGCATTCGCCAAAACGTTTGATCCGGCAAAAGTTTATCGTGTTACCATTCTCATACAGGCATGGGATCAGACGGAAATAAACACGGCTGCACAAACATCGGGTCCGGGGCAGATGATTGTTGATGCATGGTCCGATTTTAAGAGGCTCTTCCGGGGCTGGATGAAAAAAAGCCTATCCGGCACCAAAGTTGTGCTTGCTGCCGAACTGGAATGGCACCAGGTTGAGAATAACCCCAAAAGCAAGATCAACCAGACACTAACTGAAATGGGATACGCGGTCGGTGCAGAATGTATGGTTCTGCATGCGCACGGTATTATTGCCTTTGACACCGGGATTGATCCGAAAAAGAAACAGCGTGTGGATGACTACTTGCAATTGCTGGTTCGGAAAGCTTTGGAACAGCGACTTAAGCAGAGAAAGCCGCAGATAAAAGATCCAACAACAATACCCCATCTGACACGCTGGGATATACGCCCCGGAGAAACTGCTGGTAAGCATACTCTGTCAAAATGGATGCGTTATGCGCTTAAAGGCCGGATCAGCAAGGCGAAGGATAACTGGCGAGGCAATGCGGCAGGGCGAGCACGCTTTTTTTATACGGATGCCAAAGGACAGTTAACTTGGGATGTGCAGGCGGATTGGGCAACAGTGGAAATGGCAAAAGTGTATGCATTAATGGCTGGTAGCCGCGAGCTTGTATTGCAAATACGGAAATTATAGTAAAGCTTCGGCGCAACAAGGTTGCACAACTGGATTATCCGCCACACAGCTGGCATGAGTGGTGATGCAACAGGTGGTGCGGAATATATCAAGATTTTGCCCTACGAT
>JGI12574J12772_1000494_pt1 | contig 10180 bp, 5 predicted proteins | sample TtaePargueraPR_2_FD_12772 | JGI IMG/M metagenome (IMG submission 12772)
CGGCCACCGGCACCGGCCACTGGCGGACCTTCGGTCGGATCGACGTCGGCGAGCCACTGCCGTCCGCTGTCGACGCCGCGCTCGCCTTCGACCCGACCGGTCACCCTCCGCTGCGGCTGCGCACCGGCGGGCTGATCCAACGGCTCCGTACGGTCACCTATGCCGCCTCCCGGCGCGCCCGGGGCGCCCGCACCGACGACAATCCGATTGCCGCCACCGGCCAGCGGCCTTTAGCGTGAACGGCACCGTGACGACCGAGGAGCCACCGATGCGAGCGCTGGCGAAACCCGCCACCACCCGACGCGGCTGAGCCGCGCCCACCAGCAGTCCCGCTGATCCTCGCCGCTGTCCCGCTGATCCTCGCCGATCCACGCCGGCCTCTCCCGGTACCGCCGCCGGCACCGGGTCACCGTCGCGCTCCCCGTACCGAACCCAGGAGTTTCCATGAGTCATACGCTGCTGCCCGGCACCCGGGCCCCGGTCAAGGTCTGGACTGATCCGGCGACCATCGAGCCGCAGGCCAGCCAGCAGTTGCGCAACATCGGCACGCTGCCGTGGGTGCACGGCGTCGCGGTGATGCCCGACGTGCACTACGGCAAGGGCGCCACCGTCGGCTCGGTGATCGCGATGCGCCAGGCGCTGGCCCCGGCTGCGGTCGGCGTCGACATCGGCTGCGGCATGTCCGCGGTGCGGACCAGCCTGACCGACACGCAGCTGCCGGACGACCTGGGCGCGCTGCGTACCGCGATCGAGGCCGCGGTCCCGGTCGGCTTCCAGGCCCGCGAGACCCCCGTCGACCCGCGCCGGGTGCACGGCCTGCCCACCGCCGGCTGGGACCGGTTCTGGTCCGGCTTCGCCGACCTGCACCCCGGGGTCGCCGCGCTGGAGTCCCGGGCGCAGCGTCAGCTCGGCACGCTCGGCGGCGGCAACCACTTCATCGAGGTCTGCGTCGAGCAGGGCGGTCCGGACGCCGGCCGGGTCTGGCTCATGCTGCACTCCGGCTCCCGCAACATCGGCAAGGAGCTGGCCGAGCGGCACATCGCGGCGGCCCGGAAGCTGCCGCACAACGCCTACCTGCCCGACCGCGACCTGGCGGTGTTCCTCGCCGACACGGCGGAGATGGCGGCGTACCGGCGGGACCTGGCCTGGGCGCAGGAGTACGCGGCCCGCAACCGGGCGGTCATGCTGGCGCTGCTCTGCCGGGTGCTGCGCACGGCGGTGCCGGCGGTCCGCTTCGACGAGCCGATCTCCTGCCACCACAACTACGTGGCCGAGGAGGTCTACGACGGGGTGCCGCTGCTGGTGACCCGCAAGGGGGCGATCCGGGCCGGGCGGGGCGAGCTGGGCATCATCCCCGGGTCGATGGGGACCGGCTCCTACATCGTGCGGGGTCGGGGCAGCGAGGCGGCGTACTGCTCGGCGTCGCACGGCGCGGGTCGACGGATGTCGCGGTCGAAGGCGAAGAAGACCTACACCGTCGACGACCTGGCCGAGCAGACCGCCGGGGTGGAGTGCCGCAAGGACGCCGGTGTGGTCGACGAGATCCCGGCGGCGTACAAGGACCTGGACCAGGTGCTCGCCGAGCAGGCCGACCTGGTCGAGGTGGTGGCGCACCTGCGGCAGGTGGTCTGCGTCAAGGGTTGACCACCGGACCGGCGACCCGGCGCGCACCGGGGCGGGCCGACCCTCCCAGCAGGGTCGACCCGCCCACGATGTGCCCTGTCGACAGTGGTTGCTATCGACGGTCGGTCAGGGTCATGTTCGACAGGTGACGGTCGGCCAGGTCCAGTTGCCGCCATGCATGATCGTCACTCCGAAGTTGTTACCGCTACCGTTCGGCCTGGCGGTGATGTTCCCGGTCGTGCCGCTGACCGAGGCGTTCCAGCTGTTCTGCAGGCTCTGTCCGCCGTGCAGGCTGAGGGTCACCGTCCAGTTGCTGACGTTCTGCACCGAGACGTTGAGGTTGAACCGGTCGCCGAACTGCTGGCCGGCCGACAGTACGGCGGTGCAGTTGCTCTGGCCCGGGTCACCCGGTCCAGGGTCGCCCGGTCCGGGGTCGCCCGGTCCAGGGTTGCCGCTGCCGCCCTCCCAGACGTTGATGTCGGAGCTCCCCTGGCTCTGGTAGCCCTCGGTCGCCATCACCTGGTAGCTGTGGTTGGAGCCGAGCTGCATGCCGGCACGCGCCCAGGCGTCGAAGTGGTTCGCCGTGGTGATGGTGCCGCCGCTGCGCTTCTGCTGCCGGACGCTCCAGTACTGGTAGAACGTCTGGGTGCCGTCGATCGACGGCGCGTTGACCCGCTGGCTGCGCAGGATGTCGTAGACGCCGCCGTCGGTGGTCACCGAGCCCATCCGCTGCGCGCCGCTGCTCGGGTTGTAGCTGCCGAAGTTCTCGACCACGTAGTACTCGATGAGCTGGTTGCGCGTCCACCCGTACAGGGCGAGGTAGGTGTTGTTGTTGCCCGGGTTGTAGCTGCCCGAGTAGCTGACCGTCCGGCGGGTACCGGTGGCCCAGCCCTTGCCACCGACCCAGTTGTTGGTGCTGCGGTCCCACGAACTGGAGTACCGGCCGTTCTCGCGCAACGTCATGCTGGCGTTGCCGCCGTCCTTCCAGAACGAGAAGAAGTATCCGTTGTGCGTACCGGTCTGGTTCGAACTGAGGTACCGGTCGGCCTCGGCGTGCGCGCTGGGGGCGATCACCATGCCGCTGACGACCAGCGCAGCGGCGCACGCGGTGCCGATCAGCAGCCGCATGCGGCCGCGCCTTCTCGGCTTGACGGGAGTGTCCTTCATGTAGGTGTTTCCTCCTTTTGAAGGCTGGCGGGAGCCAGCGGTGCGGTACGACCCGACAGCCTGTCGTGGACGGTGACCGCCGCCGGGGATCGGCGCCGTACCGCGCGGTGGTGGGGATCGACGATCATAGAGATAAGTCGATGGGACGACGGTATGAGGCAGTCGGCGACTTGTCAACAACTTTCGGAAACGTTACGGAAACACGGTGCCGGCCGGCCCATCTGCGGCTGGGTTGGCGTTCAAGCAGGCCAACGGTCCTGCCTGGCCGATCAGCAGGTCGGCCCGGTCATCGCGTACTCCCGCCGCGGGGCGCACCCGGCGACCCGGCTTCCGGGCTGAGCTTCCGGAAGTATTTCGGGGTACGGCCGGAGCAGCCGAGGACTGCCGGCGGCCGACCCGGGCCGCGCCGAAAACGCCTGGCCAGCCCGGCCGGCGGTCCCCGATGATGACGACATGGCCGACCCGTCGTCCGCGATCATCGTCGACTACTACACCTCCCGCCACCAGGAGGCGGACCGGCTGCGGGCACGTCCGTCCGGCCGGCTGGAGTGGCTGCGTACCCTCGAACTGCTCGACGAACTGCTACCGGTGACCCCGGCCCGGATCCTCGACGTCGGCGGGGCCGACGGCGCGTACGCCCGGCACCTCGCCGCCGCCGGCCACCGGGTCCGGCTGCTCGATCTGGTCCCGGTGCACGTCACGCAGGCCCGGTCCGGTCGGCCGGCGATCGACGCAGACGTCGCCGACGCACGCGCGTTGCCGGAGACCGACGACGGGTACGACGCGACACTGCTCCTCGGGCCGCTCTACCACCTGGTGAACCGCGACGACCGGGTCACCGCGCTGACCGAGGCGGTCCGGGTGACCCGACCGGGCGGTCTCGTCGTCGCCGCCGCGATCTCCCGCTTCGCCGGCCCGCTCCACTTCGCCGCGACCCGCCGGTGGGCCGAGTCGATCGCACGGGAGGCGCACACGCTGCTCACCGACGGGCGCAACAACCCCGGGATCGGCTTCACCGTGGCCTACTTCCATCGCGTCGAGGAGCTGGCCGACGAGTTCGCGGCGGCCGGCCTGACGCGGGTCACCGTACAGGGGATCGAAGGTCCGGGGTGGACGGCGGCCGAGGCAGCGGCGGACGGACCGGACGCGGACGTCGTGCTCGACCACGCGCTCGGAATCGCCCGGGTCTACGGCCGGGAGCCGGCGCTGCTCGCCGCGAGCGCGCATCTGCTGGCGTCCGGTGTCGTGCCGGGCGCCGAGGGTGGGACGCGCGCCGGTTGACCGGCCCGACTAGCCTGCCGACCGGGACGAGACGGGGGAGGTCGCGGTGGGTGGTACGGAGTTGAGTGACCGGGCGGTGGGTCACCGGGCGTCCGGGTGCCTGTTCGGGCTGGCGTACGGTGACGCCCTCGGCAAGCCGACCGAGTTTCTGACGGTCGCCGAGATCCACCACCGGTACGGCCTGGCCGGGCCACGTGAGCTGGTCGGCGATCCGGCGCTGGTCACCGACGACACCCAGATGACCCTCGCGGTCGGCTGGGCGCTGCACGACGCCCCGGCCGCCACCCCGGACGAGCTGGAGCCGCTGCTCCGGGCCCGGTTCCTGGCCTGGGCGGCCAGCCCGGACAACAACCGGGCCCCGGGGATGACCTGCCTGCGGGCCTGCGGCGAACTGGCCACCGGGGTGGCCTGGCAGCAGGCCACCGTCGCCGGGTCGAAGGGCTGCGGGGCGAACATGCGGGTCGCCCCGGTCGGCCTGGTCGACGCCTATGACGACGACACCGTGGCCGGCGTCGCGCAACTGCAGGCCGGGCTGACCCATGGACACCCGACCGCGCTGGCCGCGAGCGAGTTGACCGCCGTCGCGGTCCGGCTGCTGCGCGCGGGTACGCCACTGCCGGCGCTGCCGGGCCTGCTGCGTGAGCACTGTCGCGGGCAGCGGGAGGTGTACCGCGACGACTGGCTCGGCCCGCTGTGGCAGCGGCCGGGAACGGACAGTCCGGCGGGGTTCATCTCGCGGGGCTGGGACGAGTGTCTCGACGTACTGGACCGGCTCGACGCGGCGTTGGCCGCCGGGGACGACGGCGGCGACGCCTGCCGGGTCACCGGGGAGGGCTGGATCGCGGAGGAGGCCCTGGCCACCGGGCTGCTCTGCGCGCTGTGGCACGCCGACGACCCGGTGGGCGGATTGGCCCGAGGGGCGGCCACCTCCGGTGACTCGGACTCGATCGCCTGTCTGGCCGGGGCCTTCCTCGGCGCGGCGTACGGAACGGCGGCCTGGCCGACGACGTGGCCGGACCGCATCGAGCACGCCGACCAACTGCACGCCCTCGGTCGGGCCTGGGACTGACCGGGCGTCCGCCTATACTTTGGATGCTCGATGTCGAGCGGTTTTCAGATCGGTGAGGCGACTCCCGCTGACCAACGGATCCGCACGGCGGCGGGTGTGTCTTCGCAGAACGAGGGGAGGACCCGTGCCGCAGTCACCACCGCCGCCCAGTTGGCGCAAGAGCAGTCGCAGCGGTAGCGGAGAGTGCGTCGAGGTAGCCCGAACCGAAACCCGCGTTCACGTCCGGGACTCGAAGACCCGTGATCGCAGTCTCCAATTCGATCACGAACGGTGGAGAGCCTTCCTCTCGTCATTGTGATCACTCGCACCAGCGCGGTTCGGGGGCCGCGTTGGCGATGCTGATGTGTCGGCGACAAGACAGTCAGCGAGCAACAAACACTATCGACGGTCCGTACGCCCGCCGCGGCCCCACGCACGGTCCGGCTGCCAGTTGGGTGAGGCCGGTGGCCAGCGCCCGCCCGTCCCCGTGGTGGGCATCTTCGGGCGCGCCCGAACCGCAACTCGCGGCGACCGGCAGAGTCCTGTTAGCGAAAACATCTGCCTCACCCAGGTCAGCCCGTCCACCGCCCCGCCACCCTCTGTGGACGCCGGCGAGCACCCGCACCGCTCGGCGACCATCGATGGATTGCTGATGTTATCGATAACAGCTATATTCGGTCGCGGGAGCGAAGGGCACGCTTCGACGCACCGTACCGCACCGTATGCGCGGCAGGTGGCACGGACGCGTCGACAGCATCGCTCCATGGCGTCCGGGCACCCTCGCATCATGACCAGGTGATTGTCCCGACTGCCGGCATCGTCCGCCGGCAGTCGGCCTGGTCGATCTCCACGCACCCGTCAGAGCTCCAGCGAGGAGTCACCTTGACAAGAACTAGACGCAACCGCGCCATCGGCTTCGTCGCGAGCCTGCTGTGCGTGGCGACGTTCCTCATCGCCACCCCCGCCCGGGCCGACAATCCGATCGTGCAACACATCTACACCGCCGACCCGGCACCGATGGTCCACGACGGCCGGGTGTACCTGTACACGAGCCACGACGAGGACGGCTCGACGTACTTCACCATGAACGACTGGCACCTGTTCTCCTCCGCCGACATGGTCAATTGGACACACCACGGGTCACCGTTGAGCCTGACCACGTTCAGCTGGGCCAGCGCCGACGCCTGGGCCGGCCACGTCATCGAACGCAACGGCAGGTTCTACTGGTACGTACCGGTGAAGGCCAGGGCGACCAACTCGATGGCGATCGGAGTCGCGGTGGCGGACAGCCCGACCGGCCCGTTCCGCGACGCGCTCGGCCACCCGCTGGTGGCCAACGGCGAGATCGACCCGCACGCGTTCATCGACGACGACGGGCAGGCGTACCTGTACTGGGGCAACCCCAATCTGTGGTATGTCCGGCTCAACCCCGACATGATCTCGTACTCGGGGAGCCCGACCCGGATCCCGCTGACCACCGCCGGGTTCGGCACCCGCACCGGCGATCCGGACCGGCCCACGCTGTACGAAGAGGGGCCCTGGGTCTACAAGCGCAACGGGATCTACTACAACGTCTTTGCCGCCGAATGCTGCTCCGAGTTCATCGGTTACTCGACGGCTCCCGGACCGACCGGCCCGTGGACCTACCGGGGTACGGTGATGCCGCGACAGGGCGGCAGCTTCACCAACCACCCCGGCGTCATCGACTTCGCCGGTGGCTCGTACTTCTTCTACCACAACGGCGCACTGCCCGGCGGCGGTGGATTCACCCGTTCCGTCGCGGTGGAGAAGTTCAGCTACCGTGCCGACGGCACGATTCCGACGATGAACATGACCACGGCGGGCGCCCCGCAGATCGGCACGCTGAACCCGTACGTCCGTCAGGAGGCCGAGACGGTCGCCTGGTCGGCCGGGATCGAAACAGAGCCGTCCAGCGAGGGCACCATGAACGTCGGCTGGATCGAGAACGGCGACTACATCAAGGTGAAGGGCGTTGCCTTCGGCGCCGGGGCGGCCTCGTTCACGGCGCGGGTGGCCGCTGACTCCAGCGGCGGGAGCATCGAGCTGCGACTCGGCGGCCCGACCGGCACCCGGGTCGGCACCTGCGACGTGCCCGGCACCGGCGGCTGGCAGAGCTGGACCAGTGTCTCCTGCCCGGTCACCGGAGCCTCCGGCACCCACGATCTGTACCTACGGTTCACCGGTGGCAGCGGCTACCTGCTCAACGTCGACTGGTGGCAGTTCAACACCGGCACCGCCCCGCCGCCGACCAGCCCGCCACCCACGACGGCGCCACCGACGACGCCACCGCCGACAACGGCGCCGCCGACCACCGCCCCGCCGACCACACCTGGGTCGTCCTGCACGGCAACCGTGTCGGCACCGGCGTCCTGGCCGGGCGGCTACGAGGGGCGGCTGACGGTCACCAACAGCACCTCCACCGCCATCGACGGCTGGCGGGTGACCTTCACCCTGCCCGCCGGGCAGACCGTCGCCCAGGGCTGGAGCGGAACGTTCAGCCAGCAGGGCAGCCAGGTGACGGTGACCAACGCCAGCTACAACGGCCAGCTGTCCGCCGGATCTTCGACCACCGCAGGCTTCATCACATCGGCGAGCGGTGCGAGTCAGCTACCCGGCAACGTCACCTGCACGGCGGGCTGACCACGAACCAGCGGAGTCCCCGGGCCCGGGCAGTCGACGCCGACGGCTGCCCGGGCCCGGGGACTCCGCTCCTATCGGACCGGCACCGCCCACCCCGCCGCCTGCCCTGGCGGACGGTCGGCGTCACGGTACGCAGCAGTCGCGGTCGACGGCGGACAGCGGCGACGTGCGCAGGATCCGGACCTGACCCAGGTCGCCGCCGAGCGGGTCGGCGAAGCTCCCGTTCGGCTCCGGCAGCACCTCGACGACAAGCACGCTGACCGGTAGCCCGGACGGCAACCCGGCCGTCTCCAACGCCGCCCGCACCTCCGCCCCCGACCAGGTCGTCTCCCCCTCCACCGGCAACGGCACCGAACGCGGACCGGGCTGTCGTCGGGGTATCCACAACGGACGTAGGCCGACCTGCACGTTGCGCCGGGTACCCGCGTCGGCCTGCATCACCCGGGCGTAGAGCACCGCCCACAGCTGGGTGTTCGGCGGGTCCGGCGACACCCGGCGCAGCCCGAGGTACGCGACGGCGTACGGGGCCCGGACCCGCACCGCACCGTCCGGTTCGGCGAGCACCGTGGCGGCCAGCTCCGGTGCCGGATGCGCCACCCCTTCCAACGTCAGTGGCTCGCCGTACCGGCCCTGGGCGGTGGACCAGAGCGGATCGTCGAGCGGGCCACGGTCGTGGCCGACGCGGATCTCGTAGGTGTAGAACGAGAACAGCTCCGGCGAGCCGGGGTCGGTGTTCGGCGGCAGCGGCACCAGGAAGTGCCGGTCGCTGTCGGCCGCCGGTTCGAGGCGCTGCATGGTGGCGTATCCGGCCAGGTCCTGCACCTGGCCCGGGGTGATCACCCGGACCGGTTCCGGGTCCAGCGGCAGGGTCGGCACGGCGGCCGGGTCCGCGACCGGTTCGGTGCCGGGCAGCAGCATCGGGTCCGGGGTGACGGTCAACGGCCGGACGAAGTAGGCGTCACGCGGGTCGGCCAGCGGTTCGGCGAACTCCAGCCAGAGTCGCCGGATCCGGGGCGTGGTCGCCGCGTACGACGCGTCGGTGCCGTACGGGGTGAGCGCGATGCCGGCGGCGACCACCCGGGGCACCTGCCTCGGCGGAGTGACGATCGGCAGCCTCGACGAGATCACCTGTCGCACCACGTCGCCGGTCTCGAGGCGGAACTCCAGGTCGTAGTTGACCTGTGGCTCGTACGGCAGCCCGTCGGGACCCAGCGGTGCCGCCACCGCGTCGAGGAAGACCATCCGGACGAAGCCGCGGTCGGTGTCGCCGGTGGTGGCCTGCACGTTGACCGAGTCGACCAGTTCGATCACGCCGACGTCGGTGACGGTCTGCGGCGCGTTGGGGGCGTCCGGTAGCCGTACGGTGCGCCGCAGCGTCAGCGTCGGTGAGCCGGCGCCGCGCCACGTCCAGTCCCGGTCCACCACCGCCTGTACGGCGTGCAGCCACCGCCCGGCGAGTTCGGTCGGATCGGCGAACTCGACGCTGCCGCCGTCCGGGGCGAGGTGGTGACCGAGTCCGGCGCAGCCGAACACCACCCGCTCCCCCGGTGCGCCGAGCAGGGTCGGGCCGTCGGCGACCAGGTCGAGCGCGCCGGCCAGCCGGCCGAGCAGCGCCGGGGTGGGTGCGGTCTGGGCGGCGACGGCCTGGGCCGCCGATGGCGTGCCGGCCGGGTCCGGGCGTAGGAACACCGACCGCAGGCTGTCGGCCGGTGGCAGTGGGCGCAGCAGGTCGGCTTCGCTCGCCGGGTCGGCCGTCCCGTGCAGGTCGATGAGCTCGGCAGGGCCACGCCGGGCGGCGTCGCTGCCGAAGTAGCCGAGGTCGTCGCGGCCCATCGCCCGGACCTCCAGCCGCAGGTCCCGCCCGGTGACCACGGTGACCGGGCCGGTCACCAGCCCGTCCGGGCCGAGCTGGTCGGCGACGTCGACCGACCGGTAGTCACCGGCGTCGACCCAGGTCAGGTCGAGGTCGAGCGCGGCGGTGGCGGCGTCGGGAAACAGCCGGGTGGTGGTGTACCACTCGACGTACCCGTCGGCGTCGGCGGCCGGGTCGAACGCCGGGACCTTCAGCAGCACCCGGACCTGCAGCAGTACGGCGTCCGGGTCGGCGACACCCGGCACGGTCACCGCTTCCGGCGGCGCCGCGTCGTTGGCGGCGATCTGGGCGAGCAAGTCGGTGCGGGCGGCCGGGCCGGCGGCGTACACCGCTTCCGGGTAGCCCAGGCGCGGCCGGTGCACCCGCAGCGCCACGACGGTGCCGTCCGGTTCCACGGTGTACGGGTCCATCCCGACCCGGGCCGGCGGCCGGTGCCGACGCAGGTGCAGCAGCGCGACCGGCGCCTCGCCGACCCGGCCCGGCGCGGCGGCGACCGGCGGGCCGCCGCCGGTGGGGTCGGTGAGCCG
>JGI12574J12772_1000505_pt1 | contig 9984 bp, 7 predicted proteins | sample TtaePargueraPR_2_FD_12772 | JGI IMG/M metagenome (IMG submission 12772)
CTGGGGCCGCTGCTGACCCGGCTCGCCACGGTGGCGCCGTCCGTGCGGATCCACCTGGTCGGGCACAGCTTCGGGGCCCGGCTGGTCAGCTTCGCCGCCGACGCGGCGCAGCCGGCGGTCGGCGGCGCGGTTCGCCCGGTGCGGTCGTTGACCCTGCTGCAAGGGGCGTTCTCCCGGTTCGCCTTCGCCCCGGCGCTGCCGTTCGATCCGGTCCGGTCCGGTGCCCTGGCCGGCCTGCCGGCCCGGATCGACGGGCCGGTCTCGGTCTGCTTCTCGACCAACGACTCAGCCCTGGGCGTGTTCTATCCGCTCGCCTCGCTGGCCGCCGGGGATGACGCCGCAGCGGCCCCGGCGCTCGCCGAGCGGTGGGGGGCACTCGGCTTCCACGGTGCCACCGGCGTCGGTGCCCGGTCGTTGCCGCTGGCGGCGGCAGGCCATGGCGGCAACCGACTTGAGCACCGGCGGGTCCACAACGTGGACGCCACCGCCGTCGTGCGTCGCGGTGGGCCACCGGCCGGCGCGCACAGTGACATCGTCCATCCGGAACTCACCTGGCTGGTCCTGGCGGCCGGCGGGCTGGTGCCGCCACCGGGCTGAGTGAATGAGTGTCACGTACGCGGGTCATCGGCAACCACGTGCAGTGTCAGTTGTGATTCCGCTTCTACATGGCTATCCAGCTGGGCGGGTGTCTATCAGCTGCAAGACTGACTCCGGGTAGTCATATGGACGCGCTCCGGTGCCGACTTTGTCCCGTATGTGTTACATGCTGTGGGGGTATCGCATCGATTCAGATGCACCCACCGACGAAAGGCCACCGCATGTCCTCACCACACCTGCGCCGGTCCGGGGTCGTCGCGCTCGCGACGCTGCTCGCCACGGTGTCGCTGGTCGCCCGCGACCAGCCGCCGCGGCACCACACAGTGGTCTCGGTGCGGTCACCACCGCCGAGGCTCCGATGTTCGACGGACGGCACAGCGGCAGCGCCGCCGATCCGCAGCGGGTCCCAGCAGTACGTCACGATCCTGGCCTACCCGGCGGCGGCGCCGTACGACGGCGGCTGGCAGCAGTACTGCCGGGGAACCACCAGCCGGCCCGGATTCTGGCCGTTGCTGGAGAACCGCATCCAGTCGCGGTGCGGCTTCACCGGCGGGTCCAGCGGCGCGCCGTGGCTGCGCAACTACGACGGCAGCCTCCCAGCGGTCCGTCCGACGCGGCGGCCCTTCCAGTTCGACGCTTCGGCCCTCCCGGCTGGAACGGGCACAGCCTGTTCCAGCCGGGATCGACCGTGCCCCGTCGGCGACTAGTCGAAGAACCGGGCGAGATGACCGGGTGACGGGTCGGGATCGTTCGCACGGGCGGCGACCAGATCGGCGAAGACCGTGGCCCCGTCGCAGGAGGCGTGCTGGGGATACCAGCGTCCAGCAGTCCCCGGCTGCTGGCAGATGCCCTTGATCGTCTGCAGGTCGAAGAACCGCAGGTGGGTCGGATCCGCGACCGCGTTGACATGCCGCCACCACGGCGAGAGCACATGCAGCACACCGCCGGGACGCAGTACCCGGTGGCACTCGTCGATCAGGCGCAGGTAGTCGGTCAGGTGCTCCAGCACGTGCACCGCGAAGATCTGATCCGCCGCGTTGTCGCGCACCGGCAGGCCGTCACGTAGATCGGCGACGATCGCCACCGCCTTGCCCGGTCGCTGGTCCAGGCCGATGTTGCCGGGGTACTGCGGGCCGTCGCCGCAGCCGATGTCCAGGATCACCGGCTCGGCGCCGGCGATCCGGACGCGGTCCCAGACCCCGTGCACCCCCGCCAACCGTCCGATCGCCTCGCGGACCCGACGCAGCGCCACCTCGTCGGCGACGTCGCCGGTCAGATGCGCGACGCCACCGTCGAACCGGACCTCGACGTCGAGGTCACGCAGTCGGGGATCGGCGGCCAGCAGATCGATGGCGGTGGCGGTCAGGTAGCCGTCGTGCAACCGGTGCCGGGCGCTGGAGAACTCCGCGTAGAACACCCGACGCCGGTACCCGTCGTCGACCGGACGAAACGCGGTACGTCCGCACCGCCCGTCGTGCGTCGGAGGTTCAACCAGGTCGGCCGAGTTCGGCCAGCAACTGCTCGGCGTTGACGAACCGCTCGGCGGGCAGCGCCCGTAACGCCTGCAGCAACGCGGTGTCCGCGCCGAGTTCCTGGGCCCGCCGGAGCAGGTCCTCGCGGGAGAGCGGGAAGTCCAGGCCGTCAACGTAGTCGGGGAGCCGTGGTGCGTCGGTCATGGCGGCAGCGGTACCCGGCCCCGGGCCGGTCCACGCCTGCCCGCCGGACATCAGGTGACCGGAGCCCGGTCGCGCGCCCGGCTGTCACCGGGCCGAGTTCACTCCACCCGGGTGACGCGGCGTCATCCGGGCGGCTGCCACGATCACTAACAGCTCAACCGGCCCGCGCCGGACGCCGGTACGAGGGGGGACGGTCATGCCGCGCGCAGTGGGAATCGACCTGGGCACCACCAACTCGGTCATCGCCGCGGTCTCGGGGGGCCGGCCCACGGTCGTACCGAACGCGACCGGGTCGCGGACCACTCCGTCGGTGGTGGCGTTCACCGAGGCCGGCGCCCTGCTGGTCGGTGACGCCGCCTGCCGGCAGGCGGTGCTCAACCCGCATGGGACCGTCCACTCCGCCAAACGTTTCGCCGGACGGCGTTACGACGAGGTCGGCCGGGAGGCCGCCGAGGTGGTGTTCGACGTGGTCGGTGACGGCGGTCTGGCCCGGTTCGACGTCAAGGGCCGCCGGTACGCCCCGGAGGAGATCAGCGCGCTGGTGCTGCGCAGCCTCATCGACGAGGCGGCCAGTACGCTCGGTGAACGGATCGACCGGGCGGTGGTCACCGTACCAGCGCATTTCGACGATGCCCAGCGCACCGCGACCCGTGAGGCCGGCCGACTCGCCGGCCTGGAGATCCTGCGCCTGATCAACGAACCGACGGCTGCCGCGCTGGCCTACGGGCTGCACCTGCGCCAGCGGCAGACGATCCTGGTGGTCGATCTCGGCGGCGGGACCTTCGACGTCAGCGTGCTGACCGCCGGTGACGGCACGGTCGAGGTCCGCGCCGCCGCTGGCGACACCCACCTGGGCGGTGACGACTTCGACCATCGCCTGGTGGAACACCTGGTCGCCGAGTTTCACCGGGACCACGGCATCGACCTGGCGGCGGATCCGCAGACCCGGCGGCGGGTGATCGAGGCGGCCCGGCGGGCCAAGGAGGAACTGTCCGCGGTCACCGAGGCGGAGGTCAACCTGCCGTTCGTCGCGTCCGACGCCGTGGGTCCCAAACACCTGCGGACCCTGATCGACCGGCCGTCGTTCGACGAACTCACCGGTGACCTGGTGGAACGCTGTCGCAATCCGGTGGAGCAGGCGATGCGGGACGCGCGGGTCGCCCCGGCGGACCTCGACCAGGTGCTGATGGTCGGTGGTGCGACCCGGATCCCGGCGGTGCGCGACCTGCTGCGCCGGCTGGCCGACGGTCAGGAGCCGCAGTTGCTGATCAACGCCGACGAGGTGGTGGCGCTTGGCGCCGCAGTGCAGGCCGGGCTGCTCATCGGTACGGGCGGACCCGCCCGGTTGCGTGACGTCACGCCGCTCGCCCTCGGACTGCAGGCACACGACGGGACGATGGCGACGATCATCGAGCGCAACACCGCCATCCCGGTCCGCCGGACCCAGGTCTTCTCCACCGCGGAGGACGGCCAGACCAGCGTCGACGTCGTCGTCCGGCAGGGCCAGCGCCGACGGGCGGCGGACAACCGGGTTCTCGGGCGGTTCCGGTTGTCCGGAATCCGGCCGGCGCCGCGTGGGGTGCCCCGGATCGAGGTCACCATCGACACGGACGCCGACGGAATGGTGACGATCTCAGCGCGCGACGCCGACGGCGGTAGCCGTCAGTCGATCGTGGTGACCGAGATCGTCGAGCCACGGTCGCCGGCGGGCGACGCCGGGCCGGTGGCCGCCGCCACCGACCCCGCCGGGGATCTGGAGTCACTGATCGAGCTGGTCGAGCAGGAACTGACCGGACCGGCCACCGGAGTACCCGCCCACGAGCGGACCCGGGCCCGGATGCTTCTCGACGACGCCGGGGGCGCGTTGCGTGAGCACGCCCCGGTAGAGCGGCTGCGGACCCTCGCCGCCGAGCTGCGCCAGGTCGCCGTCGTGTTCGTTCCGGCGATTGCTGACCCCGTTGGTCGCACCGAACGTGACTAACTGATAAACCGTCCGGCCGCGTGTTCCGTTGCCGGGCCGTGCGCTCAGTCACCGGGTCGCGGTGAATCAGCCGCCGCCGAGTCGATCGTCCGTTGTCGGCGGTTCGCCGCAGCACTGCCAAACTGCCGGGTGCCGGCGGCGCGGGCCGCCCGTCCGCGCGGTCCGGTGCCGCGGCTGCTTCCCGGGTCCGGTCCGCCGGCACCGGGTCGTCCCAAGCGGGTCGTGCCCGCCCGGCCGGTCGACGGGCCGGTGGCTGCGTGCCGGGCCGGCGGCAGTGCTTCCTCCTCTTCGACCGGAGCGGCCAGCTCGCTGCGGGCCCTGGGCAGCCAGTCGGGATGGTGCCGGCGGAGGAACGCGAAAAGGCCTTCGCGTAGCTCGCACCGCAGGTCCCACGAGCTGGGTGCGTCGGCGGCCGAGGCGAGCAGCCGTATGCAGATGGTCGTCTCGGTCGCGTCGACCACCTGCATCACCCACTCCCGACGGTCCCACAGCGCGGAGGCGTCGACGATGCGGTGCGCCTCCGCCCGCAGCACGTCGATGTCGGCGGTGAAGTCCAGGTGCAGGATCACGCTGCCCAGCACCTGCGCCTCGTTGCGGGTCCAGTTCTGGAACGGGGTGGTGGTGAAGTAGGACGTCGGCAGGATCAGCCGGCGCTGGTCCCAGACCCGTACCACGACATAGGTGAGCCGGATCTCCTCGACCCGGCCCCACTCCTCGTCGACCACCACGACGTCGTCGAGGCGCAGTTCGTCGCTGAAGGCGAGCTGCAGCCCGGCGAACACGTGGCCGAGCACCGACTGGGCCGCCAGGCCGGCCACCACCCCGGCCACGCCGGCCGAGGCGAGCAGCGACGCGCCCAACGCCCGGAGCTGGGAGAACGTCATCAGCGTCGCCGCCAGCGCGACGATACTGATGATCACCGCGGTGAGCCGGCGGAGCAGACCGATCTGGGTACGAGCGCGTCGCCGCCGTCGGTTGTCCGCCATGTCCACCGGCAGCCGGCGGAACGCGGTGTCCTCGAAGACGAACAGGATCCGGATCACCAGCCAGGCGCCGGCGTAGATCAGCGCGAGCAGCAGGATGTGCAGTGCTTCGTCACGGACCTCGCCGGTGATCCCGCTGAACGGCACCGCGAGCAGCAATCCGGTGACCAGCAGCGTGGCGCTCCATGGCCGGTGACATTCCCGGTGCAGGGTGTTGAGGAACGGTGCGACCCGGCCGCGCGCCGCGTGCCGGACCACCCTGCCGGATAGCCACGCCAGGGCCAGCGAGCCACCGACCGCGACGACCACCGTCGCCACTGCCCGACCCAACTGCTCGTCCCACACGGCCCGGTGACCTCCGTCCGCTGCCCCGGTCAGCTACCGGGTTCCACGGTGATCCGGTTCTCCACAGCGGTGACTCCCGGCGCCGACCAGGCGATCCGCTCCGCCTCCTCGCGCTCCAGCCAGGAGCGGACCACCCCCTTGACGATGACCCGGCCACCGTCGGTGTCGACGGTGACCTGCCGGGCGTCGGTGGCGGCGCTGCGCACCAGCGCGTCCTCGATGCTGCGTCGCAGTTCCGGTGCCGATGGGTTGATCCGGGGACGGACGGCGATCAGATTCGTCACCCCGCGTACCCCGGAGAGCCGGCGTACCGCCCGCTCCGCCGCTCGGCGCTGGAACTCCCATTCGACCTCGCCCTTGAGCGTGACCCAGCCGTGAGCGACGGTAACCTCGAGCCGTTCGATCGGAACGAACGCGTCCCACTCCAGCGCCCGGGTGGCGGCGCCAGCGACATCGGCGTCGGTCCGCTCCGCTGAGCTGGGCAGTCGTACCTCGATGTCGTTCGCGACCGCGGTCACCCCGCGCACCCGGTGGGTGGTGCGCTCCGCCGCCCACTTCTTGCCGTAGTTGTCGACCCAGCCCAGCAGTGTCACCACGCCCTCCAGCACGGTCACGCCGATCTCGTTGGGCTGGACCCGGGCGTCCCATTTGAGTTCCTCGAGGACGTCACGCTGGATCTCCTCGTCCGTACGCACCGTCGCGGCGGTCAATTTTCCTCCAACGAATGTCGTCGTGCCGGGCTGCCGGTGGACTCAGAGCAGACGTAGTTCACGTGCCCGGCGTACGGCCTCCCGGCGGCGGGGGGCACCGAGCTTCTGGTAGATGTTGCGGACGTGGGTCTTGACGGTGTTCACCGACAGGAACAGCTCGGCGGCGATCTCCCCGTTGGACAGCGTCCCCTGCAGGTAGCGCAGTACGGTCAGTTCCCGGTCGGTGAGCGGTTCGGCCAGCGCCGGTGCCGGACGGTGCCGATCGGCGTGTCGCCGACCGGCACCATCGACGAGATCGTTGACAAAGTTCCGGTGCCGGGTCGGTGAGTCGAGGTGCTCGACCAGCAGATCCCGCGCGGGGGAGCCGGCGTGATTGAACACCAGCCGGTGACCGTCCGGGGCGGCCAGGTCGAGCACCTGTTCGAGCAGCTCGCGGGCTTGACGTTGGTCACCCATCCGATGGGTGGCGACGGCCGCGACCAGCCCGGCGGTCAACCGTTCCAGCAGGGTCACCGGCTGGCGTTCCGGCCGCATCACCAGCCGGTCCGCCGGTGATCCGCCGTCCGGCGCCGACCACTGGGGAAGCACCGCCAGCGCGTCGGCCGGTCCGTCGGCGAGCAGCTGTAGCCGGGCCAGTGCGATCGCCACCGCCGGTGCTCGCTCGTCGTGGCTCCGGTCCAGCAGCAGTTCCCGGGCGCCGTCGAGGTCACCACAGGCCATTCGGGCCTCGGCTAGGGCCAGCCGGCGCAGCCGGCTGTGCTGACCGTCGGGCGGCTCCCGGTCCACCGGCGCCGTCGTCAGCAGATCGGCGACCGCGGCGAAGTCCCCCTCCGCCTGTCGAAGCGCGGCTTGGACCACCGGGAGCAGCCCGGTGACCGTTCCCGGTGTCCCGGGCACGACCAGCGCTGCGGCCAGATCCAGCTGCCGGGTCGCGTCGGGCAGTTCGTCGCGGTACAGGGCGACCAGGGCGAGCGCAAGATGAGCGGCGGCGGCGTGGCCGGCACACCGCCGCCCCGGGCAGGCCGTGGTGGCCAGGGCCTGCTGAGCGGTGCGGTCCGCCGCTGTCAGCTCACCCCGCCAAGCGTGCAGCAGCGCCAGTTGACCGGCGGCGTACCGGGAGGGGCAGCCGTACCCGTCGATTGCCGGGGCGGTGACCAGACCGGTCAGCACCGCCTCGGCGCCTGCCAGGTCGCCGCGACCGAACCGGACGGTTCCGAGCATCGCCGTCGCCACCGCGCCTGCCCGATCACCCCGGGTCTGCGTGCCCCCGGCCGGTGCGCCTGCGGTCGTCGCGGCCAGGCCGGTGGTGGCCAGCAGCTCGTCGGCGTAGCTCAGCGCCTCGTCGTACCGGCTCCCGTCGATCGCGACCACGATCCGGGTGGCGATGCTGGCCGGTTCCTGGCGGCAGACATCGGGCAGCGGCCCGGCCGCCGGCCGGCCAGCGGTCTCCAACCGGTCGACGGCGGCAGCCAACGCCAGGCCCGAATGGCCGGGGTCCAGGCCGGTGGGCAACGGGGTGTGCCGGGCGTCCTCGTGACCGCAGAGCAGTAGTTCGGGCCAGTGCTCGTCGACCAGTCGGCCGGCACCGGACAGGTCACCGCAGGCCAGCCCGTGCCGGACCGCCGCCAGTGGCCGGCCGTGAGCGCGATGCCACCGGTACGCCCGCTCGTGCAGCCGCGGGATCTCGTCAGGGAACCGGCTGCTCAACTCGGCGTACAGCACGTCGCTGAGCATCCGGTGACAGCGGTACCAGGTCGGGTCGCCGCCTGCGGCGACGATGAAGCCGGCGGCGTCGCGGGCGGCTGCGGCCAGTTGCTCCTCGCCGTCGTCACGCCCGGTCAGTTCGTCGGCCAGGGACCCGCAGACCCGGTCCAGCACCGAGGCGCGGACCAGCGTCTGACGCGTCAGCTCGGCCTGCCCGGCGAGCACCTCGGCGGACAGGTAGTCGGCGGCCGGATCGGGATCGGCACCGACGTACTCCCGTACCGTCGTGGGTCCTTCGCCGGCCTGCAACACCAGACCGGCCAACCGGACCCCGGCCGGCCACCCCTCGGCCCGGTGGTGCAGTTCGCGGATCTGGTCGGTGGCCGGGCCGAGACCCTGCGCGTCGACGAGACGGGCACTCTCGGTCAAGGTCAACGCAAGCTCGGCGGCCCGGATCTCGGTCAGCTCACCGGTCAACCGGTACCGGTGCAGCGCGAGCGCCGGTTCGGTGCGGCCGGCCACCACCAGACGCAGTCGCCCCCGGCAGTGCCGCAGCAGGAATTCGATTCCCCGGACCACCTCGGTATCCGTGATGGTGTGCGCGTCGTCCAGCACCAGCAGGACCGGCTCCGGCTGGGCGGAGATCACCGACGCGAACCGGGGCAGGAAGAGTTCGGGATCGGCACGGCCGGGAGCGGGCGGCGCGGGCCGGTCCGGGTCCCGGCGGGCCGTCTCGGCGGCGAGCGCCGCGTGCAGGTACGACCAGAACCGGTCGCCGCGGTCGGTGGACTCCAGGGTCAGCCAGATCGCACTGCCCCTGGCCCGTCGGCCGACGAACCAGCCGGCCAGCAGCGCGGTCTTGCCCCACCCGGCCGGTGCGACCAGCAGCGTCAACGGGCCACGCGTACCGACCTCCAACCGGGCGGTCAGTCGTGGCCGGTCCAGCAGACCAGCCGGTGGATCCGGCGGGGCGGTCTTCGATCCGAGCAGTGGCACCGGATCGAGGTTCGTCGGAGCGGTCGGCCGGAGCGGGCGATGGTGTCCCGCTACGGTTTCCTGTCCGGCTGTGCGCATCCGCCACTCCCGTCGCTGTGCCGGCGGAGCTGCCTGCGCGCCCCGCCGGCCCTGACTGTGTTTCGCGGGTGGCGTTCCCCGACCTGTCCGGTTCTAACGCGCCATCGTCGCAGCGGACCATTCCGGTCGAGTGACCTCGGCTCATCCGGGTTGGCACCGGCATCGGGCCACGGACCGGGGGAGAAACATGCTCGGTTGTCCGACTTCGTCGGCGAGGGACTCTGCCCGTTGGCGGACTCCGGCCGGCCGGCCCGCTCCGCGCTGACATATCAGTTTTTGTCCCTCCCTACCGGGTACCCGGTGCACATCCGGCCGTAGTGTCGGCTCAGCGCAGGGGGTGCGCCGTGAACGACGTTCCGTCCACGCACACCGAGCAGCACAAGCCGCTGCGGATTGCCATGATCGTGCCGCCCTACTACGAGCTACCTCCGCCCGGCTACGGCGGCGTCGAACAGGTCTGCGCCGCTCTGGTCGACGCGTTGGTCGCCCGGGGCAACGAGGTGACGCTGTTCGGAGCCGGCAGCCGGACCGGGACCGCCGCGAACTTCGTCAGTACCGTCCGCGAGTTGCAGGCCGACCGGCTCGGTCACTCACTGCCGGAACTCGTGCACCTGGCCCGGGTGGACCGGCTCATCGAGGACGACACCTTCGACGTGGTGCACGACCACACCACCGTCGGTCCGCTCGCCGCCGCCCGTCGGCGGGTACCGACGGTGGTCACCGTGCACAACTCGCCGGACGGCGAGCTGGGCGAGTATCTGCGCGGTATCGACCGGGCCGTCGCATTGGTGGCTATCTCCTACGCGCAGCGCCGAGTGGGCAGTGGCCTGCCGTGGGCGGCGACCGTGCACAACGGGCTGGCCGCCGACGTTCGGCCCAAGCCGGTGCCGGCCGACGGCCCGGTGCTGTGGCTC
>JGI12574J12772_1000510_pt1 | contig 9893 bp, 6 predicted proteins | sample TtaePargueraPR_2_FD_12772 | JGI IMG/M metagenome (IMG submission 12772)
CGTCGACTTGCGGGTCGGCCCGCCGGCCGGTTCCCGGGTCGGCCCGCCGGCCGGTCCGAACCCGCCCACGGCCGGCGACCGGGACGGAGACGTCGAATGATCTCCCTGCTGCTGTCGATGCTCGCCGCCCGGCGCGGGCAGGCGCTGGTCGTCTTCCTGCTGAGCGCGTTCGCCACCGCCGCCGCGGTGACCGGCCCGGCGTACCTGGCCGCCGCCGACCGGGCCGTCGTGGCGGCGGAGCTCGACGCGGCCGACCGCGGCGACCGCACGGTCAGCCTGTCCATCCCCGACGTGTTACCCGGGGAGGAAGCCGGCCTCCTGGCGGTCACCGGCGCCGTGCTCGACCTGCCCGGCTTCCGCACCGTCTACACCGTACAGATGCCGATGCTCGGGCTGGAACCCGTCGCCACCGACATCTCCTACCTGGTCTTCCGCGAGGACGTCTGCGCCAACCTGCGGATGGTCGCCGGGCGTTGTCTGATGTCGCCGAACGAGGTCGTGATCGGGGCGGACACGGCCCGCCGGCTGGACCTGGCCCCCGGCACCCCGGTCACCATCACCTGGGCCGAGTACGTCCCGCCGCAGCGCATCTACCGCCCGGGCGGGGCGCCGGCCGAAATCACCGTCGTGGGCGTCTACGAACCGGTGGACCCGGACGCGCTCTACTGGGGCCGGACGCCGTACTTCGTACCCGGCGCCCTGGATGCCTACCGCGAACCGGTATTCACCAGCCGGTACGTCGTCGACGCCATGGACCGGCGCAGCGACTACCGGGGCGTGGACGCGCTGGCCGAGGCCGACGCGTTGGGACCGGACCGGCTGGCGGGCCTCAGCGAGCAGTTGACCCGGCTCGCTGAGCAGGTTCGCGCCGACGGCGCCGGGTACGTCTACTTGTCCGACGACGTCGGACCGCTGCTGGAGCGGATCTCGTCGGCCCAGGCGCTGACCCGGCAGGTGGTGCCGGTCGCGGCCGTTCCGCTGGTGATCCTCTGCCTGTTCGTCGTCTTCGTCGCGGTCGCCGCCGGTACCATGGCCCGCCGTACCGAGCTGGGCCTGATCGCGCTGCGCGGGATCCCCCGGCGGACCCGGTGGACGCTGGCCGCCGGTGAGCCGGCGGCCGCCATCGCCCTCGGCGCGCCGGTCGGCTACCTGCTCGGCTCGGTCGCCGTCGGGCTGCTCGCCGGACTGCGCCTGGAGGAGGGCCGGTTCGCCCCGGTCACCTCGGGCGCGACGGTGCTGGCCGGCTGCGCCACGTTCGTCGGTGCGCTGCTCGCCGTGCTGGCCGCCCAGCGCCGGGAGCTGGCCAGCCCGGTCGTCGAGCTGCTGCGCCGGGTGCCGGCCCGGTCCCGTCTCTGGACCTCGTTGCTGGCGGAGACGGTGATGGTGGCCCTGACCGTGGTCGCCGTGGTGCAGCTGCGGCTGTTCGACAGCCAGCTGATCGGCGTGTCGCTGCTGGTGCCGGCGTTGATCGGGGTCACGGTGGCGTTGCTGGCGGCGCGGGTGGTGGCGCCGCTGACCGGCCGGCTCGGCGCGGTCGCGCTGCGTCGGGGCCGGCTCGGCCCGGCGCTGGGGCTGCTGCACCTGGCCCGGCAGCCGGCCAGTCAACGGCTGTTCACCCTGCTCACCGTCACCGTGGTGCTGACCGGCTACGCGGCCAGCGCGTTCGACGTGGCCCGCCAATCACGGGCGGCGCTGGCCGAGGTGCGCAGCGGCGCGGACCGGGTGCTGACCCTGCTGCCCGTCGACGCCGGCACGCTGCTGACGGCCGTACGGACGGTCGACCCGACCGGCGAGTACGCGATGGCGGTCGGCTTCGCCGACACCGACGCGGACACCCCGGCGCTGCTCGCCGACACGTCGGCGCTGGCCGCGACCGCCCGCTGGCGACCCGAGTTCGGCCCGGCCGGCCCCGCTGACGTCGCCGAGGCGCTGCGCCGACCGGCCGCCACCGCGCCGATCACCGTCAACGGGACGGAGATCTCGGTGGACCTGGTCGTCGTCGACGCCGCCCCGGAGCAGCCCGACCCGACGGCGGATTCGGGGCAGCCCGACCCGACGGCGGATTCGGGGCAGCCCGACCCGCGGGGCACCGGTCCGGCCGACGATGTGCGGTTCACCGTCCACCTGCGGTCGCCGTCGGGCGGCGCGGCGGCCGAGGCCACGTTCGCCCGGCTGGGACGGCACACCTACCGGATTCCGGTCGAGTGCGCCGACGGATGCCAGCTCGCCGGGCTGTCCGTCCGGCTCGAACCGGACACCGCCGGTGCGGTCGACCCGGGCACCGAGGTCGACCCGCGGGTCCGTGAGGTGACCCTCACCGAGTTCTCCGTCGACGGGGAGCGGCTACTCGGGCCGGCGGAGCTCACCGACGAGCAGCGCTGGCGTGATCCGTCCGGTGGCCCGTCCGAGGCCGGGCCGGACGGGCTGCGACTGCTCGCCGGTGGGGCCGCCCCCGACCCGTGGGCGCTGCCGGCCGACACGCCGTACCCGCTGCCGGCGGTGACCGCCCTGGCCGACAACCGGCCGCCCGGGCTGAACCCGACCACGGCGCTGCTACCCACCGGTGCGCAGCTGACGTCCGAGGTCGACCCGGTCCCGGCGCTGCCGGCGTTGGGCGACCGCGGCTTCCTGGTCGACATGGAGTACGCCGTACGGGCGGTGCCCGAGAAGACCGGGCTCGAAACGGCCCAGGTCTGGCTCGGTCCCCGGGCACCGGCCGACATCGCCGAGCAGCTGGGCGCGGCCGGGCTCACCGTTACCGGCGAGTTCACCCCGGAGCAGGTCCGGGCCGGGTTGGACCGGCAGGCACCGGCCCTGGCGATCTGGTTCCACCTGCTCGCCGCCGTCCTGGCGGTGATCCTCGCCGGCTCCGGGATGGTGCTGCTGGCCATGGTCGAACGGCGCCGTCGTGCCGAGGACCTGACCGCGTTGCGGACCCAGGGACTGCCGTCCCGGTCGGCGGCCGGCTCGCTGCGCTGGAGCGGTCTGCCCGCAGTGCTGCTGGCCGCGGCGACCGGGCTCGGCGGTGCGCTGCTCGCCTGGTGGCTGAGCGGCAGCTACCTGCCGGTCGCCGTCGAGGAGGCGGTCCCGCTGGCCCCGGTGCGCTGGCCCCGGCCGGTCGCCGTGCTGCTCCCCGTGATCGGCGTCATGCTGCTGTTCGGGGCGGTGGCGCTGGCGTTGGGACGCGCCCTGCGCGTGCGAGACTAGGTAACCATGAGCGACCCACGTACCACCCCGTCGATTTTCACTCGCGGCGCGGTAGACCTCAGCTCGCTGCGCAGCGCAGCGCCGGCCGGCGGGAACCGGCCGGACGGGACCCCGACCCGGGCCGGTGGCGGCCCGGCGGCCGGCGCACCAGCGGCAGCCGGTGCCGTCATCGACGTCACCGAGGCGACCTTCCAGACCGAGGTTCTCGAACGGTCGATGACCACACCGGTGGTCATCGACTTCTGGGCCGAGTGGTGCGAGCCCTGCAAGCAACTGTCGCCGCTGCTGGAGCGACTCGCGGCCGAGGGCGGTGGCGCCTGGACGCTGGCCAAGATCGACGTGGACAGCAACCAGCGCCTGGCGCAGATGTTCCGGGTGCAGAGCATCCCCATGGTGTACGCCGTCGTCGGCGGCCAGCCGGTCGACGCGTTCGCCGGAGTGGTGCCGGAGGCCCAGCTGCGGCAGTGGATCGGCGCGGTGCTCAAAGCCGGCGGCGTCACCGTCGAGGAGCCGGAGAACCCGCTGCTCAACGCCGCCGACGAGGCGCTGATGATGGGCGACCTGGACGCCGCGGAGCAGGCCTACCGGAAGATCCTCAACGAGGCGCCGGCGGACACCGCCGCCGAGGCCGGGCTGGCCCAGGTCGCCCTGGCCCGCCGGGTGCAGGGGGTGCAGCCGGCGGCCGCGCTCGACGCGGCGGCGTCGGCACCGGACGACGTACCGGCCCAGCTGCTCGCCGCCGACGTGGAGGTGCTCGGCGGTCAGGCGGAGCAGGCGTACCAGCGGTTGATCGACCTGGTCCGGCGCAGCGCCGGTGACGACCGGGAGACCGTCCGCAAACACCTGGTGTCGCTGTTCACCATGGCCGGTCCGGACGACCCGGCGGTGACCAGGGCCCGCCGGGCGCTGGCCAGCGCACTGTTCTGAGCCCCGCCGATGCGCCGGATCGCCGTACTGGACGCACCGTCGAACCTCGGTCTGCGACCGCCGACCGGGACGTCGGTGCCGGGCTGCGCGAAAGCGCCCGGCGCACTGCGGGACCATCAGCTGGTGGGTCGGCTCGGCGCCCGCGACGCCGGGTGCCTGACCCCGCCCCGGTACGACCCGGCGGACTGGCGACCCGGTGACGGGGTCTGCCACGCCGGGTCGATCTCGGCGTACACGATCGCCCTCGCCGGGCGGATCGGTGCCGTCATCGACGCCGGAGAGTTCCCGGTGGTGCTGGGCGGTGACTGCTCGATCCTGCTCGGCGGGGCGCTCGCCATGCACCGGCTCGGCGAGGCGGTCGGTGGGCGGATCGGCCTGGTCTACGTCGACGGGCACTCCGACTTCCGGCATCCCGGCAACGCCTCGTACGTCGGTGCGGCGGCCGGTGAAGGGCTGGCCCTGGTCACCGGGCGGGGCCAGCCGGATCTGGCGGGGATCGAGGGCCGCCGGCCGTACTTCCGCGACATCGACGTCGTGGTGCTCGGCATCCGGGCCCAGGACGAGTACCGGCTGGACCTGCAGGCGGCCGGGATCGTCACCCGGCCGGTGCCCGAGCTGCGCGCGGAGGGGGCGGCGCGCAGCGCCCAGTGGGCCCGTGACCAGCTGGCCGACTGCGCCGGCTACTGGGTACATGTCGATGTGGACGTGCTCGACCCGGCGGTGATGCCGGCGGTCGACGCGCCGGATCCGGGCGGCATCGCTTTCGCCGAGCTGGAGCTGCTGCTCGCGGACCTGGTCGACACCCCGCACTGCCTCGGCGTCGAATTGACCGTCTTCGACCCCGACTACGACCCGGACGGCAGCTACGCCGCCGACATCGTCTCGACCCTGGTGGCCGGGCTGCGACCGGTGCACGCCGACCGCGTTCCGGTTGAGCAGGCACCGTCACCGGCAGCCGATTCGACTGTTGCCGCCCCTGCCGAGCAGGAGACACCGGCGGTTGCGGGGCTGCGGCCGGCGGTGCCGCCTCCAGCGGTGACCTTGACGGTTGCGGATCGGAGCGCACCAAATGGTGGGGCGGCCAAGCCCGGACGGCTACGGCGACAGGCGCCGTCCCCGCGGCTTCCTGACGCTGACTCCACCGAGCCGTCGCCGCAACAACCGCCGGCCGCCGAATCGTCGGCTCCGCCCGCCACCGACACGTGATCTGTTACCGCCAGGGAATCGTCGCGCCACCATGCCGGGGTGGACTAAGATGCTAGCTAACTGGGAGGTCTAGTCATGTCTGCCGAGGCCGTGCACTACAACATGCACGACGCCAAGACCCACCTCTCACGCATCATCGAGCGGGTGGAGCGCGGCGAGGAGATCATCATCGACCGGGCAGGTACCCCGGTGGCGAAGGTGGTGCCGTTGGTGCGTCGGGCCAATCGGACCGCGGTCGGCTCACTCGCCGGACAGGTGGACCTGTCCGGGGACTGGGACTCGGCCCAGACCAATGCCGAAATCGCCGCCGACTTCGGCGTCGGCGCATGAGCTTGCTGCTGGACACCCACGTCGCGCTGTGGGCCATCACCGGCGACGCCACCCTCGGCGACGACTTCCTCGACCGGCTCCGCCACGACCCGGACATCTTCCTGTCTCCGGTCAGCCTGTGGGAGATCACCATCAAGCAGGCCACCGGAAAGCTCACCGGCCCGACCGACCTCGCCGAGCAGGTGCGGAACATGGGTTTCGTCGAACTGCCGGTGACCCACGCTCACGCGATCGCGGCTGGTCGCCTACCTGCGCATCACCGAGATCCCTTCGACAGGATGCTGGTGGCGCAGGCGATCGTCGGGGGTATGACGCTCGCCTCCCGTGACTCGTCGATAGCGCTGTACGACGTGGACATCCTGAAGGTGTGACAAGCCGGTCGGATCGAGTCCGCCAACCAGCGGCCGCTGCCGGGGTCAGTCGGTGGCGAGGCCGCGTAGGAACCGCTCGGCGATCGGGACCGCCTGGCCGGAGCCGGATCCGCCCTGCTCGACGAAGACGGCGAAGGCCAGGTCGCCCTGCCAGCCGATGAACCAGGCGTGCGTGTTCGCCGGGTCGTCGTCGTACTCGGCGGTGCCGGTCTTGCCGTGCACCGGCTCGCCCGGCACGTCCCGCAACGCCTGCCCGGTGCCGTCGGTGACCACCTCACGCATCATCGTCCGCAGCGCCTGCACCGCCGCCGGGTCCAACTCCGGGCCGTCCGGCACCGCCGACGGCGGCGTCGGCTCGACGATGAGCGTCGGCTGGCGCCACTGCCCCCGGACGACCGCAGCGGTGGCGCCGGCCATCGCCACCGGGCTGACCAGCGTGGTGCCCTGGCCGAAGGCGGCGGCGGCCCGTTCCGCCGGTGGGCCGCCAGCGGAGACCGCGCCGGTGAACGCGGACACACCGAGCCGCCACTCGCCTTCCAACCCGAGCAGCCGGCCCGCCTCGGCCAGCCCGTCCGCCTCCAACTGCGGGGCCAGCTCGACGAAAGTGGTGTTGCACGACCTGGCGAAGGCGGTCCGGAACGGCACCCGGCCCAGCTCGAAGCCGTCGGAGTTGGTGAACGTGCGCCCGTCGACGGTGGCCGTCTTCGGGCAGTCGACCGGCGCGTCCGGGTCGACCGCGCCGGCTTCGAGCAGGCCGAGCGCGCTGACCATCTTGAACGTGGAGCCGGGCGGGACCTGTGCGGTCAACGCCAGGTTCTCCGTACCGCCGTCGGGGCCGTTGGCGACGGCGACCAGCGCGCCGTCGCTGACCCGCACCGCCACCAGCGCGGCGCGCTGCTCCTCGTCGGCCAGCGCGGCGTCGGCGGCGGTCTGCACGGCTGTGTCCAACGTGGTCCGCAACGGTTCGCCCGGCTGGGCGTCGGCGCGGAACACCACCTCGTCGCCGGAGACGCTGCCGTCCGGAGCGGTGCCGACGATCTGCACCGAATACCCGGGTACGCCGCGTAGCCGCTCCTCGTACCCGCCCTGCAGGCCGCCGTGGCCGACCAGGTCGCCGACCTCGTACCGGCCGGGGTGCGCCTCCATGTCCTGCCGCTGCACCGGGTCGACGGTGCCGAGCAGCGCGCGGGCGAACTCCCGGGTGGGGGCCAGGTCCCACTCCTGCCGGCGGAACTTGGTGCCGGGCAGCTCGTAGATCCGGTCGCGGATCTGTTCGTACGCCTCCTCGCGCAGGGTGACCACCTCGACGAAGGCGTCCGGCTTCGCCGCGTCGAGCCGGTCCGCCAGCCCGGAGACGTCCACCGGCGGGCTGATCGCCGGTCGGATCGCCCGGAATGCGGCGTCGAGCTGGGCGGCCAGGGCGGCCGGGTCGTCGACCTCGCTGGGCTGTACGCCGACCACCACCACCGCGCGCGGCGCGACGATCGGTTGCCCGGCCCCGTCGAGGATGGCGCCGCGGGGCGGGGCGAGCCGGTTCAGTGCCAGCCGGTCGCCGCTGCCGAGCCGCTCGTGGACGATCGCCGGCTCCCAGATGATCTGCCAGGCGTCGTCGGCACCCCGGCGTAGCCGGACCGAGGTCGGGTAGCTCCACCGGACGTCGCCGGGGAGCGTCCATTCGACGGCGATGGTGGCGGTCGCGATGTCCTCGGTCACCTCGGCGTCGCCGTCCGGGCGCAGCTGCGGCGGCGTGTCCTTCAAGTCCCCGGAGAGGGCGGTCAGCTCCTCGGTGACGTCAGTGGCGGGCACCCGGTCGCCGGCCGGGGTGATGAAGCCGATGTCGGTGAGGTCACCGGAGTGCCAGCCGTCGATGAAGGCCGAGACCGTGGCGTCCGGCCCGTCGTCGGAGGAGCAGCTGGTCAGTGCGGTGACGGCGAGTAGCAGCGCGGTCGCGACGGTCGCCTTGCGGCGCATGCGACGGCCCCCTTCCGGACGCATGGCGGACACCGGAACGGTAGTACGTGCGCGCATGGACCGCTGTCCCCCGGGGTACCGGATGAACTGTTGTCCCGTTTCGTCCAGGCCATGTCACCCGACGTGGTCAGACAGTGTCGTCAAGCTGACGACGGGGTGCCGGTGTGCCGTCGGAACCACGATCCGGGAGGAATAGGCTTGGCCGAGGTTGACCCCACAGCGTGGTGGGGCCGAGGGGAGTCTGCGCCAATGAACCGCCGTCCGGTCACGAAGTCGAAACGTCAGGCCTCGGGCGGTGACGGGCAGCGTCGCCGGCAGAGCGCCGGGCCGCACCGCCAGTCCGAGCCGGACCCGGACGAGGTGTTCGACCTCCAGACGTTCGCGCCGCCGGAGTCGGCGCTGGCCGCCGTGGTCGACGACACCGACGACACCGGGTACGACGAGCCGATGCCCAGCGCCGAGCGGCTGATCGCCCAGGCGGTGTCGCTGGCCGACACCGACCACGACGCCGCCTCCCTGGTGGACCGGTTCTGGCGGTTCGCCGCCGACGAGGAGCTGGTCGGCTGCCGCCCGCAGGAGATGCTCGACGCCGCCCGGGCACACCGGGAGCTGGCCGGGCACCGGCTGCCCGGCGAGTTGAAGCTGCGGCTGACCCCACCCGGCGACGGCCGGCCGTACACGATCGTCGAGATCGTCACCGACGACATGCCGTTCCTGGTCGACTCGGTGACCGCGCTGCTCACCGAACGGCACTTCGACGTCCACCTGCTGGTCCACCCGCTGGTGGTGGTCCGCCGCGAACCACTCGGCCAGCTCACCGAGGTGGCGGCCGACGTCGAGCCGGACGACGCGATCGACGGCGACCTGGTGGAGAGCTGGATCCGGATCGAGATCGACCCGATCCGGATCGCCGGTGACCTGGACCGGCTGCGCCGCGACCTGCAGCGGGTCCTCACCGACGTGCGGGAAGCGGTGGAGGACTGGCCCCGGATGCGGCAGCGGGCGCTGGCCCTGGCCGACGAACTCGACCGGGCCGAGCCCGGATCACCCGACGCGCCGCCGGTGCCGGAGAAGGACCTCACCGACTCGGTCGAGCTGCTGCGCTGGCTGGCCGACGACCACTTCACCTTCCTCGGCTACCGGGAGTACCGGCTGGTCGACAGCGCGGACGGGGACAAGGCGCTGGTAGCGGTGCTCGGTTCCGGGCTGGGCATCCTGCGCCAGGACCAGACCCGGCCGCGCCCGCTCACCTCGATGACCCCGCAGGCGGCGGCGAAGGCGTTGGAACAGCGGCTGCTGATCATCACCAAGGCCAACTCGCGGGCCACCGTGCACCGGGCCGCCTACCTCGACTACGTCGGCGTCAAGGTCTTCGACCCGGCCGGGGCGGTGGTCGGCGAGCGCCGGTTCCTCGGGCTGTTCTCCACCGCCGCGTACCGGACCAGCGTGCAGGAGCTGCCGGTGGTGCGGCGCAAGGTCGCCGAGGTGCTGGAGCGGTCCGGGCTCAGCCCACGCAGCCACTCCGGCAAGGACCTGCTGCAGATCCTGGAGACCTACCCGCGCGACGAGCTGTTCCAGATCCGCACCGACGACCTCTACCACGCCGTACTCGGGGTGCTGCGGATGGCCGGCCGCCGGCAGCTGCGGCTGTTCCTGCGCTCCGACGGGTACGGGCGGTTCCTGTCCTGCCTGATCTACCTGCCCCGGGACCGGTTCACCACCCACAACCGGCTGCGGATGCAGCAGATCCTGCTGCGCGAGCTCAACGGCGTCGGCGTCGACTACACCACCCGGGTCACCGAGTCGATGCTGGCCCGGGTGCACTTCATCGTGCGTACCGACCCGGCGTCGCCGCCCGCCGAGCTGGACCCGGACCGGCTC
>JGI12574J12772_1000516_pt1 | contig 9808 bp, 7 predicted proteins | sample TtaePargueraPR_2_FD_12772 | JGI IMG/M metagenome (IMG submission 12772)
GAGCCGGCGCCCGCGCCGCCGCGCCTGTTGCCGCCGCCGCCGTGGCTGGCCCGCGAACTGGACCGACCGGAACCGGTCACCCCGGCGGTGCCGTTCTTCGACCCGGAACCCGACATGTCCGCGCCGACCAGCCGCAGTCCGCGCCGACTCGCGATGGTCGTCACCGGGTTGGTGGCGCTGTTCCTGGTCGCCGCGCTGGTCGGGGCGGGCGTCGTCGACGCGCTACGGACCACATCGGACACCACGGTCGCCGACTCCCCGCCGCCGGCCAACGATCCCGGTGTGGTCGACCCGGCCGCCGTCGACCCGGAACCCGCCACCGAACGCCTGGTGACCGGCCCGCTCGGCGAACTACAGCAGGCCGAATTCGACCTGGTCAGCGGTACCACGACGGTCAACATCCGGGCCGCCGATCTCGGCGGCGACCTGTACCGGGTCCGGACCCCGATCGACGCCGACGTGCAACCACGGGTGATCGCCGACGGCAACCGGATCAAGCTGCACCTGGTGCCGAACGACCAGTCCGGCCCCGGTGTCGTCGACATCGAGCTGCACTCGTCGGTGCGCTGGCAGTTGCGGCTCACCGGCGGTGTCGCGGAACACTCGATCGACCTGACCGGTGCCGAGCTGAGCGGAGTGGACATCGTCGGCGGGGCGGCCCGGATCGAGCTGTCCCTCCCCGCGCCGGACGGCACCCTGCCGGTGCGGATGACCGGCGGCGCCAACCAGTTCCTGATCAACGCCCCGGACGGGCCGCCGGCCCAGGTCCGGTTCGGGGCCGGGGCGGCCAGCGCCACCATCGACTCCCGCAGCCACGACGGCATCGCCCCCGGTGCGGTTTTCACCGGCCAGGGCTGGGCGGGCGCGACCGACCGGTACGACATCGACGCCGTCGCCGGACTGTCCGTGCTCACCCTGCAACGGAACTGACCGGCACCGCTCAGCCCGACCGGACCGACCCGGCCGGCGGCGGGACCGACCGGCTCACTCGGCCTGCTCGGCCTCGTCCATCGCCCGGTAGATCCGCTGCTCCGACACCGGGTACGGGGTACCCAGCGCCTGGGCGAACACGTTGACCCGCAGCTCCTCGATCATCCAGCGGATCCGCCGGGCGGCTTCGGTGTTGTGCCGGGCCGGCGGCAACCCGTCGAGCATCTGCTGGTACTCCCGGCGTACCGTGTCGATCCTGGCCTGCTGGTCGCGGTCCCGGCGCGGATTCTGCGGCAGCTTCTCCAACCGGCGTTCGATCGCGGTCAGATAGCGCGGCAGGTCCGCCAGCCGGGCGTACCCGGTGGCGGTCACGAACCCCGGGTAGACCAGGGCGGCGAGCTGCTCGCGGACGTCGGTGAGCGCCGCCACCAGCGCGAGATCGGTGGTACGGCCGAGCCGCTGCTGCACCGCGTACGCCGCCGCCAGCACCTGGCGTACCCGGGAGACGATCTCGACCGTGACGTCGACCAGCCCGGCGCGGACCTGCTCGCGCAGCGCGGCGAAGCCGTCGGCGTCCCAGGCCGGGCCGCCCGCCTGCGTCATCAGCAGGTCCACGGCCGCCCCGGCGCAGTCGTCCAGCAGCTCGACGACGTTGCGGTACGGGTTGCGGCTCAACGCCAGCTTGTCCTGGTTGGACAACCGGCCGGAGACGAACTTCGCCGGGGACGGCAGGGTGAGCAGCAGCAACCGCCGGGTGCCGGCCCACATCGACCGGTCCCGCACGGCGGCGCTGTCGAACACCCGGACCGCGACGCTGGCACCCTCGTCGACCAGACCCGGGTACGCGGTGACCCGGTAGCCGACCCGGTCCTGCTCGACGCTGCGCGGCAGCGTACCGATGCTCCAGTCGCGCAGCCCGCGCCGTTCCACGTCCGGCGCGGCGGCCGCCACCACCTTGCGTACCTCGGTGGTCAGCTCGCGGCGCAGCGCGGCCAGGTCCTTCCCCTCGGCCAGCGGCTTGTCGTTCTCGTCGACCACCCGGAAGGTGACCCGCAGGTGCGGCGGCACCTTCGCCAGGTCCCAGGCGTCGTGCGGCACCACCACCCCGGTCAGCCGGCGCAGCTCCCGGCCGAGCGCGTCCAGCAGCGGCTCGGCACCGGGCGTGATGGTGGCCAGCACCGCGCGGGCGAAGTCCGGCACCGGCACGAAGTTGCGGCGCAGCTGCTTCGGCAGCGACCGGATCAGCGCCACGACCAGCTCCTCCCGCAACCCGGGCACGTGCCAGTCGAAGCTGTCGTCCGGCACCTGGTTGAGCATCGCCAACGGCACGTCGACGGTCACCCCGTCGGTCCCGGCGCCGGGCTCGAAGCGGTACGTCAGCGGCAGGGCCATCCCGTCGGAATGCCACTCGTCCGGGAAGTCCGCCGGGTCGATGCGGCCCTTGCCCTGGTTGACCAGCATGTCCCGGTCGAAGGTGAGCAGGTCGGGCCGGTCCCGGCGGGCCTTCTTCCACCAGGAGTCGAAGTGCCGGCCGGAGACCACCTCGGCGGGCAGCCGCTGGTCGTAGAACTCGAACAGGGTCTCGTCGTCGACCACGATGTCCCGGCGGCGGACCCGTTCCTCCAGCTCGCCGACCTCGTCGAGCAGCGCCCGGTTGTCATGGAAGAACCGGTGCGGGGTGTGCCAGTCATCCTCGACCAGGGCGTGCCGGATGAACAGCTCCCGGCTCAGCGCCGGATCGACCCGACCGAAGGTCACCTTGCGGCCGGCAACCAGCGGTACGCCGTACAGGGTGACCTTCTCGTAGGCCATCACCGCCGCCTGTTTCTTCTCCCAGTGCGGCTCGCTGTACGAGCGTTTCACCAGGTGGCCGGCGAGCGCCTCGACCCACTCCGGTTCGATCTTGGCGACCGTGCGGGCCCACAGCCGGGACGTCTCGACCAGCTCGGCGGCCATCACCCAGCGCGGCGGTCTGCGGGCCAGCGCCGAGCCGGGGAAAACCGCGAACTTGGCTCCCCGGGCGCCCAGGTACTCCGGCTTGGCCGGATCCTTCACCCCGACGTGCGACAGCAGGCCGGCCAGCAGCGACTGGTGTACGGCGGTCGGCGCGGCCGGCTCACCGCCCCGGTCGACCGGTACGTTCATCCCGCGCAGCACCTGCCGGATCTGGCTGTGGATGTCCTGCCACTCGCGGACCCGCAGGTAGTTGAGGAACTCGGCGCGGCACATCCGCCGGAACGCGCTGCCGGACCGCTCCCGCTGCTGCTCCCGCAGGTAGCGCCACAGGTTGAGCAGCGCGACGAAGTCCGACTCGGGATCGGCGAACCGGGCGTGCGCCTGGTCGGCCTGGGGTTTCTGCTCCGCCGGCCGCTCCCGGGGGTCCTGGATGGACAGCGCGGCGGCGATCACCGCCACCTCGTCGACGCAGCCGTTGCCCTCGGCGGCGAGCACCATCCGGCCCAGTCGGGGATCCACCGGCAGCTGCGCCAGCCGCCGGCCGACCTGGGTCAACCGGGGCGGCAGACCCGGCGACGGCGGCTCGATCGCGCCCAGCTCGTGCAGCAGCGCGACGCCGTCGGTGATCTGCCGGCGGTCCGGCGGCTCGACGAACGGGAACGCGGCGATGTCGCCCAACCCGATCGACGTCATCTGCAGGATCACCGAGGCCAGGTTGGTGCGCAGGATCTCCGGATCGGTGAACTCCGGTCTCGACTCGAAGTCGGCCTCGTCGTACAGCCGGATGCAGATGCCGTCGGAGGTGCGCCCGCAGCGGCCCTTTCGCTGGTTGGCCGACGCCTGCGACACCGGCTCGATCGGCAGCCGCTGCACCTTGAGCCGGTTGCTGTAGCGGGAGATCCGCGCCGTACCCGGGTCGATCACGTATTTGATGCCCGGCACGGTCAGCGACGTCTCGGCGACGTTGGTGGCCAGCACCACCCGCCGGCCCGGATGCGGCTGGAAGATCCGGTGTTGTTCGGCGGCGGACAACCGGGCGTACAGCGGCAGGATCTCGGTGTCGCGCAGCCGGGGCCGGTTGGCGACCAGCTTGCCCAGCGCGTCGGCGGCGTCGCGGATCTCCCGCTCGCCGCTGAGGAAGACCAGGATGTCGCCGGGGCCTTCGCCGGCCAGCTCCTCGACCGCCGCGCCGATCCCGTCGACCTGGTCGAGGGTGACGGTGCCGGGCGTGGCGTCGGGGTCGTCCGGGTCGACGGTCTCCCGCAGCAGCGGCCGGTAGCGCACCTCCACCGGATAGGTCCGCCCGGACACCTCGACCACCGGCACCGGTGGCCGGCCCGGCTCGCTGAAATGGTCGGCGAAGCGCTGCGGGTCGATCGTCGCCGACGTGATGACCACCTTGAGGTCGGGGCGGCGGGGCAGCAGCTGTTTGAGGTAGCCGAGGATGAAGTCGATGTTCAGGCTGCGCTCGTGCGCCTCGTCGATGATCAACGTGTCGTACTGGCGCAGCATCTTGTCGTGCTGCAACTCGGCCAGCAGGATCCCGTCGGTCATCAACTTGACCAGGGTCTGGCCGCCGACCTGATCGGTGAACCGGACCTTGTAGCCGACCACGTCGCCGAGGGTGGTGCCGAGCTCGTCGGCGATCCGGTCGGCGACGGTACGGGCGGCCAGCCGGCGCGGCTGGGTGTGCCCGATCAGCCCGCGCACCCCACGACCCAGCTCCAGGCAGATCTTCGGGATCTGGGTGGTCTTGCCCGAGCCGGTCTCGCCGGCCACGATCACCACCTGGTGGTCGCGGATCGCCGCCGCGATGTCGCCGGCGCGTTCGCTGACCGGCAGCCCGGCCGGGTAGCTGACCTGCGGCACCGCGTCCCGCCGACGCTGCACCGCCTGCTGCGCCGACACGACCGCTGTCGCGATCTCGTCGAGCGCCGCCTGCCGGGCCTGCGGATCGCGGACCTTGCGTACCCCGTCGAGGCGCCGGTGCAGCCGCCGTTCGTCACGAAGAGTCAGGTCGGGGAGGAGTTTCAGCAGTTCAGGGGCGGAGCGCGCGGCGGAGGGCGGGTTCATGGCGTTCACCACGATACCCGCCGTCCCGCTGCCGGTCGTCCGGGTTTCCGGCCACCTGTCGCTGGTTCAGGTCACCGCGTTCAGCAGCCTCTCCAACGTCGTACGCGTCGGAAGCCGGGACAGCACGTGTCGCACACTGCGCTCGGCGTACCGCTGCTCCTCGGTCGTCCCCGCCGCCAACGCCGCCTCGACCTGCTCGTAGATGTAGTTGCCCAGACTGGTCGCCGCGCCCCGGAAATCGGCCAGGCACACCGTCGGCACGCCACCGGCCCGCTGCCGGTAGCCGTCGATCAGCGCCCGCGCACCGACGGCGTCGACCCGACCGTGCGGGGCGACCGCCCAGTCCAGCAGCGCGTTCGCCAGCTCCCATGCCGGCGGCTGGCCACCGGCGTGCTCCCAGCCGACGACGACGAGGCGACCGTCGGGAGCGAGCCGGGTCTGCGCCGGCCCGAGCGTGTTGTGGGTCAGCACCGGATCCGGCACCGGCACGTCGCGGCCGACCGCCGCCAGGTCCTCCAGGGCCGGCACCGCCGCCGCCAGCTGCCCGGCCCAGGGTGCCTGCCGGGCGGTCGCGGTGGCTGCCAGCCCGGCCCAACTGGCCGGACCGAGCCGTCTGGCGTGCCACGGGCTGACCCGGTCGACCGGCAACGCCAGGCCGTGCAGCGTGGCGAGTACGTCGCCGACCGCACCGGCGACCGCCGCACTCACCGGGGCCGCGAGCGGCGGCCCGGCTGGCAGGTGCTGGTACGCCCGCCACCGGTGACCACCTACGGACTCGACGACCTCGCCGTCGCGGCTGCGTACCGGGGTCGGCAGCAGCACACCGGCCGCTGCGGCGGCCAGCTGCAGGGCGACGTCGGTGTCGGCGTCGACGATCGGCAGCCAGGTGTCCATCGTACGGACGGTGAAGCGGCCCCGGTCGGTGGTGATCGACCAGCGGCGGCCGATGTCGTCCGGGCGGGCCAGCGAGCGCATCGGGCCGGCGACGCTGCCCAGGTCGAAGCGGTCCGCGACCGCCCGGGCAAGCGACGGGTCGGCGGTGTCGGCCCGCCCGTGCATCCGGTCGACCTCGGCCTTGAGATCCGGCCAGGTGCGGAAGCCGTACTGACCGGCCAGCGCCGCCTGCGCGTCGGCCAGGGTCGCGGTCGGATCGACGTCACGCAGCCCGGCCAGCAGTTCCTTGGCTTGTTGCCGCAGGTGGTCGAGGTGTGGGTTGTCGGGGAGCGTCTTCACGGGAAACCTCGCTCTGCGACCCGGACTCGCACGGGCGGATTCAGAGCTGCGGTGTCCGTCGCTCGATCCGGTGAGATGGGGTGGCTTCGAGCCTTCCGGCGAGTCTCGGCGCGATCCCCGACGCGCTGCCGGTGAGTTTAACCGGCCACGGCGCTGCCGTCGACTGCCCCGCGCTCTTCGTCGCTTTCTGCCCACCGCTTCCCCGCCCTGCCTCCTCGTTCGACATACCCGCCCGGACGGCGTCCCAGAACGCGACCCGCCGAAACCGAGGCAGCAATTTAGCCATCGCAACTCCTTGATCAACTCAGGTGTTGCGACGACCCCCTGAACCCAGGGCGCGGAATAGGTATCTCAGCCTCACATTGATGCGTCAGGGACCCCGTGTGGACGTCGGGAATGGCCCGGGGTGCTCCGTCGCCCGCCCATTCGGTGGTGCTTCCCGGGCAGGGTATGCGGCCGGTCGGCCGCGCTGGACCGGCCGTCGTGGCGGACCCTCCCGGACGAGGGCTGGGGAGAGGACCGCCACGGGACCGGTCGCGGCGAGCGGGGGAGCGGAGCACCCCGGGTGTCTTCGCGGACGACGGATCACTCGTCGTCGACGTCTTGAGGTGGGTGCGGATAGCCGGCCGGCATCAGGCCGGAGAGTTGCAGCACCGCCCGGACCCGTCGCGCCGAGCTCGGGTCCCACCGGTCGAGGATGGCGAGGGCGCGCAGCGACGGCCGGCACGGCGCGACCACCCCGCCGCACCGGTGGCACTCGCCGGTGGTCCGATTCGGAATATGCGTACGAGCCGTCTCGTTCGCCTGCCGGATCGCCGCCTCCAACGCGGGAGAGCGTGGCTGAGCGCCGTTGAGCTGGAACGGCCAGTCGCGGTCCGGGTCGATCTGCCCAGGAGTCCGCTTCGGCAGCGGAGGCCGGTTCGGGGTCGGGTCGACATCGCGTGGCGTACCGATCGAGGTGTACCGGGCGAGCCGGGGTGTCCCGCCGATTCCGTCGTTCCTGGGCACTGTTCCCCCTACGTGGAGAGTGCGATTCGGGTGCCCCGGAGGGAACGCTTGCCGGTCATTCCCTCCGGGTCTGACTTCCACCCTGGACTATCTGTCGCCCGGCCAGGAAGATGTGTGGCGGTAATAGGATCACTACTTCATCGTCGTGGGGGAACAGATGGCGAACGTGAATGAGTTTCGGCATATCCTGCGGTTGCGGCGGACCGAGAAAGGACTGTCGCAGGACGCACTCGGCTCACAGGTGCACGTGACCGGTTCGCAGATCGGCCACTACGAGACGGGGCGCTCACTGCCGCCCGACGACCTGGCGGTCAGCCTGGACCGGGTGCTCGGCACCGGCGACGAGTTGCGCCGGTTGGCCGAGCAGGCGCGCGGCGAGGCGGTCGCCCCGTGGATGCGCCCGTGGAAGCTGAACGAGTCCCGGGCGGTGCAGCTGCGCTGGTTCGAGCACTCGCTGATCCCGGGGCTGCTGCAGACCGAGGCGTACGCCCGGGAGGTCATCTCCGCCGGCACGCACACCGAGGTGCAGATCGAAGAGATGACCCGGGAACGGCTGGAGCGGCAGACGGCGGCGCTGGAGCGGGCACACCCGCACCCGGTGCCGCTGACCGCGATCATCGGCGAGGCGGCGCTGCGGGTCGGGCCGTCGGCGCTGATGAAGGACCAGCTGGAGCATCTGGTCGACATCGGCCACCGGCAGACCGTGCACGTGCGCGTCCTGCCGTTCTCCGCCGGGCTGCATCCGGGCCTGACCGGGGCGTTCGTGTTGGCGACCCTGCCGGACGGCGGAACGGCGGCGTACATTGAAGACCAAGTCGCGGGGCGGGTCTGCGAGACCGCTGACAAGCTCCGCCACCTGGTGCTCGCCTGGGAGATGATCTGCGCGCGGGCACTGCCCTGTGACCAGTCCCGTGATCTGATCCTGAGAGTGATCGATGAGCATGAGCGAGCCGGTGTGGCGCACGTCCACCCGTAGCGGCAGCAACGGCGGTGCCTGTGTCGAGGTCGCCGACAACCTGCCCGGCCGGGTGCTGGTCCGGGACAGCAAGGACCGTGCCGGCGGGACGTTGACCTTCGCCCCGTCGGCCTGGTCCCGCTTTGTCGCCTCGGCCAAGCATGCCATGTAACTGATCTTGGCGTTGGTCGTGGCAGCGCGAGCTTGCGTCGAGTGGCCACGGTCGAGGGCACCCACATGGTTGTCTCCGGGCCGGTTTGACGACAATGACGGTTCCCTCGACTACGTGGATCAACGTTCCGAAGGTCGGGGCTGATCCGGTCGGCCCGAAAGGTCGTGACCTTGGGCCTGGCTGCCCGGGATCCCACCGGGAAAGGGTGGACGTGGGCGGGTCCGGGCGACCGGTCCGGACCGCGCCGCCACAGGAGGTGGAACCCATGTCCGAGCAGCGGTACGCGGGTAAGGTCGCGCTGGTCACCGGCGCCGGATCCGGCATCGGCCGGGCGGTGGCGCTGCGGCTGGCCGCAGAGGGAGCGACGGTGGTCGGCTGCGACGTCGACACCGATGGGCTGGCCGGCACCGGCAAGCTGCTTGCCGCCGCCGGACACGCCGCCGACCTGGTCACCGCCGATGTGACCGTGCAGGCCGACATCGACGAACTGGTCACCCGGCTGCCCGGCGACCGGATCGACCTGCTGGCCAATGTGGCCGGCGTGATGGACTTCTTCCTGCCGGTGACCGAGCTCGACGACGCCACCTGGGACCGGGTGCTCGCGGTCAACCTGACCGGCCCGATGCGGCTGACCCGGGCCGTGCTTCCGCTGATGAAGGTGGCCGGCAAGGGAGCGATCGTCAACATCGCCTCGATCGGTGGGCTGACCGGTTCGGTCGCCGGGTCCGCGTACGTGGCGTCGAAGCACGGCCTGATCGGCCTGACCCGTTCGACGGCGTTCCTGTACGGCGCGGACGGCATCCGGACCAACGCTGTCTGCCCCGGCGGGGTGGAGACGAACATCGGCCGCAGCGCCCAACCGAAGGTCGAATGGGCGTACGAGCGACTGTCGAAGTCCTTCGCCGGTCATGTGACCCGGACCGCCGCACCGGACGAGATCGCGACCCTGGTCGCCTGGCTCGGCAGCGACGAGGCGGTCAACGTCAACGGCGCCGTCATCACCTCGGACGGCGGCTGGACCAGCTGACCCGCCACCGGAGAGGCAGCGCCCCACCGGACGGTTTCGCCGCAGCCGCCGGACGCGCTGCCGGGCCAGCGGGGCGCGGATGTCCGCCAGGTCAGCCGGACCCGCGCAACCGCTGGTACGCCCGGTCCAGCTCGGTCCGGGCGGGTGCGCCGCCGGACACCGGCTGCCAGAAGTCGGGGTCCGGCGGCGCCGCCACGTCGACCCGCCTACCAGCTGTGGTGTCGAAGCCGAGTCGCCAGGCGTGCAGATACGTGCGTACCCCGTTGGCGGCGGCGGCCCGGTCGAACAGCGGGTCACCGACGATCGGGTGGCCGATCCAGGCCAGGTGCACCCGGATCTGATGCCGGCGGCCGGTGAGCGGCGCGACGGCGAGTAGCCGGTGCGTGGCGTCGGCTGCCGCCGTACCGGATCCGGTGGTGCCCCCGTCGGACCCGGCGGGGACGGCGGGGATCCG
>JGI12574J12772_1000524_pt1 | contig 9723 bp, 9 predicted proteins | sample TtaePargueraPR_2_FD_12772 | JGI IMG/M metagenome (IMG submission 12772)
CCGGATTGTTATAAAGGTCCATCGGCTTGCCGACCTGCTCCACCCGGCCGGCCTGCAACACGACGATCTTGTCGGCCATGGTCATGGCTTCGACCTGATCATGGGTCACATAGATCATCGTGGTTTTCAGTTCCTGATGAAGGCCGGTGATTTCAAGGCGCATATTGACGCGAAGGGCGGCATCAAGGTTTGACAACGGTTCATCAAACAGGAAGGCCGCCGGGTTACGCACAATCGCACGACCGATTGCGACACGCTGGCGCTGTCCCCCGGAAAGCGCGCCGGGGCGGCGTTCCAGATAATCCGTCAGGTTCAGGATTTTGGCCGCGTTCTGGACTTTTTCATCGATGACGGCCTTGCTTTCCCCGGCCATTTTCAGGCCAAAGGCGATGTTGTTATAGACCGTCATATGCGGATAAAGCGCATAGGACTGAAACACCATCGAAAGACCGCGTTTTGCCGGTGCCTCGTTGGCGACGTCGGTACCGTTGATCAGGATTTTGCCATCAGTGACGTCTTCAAGACCGGCGATCAGGCGAAGAAGGGTGGATTTGCCGCAGCCCGACGGGCCGACAAAGACGACGAATTCACCATCATTGATGTCAAGATCCACACCCGGAATAACATCCAGTGTCCCGAAGGTTTTCTTGACTTTTTCCAGTCGGATAGCACCCATTTCGGTGTTCCTTCTTGTTTAATTTCGATCAGGCGGCGGTTACTTGACCGCGCCAAATGTCAGGCCACGAACAAGCTGTTTCTGCGAGAACCAGCCGATGATAAGGATCGGAGCGACCGCCAGCGTCGAGGCCGCCGAAAGCTTGGACCAGAACAACCCTTCCGGACTGGAATAGGATGCAATGAAAGCGGTCAGCGGTGCGGCATCAGCGGTGGTCAGGTTCAGGGTCCAGAAAGCTTCGTTCCAGGCCAGGATGATGTTGAGCAGCATGGTCGATGCAATGCCCGGCACCGCCATTGGCAACAGCACAAAGATGATTTCCTTGGGCAGGGTTGCGCCATCCATGCGGGCGGCTTCAAGGATGTCGCTCGGAATTTCCTTGAAATAGGTGTAAAGCATCCAGACCATGATCGGCAGGTTCATCAGGAACAGAACCATGATTAGACCGAACCGGGTATCAAGCAGGCCCCAGTCGCGGAACACCAGATAGATCGGTACCAGCACGCCGACCGGTGGCATCATCTTGGTCGACAGCATCCAGAGAAGGGCGTCTTTGGTTCGTTTGGTCGGGTTGAACGCCATGGCCCATGCGCAGGGCACCGCAAAAAGCAGACCCACCAGAGTTGAGCCGACCGACAGGATGACCGAATTCATGGCAAACCGGAAATAATCGGATCGTGCCTGAACCTCGGCATAGTTTTCCAGCGTCCAGTCAAACGAAATGAAGCTTGGCGGCATCGATACGGCTTCAAGTTCGGTCTTGAAGCTGGTCAGGACCATCCAGAAAATCGGGAAGAAGATCAGAAGGCCAACAATCCAGGCAAAGATCGAGAAACCGATATGGCCAAGGGGTGTTTGTTTGTTTTCCATCTCGTGTCCCTTACCTGTCCAGGTTCTTGCCAATGAGGCGGATCAGGAAGATCGCCACGATATTTGCCAGAACGACAGCGACAATGCCGCCCGCCGATGCGCCGCCAACGTCGTATTGCAGCAAAGCCTGCGTATAGACGAGGAAGGCGATGTTCGTCGTTGCCAGACCCGGGCCACCACCGGTGGTCACGAAAATTTCGGCAAATACGGTCAGCAGGAAGATCGTTTCGATCAGCACGACGACCGTGATCGCACGGCTGAGATGGGGCAGCGTGATATAGAAGAAAATCGAAACCGGACCGGCGCCATCCATCTGGGCGGCTTCCTTCTGATCGCGGTCAAGCGACTGAAGGGCGGTCAGCAGGATCAGAACGGCAAAGGGCAGCCATTGCCATGACACCATGATGATGATCGCGGTCAGCGGTGCCTCGGAAAACCAGTCGATGGACTGGAAGCCAAGCGAGTTCGCGATCCAGGCAAACATGCCCGATACCGGATGCATCAGAAGGTTTTTCCAAACCAGCGCATTCACTGTCGGCATGATAAAGAAGGGGGCAATCACCAGCAGGCGCAGGATGCCACGGCCAAAGATCGGCTGATCAAGCATCAGGCCCAGCAAAACGCCGCCGACCACCGTGATCACAAGAACCGATCCGACAAGCAGAAGCGTATTGGCGAGCGACGCAAAGAATGCCGGGTCGGTCAGGAAGAATTCATAGTTCAGCGTGCCGACCCATTCTTCCATACCGGGAGAGAGCAGGTTGTAACGCAGGAACGAAAAATAAATTGTCATGCCCAACGGCACGATCATCCACAAGAACAGCGCGATGATCGACGGTGCAGACATAATGCGCCCGGTCAGGGTAGAGGACCGTGTCGACATGATGTGCTCCCTGTTTGAAGTCCCTGTTGCCTCGATCCGGATGGAAAGAGGGTGGCAGTCAGAAGTGCCGCCACCCCAAGTTCATCAGGTCAAGGAGGCACAGGCCAGAACTCATTGCACGGAGCGGAGCACTGGCCTGTCATGCATCAGTAGTAACCAGCTTTGCGCATGGTGCGATCGGTGCCCGACTGAGCGGCTGCAAGCGCATCTTCAACAGTCGAGGATCCGGCCAGTGCGGCAGAGAACTGCTGGCCTACTGTGGTGCCGATACCCTGGAATTCAGGGATAGCGGCAAACTGAACACCGACATAAGGTTTCGGCTTCATGGTCGAATTGATCGGATCGGCACTGTCGATGGCGAGAAGGGTCTCGTCAGCAAACGGTGCGGCTTCCAGATATTTCGGGTTTTCGTACAGGGACATACGGGTACCCGGCGGAACGTTGGCCCAGCCTTCCTTGGAAGCTACGAGTTCCAGATAGTCTTTCGAGGTTGCCCAAGCGATGAATTTCTGGGCAGCTTCGACTTTCTGGGAGCCGGTCGGAATGCCAAGGTTCCATGCCCAGAGCCAGTTGGCACCAGTGCAGGTTTCAGCACATGGGGCTTCGGTGAAGCCAACCTTGTCGGCAACGGTCGATTCTTTCGGGTTGCTGACAAAGGATGCTGCAACGGTTGCATCAATCCACATGCCGCATTTGCCCGAGTTGAACAGCGANAGGTTTTCGTTAAAGCCGTTCGAGGTTGCGCCCGGAGGACCATATTTGCCGAGAATTTCGACATACATGTCGAGTGCGTTTTTCCATTCGGCGCTGTCGAAGGTCGGGTTCCAGTTCTCGTCAAACAGGCGCGCGCCATAGGCATTGCCCATGGTGGTGATCAGCGCCATGTTTTCGCCCCAGCCGGCCTTGCCGCGCAGGCAGATGCCATAAACACCGTTATCCGGGTCATGAAGCTTTTTGGCAATGTCGAGCGTCTGGTCCCAGGTCAGGCGACCATTGATGGTGATGCCTGCTTTTTCAAACAGATCGGTGCGGTACATCATCATCGAGCTTTCGGCATAGAAAGGTGCCGCATAAAGCTTGCCATCGTTGCTTACGGCGGAACGGATGGCGGGCATGATGTCATCGGTATCGTAATCGGCACCAAGGTTATCGAGCGGTGCCAGCCAGCCCTTTTCGGCCCAGATCGGAACCTCGTAGGTGCCGATCGTCATGATGTCATACTGACCGCCCTTGGTGGCGATGTCGGTGGTGACACGCTGACGCAGGGTGTTTTCTTCGAGCGTAACCCATTCAAGGGAAATGTCGGGGTTTTTGGAGGTGAAGTCATCCGTCAGCTTCTGCATGCGGATCATGTCACCGTTGTTCACGGTAGCAATGGTAAGTTTTGTTTCGGCATTGGCGGAGAATGCGACACCGCCTGCCAACAGCGCGCAAAGCGCTGCTCCCGTTACGCGTTTCATAGTTCCTCCCAAAGGACTGTGTACCCGATGGGCAAATTATCTTGCCCGTTTGATCATTTGTTCAGGTAATGAGCATTCACTCAATTTGAGGAGTGTTTGTCAAACGAAATCGTTTTTGCGCTGCAACAAGAAAACCCCGCCAAAACTTTTGACGGGGTTGTTCTTTATCTTGATTCAAAAGGCGTTTTGCGGCGGTTATGCGCGCAGCAAAGCTTCGGCAGTGGCTTCGTCGGTGATCAGTGTGGTGATCAGTTTGCCGCGCATCGCCCCGCGAATCGCGGCGACTTTTTTCGCACCCTTGGCGACAGCAATCGTATTTTGCGCCGGAATATGGATCGGTGCACTGGTGACGCGGTGATTGACATCATGGTCAAGGATCACGCCATTTTCATCGAATGACCAACTGACGACCTCGCCGATGCCGCCGTTCTTTTGAAGCGACCGCAATTCATCCTTGCTGATGAAGCCATCAATATAAAGCGGTGCGTCGGCGCCAAGATCACCAACCCCGACAAAGCGCACATCGGCCTTGGCTGCCAGATGCATGATGTTATCCATGGGTGGCTGTTGCTGCATCTGGGCGCGCACATTGGCACTTTCGACAATCACCGGGATCGGTAAGGGATAGTGCGGCGCGCGGGTCCGGTCGGCCAGATCGGTGACCGCATCATAAAAACTTGCCGCACCGTCATGGGCAATCGTCCCGACCAGCGATACGATCTTGTGATGGCGGGCGTCGACACGTTGAACTTCGTCGACCATGCCACGCATGGCGCGCCCCGTGCCCACCGCGATGATCTTGGGATCAGGGGATTGCAGAACGCGTTCAAGATAGGTCGCAGCCGTCTGCGTCATGCCAAACATGGCATCGGGAGCGGCCGGATCGGTCGGCACCACATCACAATTGGCAAGGCCGTATTCCTTGCACAGTGAAGTGGCCAGTTCCATGCAGCGCGCAATCGGATGGTCAAGGCGAACCTTCACCAGCCCTTCGCTAATGGCGGCAGACACCAGACGCTGGGCGGTCGGACGCGAAACACCAAGTTTGGTGGCGATTTCGTCCTGCGTGTTGCCAGCGCAGTAATACAGCCAGCCCGCGCGGGCGGCTTCGTCAAGCCTTGCAGCTTCTTTGCGTGTTCGTTTAACCATCCCTGTCCTCGATTTATTTTTCTTTATGGATCGCAACACTGATGGCGCGTGCGTTGATCAGTCTATCCTAAATTCCCTATCGTTTTTTTGCGGCTCTGACCAGCGGGAATGATCCGGGCAAAAAGAAACCCGCCGGGATCGGCGGGTTTCGAAGACCTTCATTGCGGTTGCAATTATTTCTTTGGCAGATATTCCGCGACCAGCATTTCGGCGATCTGGACTGCGTTAAGGGCGGCCCCTTTCCGCAGGTTGTCACCCACACACCACAGCGAAAGACCGTTTTCAACCGTTGGGTCCTTGCGCACACGTGAGACAAAGACATTATCTTCGCCCTGGACTTCCTGAGGGGTGACATATCCCTCGTCTTGGCGGTAATCGACAACGGAGACGCCGGGGAAATCCTTCATTGCCTTACGGGCTTCTTCGACGGTGACCGGCTGTTCGAATTCAATATTCACCGCTTCGGCATGGCCGACAAAGACGGGGACGCGAACGCAGGTCGCATGAACCGCGATATCCGGATCAAGGATTTTGCGGGTTTCGGCGGTCATTTTCCATTCTTCGCGGGTTGAACCGTCATCCATGAATTCGTCGATATGCGGGATGACGTTAAAGGCGATCTGTTTGGTGAACTGTTCCTTGACCGGCAGATCGTTGACGTAAATGCCCTTGGTCTGGTTGAACAGCTCATCCATCGCCAACCGACCGGCACCGGAAACCGACTGATAGGTTGAAACCACAACACGTTTGATCGGTTGCAGGTCATGCAGGGGTTTAAGCGCCATGACCATCTGAATGGTCGAGCAGTTCGGGTTGGCGATGATGTTTTTCTTGGCGTAGCCAGCCAGTGCGGCACCATTTACTTCGGGCACGACAAGCGGTACGCCCGGTTCCATGCGCCAGTAGCTGGAATTGTCGATGACAACGCAGCCTGCGGCAGCAGCCTTGGGCGCAAGCGTTTTGGCCGTTGCACCACCAGCCGAGAACAGCGCGATATCGACCTTGGAAAAGTCGAAGGTTGCGGCATCCAGGACCTTGAGTTCCTTGTCACCGTAATCCAGTTCGCGGCCGACCGAACGTGAGGAGGCGAGTGCGAAAATTTCGTCAGCCGGGAATGCGCGTTCTTCAAGGGTGTTGAGCATCTCGCGCCCGACATTTCCGGTCGCGCCGACAACGGCGATTTTATAGCCCATCAGGAGCCTCTTTCAGTCATTCTGGCAGTGCCCATACACTTTGCCCTTCTTTGGTAGAGGACAGTCGCGTTTTGCATATGCCTGTGGATAATCGTCTGTACAGTATGACGCGAGATGTAAGGTTTTATCGAGGTGCACGCAAGGAGATCATTGGCTATTACCTCTTGAGATTGCAAAAAAATCTGGCAGAATTATCCATGGGGTTCGAGTACCGAACCCTAAATCAGAATCGTTCGGCCCCGGCTTTGAGTTTTCTGTTTTCACTGTCTGCGGGTGCGCGGCCTATCGAATAGCCGTTTCCGCATTTCCTTTTCGAACGATTGACCAGACGATCCTGATTTAGGGTCCGGTACTTATGTGAAATCCGGCAACGGGTTTCACGTGGGGCGATGGCATTTCCGGCTTAAAAAGGACGGCAGATGACGTACCCGATGACACTGGACTGGACACAAAAAAAGGTTCTCGATTTTTTCCGGGAACATGTCACGCGTGGAACACTGGTATTCCGGGCGGACGATAGACACGAGATTGTTCTGGGGGATGGCAGCGATCCCAGGGCAACAATGACTGTACCGAACTGGAGCGACACATTGAAAATGGCGCTAAGTCCTGATCCGGGATTTGGCGAATCCTATATGCGTGGCGGTTTCGATGTTGTTTCCGGCGAGATGGAAGATCTGATCAGGGTCTTGCGGCTTAATTTCGAAGGCGGCCATTCGGCAAACGGATTTGGCCTTTTTATCGAAAAGCTGCAGGCGCTTAAATTCCAGATCGCGCAATTTACCTCGGTCAAGGCCGCGTCACGGCGCGTGCGCCATCATTATGATATCGGCAATGACCTTTATACCCGGTTTCTTGATCCGGAAATGCAGTATTCCTGCGCCTTCTGGGATGATGGTGCCCAGACGCTGGAAGAAGCGCAAAACCGCAAGATGAGCCTGACGACCCAGCGTCTGAAGATCGATCAGCCCGATCTTCGGGTGGTTGATATTGGCTGTGGCTGGGGTGGGCTTAGCCGCTTTATCCGGCGCACGACCGGGGCGGAGGTGCACGGTATTACGCTCTCGACCGAGCAATATAACTGGGCGCTGGAACGCAAAGAGGAACTGCCTGATAACTTCCACGAAGGTCTTGGATATCATCTTCTGGATTATCGGCTGTTTGCCGATGCGAATGAAGGCAAGTACGACCGGGTAGTTTCGGTTGGCATGTTTGAACATGTCGGGCGGCCGCAGTTCAAAACCTATTTCGAGAAGGTCGGCAAATTGCTGAAAGCCGGGGGACGGGCGGTGATTCATACGATCATCAAGCCGCGTCCGGATTTCACGTCGCCCTGGATTGATCGTTATATCTTCCCGGGGGGATATATTCCGGATACATCTTCCCGGGGGGATATATTCCGGCGGTGCACGAAGTTATCGAAGCCGCCGAGAATGCCGACCTTAAAGTCGAAGCATCGCACTTTCACGCGGGACTGAACTATGCCCGAACCCTGATCGCATGGCGCGACCGGTTCCGCGAGATTGCCGATCAGCTTGACCCGGAAAAATACGACACCGAGTTTAAACGGATGTGGGAATTTTATCTGGCGGGCTGCATCAATGCCTTTGACGAGCGCGAAGGCGGCGGTGGCATGCGGGTCGGGCAGTTTGTTTTCACCAAACCCGGTTATCGTTTTACGTAAAAAACGCATCGGTCGGGCTGTCGTTTTGCGATGGCCCGACCCATATATACCCAATGTTCAAACGGGCCGCAGAGTCCGAACTTCGATAATGTGTGTCGTGGGTCAACCGGCACGGCGCGCGGTGTTCATACCCGGTTGTTCCTTCGGGAGGAAACAACATGCTGAACATGACACACCGGGATAACCCGGTTACACGTGCATATTCCACCCAGATTACCCACCGTACCGGACCGCATATTGGCCGCGTTGATGATTATGTCCGTGCGCTTAAATCCATTGAGATATCCAGTTGTGAACGCGATATGCTTCGCGCCCATGCCAAGGCACCGGGGCGGGAAATTACGGGCAATCAACTGGCAAATACGATTGGTCATTTCGGGTCCCGGATCGGGAACAAGAAATACGGCAAACTGGCCCGCAAGATTGCGGNAGCGGCCGAATTGCCGACCTGCAAATCCGATGTNAGCGATTATCTGGCAGCGGTTTTNACATTGGCCGATGGTGCGCAGCAAAACAGCGAAGACTGGCATTGGGTCATGCATGAAGAAGTTGTCGAAGCCCTGAAAAAGACCCGCATCGTNTAGAATTTCGGGNGTTATAAAGTTTTTTGGNCGGATATGTAACGNGGGCCAAAGCTGTTTCGTCCTGATTGCAGAGGGGATTTCCCCCGGTTTGCAATCACGGAGAAACATGATGAGCCGTTTTGACGTTCCGAAATCGAGCCCGAAAATTTTTGAAGCGATGCTAGGTCTTGCCAGCAGCCTTGAAGATAACCCGCAGATTCCGCGTGTCCTGCGCGATCTGGTGGAATGCCGGGTGTCGCAAATCAATGGATGTTCGCATTGCCTGCGCATGCATTCGAAAAGTCATGCTGATCACGGCGGTGATGCGATCAAGGTGACCATGCTGGCGGTCTGGCGTGCGGCCAAAGGGTATGACGAAGCCGAACGGGCAGCACTTGATTGGGCCGAATGCCTGACAGAGGCCGTTGATCAGGACCGTATTTCGCAAAGCTATCGCAACCTTGTCGATCATTTCGAAAAAGACGCCATTTCCGAGCTGACCTGCATCATTTCAACGATGAATGCCTGGAACCGTCTTGGTATTGCGCAGCATGAGTTTGCCTGATCGCAATCCCCGATCCGATAGGGTCTTTGCTTCGTCAGACCTATCGGGCAGGATGACCACCAAATCGGCGATACGGGCTTGTCCCGTATCGCTTCATGTGTTTGACGGGGATCGCATGGCAGATCAGGTTTTCGAAACCCATCGCGGGCGGCTGCATGCCCTGGCCTATCGCATGCTGGGGAGTCATGCCGATGCCGAAGACGCCGTGCAGGATGTCTGGTTGCGCTGGCGGGCGACAGCAAAGGATGACATCCGCGATGCCACGGCGTGGCTGGTGCGGGTATGCAGCAATATCTGCCTTGATGTTCTGAAATCGGCCCGTCGTCAGCGTGAAAATTATGTCGGGCAGTGGTTGCCCGAACCCTGGGCGCCTGTGGTTGAGGCGGAAGCCGAAAACAACCTGATTGAACGGGATGGCCTGGGGCAGGCCTATGTGATGATGCTTGAACGCTTGGGACCGGTCGAACGGGTTGCCCTTGTCCTGCATGATGTTTTTGACTGGTCACACGAGGAAATTGCCCCGGTGATCGAGCGGACCGAAAACAATACCCGCCAGATCCTGTTTCGCGCGCGCCGCAAGGTGAACCGCGAACATGACCGCGACCCGACACCGGTTCCCGATAGTGAAGCCGCCGATAAGGGGCAGATTGCCGCCTTTGTCGATGCCCTGATCGGCGGGG
>JGI12574J12772_1000535_pt1 | contig 9650 bp, 8 predicted proteins | sample TtaePargueraPR_2_FD_12772 | JGI IMG/M metagenome (IMG submission 12772)
CCCCTGTGCGCTGATGATGCGTCACAAGGCGGGGATCGGCTGGCGGAAACTGAAAGCACGAATAGCAGAAAAATTTGGCCGGGATGGTACACCGCAATCGGCCGATCACGGGGCGTAAAACCCGGTGACCTCTGGCATAACAGAAAAACCGCGCGACATCCCCCCCGACCCCGCCGCGCGGTTTGACCGGCCCCCAGCTACGCATTGGGGGCCGGTCACTTTTGGGGGAACAGACAGGGAAGATCATAAGCCGCAACAAGGCGGAATATATCAGTTCGAAGGAACACCTTCGGGCAGTGATTGCGCCCATATCTTTTGATAAACACCGCTTTTTTTCAACTCACCCAAAGCATTTTCCATTCGGGTAACGATGTTCGGATCGGTTGACCGGCTGGCGGCAAGATAAAGCTCGCTGGAAAGCTCGGGTATTTCGGCTGAGACCTGTAAAAGATCGACATTGTATTGAAGGCTTCCAGCCCGGTAAGGCAGCGAAAGCGCATCCCCCGCCACCAGATCAGCCCGACCGGCATAAAGCAGGCGCAGGGTCGCCTCGGCCGAAGGGACGAAATCAACGTCAAAACCCTGATTTTGCAGGAACTCGGCCTTGACGTCCTTAAGCTGACCGGCAATCCGGAAGGTTTTCAAGGCGTCCCAATTGGTTCCCACCGGCACGTCGCTACCGCGTAGTGAAAATAGTCGCACATGATACGGAGAAACCGTACCAACCCATCGAAACAGGCCTTCCCGATCGGAACGACGGGCGATACAGAAAATCAGGGTATCGGGCTGGGTCTGTGCTGCGGCAAAGGCGCGTGCCCAAGGTTGCGCAGTAATCCGGCATTCTATATTCGCGTCATTGCAGATCTGGCGTACAACATCGACCGCAGGGCCAGAGACATAATTGCTGTCTTCGCTGACAACAACATAGGGTGGGAACGGCGTTGTCACGATATCGACAGTTTGCGCATGGGCTGGGCTTTGCTTCCATGCCGAAAGCCCGCACAAGACAAACACCATCGCCACAAGACGAGCGGCTGTAACGGATAAAATGGCAACGGGCCATGGCGGACGTCTGTCAAAGGTCATTACCGCCTCATAGCGATGAAAGCCGTCTTGTTTTTCGTTATTCCCGTCAGCAGCATCGTAGCGAAGAACATACGGATCACCAAACAGCAATTCCGCTCAGATTCCCTTATCGAAAATCTAATGGTCTTATTGCACATGAGGTAGTGCAATTTCTGTTTCAAGACCAAACCTAGTGATAGGGGAAATCCTTCGTTCGGATAGCAGAGCCTACATAATTTGCTAATAAATTCGGCGCTATCCTGATCACAAAACAATAACGATCCTTGTATATTCGGGAACAAAACATGGGATTGCGGATGATGCGTTGGCGCCAATATCGCGCCGTATCCGGTCTGATCGGACTTGTCGCCCTGCCCTTCATGGCGGCGGTCGCTAACGCTGATGCCCCGGGCACCCTGACCTGGGCTGTCCCGCCTTTTGCACCGGCCTTCATTTCCGAAGATGGAAAACTTACCGGTTATGCCTCCGATACCCAGAACTGGTTTGCCGCGCGGCTTGACGATTATCAGCACGAAATCATGGAAGTTCCTCTGGCGCGGCTCTTGGCGGAAATGCGCAACGGGGCGGCCGATGACCATCCCGGTCATATCCGTTGCAGTACGACCCTGATCCCGACCGACGAACGGCGCGAATATATCAGCTTTGCCAAGACCATTCTGCTGCATCTGCCGATTTCCGTCGTCATCCGCGCGGAGGACGAGGCAAATTTCAAACCCTTCCTTGACGAAGAAGGACATATCCAGCTTGGTCAATTGATGGCGAACGGGGATATGACCACCGCCCTTCGGATCGGGCGATCTTACGGGACACTGATTGACAATTATGTCGAAAGATATCGCAACGCCCCGCAAATCATGCCGGTGGCCGACGATAGCAAGCTATTGAAACTTCTTGAACTGGGCCGGATCGACTGGACATTCTATTTCCCGTCCGAAGCGGAATTTTACCGGCGGGAAATCGCGCCCAACCAGATGATCAAATCATTGCCGATCCGTGGCAATACCAACCTGCTTGAAGCGACCATCGGCTGTGCGAAAACACCGGCTGGCCAACAGGCGATTTCCCGGATCAACCAGATTGTCGATACCAATCCCGACATGCCATGGACCAACTTTTATGCTGCCTGGCTTTCCCCTCAGGATCGCGAATGGTTTGTGGCGGCACGGGCGCATTATATCGACCCCAAACAGTTCGAGGCACTTCTGACGCCAAGAAAATAAACCACGTCCCAATGTCTCGCCAAACAACACCCTATCCTAAAGTGACTAAGCCTGCCCGGGTGTTGCGGGCCGTTTTCCAAACCTATCCGCTTTCTCTCATATCCAACATGCAAGCCCCTTTGCCTCGGTTAAATCGGACTGCAACACGATTTTCCATTTTATGACTATTGATCTATGCTGATGACCCACCACTTTTGGATAAGCATGGATGAAAACACGGACCCGCGCATCTTGGCGACCGGGTATATTGGTATGTGCAGTCGCTATTTCAGTTCCCTCATAATTGCCGGAATTTCGGCAATGCTGGTTTCGCAAATACCTGCGGCAATAGCGCAGGAAACTTTGCCGCTGCTTGTTACCCCCGTGACCCCATCAACAGCGAAAACCAGAACGGATATTGTCTGGGCCGTAGACGCCATCACGCCTGGCTTCATAAAGGTCGAGGGTCGGTTGAACGGCTATGGTGCGCAAATGCTGGACTGGTTTATCGCGCGTATGCCCGAATATAACCATCTGGTGCAAATCCTGCCGCGGCGCAGTGCCTATGATGCCATGCGCGCGGCGGGAGAAAGCGGTAAAACCATCTGTATCCCCGGAACCCAACATACCCCGGAACGCGCAAAAGATTTCGCCATGAGTGGCACCGTCGCACCATTGCTGCCGCTTTCGGTTGTCGTTCTAAGCAGCGCCCGCCACTCCTTCCGACCATACATGCTGGCAAACAGAACGATCGATCTGGCCGCGCTGCTTGGCGATACATCGCGCTATACAGCACTGGCAAAGGCCCGGTCTTATGGACAGGAAGTTGACAGCATTCTGGCAACTGCGATTAATGCGCCAAATGTTTTGCGCACTGATAACCAGTCAAGCTTTCCGATGATGCTGGAAATAGGTCGCATTGACTGGATGCTGGCCTATCCGGTTGAAATCGAGTTCCATCGCCGTCAGGCAAAGGATGCATCCGACACATTGTCGTTGCCCATTCAGGGGCTACCCCGTCTGATGAATATCAGCGTGGCCTGCAGTCGGTCGGAAAACGGTATCGGGGCTGTCAGCGAGATCAACGCCATCCTTGCCAGCCATCCCGCTATGCCGTGGCTTGAATATTATATCGATTATCTTGGCCACGAGGACCGTGCCCGTTTCCTTGATGCCCTAAAAGAATTCAAACAGTCACGAGATCTTCCGGTCGGACAATAACATCGCCCCCAAATGAAACAGGCACCGCCAAAACGGTGCCTGCCAAAGAATTTCGGTCGGATAGCATCAATTCTGATGAACCCGGTTCAGCCCTTCTTCGGGATCGTCATCGGGTTCGCCGTCATCATCTTCTTCCTCGGCACGAACTTCGTCCTGCTGATGTTCGACCCCCATGCGGCGATACGAACGATATGACAGCGGGAAGGTCGCAAAATAGACCGCGGCAATCACCGAAAGCGTCAGCCACGGCGAGGACACCAGAAACGCGACGGAAGCCCCGAATGCCAGCATCAGCGGCAGAACCCATGCGCGCGGAACCTTGACCTTCTTGAATGAATAGGTCGGCATCCGCGACACCATCAGACCGGCAATCAACACACCGTAAGGTGCAACGATGTAGGGGCTGTCAAACACGCCACGCCCGAACTGGAAAGTCAGCACAATCGGCCACATCGCAAGCGCCGCTGCCGCCGGGGCAGGAACCCCGGTAAAGAAACGATAGGCCCAAGTCGGCAATTCCGGTTCGCCCAGCATCTGGGTATTGAACCGCGCCAGACGCAACGCCATGCACACCGCAAACAGCAGCGACAAGGCCCAGCCGATCGGGCCGAATTCATGCAGCGACCAGAAATACAGCATCATCGCCGGTGCGACACCAAAGCAGACAAAATCCGAAAGACTGTCAAGCTCGGCACCAAAGCGGCTGGATGCGTTCAGCATCCGCGCCAGACGGCCATCAAGGCCATCGATGATCCCGGCGATCAGGATGGCGGCAACCGCAGCTTCCCATCGATCCTGCATCGCAAAGCGGATCGATGTCAAACCAGCACACATCCCCATCAGGGTCGCCACATTCGGCGCCAGACGGCTTAGTGACAATGCCTTGAACCGCCGGGGGCGGCTCTGTCGGATGCCGCTTGCCATTAGCGGATCTCCCCGACTGCGGCTTCTGCCCCCTTGGCCGCAATATCGGCAAGGATGGTTTCACCGGCAATCGTGGTCTGACCAACGATGACTTTGGGTTCGACACCTTCGGGAAGGTACACGTCAACACGCGATCCGAAACGGATCAGGCCGAAGCGTTCGCCAGCTTTCAGCTGCGAACCACGGCCGACATCACAAAGGATACGACGCGCCACAAGACCCGCAATCTGGACAACGCCAAATTCGCGGCCTTCCTTGTCACGCACCAGAAGAATCTGGCGTTCGTTGTTTTCCGATGCCTTGTCGAGCTCGGCATTAACGAATTTGCCAGGCACATAGGCCTTGCCAACGACTTCGCCATTGACCGGACAACGGTTCACATGAACGTTGAACACATTCATGAAGATCGAAACACGCGTACGTGGCGTTTTATCGTCCAGTTCGAGTTCCTTGGGCAGTGGTGCCTTGGAAATCATGCAAACACGGCCATCCGCCGGCGAAATGACGAGGTTCTCGTCAACCGGGGTGATACGGTCCGGATCGCGGAAGAAATAGGCACACCAGAGTGTCAGGATCACACCGATCCAGCCCAGCGGTTCGGCAATCAGAAACAGAACCACGGTGATCGCCGCGAAAATCGCCACGAATTTCCAGCCTTCGGGATTGATCGGCACAAGAACGGATTTCAAAGTCTTTATTCCCTGGTTGCCATGGGTACGGGCATAACAATTCCGGCAATGATTACCGGTCGGCCGCGTTACTACCATCTAGTGATGACAAAGGGCAACGCAACCTGCAAATAAAAAGGGGCAAAACACCATTATCACGTGTTTTGCCCCCGGAAAAGAAATGCAGTTACTGCTGTGCGGTCCCATTTTCCGGAAGCGCAAAAATCTGCCCCGGATAAATCAGGTCCGGATCACGGATCTGTTTGCGATTCTGGTTGTAAATCACCCAGTATTGCAGGCCATCGCCATAGGTCCGGCGCGCAATCCGCCACAGGCTGTTACCCGGCTGCACAACATAACGCGAACCCGGTTCCAGAATCTGATCTGGGCGGGCACGTTCAAACGGCAATTCGACGCGTGCGGTCACCTTGTCAGACGGATCAAGCTGATCGGCGCGTAACTGATACTGGCCCGGCTCGATCGGCTCACCAATTGTTAGAGCCCAGTTGCCATCTTCCCCGGTCGTTGCACTGCCGACAAATTTGTTATCAAGATAAACTCGGACGCTGGTGTCATCATCGGCCTTGCCAGACATGGCAACGCGACCTTCTTCGTCATAATCGACAACATCAATCGACAGGCGTGGCATGGCGGCTGCAGGTTGTTCGGCGGTCGCAGCAGGCATTTCCGATCCCTGCGGCATGGCTTCGGCCAGTTCGCGGGCGGTTTCCTTGCTCATATCTTCGGGGGCAGGTCCCTGCAGGACGGTGGCAGCGCCGCCTTCCTTAGGCACGCGCATGGCGATGATCGTCTGTTCTGCCGCATCATCGTTTTTGGCGGCATCATCGCCCGATGTCTGATCGGCAGTTGCGGTGTCACCGGCAGCCGGTTTTTCCGGGATCAGAACCACGACATTATCATCGCCCTTGTGAATTTCACCGGTGCTGTCTTCGGATTCAAGTGACAGTTCCCGATCACCGCTTGCCAGCGGTTTCTCAGGCAAAACCACCCATTCACCGCGTTCATCGGCGGTTGCCTGTCCGATAACTTCGTCACCCTCGCGGATGCGCACGGTGCTGTTCGGGGCAGCGCGGCCAGCAATCACGGCATTGCCATCCGGGCCGATGCGCACGACGTCAAAGCTCGGCGTACGAACTTCGGGTGCGGCGTCGGTTTGTTCCGGCGCGGCCTGCTGCGTGTTTCCGACATCCGGTGTCACGGCGGGCGGAGCTGTTGTTCGTGCCGGCGTATCGGTTTCGTCTACCGACTGTGTCAGCATGTAATTCAACGAGATCGCGGCAACAATCAGCAAAACGCCAATGATGACGAGGATATAAGGTCTTTTCACCGGTAATATCCTTGAACGGTGGTTATGATTATTACGGGTGGCGTCGAAACCTTGTAACTGGCAGTCATTAAGTCCCCCAAACGCCCCACCCGACGCGTTAATTCGAAACTTGTACTACTTTCGGCACACAGTTTCCATAACGTAACAAACCGAGATTACAGTGCAACAGTTAGGCAAAGATGAATAGAATCAGCGCTTTTGGTCAAGCCTTGTCCCGCATTCCTTAAGGAATTGACTGCATTGTCGCCCCGATATAGGCCACAAGTGCCGCCACCAACACCGGCAATGCCAGAACCGATACCCGCACCAGCATCGCCAGAACCGCACCGCCCGGCCCTGCATTCGCACCGATATCGGCTGGCAAAAGTGCTGCAATCCGCGCTGCACCCGATCCGGCAAACACCACCAGAACCAGAACCGCCATGGCAAATGCTGACGCCGGTGCTGCCAGCATCACGCCCGATGCGCTCGCCATCAGCGCGGTACTGATCGCCAGCCACAACGCGGCACGATATTGCGGGGCGGCCTTTTCGTAAACCAGCGCCACCATAAGGGCGACCGAAAGACCAGCCTGAAAAACCACCTGATCGCGCAGGCCGAACTGGGCGGCGATAATCCCCTGCCCGACCGCAAGCGCCACAAAGGTCGCAACCGGTGCCGGTCTTGCGACATCCTCGTCGCTTGTGACATTGGATTTTGTCGATGTTTTGGCGGTTTTTGCAGATTTGCCGTTCTTTTTACCCCTGGCCTTGGCCGTACCCGGGTCTTCGTCCTCGTCAAAATTCGGGCGTGTGACCCACAGGAAGGACGCCCCGATCAGGATATAGGCCCCCCATACCAGCGTCACCAACCCGCCTGGATGATACAGAAGCCCGGTAACAGGAGCCGCCAGAACCAGCCAACCGCCCAACAACATCAGAATGGCCGCAACAATCACGCAGGGCCGCGCACGCAGATGTGCAAAATCAAGGATTGCACCACAAACCCCGCCCAGCACCAGCATAAGAAGTGCAGCACCCACACCGCCACGCGCGGTTTCCGGCAAACCGATAGCCGCCGGAACAGCCACCGCTACCGCCGGAATGACAGCGGCCAGCACCATACGCCGGGCCATTGTCCGCTCAAGCCCTAACCAAAGGGCGAGCATCAAAACCGTGGCGATAACACCGGACACCAGAATGGCGAGCCAAAAGGGACTGTCGACAAACACGTTGGGCGATCCTGCCTTCTTGTTGTTTCGCTTTCAAACCTGCGAGAGGAACGGCATTGAGCACGCAGGCGCTGATATCCATCCCACAATCAGGTTCAGAACCTGTTAACCATCGGCGAAAAATTCGCCCCGGCTTATCGCGCCCGATCATGCCGATTGCCAAGGCAAAAATGCGGCAGGGTTCACATGGTATCAATACGGGCTGTCACAGGATCTTCGCAAAGGAAACTATTGACCCGATAATGGCGCAATAGGCTATGCTTGCCCCCTAGACGGGCCACATCGCCGGTCGGTACGGCGCGTTGCATACGTCGTGACCGGGCGAAAGTTACCTGCGAGATAACAACAAAGAGGCAGGTTGCCATGACAAGAGTAAAATCGATCTGTGTTTTTTGCGGCGCTTCGAACGGCAAAAACCCCGAGCACATGGAAAACGCGATTGCATTTGGCAAAATGATGGCCGAACGCGGTATTGCGCTGGTTTACGGCGGCGGGCGCATCGGCCTTATGGGGGCGGTTGCCGACGCGGTGATGAAAAACGGTGGCAAGGTCATCGGCATCATCCCCGCTCATCTTGACGATATCGAGGTCGGCCATAAGGGCTTGACCGAACTAATCGTCTGCAAATCGATGTATGAGCGCAAGGTCGAGATGTTCAAACGTTCGGACGCCTTTGTCACGCTTGCTGGCGGCCTTGGCAGCCTTGACGAAGCGTTCGAGGCACTGACCCTTCGCCAGCTTGGCATACATGACAAGCCGCTGGTATTCCTCAATGCGCTGGGATACTGGGACAAATGCCTTGATATGATTGATGGAATCATCGAGGACGGCTTTGCGCGTGAGAGCAACCGCAACCTGTTTACGGTTGCCGAAACCCTTGATCAGGTTTTCGAACAGCTTGAAGCCGAACCCGCCCCGAAATTCGACCCGCGCGAAAAGCTTCTCTAAGCCCGCTTTTCCGGCCAATCCATCAAATCCGCAAGATATCGCGTCTTGCGGATTTTTCTTTGTCAAATTCAAATCAACATACTGATATCACGTTTATTTTAGAACTTTGATATATATCAGCGTCGCTGCATATACCTCCTGCTTTACTTCCCGAACCACCATCATTTGGGAGAGAGCAAATGAAATCATATCCTGGTTTAGCGGGCTGCCTTGTTTCGGTTACTGCCATGCTGGGGATCGTCGGGAGCGTTCTTGCAGCAGAAACGCCATCGCCTGCCGATCTGCGCGAAGCCGCCCTTGAACATTTCGAAGTCATTCCGTCAATGGTACCGGCCGTTTCGGGCAATGCTGTTACCCGGGAAAAAGTCGAACTGGGCAAGATGCTGTTTTTTGATCCGCGCCTGTCATCCAGTGCGCTGATTTCGTGTAATACCTGCCATAACCTAGGCATGGGCGGGGATGACAACCTTGAAACATCCATCGGCCACGGCTGGCAGAAAGGACCCCGTAACGCCCCGACCGTGCTGAATGCCGTGTTCAACGAAGCGCAGTTCTGGGATGGCCGCGCCGAGGATCTCAAAGCACAGGCCAAAGGCCCGGTTCAGGCCGGGGTCGAAATGGCCAGCACCCCCGAACGTGTTGTCGAAGTGCTGAAAAGCATGGGCGATTACGTACAGAAATTCGCCCACGCCTTCCCGGGGGAAGCAGATCCGGTAACGTTTGATAACATGGCCAGAGCAATCGAGGCGTTTGAAGCAACCCTGATTACCCCGGCATCACGGTTTGACCAGTTCCTGGAAGGCAACGATGCCATCCTGACCAAAACAGAAATGGCCGGGCTTGAACTGTTCATCGATACCGGTTGTGCATCATGTCATAACGGGGTGAATGTCGGCGGGACCGGTTATTATCCGTTCGGCGTTGTTGAACAGCCGGGTGCCGAAATCCTGCCACCCGATGACAAGGGCCGTTTTGCCGTCACCCAGACCGCGACGGATGACTATGTCTTCCGTGCAGGGCCGCTTCGTAATATCGCGCTGACGGCT
>JGI12574J12772_1000538_pt1 | contig 9602 bp, 13 predicted proteins | sample TtaePargueraPR_2_FD_12772 | JGI IMG/M metagenome (IMG submission 12772)
CCAACACCAACGCCCGCATCGTTGGAACGTCCACCAAGCCTCCCAACCCGGGTTGGAGCGACACGCCGTACTTCCAACACCAACGCCCGCATCGTTGGAACCACCAGCGGCCTGGTCCATCCCCGGAGCCGAAAGCGCCCCCGCCGGAGGCGCAGTGACCGCAACCCCGCCCGCGCCCGGCTCCTGCGCGATCGGTGCGGCGTGCGCTCGGCCACGCCGCCCCGGCCGGCCGCCGGCCCACACCACACACTCCGAACGCTGGCAGTCGGTGGCGGCCCGGTTGGTGTCCGCTGTCCGCGCCAGCCGCCGGGCGTGTTGCGGGGCCGGAGCGGAGCGGCAGCGGAGTGCAGGCCGCGCGTCCAGGCGGCGGCGCGTGCGGCCCGCTTCGCGGGCCGCCTTGAAGACGTACAGAAAGTTCTCACAGCACCGCCGGCGGCTGGCCGGCACCGGGCGCGTAACCGACAGCCGTAAGCCGGGCGGGGAATTCTAGGCCGCCGTACGCTCTCGGGTATGTCGGGGCTGGTGGCGCGAGCGGCTGAGCTTGCCGAGGAACAGTTGGCGGCGGCTCTGCCTCGGCGTTGGCGTCATGTGCAGGCCGTTGCCAGGAAGGCCGGCGAGGTCGGTCACGTCCTGGACCCGGCGGACGCTGAGGTTCTCGTCGCTGCTGCGTGGCTGCACGATGTCGGGTACGCCCCCGGGGTGGCCGATACCGGCCTGCACGCTCTCGATGGCGGGCGGTGGCTGCGTCGTGTCGGGGTGTCCGATCGCGTGGCCGCTCTGGTGGCTCACCACTCGTGCGCACTGTTCGAGGCGGAGGAGCGCGGCCTCCGGGACGAGCTGGCCGCTGAGTTCCCGCAGGAACAGTCGCTGACCGCTGATGCCCTCTGGTACGCGGACATGACGACCGGCCCGGACGGACGCGACGTCGCCGTTCTGGACCGCCTGGCGGAGATCGAGCAACGCTACGGCCCTGACCACCTGGTCACCAGGTTCTGGGTACGGGCCAGACCGACGCTGCTGGAAGCCGTCGGGCGGACCATGGATCGGCTCGCGGTGTCCTAACCGATGTACGGCTTCGAACGCCCCTCGTAGCCGTGATCGATGCGCAGCCGCATGGACGGATGGATTGTCAGTGCGCTCAGCTCATCCTCGGCCACCCACCGAACTTCGGACGACTCGTCGCTCGTGGTGGGCTCGCCGGACAGGTACCGGGCGCGGAAGCAGATAGAGAACTGCTGCCGTACCTCGCGATCGCTGTACTCGATGACATGGTTCGGGTTGGTGTAGAGGCCGACGATCTCGGTCACCTCGATGTCAACCCCGGCTTCCTCTTTGGTCTCACGCACGGCTGTCTCGGCTATGTACTCGCCGAAGTCCTGCGCCCCGCCCGGTAGCGCCCACAGGTCGTTGTCTGTCCGGCGTACCAGGAGAACGCGGTCGTCCGCGTCGAGGACGAAGGCGGTGACAGCGACAACGATCGAGTTAGGTCGGGGGGCGTCCGGGTTGTTGAAGTGCTCGGTCCTTGCCACGGCTCTCAGCCTGCCACGGCTCCGTCCGCTGCCTCGACGATCGCCCTGCTCGGGGGCCAACGACATGTAGTGAGCTCTCGCAGCACTGCCGGCAGCTGGCTGTTCAGGGGGTCAGCGGGGCAGGGCGGCGACACCGGTAAGCAGCGCAACACCATCGTGGGCGCGGACGGCCGGGCCGTCCTCGCGCAGCGCGTCGAGCACCCGGACTGCGTAGGCGGGGTCCATCCGCTCCGTCACCGTTTCGGGTGTCCACCAGTCGACTTGGCTCGTCTCGTCGGACGTCGAGAGAGTCCCCCCGGTGACCTCGGCGCGGAGTATCAACGCGACGATGCCACGGGGCATGTTCTTGTAGACGCCGGTGAGTCGAGTCGGCTCGACGACAAGGCCTGTCTCCTCCCAGACCTCGCTTCCTGGGCTGCGGTGGTAAGCGTCGGCGGCCCGCCGGGGTCGATGCCGCTGGCGCGTCCGCCATCCACCTTGGATGAAGAAAGGGAGGAAGGCATGGCCGCACATTACGTTGAGCGAGAGTGGCTAGCGTGAGACGAAGATCCCTGCTCGTGCCTGGGTGCCGGAGCATCCCGTCACGCAGTGTCGAAGCGCCGACCCTGCGGAAGTAGGGCCGGCGCTCGTTGCCTATCCCGCCGGGTAGGCGTCAGATCGTCAGTGGTGCTGCTTTGCCAGCTCGACGAACGAGCGCCACGCGGACGGGGCGAAGGCCAGTGTGCCGCTGTCGCGGTTCTTGGTGTCCCGGACCAGGACGCGGCCGGGAAGGAGGTCGGCAACCTCGACTCAGTCGCCGCTGTTGCCGTTGCTTCGGGTGCTCTTGCGCCAGGTCGCCCGGTCGTGGTCGAACGTGCCCGTCGGACTCATCGCATCTCCTCCGCAGCGGCTTCGATCAGCATGATCGATTCGTCAGGTGTTCGGTCAGATCGTGTCGGGTCAGGCGGGTAGCCGAAAGGCGAGCACATCCATCGGTGGGATGCCGGTTGGGTAGGCAATGGCGACCGGTTGCCAGCCCCACCGCTGGTACATTTGGCTAGCTGTAGCGGCGGGGTTACAGCACAGCGTTGCCAGGTGTTCCGGCCGACCATCGAGCAGGGTGTTCATTAGCTGTGTACCGATGCCTCTGCCTCGATGTGGCTTACGCACGGCGAGTTCGATGACGGCGAACTTGGTGCGTCCCTTGGCATCGATTGGTTCGTGGTCTGCCTCCGGCCACCATTCGTCCGCGCCGAAGGAGTGCCCGTACGCGTAGCCAACCATCTCGGTACTGACCTCCGCGACGACGAGGGCGAAGCCGGGTCGGGAGGATTCCTCGGCGAACCGTTGCACGTAGGCGGCGACGTGTTCCTCGGTCTCCAGGTATGGCGGTTCGGCGTAGACCTCCCGATAGAGGTCTACTAAGTGAGGGCGATAGCGTTGCAGATGGGCGGAGTCGAGGTGGCGGATGTGAATTTGGTCGGTCACGCGGCCTACCCGGCGATCTGAAGCGCCCGGACCTGTCCCAGGAAATCACGGGCCGCTGGCGCAGTCGCGGCTTGAATCTGGTGGCAGAAGTCGCGCAACCGGGCGTGCGCCCTGCCGGAGCGTACTTCCTTGAATAGCGGCAGCACTGGGGTGACGACCTGGCAGGCACGAACTTGATCGCCTTCTGCCAGCAGCGACAGGCCGAGGCGGACGCTGTAGTAGGCGCGATTGCGCTGGAATTTGGCTCCCAGACCGGTTACAGCCGACTGCATGGCAGTGGCGGCTTGGTCAGGTCTGCCGAGGTAGCCGCTTGCGGTGGCGCGGCGGGCGGCAAGCTCTGCGGTGTCGAAAAACGCGATCCAGTGCGGGTCGTCCTCGCCCATATCGGGGTGGAAGACGTGGTAGGCGCGGTGCATCGCGTTGCGGGAGGCGGCCGCGTCGCCGAGCTGCGCCCAGCAGACGGCTTCGCGAGCCGAAAGCAACGCAGCCAGGCGAGGTGGTGCCCAGCCGGAAGCTCGACGTTGGGCGAGCTGGATGAGCTGGATGGCTTCGCGTGGCCGGCCCTGGTAGCGCGATAGCGTGTTCATGCTCGCGAGGGTGAGAACTTCGAGGTTGAGGTCATCGGCTAGTTGCGCGGCACGCAGCGCCTCGCCGTAATAAAACCTGGCCTCTTCGTAGCGGCCAGCGTCGAAATGAAGCCAACCCACCATCTCGGCCATCTCACCGTACGCGGATTGGAGTTCCCGACCGGCTGGCTCGCTGTAGTCCGCCTGGTTGAGCAGCGTGTCGACCTTGCGGAGGCACCACTGGGCGGCCTGACGCACAGCCTCGCCGCCGATCTGGTCGTCGAGGGTGTACAGCTCGGGCACCATGAGACGGATCTGACGCGCTCCATCAGGCGTGACGTGCGTCTGGACCTCGCCGAACACGGCCGCGAGCGGCGCGGCCAGTGAGGCGCTGACCAGCGTACGACGCTTCATCGGCTCGACCTCCTCGTGCACCTCTGCGCTCAGCGTATCCCCGGACGCTGCCGAGACAGGAGCGAGCCCGGCGAGCATGCGGGGCACGCCGAGGCCGTCAACGATCTGCCCGATGGTGCGGATGTCGAAGCACCTGCTTGCACCGCTCATCAGCCGGGAGATGTGCGCCTGCGACAGGCCAGTCAACTCGGATAGTTGGGTCTGGGACGCGCCGGTCTCGGTGGCCACGGCGGACAGCACGGTTTGCCAGTTCCACTGGCTCAGCGCCCGGCGCATCTCGGTCGTGAACCACATCTGCGGCGGAACCTGCATGGCCAGTGTGGGCAACCCGCGGCAGCCAGAGGCGCATGCCGAGCACTGTGGCGTGGTGTTGTAGCGACTCAGCGGCGTTCCGCACTTCTGGCAGCGGCGGTCGTGCTCTGACATGCGCATCCTCCCGTGGCCATCGGCTATGCGGCGATGTATAGCCACTCCTTACATCGAAGTGTGGCGCTGCGTTGATCGATCGGCGACTGTATGCATTGTGTCGCGAGCCTAGCCGATGCGCGATCGGGAACGCGACAACCACGAATGTGGCCTTGCCGCCGGACGCAGATCGTGCTGCGGCGGTAAGCGTCGGCGGGCACGCCGGGGTCAATCCCGCTGGCGCGTCTGCCATCCACCTCGGATGAAGGAGGGAGAAGGCGTGGCCGCACGTTATCGCGAGCCAGGTAGCGGTGCCGACGCTTCCGTGGTCATGATGGCCGTTGATCGGCTACTCACCGGCCACGCCGAGGCGAGAAGCGTTCTGGCTGTCCATCGCCCGACGTCCGATGCCTTGTGCACCGGATGCCTGGACCTGGCCCGCCTGGCGAAGCGGCCATGCCCGTACGCCGCGTTCGCAGATCGTTTCCTGGCCAGTCGGGCACGCGGCATTGCGAAGGTCTACATCGGGCCGAGAAGCGGCGTAGAGATCCCAGACGGGCCCGCCGTCAAGTTGACCTTGACAGTCGAGGATCTTGAACAGGTGCTGAACGGGTTGCGGGAGTTATGATGAATTCACGTATGGCATTGCCTGCGCCGAGCGCCGCTGCGCAGTCGGCCTTGCAAGCAAAACACCCGGGCTGGCCGCAGGGCATGATTGCCGTGGTCGGGCCGCCCGGTGCGGGGAAGTCCACCGTCGTGCGGGCGCTCGCGCTACACGGAAACGCGACCGTGTTCAGGCTGCGCGAGGCCATCCGCGCATACCCTGATGTGCTGTCCGGCCTGCCGCCAAGCGCCGATCAACTAGGCTGGGTCAGCGACGAGGCAGTCGCCAGGGTGCTCGACGCGGCCTTCCTGGAAAACCGCTTCCCGGGGGGCAGCGGGCCGATCCTGCTGGACAACTTCCCTGGCAACGCACTCCAACTGCGGCACCTTGCCCGCATAGCATCGGCACTGGGTCGCACGATGGCGATACTTGAGCTTCGAGCCGATACTGCGGTCCTCGCCGCGCGGGTCGCCGGGAGGCAGGTGTGTCCCGGTTGCGGGGCGGACCCTCACGCTCCGGCCGAGCCCGACGCTTCTGACCCGACACGCTGTGCTCGCTGTCGTGGCGCGTTGCAGCGCCGGGATACCGACACACCCCAACTGCACGCGCGGCGACTGGCCCGCTATCAGCGCAACCGACCGGAAATCGTGACCGTGGCCGGGCGCTTATTCATCCCGCACCTGGTAGTGCACGCAGGCCACCCCACGCCAGTGGTATCACGCCTGGCGCGGCACCTATTCACCATCCTGACCGACCCCGCATCGGCGCATCGCGCCACGTCCGACCCCGGGAGACGACCGTGACCACCGTCCTACCGATGCCGACACTGCGCCGCGACCGCGCGGCAGTGACCGACGCCTACGGCAACGCCCGCCTGCCCGCCTCCGCCTTCGACGCCATCCCCGAACGGGTCGACAAGATTCCCTATGGGCGGTTCCGCAACGTCTACCTCTACATCACAGAGGCGTGCCAACTACGCTGCGAGCACTGCTACATGGGCGAGCGCCTGGAACGGGCACTGAAGATGCCCTACGAGGCCGCGATGCAGACGCTGACCACCTGGCGGCAGATGGGCGGCTCGAAGCTGACCATCCTCGGCGGCGAACCCACCCTGCACCCCGACTACATCCCGATCATTCGCCACGCCAAGACGATCGGCTACGAGCACGTCATCACCACCAGCAACGGCCTCGGCCCAGCAGCCAAGAAGTTCGCGCAGATGCAACCCGACGACTTCTCGTATGTGCAGATCAGCCTCGACGGCGGCAGTCCGGCGAGCCACGACCAGGTACGCGGCGCGGGCACCTTCGACCAGGCCCTCAAGACGGTCGCCGAGCTGTGCCGGCGCGGCTTCGACACCCGCATCATCTGCACCGTCAACAAGGCCAACCTCGGCGACTGCCTGAACCTGCTGGACATCGCCGATGAACTGGGGGTGTCGCTGGTCAAGTACCACGTCTTCTCCGTGATCGGCTCTGGGCACGGAGCGGCCGAGTGGGGCATCCAGCCAGGCGAATGGATCGAGTTTTACGAGCGGCTGGAGCGAGTCGGTTCAGCTCACAGAACGCGGATCTGGTATCAGCCCACCTACGCCCGCCGCGAGCGCATGGCCGGATACGCCACAGACGGTTACCGGGGCTGCGTCGGCCGGACCCTCGACCGGATCTCGATCTTCCCGGACGGGCGGGCCTACGTCTGCTCGTTCCTGTTCGACACCGATCTGCACTTTGCCAACATGATCGACGGCCGGGTGGTGCTCAACAAGGATGTCAACGAATTCGATCTGTTCACCCAGGTGCTCGCCAAGGCGAGCTGTGGATCGTGCAAGGTCAGCAGCTCGTGCATGGGCGGTTGCCCCGCCGAGGAACTGGTCATGGGCTCGGCCTCGTGCGCGGTCGAACCGGACATCGTGCCGAACCACTAGGGCGCAGCCCGACACGATCGACGAGGAGTCAACTCATGGGCCGCTACCAGGCATATATCGACCTACACCTCATCCTGCGGGACGAGCACGGCCGCGTGCTGCTCGGCGAGCGTCAAAACACCGGCTGGGCGGATGGGCAGCTTGGCCTGCCCTCCGGACACCTTGAAGACGGCGAGTCCGCTCGCGCGGGCGCGGTGCGGGAGGCCGAAGAGGAGGTCGGTGTTCTCATCAAAGCTGACGAAATGCCGCTGGTACACCTTATGCACCACTACACCAACTCTGGCCGCGTCGCTCTGTTTTTTGAGGCCCGCTCCTGGTCGGGCGAGATCACTAACACCGAGCCGGACAAGTGCGTGGGCTGGCACTTCCACGACCCGACCGATCTGCCCGCCAACGTGTTGCCGTATGTGGCAGAGGCACTGCACCACGTGGCCAGCGGGCAACGGTATTCGGAGCGGGGCTGGTAGCGGTGAGCCCAGCGACGGGAATAGATCTGGCGTGCTTTGGCTACCTCGCCTACGCCCAAGTCTTCCGCATCACCGCCTACCCGGCCGCCAACAGCGGAGCCCAGGTCACCCAGATCATCCCGTCGCTGGCCGGAGATGCGCCTATCGCTGCGCTCACCGCACGGCAACTCGGAACCCACGTCAGCCTCGTGAGCAACCCGGTCAGCCTCGACCCCGCCGGCCTGGCCGTGCTGCACACTCTCGACGCGATCGGCGTGGCTCACCAAGCCGTTCCGGTCGCGATGTCCGGGCCGGGCACCCCGCAGTTAACCATCGTGACTGACGAGGCAGGCACTCGAACCTGGTTCGCCTGGCTCGGCACCGCCATCGATTATCTCGACGACACCGACCCGACACCACTGACCACCGCACGCCTCGCCTACATCGACTGCTATCGCATCATCGACCTTGCGGCAGCCGCCGCGATCACCTCCAGCCGGGCACCACTGCTGCTCAACCTCGGCGGCGACCCACTGTCCGACGTCGTGGCATCGGCCGCCCGAAATCGTCATGTGGCATTCGTGCAGACCAACCTCGACGAGTCCCAGGCCGACCAAGCCGAAAGCCTCGCCGCCGATCTCCACGAGCGGATCGCCGCCGACGCCGTCGTCATTACGCTCGGCAAGCTTGGGGCGCTCGCCCGCACCGCGACCGGCGCCGCTGCGGCCAGCGCGCCGAGGAGGTCCATTCGGCACACCCACGGGGCTGGAGCCGCGTTCTCCGGCGGACTCGCCCACGCCCACCTCTCCGGAGCCGGACTCTCCGAAGCACTGAGCGTCGCTTGCGCCGTCGCCACCGCATACTGCGCTGCCGCATAGGCAAAATCTCCCAGCAACGCAGTCACACCAGCCTCATCAAGGAGCATCTGCCGTGACCACTGCCGTCCCGAGCGCCTACGCCGAGATGTTCAGCCCGCTCTCCGCGCTGAACTGGAACGACGTTTCCTCGGTCAATGCTGCCGCAACGAAGCTGCTCGACCAACTCGCGGGCGACCGGGCGATCCTAGCGGACCTCGTGGAGCGGGTCCCGGATGACGCCCACATCGCCAGTCTGTGCGAGCACTACGACATTCTCGACAAGCTCGTTCTCCACGATGATCCGACCGGATGGCGGCTGCGCCTGCACGTCTTCCTCGATGGATATTTCGATCGGCCACACAACCACCGCTGGACTTACGCCAGCCGCATCCTGACCGGTTCCTACACGCACACCCTTTACGGCACCGACCACGACTTCACCGACCAAGTGGATGTGTCCGCGCTGGCCCCTTGCATGGTCCGCATCGAGGAACCTGGCGACACCTACACTCTGCACCACAGCATGATCCACTCGGTGACCGCGCACGGCGAAGCCGTTACCCTGATCGTGCGCGGTCCTGCGATGAAGGACCGCTTCGTCGTCACCGACCGCACCAGCGGCCAAGCGTGGTGGCAGTACGGATCGGCCAGCGAGACGCCGGAGGCTGCAGCGGCCAAGCGCATGACTGCCACTCAGCTTCGCGGCCGTATTGCCGCGCTACGCACGTCCGGCGTCTTCGCGGCACCGTAAAACCACACTGAGTGGACCCAGGTCACCCGGCCCTTGGCCAGCACCTCAGTGGCCGGGCTCGAAAGATCCCAGACGACGACCGTACGGCCGTCGGCGCAGTTCGCATTCTGCTGCGTCAAGTCCTGATCTTCGATCTCGAAACTATCGACACCTGTGAGAAGACGAGGTGGTCATGATCCTCACGCCAGCCCAACCCATGTGGAAATCTCGATGCTAGGCGTCGGCGCGTTCGTCGGGGCGGCGCTGCTCGGCTTCTGCGCGGGGCTGTGGTCGTTCCGAGTGAAGTCCAGATGGTGCCCCAGCTGCGGATGCGCCACCTGGCCGATGGAACGAGGCGCCGACGGCGTGGAAAGGCCATGCGGCGACGGATGACCCGGTGAACAACCGGCTGCTCCGGACCCCGGAACCGAGCCCAGGAGATGTGCTGCTGATCGGGCGGGAGGCGAGCGTCCAGTTCGCGGACGACCGCGGCATCCGACTCCGGGTGATCGCGGTGGATCGGAAATGGACGTACGACGGCTGGATCTGGCTCACCGGCTACGTGCGCCACGAGGCGCTATTCGATCGAGTGGAGGTGGGAGACCTGCACCGATGCCCTGTCGTGGCGGGGTGTCGAAGCTGAGGGCAGTCTACTCCTTG
>JGI12574J12772_1000553_pt1 | contig 9395 bp, 8 predicted proteins | sample TtaePargueraPR_2_FD_12772 | JGI IMG/M metagenome (IMG submission 12772)
GCCCATCGCCACGGAAAGGCAGACAGCAAACCACGCGTCGGCTTTCTGACCGGATGGGGTGACTGGAAAGGTGCCGTTTGCACCACCGTCTCGCATGACAGCCACAATGTTACGGTGTTCGGTGGCAATCCGCGCGATATGATGGTTGCCGCCAATGCCGTCATCCGTGCCGGTGGCGGTATGGCGGTCGCATCAAACGGCAAACTTGATGCGCTTCTTCCGCTGCCACTTTGTGGGTTGGTGTCCGATGCACCGATGGATCATGTTGCGCAGCAATTTGCCGATATCCGAACCGCGACAGATGCAATTGTCGACTGGCAACCGCCCTATCTGGTTTTCAAAGCCCTGTTCGGCGCAACATTGGCCTGCAACCCCGGCCCGCATCAAACCGACCGCGGCATCGGCGATGTCACGACGGGGCAGCTTTTGACCACACCGGTTCTGGAAATCATTTAGATCGCAAAGAACTGGGATAAAGTCTACGCGTCGATCTCGTGCCTGATGGCGGCATCGGCGCCGTCCGACATTAGTATCGACAGGCGTTCAATCACGGCTTCACGCCAGAACTGGCTATCCTGCAACTGTTTGGGCATCCAGCCCTTAAGACCGGAAAGTTTTTCGTATATCGCGGTTGCATCCTGATGATCCGCCAGTGCTTCCATGATTTCGTTTGCACGCGGATCATTGAGCAGTTCGACGGCTCCGTCTTGCGCTGTATTGACGCGCTGGCGCATCACAGCCATCCATGCCGCAAAACAAAGGGCAAACGTACCGAGCATCTTGCTTTCCTGCGGTAGATCACAAGCCGGGGAGAAAATCCGCTGCGGGAGTTTTTCCGTGCCATCCATGGCAATCTGACGGGTTTCGTGTGCGATTTCGGGATTGCGGAAACGTTCGACCAATTCGCCCCCGTAATCGGAAAAATCAATCCCGGCAAGCGGTGCCATCGTTGCGGCAGCATTTTTCATATGTTGCGCAACAAGTTGCGAGAAGGCCTCATTTGCCATTGCGTCACGAACATAGCGGTAATCACCGACTTGCCCCAAATAGGCGATCAGGGAGTGGCTGCCGTTAAGCATACGAAGTTTCATAAGTTCGTATGGCTCGACATCGTGAACCAGAATCGCACCGGCTTCTTCCCAGGCGGGCCTGCCATCGGGGAAATCATCTTCGATAACCCACTGCGAAAATGGTTCGGTTTCAATCGCAGCCGGATCGTCCAGGCCGGTCAAAATTTTGGCATCTTCAAACGTGCGAACTGTCGCCGCTGGCGTAATCCGATCAACCATCGTCGAGGGGAAGGAAACATTTTCCTCGATCCACCCCGCAAGAGCCGGGTCGACACGCGTGGCAAAGTCAATCACACCGTTGCGCAACAACACTCCGTTCGATGGCAGATTATCACAGGAAACGATTGTAAACGGTCGAATGCCGGCCTGTTTGCGGCGCTTCAGCCCGGCAACCAGTATCCCGAGAAGCCCGGTTGGCGTGGTGGAATTTGCCAGATCATGTTTTACGGCCGGATGTTCCGCCTGAACCGCCCCCGACACCCGATCAATGCCATATGCCTTTTCGGTGACCGTGATGGTCACGATCCCGATTGCCGGATCGGTAAGCGCGTCCAAAACCGGTGCAATATCACGCGAAGCCGCAATTGCCTTTGACAGGCTGGTGATCCTAAGGGCTTTGGGGCCGTCGGGATGACGTTCAATCACCGTAAAGGCGCAGTCCTGCGCATTCAAGGCATCGACAATGTCAGTGCTGCGCAAACTGACACCGATAATGCGCCAGTTCCCACCTTTGGACCGCATTGCCACGTCGGTATAAACAGCCTGATGGGCGCGATGGAAGGCACCGATACCGATATGGACGATACCGGCCGTTGCCCTATCTGCGTCGGGTGCATTAGCGGAATTATCGGAAGATGTCATTTTTGGGCCTCAAGCAAATCAAACCTTGCCGAAAGTGCCGTCATCACACCGCGCAACTCGGCAAGGCCCTTGAGGCGCCCAATCGCCGGATAACCCGGCTGCCCCTTGCGGTTCAAGTCATCAAGAATATCCTGCCCGTGATCCGGACGCATTGGAATGTTCCAGTCTAAGCGTCCCGCTGCTTTGCGACGTGCCTCTTCGCGCAGGATTTCCTCGATCAGATCGACCATATTGGTATCACCATCCAGATGTTCTGCTTCGTGGAAGCTGCAAGGCAGACCTTCGCTTTCGCGTTTTGTATTGCGCAGATGAATGAAATGCACACGATCACCCAAGCGTTTCATCATCCCCGGCAAATCATTTTCCGGATGTACACCCAGCGACCCGGAACATAGCGTTATGCCATTTTCCGGAAGATCCACCGCCTGCATGATGTAGGCATAGTCGGCTTCGGTCGACATGATCCGCGACAATCCCAAAAGGGCAAAGGGCGGATCGTCGGGATGGCAGCACATGCGAATACCAACCTCGCGTGCGACGGGCACGACTTCCTCAAGGAAGGCAACCAGATTGCCACGAAGCGTATCGGCATCAATATCGGCATAGGTTGCGAGCAACACGCGCAAATCATCCAGCGAGAGATTCTCGACCGAACCAGGCAAGCCGAAGGCAACCGTCCGTTCAAGTTCACTACGGCGATCTTCGGACATTTGTGCGAAACGACTTTTTGCATCAGCAACAATTGCGGCCGGATAATCATCGGCAGCATTATCGCGGTTCAGAATGAACAGATCAAATGCAACAAAGTCGACCAGATCAAATCGCATGCAGGTTGCGCCGTTTGACAGACGCCAGCTCAGATGGGTTCGGGTCCAGTCAAGAACCGGCATGAAGTTATAGCAAACGATGCTGATACCGGAATCGGCAAGGTTGCAGGCTTTGCTTGTAGGCTGCGATATGATCGCGCCACGGGCCTACCTGCCGTTTGATCGATTCGGAAACCGGAAGACTTTCGACGACATCCCAGGTCAGGCCCGAATGCGCCCCATCCTTCATGGTCGCGATTTCGGCATGACGTTTGGCAATCTCATCCGGCGTCCAGACAGCACCACTTGGCATATGATGAAGGGCGGAAACCACGCCATGTGCGCCAGCCTGGCAAATATCGTCAATGCTGACCAGATCGCGCGGGCCGAACCATCTCCAGGTTTGTTTCATGTGTTTCTCTCTGTATTGGCGTGGTGTCTTCAACACCGACTATAACGGTTAGGAATAATATCACGTCATAATTTTGTTGACTAGTATGGTAGTATGCATCATGACTCAGAAAAGCAAGGAGAGATTGATGGGCGATCCCGAACAAAATGACTGGGAAATCACACACGATCAGGCCGTAGGCCCACAGATCCATCGCATTATTCGCGAACGGATCGTGTGCACGGATCTGCTTCCCGGCGCGCGCCTGTCCGAAGCCGAACTTGCCAAACATTACAATGTCAGCCGCCAACCCGTCCGCGAGGCCTTCATCAAGCTTGCCGACGAAGGCCTTTTGGAGGTTCGCCCGCAACGCGGAACCTATGTCCGAAAGATTTCCGTCGCCGCCGTTCTTGATGCGCGTTTTGTCCGCGAAGCCATCGAGGCCGACATTGCCCGTTTCGTCGCAACCAAGCCCGATGATGCATTTCTGGCACGCCTTGAACAACTGATCACCGATCAGCGCCAGGCGATGGAAGGCGATGCGCGTGCATTCCTTAAACTGGATCATGATTTCCATCGCTGCCTCGCAGAAGCGGCAGGCAAGACATACGCATGGAAGGTCGTTGAGGATGTTCGCGCCCAGCTCGACCGGGTGCGCTACCTCAGTTACTTCCAGTTTCCGATGAACGAGATCATCGAACAGCATATCCGAATTGTTTCCGCGATCAAATCCCGTGATCCCGAAGCAGCCAGCGCAGCCATGCGTGAGCACCTCCGTGAGATTCTGCATACGCTGCCTGATATTGCCCGCTCCAGAACGGAGCTTTTTGACAACGCAAATTCCACGTTGTCGCCCTAAGGCATCAACCGAACAGGGAGGAAAAGATGCTTAAAAAAACGACCAAGAAACTGATGATCGCCGGTGTAGCCGCCATGATGATGGGTAACTCTGCGATTGCCGCAGAAATAACCCTGAAACTTGGTCATCTCGCCAATGAACAGAATGCCTGGCACAAAGCTGCCGTGAAGTTCGGCGAGGAACTTTCGACCCTTACCGACGGCCGTATTGATGTGCAGGTCTTCCCCAACGAAACACTCGGCAAGGAAATCGACCTGATCAACGGCATGCAGCTTGGTTCGGTCGACATGACCATTACCGGTGAAAGCCTGCAGAACTGGGCACCGATGGCGGCCCTTCTGGCTGTTCCGTATGCCTATCAGACGCTCGAAGACATGGATGCCGTTGCCAGTGGTGAAATCGGCGACAAAATCGAACAGCAGATCGTCGAGAAAGCCCGCATCCGCCCGATTGCCTATTTTGCCCGTGGCCCGCGCAACCTGACATCAAACCGCGAAATCAAGAGCCCGGACGATCTGAACGGCCTGAAACTGCGCGTTCCGAACGTTCCGCTTTTTGTTGATGTCTGGAAATCGCTTGGTGCGCAACCGACACCGATGGCGTTCTCGGAAGTCTTTACCTCGCTTCAGGCAGGCACCATCGATGCACAGGAAAACCCGCTGGCACTGATTGATTCGGCAAGCTTCAACGAAGTGCAGAAATTTGTGAACAAGACCGAGCATGTCCGTTCATGGATTTATCTGACCATTTCGGAAATCACCTGGGGCAAACTGTCAGATGCCGACAAGGAAGCCGTCATGGAAGCTGCAAAACGGGCCCAAGCATATGAGCGCGACCTGTTTAGCGCTGATGAAGAACGGTTGACGAAGGAACTTCAGGCAAAGGGCATGACCTTCGTTGAAGTCGACACGCAGGCCTTCGCCCAGAAAGCAAAAGACGCTGTTCTTGCAAATGTTTCCGACGAAATCCGTCCTGTCGTCGAAGACCTTTTCGCAAACTGATTGCTACCGGTTCGGTTGCGCACGCGTGACCGAACCTTTTTTCGACGGGGAAGTAACGTGCTTTCTGCCAGATTATACGCATCCATCATTGCACTTTGCCGGATCGGAACCGGTGCCGCTTTCGGCATTCTGATCGGCACGGTCCTGATACAGGTTGTGTCGCGAACCTTTTTGACCAGTTCACCGGTATGGACCGAAGAACTTACGCGTCATGCGCTGCTGTTTCTTGCGGCTTTTGGCGTCGGGCTGTCTTTTCGCAATGGCGAACTGGTTAATGTCGACATCGTTTGCGAAATGCTGCCTTTGCGTATTCAGCGGGCATTGATGTTCATCTCGGCCGGGCTGACGGCGGCATTTTGCCTGATGTTACTATCCCCTGCGTGGATGTTTGTTTCAATCGGTGTTCTTCAAACTTCACCCGCTTTAGGCGTCCGGATGGACTTCATTCACGCCACAGTTTTCATTCTTCTTGCCGTTCTCGGTCTTTTCGCGGTCCTGCGGATGATACGTGTCATCGCCGGGGTTTCTGACGGAAAAGCTGAAGATACGACGAAGGACTTCCCATGAGCCTCGCAATTTTACTTGGCGTTTTTGCCCTCGGCCTCGTTATCGGCCTTCCGGTTGCCGTGACACTGGGTCTGTCCTCGCTGTGCTATTTGCTGCTGGAAGGCATTCCTCTTGTTGTGATCCCGCAAAAAATGTTTGCCGGGATGGACGTGTTTGTCCTGCTTTGTATTCCGGGCTTTATCCTTGCCGGGAACCTGATGAATGGCGGGGGGATTACACCGCGTATTGTGCGATTTGCCAATGCGATGGTTGGATGGATGCGGGGCGGCCTTGGCCTGACCAATGTTACCGGTTCCATGCTGTTTGGTGGCATTTCCGGAACCGCTGTTGCCGACGCGGCATCAATCGGCGGCATGATGATTCCCGGCATGGTCCGCGCCGGATACACGCCTGCTTTTTCCGCAGCAGTTACCGCAGCATCATCAACGGTCGGGCCGATCATCCCGCCAAGCATGCCCATGATCATCGTTGGTGCGTTGTCTGGCATTTCTGTCGGCAAGATGTTCATTGCGGGTGCTATTCCCGGCATCCTGATGGGTCTCGCAATGATGGTCACCTGCTACATCATCGCGGTCCGACGCAATTTCCCGCACCAGCCGTGGCAGGGATTTGGTGAACTGGCCCGATCCTTCGTCGGCGCCTTCTGGGCACTTGCCATGACGGCCCTGATTGTCGGGGGCTTGCTGAGCGGCATCGTCACCCCGACTGAAACCGCAGTCATTGCCAGTATCTATGCCCTGATTGTCGGCTGCTTCATTTATCGCGAACTGCCGCTGCGCAAGGTTCCGAAAATCATCATCGATAGCGCGGTGACCGCCGCCGCCATTCTTGCGCTTGTCGGTCTGGCAAACGTGTTTGGCTGGATCCTTGTTTCCGAACGCATCCCGCAGATGATTTCAAACGCGGTATTGTCGTTCACCGATAACAAATATACCGTGATATTGCTGATCAATCTGGTTCTGCTCATTGTCGGCATGTTCATGGAAACGATTGCCGCATTGATCATCCTATTTGTGCCACTTCTGACCCTTGCCACCAATGTCGGTGTCGATCCGATCCATTTCGCGGTGTTTGCGGTTCTGAACCTGATGATCGGTTTGACAACCCCACCGGTAGGCATTTGCATGTTCATCTGTGCGAACATCGCCAAAGCCCCGGTGACCACGGTTATCAGGGCGCTGATGCCGTTCCTTCTGACCAATATCCTGATCCTGTTCCTTGTTTCCTATATCCCGGCGCTGTCAACCTGGCTGCCGTCCCTGATGGAGTAATGAATGCAAACACGTGTTTGCCGTCTGTATGGCCAAGATGATCTTCGGATCGACACCGAAGCAACCACAGCCCCTGTTGGTGACGAAGTCCTTATCCGTGTTGGTGCCGGTGGTGTATGCGGTTCGGACATGCATTACTATTTCGAAGGCGGCATTGGTCAAATCCGCGTGCGCGAACCGATCATCCTTGGACATGAGGCCGCGGGTACCGTCGTTGCACTTGGCCCGGATGCAACCAGTCTGGCCGTCGGGCAAAAGGTTGCAATCAACCCAAGCCATCCGTGTGGCACGTGCCGTTATTGCCAACAGAACCTGCAGCAGCATTGCCTGAACATGAAGTTCTTTGGGTCGGCAATGCCGATGCCCCATATTCAGGGTGCGTTCCGCGATCTGGTCAATGTGCGCGAAGGCCAGTGTTTCGTCATCAACGATCAAACCGACATCGGCAAAGCCGCCTGTGCCGAACCACTTGCCGTATGCCTGCATGCAGTTGCACGCGCAGGTGATCTTGCGGATAAAAAAGTTCTGATTACCGGTGCCGGCCCGATTGGCAGCCTTTGTGCGGCGGCTGCCAAACTTGCCGGTGCCAGCGAAATCGTTGTGACCGACTTGCAGGATTTTGCGTTGAATGTTGCAAAGCAGATGGGAGCAACCCGCACCATCAACATCGCTACGGCCGCCGATGACCTTAAACCTTATGAACAGGATAAGGGCCAGTTTGACGTTTGCCTGGAATGCTCCGCCGCCCCGGCGGCCTTGCGGTCCGCCATCAGCGTTTTGCGCCCGCAAGGCATCCTCGTTCAGGTCGGCGTTGCAGGCGAAATTCCGGTACCGTTCAATCCGCTAGTCGCCAAGGAAATCACAATCACCGGCACCTTCCGTTTCCATACGGAGTTTGCCGAGGCCGTTCGCATGATCGATAGCGGTAAAATTGACGTAAGCCCGATCATCACCCAAACCTTTCCGCTTGAAACCGCCACAGAAGCCTTTGACGTGGCACGTGATCGCAGCAAATCGGTCAAGGTTCAGTTGTCTTTCGCCAACTGAACCTGTTTCCTGTTTATCCGGATGCCGAAGAGGCTGCGACATTATACATGTCGCAGCCTTCTCTACATGATCAATCCGGATAGTTTAGAATACTGATGCCACCCGAAAACCCAATCATCAACGATTGGGTTCGCAGGCAGTGACTGACCCGACATATCCGTCCTCAAGAGCAATACCATCAATACAACCGCCGAAAGGCTGGAAGATCAATATTCAACCCATCTTGCCCATCTTCTCAAGATATGCCCGCCAACTGCCCAACTCGGTAATATCGGTGGCGCCATCCAGACCTGCGGCTTCGCACAGGAACCCTTTTTGGCGACTGCCATCTTCGAGTTCAACGGTACCCAGACACAATGGTGATGGAATCCCGGCAAGGAAACTGCCGATTACCGATTTGGGAACGGCCCAGACCTCAACCTCGATTGATCCGCCGGTATCGGTATTGACCAACATACCGGGACGTTTGGGCGGGCCACCGGCCAAGGCATAGAAGCTGTATTTTGAGGCTGTCCTTGTCTTGCGGATCAGACGGGCCGCCCGTCCGGTCAATTCACCATTAAGCGGCAAACCGGACATATGTGCCCCACAGACCACGAGCCCGATTTCATCGTCACCGATGACCGGTTCAGAATAGCGAATCTCGTCGCGGGCCCATCCTGTTGCCCCGACGTCACCGGCCTCAAGCACTGCTGCCAACGATGCAACTTTCGCATCTTCTCCTTTGCCTGCCAGAATTGTCAGACTGCCTGGACGACCATCTTTACGAGGCCCTGTCGGAACGGCAATGCCACACATATCAAGCAGGTTTACAAAGTTTGTATAGGTTCCCAAACGCGCGTTTGGTCCGATCGGGTCGGCCGCGATGTCGTCCACCGTCACGAAATGCGGAATGGTCGGCACACAGATGGCATCAGTCCCCGCCAACGCATTCTCGCACTGACGTTGCAAGGCTTTTAGCCGGTAAAATCCGTGAAAAGCATCGACCGCCGTCAAATCCAGCCCCGGCTCAAGAATGGCCCGTGTTGTTGGATGCAGGGTTTCCGGCTTTTCTGTCAGCCGTGAGCCGACCGCGGCAACACGTTCGGCCAGCCATGCGCCCTGATAAAGCATGCTTGCGACATCATAGAAGGGCGTAAAATCGATCTCTGTAATTTCGCAACCAAGTGCTGCAAGCTTCGCGACATCGCCATGAAAATGATCGCGCTGAATGTCGTCACCAAACGTCTCGAGAGTTCGGGCATCCGGCACCGCAACACGCAAAGGAAGCGCTTTTGACAATCCACCTTTTTTGACGAAATTCCGGCTATAGGCATCCGCGGCGTCAAATTGTGCTGCAACATCAAACACATCCCACGCGTCCGATACATTCAGGGCAAAAATTGAAACCGTATCCAAAGTCCGGCATGCCGGAACAACGCCTGTTGCAGACAGGGTGCCCAGTGTAGGCTTCAGGCCAACAATGCTGTTAAGCGCGGCAGGTACACGGCCCGACCCCGCCGTATCCGTACCAAGGGAAAAA
>JGI12574J12772_1000557_pt1 | contig 9369 bp, 6 predicted proteins | sample TtaePargueraPR_2_FD_12772 | JGI IMG/M metagenome (IMG submission 12772)
GGCTATTAGTTACCTTAGCCGCCGATACCGAGGCGGTCTGTTCCCAATTCAACATCGCGGCGAGTCCAGGTTGCTTTGATACTATGCCCCGGATTTCGCCCGGAAGATCTGCTCCCTCCAAAACCGTGCCGTCCCCAACATTGATGAAGGCGTTCTTGTCGAGGCAAACGAAGCTAAATGGTCGTTGCCCGGGCTCTAGCTCATCGAGGTAACCCTTTAGGCTGTCAACCTCATTAGGAAACTGCGACCATATGATTAGCAAATAGGGGCCGTGATCCTCGGCAAGACTGCTCGCCAGCATGCTAGCGATGTTACTGCAGTAGGTCTTGGTATCAGTTGTCTTTGCGTCAGAGCCAAGGTGAAGATCGCAGAAAATTAAGCGGACGCCGGCAAGAATCTCGGGCGCAGGATGTTCGTCCTTGTATAGAAAGGAGAGCGATGCAGAGCCCAGCAAACCAAGTGCATCTGCAATGGCTTTGAGATGCGACTGTTTGTCATCGATCAATACTATTCTTGCGGGTTGAAGTATCATTTTTCAGGAAACACCAATGCAATAATTGCTCCATCGAATTCTTCAGGTAGATCGACGTCTTCTCTATCAGGGAAAACGAGCTCGCCACCAGACAACTCCATCACCAACTTCGTATAATACAGGCCGAGGCCCATACCATCCGGTCTTCTTGTGAAGAACGGTTCAGCCAACGTTTCTGGATCATCCTGAAAACCCGGACCGGTGTCAGCAATTAAAAGCGCAGGACCTTTTTCAAAATCATCGCTCAAGCCGATGAAAATCTTCCTTGGGCTGTCCTCTTGGGCGCCAGGCTTGGAGGGCCACTTGGCGCGTAACCAGTAGAACGCATTATCGAGCAGGTTTGTTACTGCGCCAACGAAAAGCCGACTGTTCACTCTGACCTTGAAGCTCTCTTGTTCACCATGAAGCAACGGGCTAACCAATTGGACGCGATGGCTTCTGAACCGTATTAACGATGCTTGCCTGACCTTCTTTACTAAGTCTGCAGCGTCTAGTTCCGACTTCTCCTCTCTTCTGAGGAGACCGGAGATCCCATACAATAACTGCTCAAGTTCCGTTGCCTGCTCAACGATTTCGTCTACGGTCGCGCCAGATTTTGCATGTCGAAGGAGAGCAGCGACACCGTGCTGAATTTCATGAAAAACAGTCGCCAAACCCAAACCAGACAAGCCCGCCTGCAACATCGTTTCGCGAAGCTCATTATAGTTTTTTTCAAGGCGATTGAGGCTTGGCTCAATCTTCTCAACGATCTTTTCCCTTTTTGCAATTGCCCTAATTTCGGAGATCGGATCACGAATCTTGTCAGCCTCAACTTGCGCTGGTTTGCGCTCTGTCTTCCTGATTGCATCCTTGTCGAGAGATCGTTCGGTTTCAAAGATATGAAACGCACCCAAGACAACTTTCTTTAGTCTCTCAAACGCTTCGTTTTCAACGAAACCCTCACGGTTGGTTTTATCTCTAAGTGCCGAGCTCTCCAACAGGTCGATTGAAACCGCTCCAATAACTATGTTGCGACTTATTCTCAGAGCAGGCGTCATAAACCTTCTGTAGTCGAGCCCGAGCCAATCGTCATCGTCTTCCCCATAGTTATAGACGCGCACTCCATCACGGTAAACGCGAACACCACCATTCTCGTCAAGAAAGCGAAAAACAAGCTGTTTATCGGGTTGTATCTTCCAAAGCTCCTGTCCACGGTCAAAGGCAAAGAATTCGCCGGAAACCGGACCAATTCCTTTCAAGGTATCTTTGTCGGCCACAATTGATTTTTGATCTTCAATAATTAATTTTTCTTTGGATTGAGATCTTTTTGCTCTTTTGCCGATTCGTTTTGATATTGCAGTGGGGGGATTGAATTCATATTTCCAAGAAAAATTCTCTCCGTCAAAACTGAATTGGAAGTGCCAAGGCGCCCTCTTCAATATTTCTGATGTATCGGGTATATCAGAAAACTCATTATCGCGCCCAGGCACTGAGAAAGAAACGTCAAATTCACCTGGAGCATCAAATGGCGAGCAAATTGAGGTAATATCTTTCCTCAACCTCCTTAAATCACCTCTGCTCCATATCTGGTCTCTCAGATCGCTTATCTCAATAAGTGTTCCAGATTCGCTACCTTTGAATTCTTCGGGATCGCGCACGATGATTTCAGCCTTCGCCTCGCTAAGAAACTCACTGTCCATCAATTCGTCCCAGTTGATATCAAGCACAACCTCGTCTTCTCCAACCTTGCGAGAGACAAGCTTTATTCGATTTCCCAGCTTGTGAGCAGCGAAGCGCCCGACGCCCTTTTCACCCACTGGAGCTCGTCCCAAAGGCGTTCTTTCTCCGCGCTCCTTTTGCTTCTCTTTATGGTCATGACCAGGCACGAACCAAATGTCTCTCACGGTCATCAGCGACATACCGAAGCCATCATCGCGAACTATGACCTTGGGTGACTTGTCTCCCAAACCCTCTATCCGCACGTCCACATGGCGAGCGTCGGCATCGTACGAGTTCTTTACCAACTCAAAGACGGCCAATCGTGAACTCTTGATGAGCTGATCGCCCAAAAGTTGAAGCAAACGGGCCCTCGGCCTAAATGCCACGGTTTCCTGTACAGTCAATCGAACATCCTTTTAGGTCTGCTAAACTGATTCCTATCTATTTTCCGGACGGTGCCCTTCGAGAGAGTGGGCGACAGGACGACCTGCTTCTGCTGAATGATACGACAATAATTTTAACGCAAGTTGGGTCTTGCGGTAAAGCTGGATGACCGCCTTCACGGAGCTTGGACGAAAAATGCCCATGATCCGAACTTCAAACCGGACCACTCGATGCGGGTCGGTCATAGGGGCAGACCATTCAAGTATGGGACCGCCGAAATTAAGTAGAGCCGCGAGGGTCTCCATTTGACTTTCAACCCCTTCTCTTTGTCATGTGGCCGTGGTTCTACTTGGTCGGATCCTGAGGTTGCACACTGTGATGGGCATTGGTGTATCGTGAGGGTGAGACCCAGGGATGTATTGGGGTCGTATTTCTGAGTGGGCATATACGTACAATGTGTTCGCCGACTTCCCCCATGTGGCGGTCTGACCAGCCAGTTATTGTAGATTGGGGTGGGGGATGCCCAAAGATGCAAGCCAGCACGAACTCTCAGCTCCAACAGCTTTGGGTTCCGATGCGGCCTGATCTTTGAAGCCACAAGCATCCACTTCTGATGACTTAAAGTCAACTAACCATGCCACTGGCTGATTGCTCACGATCCAAAAGCGGAACTGACAATGCGGCAGATGTTGACTGACAGGCCGTATACGCCGAGGTGACGAGCGGTCAGGCGTGAAGACTGGTCGAATGCCTCAAGAGACCAAGCCCATACGAGACGTCCCGAGCCTATCCTCAGACTGTCTCATATACATGCTATTGACAATATGAGACGCCGCCTCCATTCTCGTCTTAGATGCTAACGAGACACGGCCGAGGTGAATCATGCTTATCGGATATGCCAGGACCTCGACACTGGAGCAGGATGCAGGACTGGATGCCCAGACACGAGACCTCAAGGCAATCGGGTGCGAGAAGGTGTTCAGCGAGAAGGTCTCCAGTGTCGCTCCAAGAAGGCAGTTGGACACCGCGCTCGATTTCCTTCGCGAGGACGACACGCTGGTGATTACAAAGCTCGACCGTCTGGCACGTTCGGTCGTCCACCTGGGTGAGATTATCAGCGTCATCGAGAAAAAAGGCGCCAACCTGCGGATCGAGGCACTCGGGATCGACACCGGGACAGCGACAGGAAAACTGATGCTTAACGTGCTTGGCTCGGTATCGCAGTTCGAGCGTGAAATGATGCTTGAGCGTCAGCGGGAGGGTATCGCCAAGGCGAAGGCTGAGGGGAAGTATCGCGGCCGGAAGCAGTCGATCAATGGCAATGAGGTTCGCCGCCTTCGCGATGAGGGCTTGGGCGCTTCCCAGATCGCGAAGCGATTGGGTATTGGCCGTGCCAGCGTCTATCGGCTGCTCTCTGGCTGAAGCGGATGGGGCATTAGGTCCCCGTGTAGCGGGAGTTCGCCTAGCCGCTCCTCCAAGGTCGGTACCCTTTAGGTAACCGTGTAGGAGTAAACGAGCTCCACACCTCCCTCGCCCTCACAATAGCAGCAATTCGGGTCGTCTCGCAGAGCAGCGGACGGCCCTTTTCTTTGCTCGTTTTGATCATTGGTCCACCAGTCGTATGCAAACCACCCCACAGAATTGAGGGGTCGCGAAGTTGACCTGATTGCATGCCGATTGCGGTCGACCTGAGCTTACCAGGCCAAAGCCGACCAAGGACACGGACAACTCGAAGGAGGTGCTCACCCGAACCAAGAAGGAAGCTTCCTGTGCAACGCACCAATTCTGCTTTCATCAACTCCAGAGCATTCGATGCTGGCTTTCATAGAGCCATTCTCGAGCAACGTATGGCCCGAGACCTCCCTGACGAGCTGTCACGGTTCGACCGGAGCATGTCCTCAGCACTCAAGGAAACCATCGTCCAGGCACTGCGGGACTACCAACTGGGCAACCGAAAGATGCGCGTGTTTTCAGCACCGACCGGGTCTGGAAAATCATCCCTGACCTACGCCGCCATCAAAGCTCTCCACGACACCCACGCCGACTCCTCGATGGCCCTCCTCGTCAACACCCTGGATCAAGCGGAGGAGGCTTACAGAGAACTCCGGGCTCTCCTGGGCGATGATGGTGACCTTTGCGTTTGGACCTCAGGCCACGACGCGGAGACGGATGAGCCGATCCTATCTGGCAGATGGGAAGGGCGAGCATACAGCGGACCCTCCCAAGTCTCACGCAGGGATGAGCTCTCGTCTCACCGCGTGATCGTCGCCACGCACAACCAGTGGGGCCTCAACACGGACTTGGTCTGGAAGTACAAGGGCAAGCCCAGGTGGCTGACCATCGTCGATGAATGCCCCAACGACGTGCAAGGATACGAGATTGGTTCCGGTGACGTTCTGAAGATGCGCGATGACGTCGCCCGGATGCTTGGCGAGGATCATCCCTGGGTCGAGCCCTTGAAGGAAATCCATGAGCGCATGGAGCACTATTGGACCGAAGTCCTTGGAGAGGAAAGCTACCAGCTGCGACCGACTCACCATCAGGACACCATCTTGGTGACGGACCTGAATGCCTATCATCTCGGGTTGGATGACACGCTTGCTGGTTTCATTCCTGCGTTGCACCGAAGGCAGGAACTTAAGAACCTCCCGGAGGACTGGGTCGATGATGTCTTCGGATTCATCAGGGCGGCTTGGAACGGTTTCGCGTTCGTCGCCAGAGACAGAACCTGCGACTGCCGGGATGGCGGTCCCAGGTTTGTAGGGTATCGGCCAATCTTCCCAGTGAAGCCTGGGATGGTCCTCCTCGATGCCACGGCGGACATTGATGGCGTCAATCAGATTGTCGGTTACCGAGAGCCTGCTCCTGTGCCACACGCCACCTTCGAAAAGCTGACAATCATGCATGAAGAGCCACCTGCAGGCGTGTTCCCGAAAGGGATGACCAGAGTGTCGGCGATCCTCCAGAAAGCGAGCACGGCCAAGCCTTACGCAGACTGGATGATGAGGACGATCCTCAAACACACTCAGCCGGGACAGAAGGTCCTAGCCGTGACGCACAAGCGCATGAGAGAGCGATACCCTCACCTTATCGAGAACGGCAAGCTGGACGGTCCGACATCCGGTGCGTTCAATATCGACCTGGAAGGAAGGCGACTCTCCTGGACCCACTTCGGACAGGGAATCGGCTCGAATGCCTGGAAGGATGCGGAAGCAGTGTTCTTGTTTGAAGAGCACCACCTCCCCAAGAGCGCAATCGTCGCAAGGACTCTCGGGCTCAAGAGCATCGCTGCGACACATCACAGCCTTGATGAAGCCCAAGGCCGCCTTGGTGGGCCCTTTGGGATCATCCAGGAAGGTCACCTTCTACGATGGATCAAGCAGCTTGCTCTGCGGGGCAAGGGACGGTTCATCGACGATAGCGGCGTCTGCGGCGAGCAACTCCTGGTTTGCACCGGCGAGTTTGGTCGGCTGCTTGCTAACCAGGAACGGCTGTTTCCAGGGTCACCGCCGATCCAAATCAACCGACCGACAGACGATGAAGGGACTCAGGGAAGGAAGCGCGGCGAGGCGGCCTTGATCGACCTCCTCATAGACGCTGATGCCTTGGAACTCACATTCAGGGAGATCAAAGCGCAGACCGGAGTGGACCTAGCGAAGCATGGTTCCCGCTACCTCAGGAAGCCTTCAGTCATCGCGGCTATGAGTTCCAGGTCCTGGAAGATCAACCGGGCACGAGGACGAGGGAACCTCTCGAATCTCAGCCGAGGGGAATAAAACACCCCAAAGCCCAATAAGAGAGTCTGGGGAGTGGGGCCATTTTAGCAGGTCACATGACTGCCCCTACGACAGGCCCAATCCCTGAAAACCCGACCTACCCTCCCCACCAATCTGGTCTCCCCCAATCCAGGGATAGACCCGAGGCGACTGCAATATTGTGTCTGAACCAACTTGGTCAGCCCTAAGATCTTCAAGGTTGCTGCATCTCGGGTCTGAGAGCCTGGATTGGGTTTGGGGGAGGGTGTGGTCTTAACTCAACTGGAGAAACTACAATGTCTCGAACACGGAGCACACCTTCGACCCAGCAAACACTCAGCAACCTCTCGGAGAAGTCTGAGCACTTATCCTCAAGACGCCCTGATCCACATGGTTCCTACGCTGGTCTCAAGCTGAATGCTGCTGATGTGGCTTTCATTCGCTTCTCACCCCTCTATCTGGTCTTTGGTCAGGGGATGACAGCAATGCTGATGAACCTGGACCGGACTTATGTCTCGAGCCTTCGAAATATCAAGACCAACCCTAGGTCGGGATGGAAGCATGTGAAGCGACCTGACTGTCTCGCTGTTACTGAGGTCCTGAGGGATTATCGAGCCACCAGCCTCGAACAGTACTTCCTGGTTCGCTACCTCGGAGTTGCTAAGGACACGACTTCGATCCTGGTCGAACAAGCCATCGAGGCCGACCTTACTCAAGATGTGCGTTCGCCTGAGGCAGAAGAAGGAAGGAGATCAGAGCTGCGTCGCTAGCCCGTCTTCGTAACGTGGCCGTGGAACTCTACCCTCCGGCGATCGAAGGAATAGGATCGAAGCACAAATAGCCGAGACTCCGCTCCCTGCTGGATGAACGTTCAGTGGCAGGTCAATCCGGTTATGGTCTACATACCGATCGAGCGAATGCGTCGCCTTCTGGTGAAGTGGCTGGCCTGACGTTAACCTAAGCCTCCTTTAGGGATGGGGAGACGGATATGGATAGAGCGGCGGTACTACGTAGGCTGCAAGATGCTGGCTACCGGATAGGCGTTCCTCAGAGACAATTTGACGCTTGGATCGGCAATGGCCGGGACTTGTCTGCGCCTCTTGTGGTGAGACCTGAAGCTTCGCCCCGTCCATACCTTGCGAGGGAGTGGGTTGGCTCTGAGGTGTGGATCGCTTTCCCCGATGGACGCGATGTCTATCTCGTGCCTCATGACGAGCTCTTGGCCGTAGCTGAGGGACGAGGGCTGGTCACACGCACACGATCATGGAGGGAGCCACCTCACCTCTATCACTGGCCTGTAGTGTCGGACTGGATGCGGTCTGAACTGGCTGAGTTTCGACTGTAGGACTAGCTTGTCGACAGGGCTCGCTTGGCTTCCTCCTTTAGTCGGTAGTGTACAACTCTATGGCAGGACGCACAGAGGCACTCCAGGTCTTCAAGTCGTGTCTCGTGTTCAGTATCCATCTCACTGATCAACGTGCTCCGGTGATGCACCTCAATACACGCTTCTCCAGAGTTGTCCCCGTACGCCTCGATGGGATCGACACTACAACTCTCACAGTATAGGCGACCGTGCTCGCGCCTAAACTGATCCCTCTTCGCTTGAGCAAGGCCTCGTGCTCTCTCTCTCCGCAGGTGCTTTACCAGACGGGGCTTTCCTTCTGTCCATGCTCGATCTTCGGGAGTCCCCGGAATGCCCAGTTCCCTCTCATCCGTGCCTTTCGGGACAATTGTGAAGCCCGCATTCTCCAGCGCTTTGAAGCAGGGTGTCCCAACGCCACCAGTGAAATGCTCTGGCATCACTTCGAATTCTAAGGCTTCTGACGCGGCGAGTCCGAAGACGGCCTTTGGTGGAAGGCGATCACCATCCTCGGTAATCAGGTCGTAGTCCCTCGAGGGACCGAATGAGTGAGCCTGACCCCTTTTCAAAGCCTGTACCGCGTTCCAGACGTGGAGAGGGGTTACCTGATTGAGTCGAGCAACCGAAAGCCGATTGCGGCTACTCGACTGTGATGTGGCCCCCCTGAGATGCAAGGCTCTTGCAATCGACGCGGATGAACCAGCGCCGCCAATCTGAAGTATGATCCGCTTCGTTGGATTACCGCCCTGAGCAAGTCCGGTGCCAGGTCTCCGGACCTTCGTCATGCGCCTCGTGATGAGCGTGTACTGCTCCTCGGGACTAAGCGCAGCTTCCTCAGAAGTTAGAATGCGCCTCTCAGCTTCAGGCAGTTCCCGAACCTGCAATGTATCAACCCAAACCCCGACTAGTCCCAAGCCTGCGGTTTGGACACGACGCAAGATGAGCCTAAGGCCTTGCCCGTAGTCAAAGTTGATCGCAGTGCCTCTCGTTTTACTCCCACCCCGCGCATGGAACGCTATCGTGCGTCCGGTCACATCGAGATGCGCTTCAAGTGGTCCGCCATCATCATCGAGTACCTGATATCTCATCCTCATCTCCAACGCAGACATCAGACGTGACAGCCAACGACACGCAGTTGGCTAGAGCATTCCAACGACAGTCAACTTCCTTGAAAGGACATCCAAAGGACCAATGATAACACGAGTAATCGTCTCATCCGGCGCAACAACACCAACTGACAGCCAAGACGAACCAGCCCTCCAGCGAGCCATGGAGCGCAATCAGGCCGAAGCTTCAAGAGGGAGGTGTTGGGGGCAGTCTGAAAATGGCCCTCTGCGAGAGAATCTAGTCGAACAAGCTGCTCGTCATGCTCGGCTAGAAAGTCAAAGTTGGGTGAGGGAACAGCTAAAGCGTTATCGGCTCACGACAGTGCGAACACCATGTCGATCGAGCGAAGCGCGAGGAGTATGCTGAAGTTGCATTCGGCTGCAATCCAGCCGTTAGGCACCAAGAGCGACCGACCTAGATACCTGACCTAGTCCCTTTGATAGTCTATTGAAATATAACGAAAAAAGAAGATTGGCGTCCCCTAGGGGATTCGGCAATACGATATGACCATCATAAAGTGTTGATAACATTCT
>JGI12574J12772_1000563_pt1 | contig 9320 bp, 8 predicted proteins | sample TtaePargueraPR_2_FD_12772 | JGI IMG/M metagenome (IMG submission 12772)
GGGGGCCCGCCGGTGGCTGGGCACCCGGTCAGTTCGCCGGGGTCTCGCTGGTGGCGATCAGAGTGGCACGGCCGAGGATGTGGCCGCTCATGACGAACCCGAGATTTGCCGGCGTCGCGTCCACGGGGACACCGATGTCCTCCGTGTCGAGGGCATGCACCGTGACAAAGTACCGGTGCATGCCGTGTCCGGCTGGCGGCGCGGCGCCGATGAAGCGGGCCAGCCGTGCGTCGTTCGGCAACTGGAAGGCGCCCTCGGGCAAAAGGGAGCCGCTGTCGTCACCGGCCCCCTCCGGCAGGGAGGTGGTGGTCGCCGGGATGTTGGCGACGGCCCAGTGCCAGAAACCCGATCCGGTCGGGGCGTCGGGGTCGTAGACCGTGACGGCGTAGCTCCTGGTGCCTTCGGGCCCACCGGCCCAGGACAGCTGGGGCGAGACGTCGGCGCCGCCCGGGACGCCGAAGATGCCCGAATGCTGGGCCGGCGCGAGAGGCCCGCCGTCAGTGACGGTCGTACTGGTGACGGTGAAGGTCGCAGCCTCGGGGAGGCGGGCGAACGGGTCGTTCATTGCAGGTAGTCCTTCCCTGGCGGGGTTCTGGTGCGCCCGGTGGCGCGACATGATCGACCATAGCACTGATAATCGATTATCAGCCAGATGGTCTATGATACCTATGTGAAACAGGTGCTCTCCGGGAAGATCTACGCCACCTTGCGGGAGGCGATCCTGCGCGGCGAGTTCGCACCCGGCTCGGCGCTCAAGCCGCAGGAGCTGGCCTCGGCGTACGGCGTCAGCCTGGCGGTGGTCCGCGAAGCCTTGGTCCGACTGGTCGGCGATGGGCTCGCCGACCGGCTCGTCAACCGTGGCTTCGCCGTACCGACCCCATCGGACCAGCGCTGGCAGGACATCGCCGAGGCACGGCGCACCCTCGAACCGGCCACGCTGCGTCTGGCGATCGCCCGGGGCGACCTGGAGTGGGAGGCGCGCGTCCGGGCGGCTCATCACCGGCTGGTCCGAACGCCCGCCCACCAGCAGCCGGGAAGCCGGCAGGTCAGCCACGAGTGGTCACGGGCGCATCGCGACTTTCACCGCACGCTGCTGGAAGGCAGCGGAAACACGGTGCTCCTGGAGACGTTCGAACGGCTCTGGCTGGCCAACGAACTCGGCCGCCAGTGGTCGACCCATCGCGCCCCCGACCGCGACTACATCACCGAGCATCGACAGCTCGAGGAGGTCACGCTGGCCCGCGACGCGGACGACGCCGCCGCACTACTCGAACGACACGTCTCACTGACGGCCGAGAATCTTCTCTGACCGATCGTCGGCACACGCGGTGGTTGGCGCACTCGTGAAACAGGTTCACCTGGCCGGCGGGGTCGTCTTCGTCGGCTGGCCCAGCGTGCCGTCACACTCCGTGAACTGGATGACGTCAGCGGCCCTGACACCTCCGCTCGGCGGACCGTGGCTCTGCCGGTCCCGCTGCCCGGGGCGCCAGCACCCGGGCAGCGGGACCGGCAGGCGTCAGAAGCCGCGGGCCAGCCGGTGGTACGCCTGGCTCCAGCGCAGCTCGGCGGCGAACCGCCGGACCGTGGTGTCGGCGTCGATGACCGCCAGTTCGGTGCCGGTCATCTCGGCCAGGTCGTGCAACTCGTCCACCCCGACGGCCTGGGAGAGGACGGTGTGGTGCGGGCCGCCGGCGGTCAGCCACGCCTCCGCCGACGTCGGCAGGTCCGGCTCGGGGCGCCACACCGCCCGGGCCACCGGCAACTTCGGCAACGGCTGTGCCGGCGGCACGACCTCTATCTCGTTGGCCACCAGGCGGAACCGTTCGCCCAGGTCGACCATGCCGAGCACGACGGCCCGGCCGGGTGCGGCATCGAAGACCAACCGCACCGGGTCCTCCCGGCCGCCGATGCTCAGTGGGTGGATCTCACACGACGGAGTGTCGGCGGCGATGCTCGGGCAGACCTCCAGCATGTGCGCCCCGAGGATCCGCTCCTGCCCAAGGGTCAGGTCGTAGGTGTAGTCCTCCATGAACGACGTACCACCGGAGGCGCCGACGGACATGGCCTTGAGGGTGCGCACCAGTACGGCGGTCTTCCAGTCGCCCTCACCACCGAAGCCGTAGCCGTCGGCCATCAGCCGCTGCACCGCCAGACCGGGCAGCTGCCGCAGCCCGCCCAGGTCCTCGAAGTTGGTGGTGAAGGCCCGGAAGCCGCCCTCGGTCAGGAAGCCGCGCAGACCCAGCTCGATGCGGGCGGCGTAGCGCAGCGAGTCGTGCCGGTCGCCACCGGCCCGCAGTGCCGGGTCCACCCGGTACCGCTGCTCGTACTCGTCGACAAGGACCTTGACGTCGGGGTCCGGTACCGCGTCGACCGCCTCGACCAGCTCGTTCACCCCGTACGTGTTGACCGAGACGCCGAACCGGACCTGCGCCTCCACCTTGTCGCCTTCAGTGACCGCGACGTTGCGCATGTTGTCGCCGAACCGGGCCAGCTTCAGTGACCGCAGTTCGGTGTGGCCGATCGCGGCCCGCGCCCAGCCGGCGATCCGGCCGACGACCCGGGGGTCGCTGACGTGGCCGGCGACGGTCTTGCGGGCCACCCCGAGCCGGGTCTGCACGTAGCCGAACTCGCGGTCGCCGTGCGCGGCCTGGTTCAGGTTCATGAAATCCATGTCGATCTCGGCCCACGGCAGCGTCACGTTCGCCTGGGTGTGCAGGTGCAGCAGCGGCTTGCGCAGCGCGTCCAAACCGGAGATCCACATCTTCGCCGGGGAGAACGTGTGCATCCAGGCGACCACCCCGACCACGCCGGGTTCGGCGTTGGCGGCGAGGCAGACCCGCAGAATCTCCTCCGGACTGGTCAGCACCGGCTTCCAGACAATCTTGACCGGCAGCCCGTCGGCGGCGTCCAACCGCCGGGCGATCTCCTGGGACTGCTCAGCCACCTGCTGCAACGTCTCCGGACCGTACAGCCCCTGGCTGCCGGTCAGAAACCACACCTGCGCCGACCGCATCGATGCCTCCATCACCACGGATCCCCCCTGTGCCACACTTCTCGGTCCCATCTGGACAATCTCTGCCGGCTGCGGTTCACCGCTGGCCGTACACGTTCTGGTAGCGCTCGTACAGCGCGTCGACCGCCGCCTGCGGCAGCGGCTCGACCGGACCGAGCTGGCGGGCCAGGTGGATGGTGCGGGCCACGTCCTCGCACATCACCGCCGCCTTCACCGCCGCCTTCGCGGTCGCGCCGATGGTGAACGGGCCGTGCTGGCGCATCAGCACCGCCGGTGACCGGTGTCCGGTGAGCGTCGCGACGATGCCCCGGCCGATCGCGTCGGAGCCGATCAACGCGAACGGCCCGACCGGGATCTCGCCGCCGAACTCGTCGGCCATCGCGGTCACCGCGCACGGGATCGGTTCGCCGCGTGCCGACCAGGCGGTGGCGTACGGGCTGTGCGTGTGCACCACCCCGCCGACGGACGGCATGTGCCGGTAGACGTACGCGTGTGCCTCGGTGTCGCTCGAGGGCGCGTAGTCGCCCTCGACCAGCGTGCCGTCCAGGTCGGTGACGACCATGTGCGCCGGGGTGAGTTCGTCGTAGCTGACCCCGGACGGCTTGATCACCAGCAGGTCGGCGCCGGGTACCCGGGCCGAGACGTTGCCGCTGGTCCAGGTGACCAGCCCCCAGCGGGTCAGGTGCTCGTGCAGCCGGCACACCTCGGCACGCAGCCGGGTGATCTCGGCGGCCACGTCGATGTCGGCCACCTCCGTGGCGGGGCCGGCGGTCGTTGCGGGGCCGGCGGTCGTTGCGCGGGCGGTGGTGCTCATCAGGCGGAAACCTCCCGGTCGGAGCGGGCGAGCGCGGCGTTGCGGATGTCCCGCAGCCGGTGCATCGCCTTGTCGGCACCGGTGCCGAAGTGGTCGTGGAGCAGCTGGTACTCGGCGTACAGCCGGTCGTAGCCGGCGGCGGCGTCGGGGTCGGGGCGGTAGACGGCGGTCTCCACCGCGCCCATCGCCCCGGCGGCGGTGACCACGTCCGGGTACGCCCCGGCGGCGACCGCCGCGTGGATCGCTGAGCCGAGCGCCGGCGCCTGGTCGGAGCTGGCCACGCTGACCGGCCGGCGCAGCACGTCGGCGTAGATCTGCATGATCAGCTTGTTTCGTTTCAACCCACCGGCGACGACGAACTCGGTCACCGGCAGCCCGGCCCGTTCGAACGTCTCCACGATGGTCCGGGTGCCGAACGCGGTCGCCTCGATCAGCGCCCGGTAGATCTCGTCCGGCCGGGTCGCCAGGGTCAGCCCGACGATCAGCCCGGACAGGTGATGGTCGACCAGGACCGACCGGTTGCCGCTGTGCCAGTCCAGGGCGACCAGCCCGTGCCCGCCGACCGGCTGCTCGGTGGCCTGCCGGGTGAGCAGGTCGTGCACGCTGAGTCCGAGGCGCGCGGCCTCGTCGTGCACCGCCGGCGGTACGCCGTTGTCGACGAACCAGGCGAAGATGTCACCGACGCCGGACTGGCCGGCCTCGTAGCCGTACGCCCCGGCGGTGATGCCGCCGTCGACGACGCCGCAGATGCCCGGGACCTCGACCAGGTCGGTGCCGTTCATCACGTGGCAGGTCGAGGTGCCCATCACGGCGAGCAGCTGTCCCGGTGCGACCGCGCCGGCCGCCGGCGGGGTGACGTGCGCGTCGACGTTGCCGACGGCCACCGCGATGCCGGCCGGCAGCCCGGTCCAGCCGGCGGCCTCGGCGGTCAACCCGCCGGCCCGGGCGCCCAGCGGCAGGATCGGATGTTCCAGCCGGGTGGCCGCGAAGTCGGCGAAGTCGGGGTGCAGCGCGGCCAGGTACGCCGGGTCCGGGTACCGGCCGTCCTGGTAAATACCCTTGTAGCCGGCGGTGCAGGCGTTACGGGTCTCGGCGCCGCACAGCTGCCAGACGATCCAGTCGGCGGCCTCGATCCACCGCTCGGTACGGGAGTAGACCTCCGGGTCCTCCTCCAGCACCTGCAACGCCTTGGCGAACTGCCACTCGGCGGAGATCTTGCCGCCGTACCGGCCGATCCACGGCTCGCCGCGCTGGTGGGCCAGGGCGTTGATCCGGTCGGCCTGTGGCTGCGCCGAGTGGTGCTTCCACAGCTTCGGCCAGGCGTGCGGCCGCTCGGCCAGCTCGGGCAGCTGACACAGCGGGGTGCCGTCGGCCAGGGTCGGCAGCACCGTGCACGCGGTGAAGTCGGTGGCGATGCCGATCACCTGTGCCGGATCCACGCCGGCGTCGGCGAGTGCCGCCGGCACGGCGTGGCGCAGCACGTCCCGGTAGTCCTCCGGGTCCTGCAGGGCCCAGTCCGGCGGCAGCGGTTTGCCGCTGGTGGGCAGGGCCCGGTCGATGACGGCGTTGCGGTACTCGTGCACCGCCGAGCCGGCTTCGGCGCCGTCGGCGACCCGGACCACGACGGCCCGCCCGGACAAGGTGCCGAAGTCGATGCCGATGGTGTACTGGTCGGTGTTCACCCGTTCTCCCTGTGGTGGATTCCTACCTGGCCACTATGGTGAGTCATCCGCGCCGCCGGGTGACCAGACGTTGCAGGATGATGAAGGCGAACAGCAGCGCGCCGATGACGATCTTCGTCCACCAGGAACTCAGATCCGCCTGGAAGGCGATGATCGTCTGGATGAGACCGAGCACCCCGACGCCGAGGACGGTACCCAGCAGATAGCCGGATCCGCCGGTGAGCAGCGTGCCGCCGATCACCACCGCGGCGATCGCGTCCAGCTCCAGCCCCTGGGCGTGCAGGCTGTAGCCGGAGAGCATGTAGAAGCTCAGCAGCACGCCACCGAGGGCCGCGCAGAACCCGCTGATGGTGTAGACGGCGATCCGGGTCCGCCCGGCCGGCAGCCCCATCAGCAACGCGGACTGCGGGTTACCGCCGATCGCGTACACGTTGCGGCCGAACGGCGTGTACGCGAGCACGAAGGCGGCGATCAGCACGACGACGAGCGCGATCACCACGCTGATCGAGATGAAGTAGCCGTCGCCGAAGCGCAGCCGCTGCTGGGCCGCGCCGGTCCAGAACGCGTCGGTGATCGGGATCGAGTCGCTGGTGATCAGGTGGCAGAGCCCACGGGCGAAGAACATCCCGGCCAGGGTGGCGATGAACGGCTGGATGTCGAAGAAGTGGATGATCAGGCCCATCAGCAGCCCGAGCGTGGTGCCGATGAGCAGGACCAGCGGCAGCACCACGCCGGCCGGCCAGCCCTCGCGCAACAGCACGGCGGCGCAGACGGTGGTCAGGGCGACCACCGCGCCGACCGACAGGTCGATGCCGCCGGTGAGGATCACGAAGGTCATCCCGACCGCGACGACCAGCAGGAAGGCGTTGTCGACGAAGACGTTCAGCACGATCTGTGGCTGGGCGAACCCGGTGTAGTTGAGCGCGCCGAGGCCGTACATGGTGGCCAGCAGGGTGAGGGTGGCGAGCACCGGCAGGTGCCGTTGCTGCGGCAGGTACCGCCGGGGGCGCACGGTCGGCGTCGGCGCGGTGGCCGTCGCCTGCCGGGGGTCGCTGACGTCGATCATGCCCGTACCTCCGCCTCTGCCGGTGCCGCCGGGCCGGCCTGCTGGGGCAGCCCGCCACCGGTGCCGTCCGGTCGCTTCCCGGGCGGGGTTGCGGGCGGCCGGGCGGGCCCGCCCCGGCGGGTGATCCCGGCCAGCCGGGCGCGGAACGCCGACGACTGGGCCAGGCACAGCACGATGACCACGACCGCCTTGAACAGCAGGTTCGCCTGGCTGGGGATGCCGATGGTGTAGATGGTGATGTCCAGCGCCTTGATGATCACCGCGCCGAGGACGCTGCCGGCGAGGGAGAACCGGCCGCCGGTGAGCGCGGTGCCGCCGATGACGACGGCGAGGATCGCGTCGAGCTCGATCAGGTTGCCGGCGTTGTTGCCGTCGGCGCTGGAGACGTTGGAGCTGAAGATGAGTCCGGCGATGCCGGCGCACAGTCCGGCGAAGACGTACGCCAGGATGACGAGTTGCCGGGCGCGGATGCCGGCCAGTCGGCTGGCGGTCGGGTTGCCGCCGACCGATTCGACCAGCATGCCGAGCGCGCTGCGCCGGATCAGCAGCGCGGCGGCGGTGACCACCGCGACGACGATGAGCACCGACACCGGCAGGGTGAGTGCGTAGCCTGCGCCGATCACCTTGTACGGCGCCGAGTTGACGTTGATGATCTGCCCGTCGGTGATCAGCTGGGCCAGCCCTCGGCCGGCCACCATCAGGATCAGTGTGGCGATGATCGGCTGGATGCCGATCGCGGCGACCAGGGTGCCGTTCCAGAGGCCGAGCAGCACCGAGAGCCCGAGCGCCAGGGCGACGGCGAACAGCACACCGCCGACGCTGTTCTGGTCGGCCAGACCGCTGATGTGCAGGCAGGCGAGCGCGCCGGAGATGGCCATCACCGAGCCGACGGACAGGTCGATGCCGCCGGTGGCGATGACCACGGTCATCCCGACGGCGACCAGGACCAGCGGGGTGCTGGCCCGCAGGATGTCGATCAGCGATCCGTACAGGTGCCCGTCGCGAACCGTGATGGAGAAGAAGCTCGGGGTGAAGAACAGGTTGCTGACCAGCAGCACCACCAGGATCAGCACCGGCCAGAACAGCCGCTGCCGGACCAGGCCGGTCAGTCGTCGGTGCGCGTCGCTCATGCTGCCGCCTCCCCGGCGATGGTCCGCATGATCCGGTCCACGTCGACGCCCGCGCCGTTGGCGAGCTGGTCGATCATCTGCCGGTCCCGCAGTACCGCGATCTTGTGGCTGAGCCGGAGGACCTCCTCCAGCTCGGCGCTGATGAAGAGCACCGCCATGCCGCCGCCGGCCAGCTCGACCACCAGGCGCTGGATCTCCGCCTTGGCGCCGACGTCGATCCCCCGGGTCGGTTCGTCGACGATGAGCAGCTTGGGCTCGGTGATCAGCCACCGGGCCAGCAGCACCTTCTGCTGGTTGCCGCCGGACAGGTTACGGATCGGCAGCTCCGGGTCGGCCGGGCGGATCTGCAGCGCGGCGATGTACTTGGCGACCAGCTCGTCCTGGCGGCGACGCGGGATCGGTCGGGCCCACCCCCGGGCCGCCTGCATGGCGAGGACCAGATTTTCCCGTACGGTCAGGTCCTCGACCACGCCCTCGGCCCGCCGGTTCTCGGAGCAGAAGGCGATGCCGTTGGCCATCCCGGTACGCGGGCCGCGCAGCGCGGTCGGCCGGCCGGCGATGCTCAGCCGACCCCGCTCGGCACGGTCGGCGCCGAACAGCAGCCGGGCCGCCTCGGTACGTCCCGATCCGAGCAGCCCGGCGAAGCCGACCACCTCGCCGGCGTGGATGGTCAGGTCGAACGGGGCGATCGCCCCGGACCGGCCGAGTCCGGTTGCCTCCAGCACCGGCTGACCGCCCTCCAGGGTGGCCAGGTCCGGCTTGGACTCACCGTCGAGCTGCTCCAGCACGCTGAGGTCCTTGCCGATCATCTTGGCCACCAGCTCCAGCTGGCTCAGCTGCGCGACCGGCCACTCACCGATCAACCGGCCGTTGCGCAGCACGGTCATCCGGTCGGCGATCTCGTAGACCTGGTCGAGGAAGTGCGAGACGAACAGGATCGCCACGCCGGACTCCTTGAGCTGGCGGATCACCGCGAACAGCTGTTCCACCTCGGAGGCGTCCAGGCTGGAGGTCGGCTCGTCGAGGATGAGCACCTTGGCCGAGATGTCCACCGCGCGGGCGATGGCGACCATCTGCTGTACGGCGAGCGAGTGGCTGGACAGCGGTGCCGTCACGTCGATGTCGAGATGCAGCCGGTGCAGCAGCTCGGCCGAGCGGCGCCGCATCGTGGCCCACCTGATCGCGCCGAACCGACGGGGCTCCCGGCCGATGAAGATGTTCTCTGCCACCGACAGGTTGGGGCAGAGGTTCACCTCCTGGTAGACGGTGCTGACGCCGGCCTGCTGGGCCTGCAGCGGACCGGCGAACCGGACCTGCCGGCCGGCGAGCCGGATCTCGCCGCGGTCGATCCCGTAGACCCCGGTGAGAACTTTGATCAGGGTGGACTTGCCGGCGCCGTTCTCGCCCATCAGGGCGTGCACCTCGCCGGGGAACATCCGGAAATCGACGTCGTCGAGCGCGACGACGCCGGGGAAGGTCTTGCCGATCCCGGTCATCTCCAGGATCGGCGCCGCGTCGGTCATCCGTACCTCTCACTGCTGTCGCTGCGGCCGGCCACCGCCGGCCCGGTCGGCGTCTGCGGGGGCCGACCGGGCCGGCGGCCGGCGCCTGCCCC
>JGI12574J12772_1000564_pt1 | contig 9310 bp, 5 predicted proteins | sample TtaePargueraPR_2_FD_12772 | JGI IMG/M metagenome (IMG submission 12772)
GCACACCTGAAATTGGCGAAATGATCGAAGCAACCTCGACCGGGCGCGTGGCGGCCAAGGATCTTGAGATGCTGGGCCAGATTGAAAAAAAGGTGCGCTGGCTATCAAGCTGGACCATCCATAACGCCAACCATATCCGCCCGAAGCGCGATGGCATCAAGGTCGGCGGCCATCAGGCAAGCTGTGCATCGATGACCACATTGATGACGGCGCTTTATTTCAACGTCCTGCGCCCGCAGGACCGGGTTGCGGTCAAGCCGCATGCATCGCCGGTTTTCCATGCGATCAATTACCTGTTTGGTCGCCAGACCAGGGAAAAGCTTGAAAACTTCCGCGCATTTGGCGGCGCGCAATCCTATCCGTCACGGACCAAGGATGGTGATGTTGTTGATTTTTCGACCGGATCGGTCGGGCTTGGGGCGGCGGTGACCAACTTTGCGGCGCTTACGCAGGATTACCTGCGTTACAAGGATATGCTGCCGCGTGGGGAACAGCCCGGTCGGATGGTCGCCCTTGTCGGTGATGCGGAACTTGATGAAGGCAATATCTATGAGGCGCTTCTTGATACCTGGAAGCACGATATTCGCAATGTCTGGTGGGTGATCGATTACAACCGTCAAAGCCTTGACGGCATGATCGATGCGCATCTGTTCCGGGTGATCGGCCGGTTTTTCCGCGCGGTCGGCTGGAACGTGATCACCATCAAATATGGCCGCAAACTGCATGATGCCTTTGCCAAGCCGGGTGGCAGGTCATTGAAAAAATGGCTGAACGAGGCACCGAATGATGTCTATTCCGCCCTGACCTTCCAGGGGGGCGCGGCATGGCGCAAACAGATCCTTGGCGATATGCCGGGCGACAATGCGCTGGCAAGCCTGCTTGGCGATTATGATGATGATGCCCTGCATGACCTGATGACCAATCTGGGCGGGCATTGCATGGAAGCGGTCCTGAATGCGTTTGATTCCGTTCCCAATGACAAGCCGACAATCTTTATCGCCTATACGGTCAAGGGTTATGCCACCCCGCTTCAGGGGCATAAGGACAACCATGCGGGCCTTATGAATGTCGCCCAGATGGATGCGTTCAAAAAACAGAACAATGTCCAGGACGGGCAGGAATGGGATTATGCCGCCGGTCTTGACGTGGCCGAGGATAAGGTGCGTGCCTATATCGACGCAGCACCCTTTAATGATGGCAAATCGCGCAAGAAGCTGGCAACCGTCATCGATATTCCCGAAATGCCCTATGCGCGGGTTGATACATCGAGCACGCAGGAAGTTTTTGGCAAAATCCTGAACGAGCTTGCGAAACTGAAGGATAGCGATCTGGCGGACCGGATCGTCACCACATCGCCCGATGTGACGGTATCGACCAACCTTGGCGGGTTTGTGAACCAGCGCGGGCTGTTTGCACGCGAAAATCTTGCCGATGAATTCCGCGAACGCAAGGTGCCCTCGGCCCAGAAATGGATCAGATCGCCCGAAGGTCAGCATGTCGAACTGGGTATCGCCGAAAACAACCTGTTTTTGAACCTGGCCGCCCTTGGCCTGTCGCACAGCCTGTTTGGCCAACGCCTGTTCCCGATTGGGACGCTTTATGATCCGTTCATCGCACGCGGCCTCGATGCGTTGAATTATGCCTGTTATCAGGATGCGCGGTTTATGGTCGTCGCCACACCAAGCGGTATTACGCTGGCGCCCGAAGGGGGCGCGCATCAGTCGATTTCAACCCCGATGATCGGCATGGGGCAGCCGGGCCTGACCAGTTTCGAGCCAAGCTTTGGCGATGAACTTGCGACCATCATGGGCTGGTCATTTGATCATTTGCAAAATCCCGATGGCGGATCGGTTTATCTGCGCCTGTCGACCAAGCCGCTGGCACAGCCGGAACGTGATCTTTCCGATGCGACAAAATCCGAAATCGTATCGGGGGGGTACTGGCTGCGTGAACCGGGCGAGAATTGCAAAATGGCGATTGCCTATTGCGGCGCGATGGCCCCCGAAGCCATCGCCGCATGGGAAAAGCTTGAAGCCGATCATTCGGGAATTGGCCTTCTGGCCGTGACATCGACCGACCGGCTTTATAACGAATGGCAGGATCTGGAACGGGCGCGCCTTGAAGGTAAATCGGACGGGCGCATGGCCCATATCGAAAACCTTCTGAAGCCGCTGGCATCCGATGCGCGCCTTGTCACGGTGATTGATGGTCATCCGGCGGCGATGGCGTGGTTGGGTTCGGTCCGTGGTCATGCGGTCGCCCCGCTTGGCGTCAATGCGTTTGGCCAGTGCGGCGACAGCATTGATCTGTATAAATATTATCAGATCGATACCGATGCGATCATCCGCGCGACCAAACGCTGGGATTGATCTGTCTGATGATTGCTTGCTGACGAAAAAAAGGGAGGCCGGAGCCTCCCTTATCTTTCAGCATGATAGCTTTGTTGCAGCTACCATCCAAAATCGAACCTCCTGAACTTTATGCGGGAATGTTCTTCCTTGCAATAACTTTTTGCGTGAAGACATAATTGCCTAATGTAATGTCAAAATCAGGGGGATGGAATGCGTGGCTGTGTTCTTGGGGTTGATGTCGGGGTTGCGTCCCTTGGTGCGGCACTGATCGAGGTCGAGATTATCAATGGCCGGATGATCTATCGCGGTATCATTGATGGTGTCAGTCATATTTTCCCGTCTGCACAGGGAGGTGCAGAGCGACGCCAGCAGGTTGCCATGCGCAAGAGTTATCAGCGCCAGACCTTGCGGCTGAATGCATTGCGCAAACGGTTGGCCCAGTTTTTTGAAGTTAGCAGTGATTTTGATGATCAGCCGACGGATTTGGGACAGGCATATGTAACGGCATGCAAGTCATCTGACATGCCTGTAGTGTTGTCCCCCAATAGTCGTTTCCGGTTGCGGGCCACTGGGTTGACGGAAAAGCTGTCAGCAGGGGATCTGGCGCGAACCATTTTGCATTTGGCGAAGAACCGCGGCATGCGTCTGACTCGTGCATTTGACAACGGGCGCGATGAAAAGGCGGGCAAGCAGGCGCAAACCGAAGCCGTCGGTATGGCAAGGGAAGCGCAGGAAACCGCCGGGTCGATGAAAGCGCATGGGGTTGTGACGCCCGGCGCATTTTTATGGAAAATTGAACAATCCGCATCCGAAGGGCACAAGCGACCGGCATTGCGCCATCGCAAGGGCCGGGTTGGGGGGTATCTGTTTACCAGACAGCAGGTCGAAGCGGAATTTGACGCAATTCTAAAGGCCCAGTCGGGGTTTCACCCGGAACTTCTGACACCGGAAAAGATTACGGAAATCAGGGAACAAGTCTTTTGGGAGAAGGATGCACCAGACCCCAAGGTTGGACCGTGTCTGTATTTCATTGATGACTTGCGCATCCCGATTGCCAGTGATCTTTTTCAGAACAAGCGCATTTATGAAGAAGTCAATTCAATCCTGATCAAGCACAGTAACGAGGCGCGGCGACGATTGACGATTGCGCAGCGGGAGCTACTGGTTGCAGAGTTGCTGGCTGGTGAAAATCTGAAAGTATCTAAAATCAAAAAGCTGCTTGGTTTGGACCGTGGTCTGGAACTATCGCTTGAGGCCGGGTATGGCAAGCGCACAGAGGCCAGGGAAATCAAGGGACACCGGATCATAGTCGAATTCCGCAAGGTGCAGGGGCTTCTGGATATGTTCCGAAGCCTGTCCCCGGTACGCCAGCGAGAACTGGTTGAGCTGCTGCGCACCGAACGCGACCGTGAAGTCGCCATTGTGCAACTGGTTTCAGGGTTCGGGCTGTCCGATGTCATGGCGCATGCCGTGATGGATGAAGTGGTGTTACCCACCGGTTATGCTGCAACAGGTGCGCGAGCAACAGAAATGCTGTTTGAGACGCTGCGCGATGAAGTGATGCCGGATGGCGAATATGCCGGTCGGGTTATGTTGCCATGGGATGCGGAACAGTTTCTTGGTCTTGAGCGGGTTGGGGCGCAAATCGTATCGCAGTCGCGTTTGCCTTATTATGGCAAGGTTTTCCCACATCTTGTCCGCGATCGCATGACGCCGGGTGACAAGGGGTTTGATGCCGCGACCAATGAACAGAAGTTTGGCCGCATTCCAAATCCGGTGGTGCATGTTGCCATGACCCGAATGCGCAAGGTTGTGAACGGGTTGCTAAAGAAATATGCCGCGACATATGGCCAGCCGATCCGCGTTCATGTCGAGTTTTCCCGGGAAATGAGCATGAGCGACGATGAGCGGGCCAAATACGAACGGCGTATCCAACAGGAGCATAAGCAAAATCAGGAAGATGATGCGGAAATCATCAGGAATGGTGGTGTGCCATCGCGCAAGGCTCGTCGGATGTTGCGCCTTGCGCGGGAGCAAAACTGGTGCTGCCCTTATTCCCTCAGGCAGATAGCGCCAACCGATCTGTTCAAGGATTTCGACCTTGATCACATCTTGCCGCGTGCCGAAACGCTTGATGACAGTCTGGGAAATCTTGTTGTCGTTTGCCGTGATTCCAATCGGGTCAAAGGCAAAAAATCTCCCTTCGAAGCATTCGGGGACGGGCGGGATTATGAACGTGATGATGGCAAGAAAATCAGTCACGAGCAGATGATCAACTATGTACGCAGTTGCAAGGGTATGGCGCACAAGGCATGGCGATTTGGTCCCGATGCGATGGACCGGTTCAGGGATGAAAAATCATTTGGCGAAAGGTATCTGAACGATACCCGCTATATCGCAAAATGTGCGGCGCAATATTTGCAATGTATCTGTCGGCCCGGTGCGATGGGGGCGGTAAAGCCGGTTGTGGCGCTTAATGGCCGGATCGTCAGTGATCTGCGCTATGGCTGGGGCCTCAGGAAGCTGGTCGAGGAAATCGCCGAGTTTCAGGAGCCTGATATTTATGCGGCTGATGCTGATGGTAAAACCGGCAAGAAGGATCGCCGTGATCATCGGCATCATCTGCTCGATGCGATTGTGACGGCCCTGACCCCCTATGATCTTGTTCGGCAATTAAAGGATCTGGCGCGAGAAAAGCTAAAGGCCGGGAATGATCGGATCGGTAATCTTGTACCGCGCCACCCGTGGGAGGGTTTCCAGTCCGATATTCGTGATTTCATTGCGCAGATCAATGCGTCACATCGGGCCAACCGGAACCTTAATGCCCAGATGCATGAGGCAACCGGGCTTGGAGTTATCGCCCGTCTTGGGGATGGCAGCTATCTGACCCGGACACGCAAGCGGCTTGATCCGGCGGACTTTACAGATCCTCAAAAACTGGAAGACGTGATTAGTGTCCCTGACCGTATCGTCATGGAAATGACAAAGGCGGTTGGTGATCCCAAGGCACAGGTTTTCTGGTCCTCCAGTGATCCGGTTGGCGATCTGCAAGACATTGCCGAGGATCTGGAACAGGTTCGGAATGATATTCTTTCGCTTTACGAAACCCAGCCCGAAAGCGAAACGCAGGAACGTACCGATGACGAGCCGCTGATCCGAAAACTGAAACCCGAAGAACGACTTGGCCGGGCAATTCGCCAATATGTGAAACAGACAGGGCGGCGAACAGTGAAGGTTTTCGGAACGGCTCAGGCGGTGGTGATTGATCATAATGACAGGGAAGTTCCAACCCGGACCTATCGCCCCGGTAATAATGCCTGGCTTGATCTTTATCGTGCCGAGGATGGCAAAACGTCCTTTGAAGTGGTGCGGACCATTGATGCGATGCGCCCCGGATTTGTCCCAGCTTGGTCCCTGGATGGGGGTAATCATCTTTTGTTGCGACTGTATCAGGGAGATACGGTTGAGATTACGGATAAAACCGGCCAGCGCCGCAGATGTGTGTTTCGCGAAAATTCACCGGGTGACTGGTCTTTCCAACCGGTTAACCTTGCAGTGAATGTACGCGATACGTCGTTGCGATCTCGATTGAGATTTAGAAGCTTCAAGGGGTTGCTTGCTGCCGATCCACGGCTTGTCGTAACCGATATTGTTGGCAACCCGGTCTGGCGCAGTCCCGCACGAAACTGGTGAGAACAAGGTCTGACAGCAAAAGGATATTGGTATGTGGCGACTGGTCGATATTTCTGGCGAGAATCGCCATTTGCGTTTGTCACGAAACGCGATGGAGGTGATGGAAGGCGAGCAAAAGCTTGGTCGTCTACCCTTGTCTGATATCAATGCGGTGATCATTCATGCCTATCGCGCAACATTTTCCACCGATCTTGCTGCGGCTCTGGCTGCGGAAAGTATTCCTGTTATCCTGTGCGACGGCAAACATATGCCAGCTTCAATCATCTGGCCGGTGACGGGGCATTTTGAGCAGGCTGACCGTATCGCCTGTCAGGCGGCGGTACGCAAGCCGGTGATCGGGCGGCTTTGGCGGCAAATCATCCGGGCCAAAATCCGGGAACAGGCCAATACATTGCGGATGCATGATGCAGACGGGGCAGCAGCCCTGATGCGCCTTGTACGTGAAGTCAAACCGGGTGATCCGGATAATCTGGAGGCCCGTGCCGCGCGGTTTTACTGGTCCCGTTTACTGGGAGGCGATTTTGTCCGCAACCCGGATGGCGGGGGGCTGAACGGGGTTCTGAATTACGGATATATCGTGGTCCGCTCTGCCATGGCGCGTGCTGTGGCTGCGGCCGGTCTTTCCCCGGCGCTTGGCATCTTTCATACATCCAAGCGCAATCCGTTCAGGCTTGTAGATGACCTGATGGAACCCTTTCGTCCGCTTGTGGACCGGGTTGTCTTTGCCCATCGCGAGGAATGGCGTGATTGCATGACGTCGGAGGCAAAGCAAAAGCTGGCGGCAATTGTCACCGGGGCGGTTCCGACCAGTGACGGTATTTCACCGGTTTATCGGGTCATGGGGCAGGTCGCCTTGTCCCTGAGTGAAGTGTATCAGGGGCATCGCAAGAATATTGACTTGCCCGATGATATCCGGATCGAGCGTCAATTGGAGCTGGATGGTCTGTAAAGCTGGTGGATGAGGTGGATGGCACTATCGGGGTATCGGGTAATGTGGGCTTTTGTGATGTTTGACTTGCCGGTGGTCACGAAACCGGAAAAGCGTCGGGCGCGGAAGTTCCACGATTATCTTCTTGATGAAGGCTTCGACATGAAACAGTTTTCCGTCTATTACCGCTTCTTTGACAGCCGGGCAAAGGCCGATGCTGCCAGCCGCCGGATATCGGGCCAGATTCCCGAGCGCGGCATGGTTTCAATCCTGCTTGTGACGGACAAACAATTTGGTCAGATGGTCAATTTTATGGGGAAAGTGCCGACCGAAACCGAGCAAAAACCGGATCAACTGGCACTATTTTAAAGCATGATATGGTTGTCTTTGAACGGAAAAAATCCCGCAACATATTGAAATTGTTCCGGGATTTTCAATTGGTATTGTAGCAGGTTCGATTTTGGATGGTAGCTACAACGTCGAGGTGGTCAACACCGCAAAGGGCATTATTGTAGCAGGTTCGATTTTGGATGGTAGCTACAACAGGAATTCCGCAAATGGGTACTCGATGTGCATTGTAGCAGGTTCGATTTTGGATGGTAGCTACAACGGACCAATGGGCCGATATCGCGGATCATTTATTGTAGCAGGTTCGATTTTGGATGGTAGCTACAACCCGATCATCTGGCCCGAACCAACCCATGGCATTGTAGCAGGTTCGATTTTGGATGGTAGCTACAACAGAACGAGCGCCTGGACACATTCACCGCAATTGTAGCAGGTTCGATTTTGGATGGTAGCTACAACCGAAGTGACCGACTGGACATCTTCGGGTAAATTGTAGCAGGTTCGATTTTGGATGGTAGCTACAACTGAACCCGGGTTGTCGGACGTTGAAGCCGGATTGTAGCAGGTTCGATTTTGGATGGTAGCTACAACATGTTTTTTTGCCGTTTCTATTGCAGAAGTATTGTAGCAGGTTCGATTTTGGATGGTAGCTACAACGTTTGGTGTCTTGGCGTCTGACCGGAGAAATATTGTAGCAGGTTCGATTTTGGATGGTAGCTACAACTGCTCGTGCCAGCGCCGCCGTATCGTTCTGATTGTAGCAGGTTCGATTTTGGATGGTAGCTACAACAGTGGACAGAGGGGAGATATGCATGACCAAATTGTAGCAGGTTCGATTTTGGATGGTAGCTACAACAACCATGCCAGCCCGACGCGGCGGCCCTTAATTGTAGCAGGTTCGATTTTGGATGGTAGCTACAACCCTGTGTCTGACCGGAACCGGCAACAGCGATTGTAGCAGGTTCGATTTTGGATGGTAGCTACAACGAGGCTGCGCAAGCCAAATGGGCGGAAATTATTGTAGCAGGTTCGATTTTGGATGGTAGCTACAACACGCGGATTGTCCGGACCGAAGCCAAGCGGAATTGTAGCAGGTTCGATTTTGGATGGTAGCTACAACATAAGCCCCGTCAGGCTCGTAACGGATTTCATTGTAGCAGGTTCGATTTTGGATGGTAGCTACAACATCACGTTGAGGCGAAGCTGTTTCGGGTTGAATTGTAGCAGGTTCGATTTTGGATGGTAGCTACAACCAGGCCGCAAGGATCAGCCAGTCAGAAAAGATTGTAGCAGGTTCGATTTTGGATGGTAGCTACAACCAAGCCCCGGTCAAAGAAGATCCGCGGGCTATTGTAGCAGGTTCGATTTTGGATGGTAGCTACAACCATCGCGCAGTGTGATGTAACCATCCCAATATTGTAGCAGGTTCGATTTTGGATGGTAGCTACAACGCAGAACATCCTTGGTGAATGTCTCGGGATATTGTAGCAGGTTCGATTTTGGATGGTAGCTACAACCTGATCCGGCCATGTAACCGGCGATACCACATTGTAGCAGGTTCGATTTTGGATGGTAGCTACAACGGCAGTCGCGTTGCTGGCAAAGGCGGTGGGATTGTAGCAGGTTCGATTTTGGATGGTAGCTACAACATGATGGCAAGTCTTGATCTTCGCGATCAGATTGTAGCAGGTTCGATTTTGGATGGTAGCTACAACGTAAAGACACCCACCATGGCGATCGTATGTATTGTAGCAGGTTCGATTTTGGATGGTAGCTACGACAACGAACTAGGGTGATATCCATCTGGAAATCTGCGTTAACGGCCGGGAAATTCCCGGCCGTTTTGCTTTACGGGCGGAAATGTAATCGGGGTCACTTGCGCTGGCCCTGGGGCGCACACACATCTGCGCGCTGTATGCTGTGACAATATTGATCATTGGCGCATTTTGGGGGCTTTGGTTATGGAATATCTGATGTTGCTGGCGGGCCT
>JGI12574J12772_1000574_pt1 | contig 9237 bp, 7 predicted proteins | sample TtaePargueraPR_2_FD_12772 | JGI IMG/M metagenome (IMG submission 12772)
CCATAGGCGAAACCGGCAAGTTCGGGGTTTTCGGCCGCCACCTTCTGCTCTTCGACCACCGCTTTTTCCAGTGCATCCTTTTCCGCCAGAAGATTATTCAGAATACCCTGCATCTCGCCAAGTTCACGGCGTTTGTCATCCAGCGCCCATTTGCGCATACGTATCAGGGTTTTGAAATCCTTGGCCATCGCTGTCAGTTACCCGAAATATCGCTGGCACGGCATTTCAGCATGATCTCATTGCTGATCACGCCGAAGCGCACGCTTCGCTGCATTCAGATCATTCCCCGCATTTGTGGCGGTTGAACGGCTGTTAACCTGGGGCCGAAGACGATTGCGTTCCATGACGGTTGCGCCTTGCGGATTGGCTGCCGGTTGACCAGCTCCATCAGGGGCTTCCTGCTGGGCAGGTGCCAGATCAAGACGACGTGCCAATTCAGCGTAACCGTCGGCCAGACGGGTGCATTCGGTTTTGCGCTGCTTCAGGAATTCCTCGATCAGCGGAAAGTAATGTATTGCTTCGTCCACCTTCGGGTCCGTCCCCAGACGATAGGCCCCCAGACGGATCAGTTCGGCCATGTCCTCGTATGTCGCCAGCAACTGGCGGGCACGCGAAACGATCTGGTTTTCATGCTCGTTATTGCAGCCCGGCATGGTACGCGAAACACTGCGCAAAATATTGATCGCCGGATACCGTCCCTGTTCGGCGATTGCGCGGTCCAGCACGACGTGGCCATCAAGAATACCACGCACCGCATCGGAAATCGGTTCGTTATGATCATCGCCATCGACCAGCACGGTAAAGAGGCCAGTGACCGATCCCTGCCCCGGCCCGCCCGGGCCAGCACGTTCCAACAGTCGTGGCAATTCGGCAAATACCGTCGGGGTATAGCCCTTTGACGCGGGTGGCTCACCTACCGAAAGGCTGATTTCACGCTGGGCCATGGCAAAACGGGTTACAGAATCCATCATGCACAGGACATCGCGCCCGGTATCGCGGAAAAACTCCGACAGTGCCATCGTCATATAGGCTGCCTGACGACGCATCAGCGGCGGTTCGTCCGATGTGGCAACGACGACGACGGAACGGCGGAGACCTTCTTCGCCCAGATCGTCTTCGATGAATTCGCGTGCCTCGCGACCACGTTCGCCAATCAGACCGACTACCGATACATCAGATGTCGTGTGGCGGGTCATCATCGACAGCAAGCTGGATTTACCCACACCCGACCCGGCGAAAATCCCCATACGTTGCCCCCGGCAACAGGTCAGGAAGGTGTTCATCGCACGCACACCGAGATCGATCTTTCCAGCAACACGCTGGCGCGAATGGGCGGATGGCGGAGCATTGCGGATCGGATAGGGCGTTGGACCTTCGGTCAGAGGACCCTTGCCGTCGACCGGTTGCCCGAACGCGTTGACCACACGCCCAAGCCAGCTTTCATCGGGATAGACCTGTGGCTGGGTGTCGGCCAGCTCGACCTCGCAACCGATACCGATGCCGTCAAGCATCCCGAACGGCATCAAAAGAGCGCGTTCATTCCGGAAACCGACAACCTCGCAAATGACGGCCTCGCCATCCCGGCGTTTGACTTTGCAACGATCCCCAACCGATAGGGCACCTTCGACTCCGCCAATCTCGACCAGCAGCCCCAAAACAGCCGTAACCCGCCCGACAATCCTGTAATCGGGAATGCGGCGAAGTTCGGCGATGATGTTTCGGCCAATCTGAAACACGTTTGCACTTTTCTGTCTGACGGGTGTCGATACGTGATGCGATCCGGAATTTTATCGTCACCATCCTGTCAAAGGGTGGCAAATTCGTCCGCGTCGCACCAGATATAAGTGTCATGAACGGTATTAAAAACCCGTATATGCCAAATTGGCATTAAAAATCCGGTATCGGCATGCATGGTCGTTAACGGCGCAAACCGTTGGGAAACTTCACATTCCGGAACCGAGTCGCCTTTATCGGTGAAAAAAAGTTAACAAGATGCGACTCGCCTGCTTGCCACGAGTCGCAAAGCAACGTATCGTTAACGGAATGGAATAAAATTTCCACACGGCAATCGTTGGGGCGCTTGTCGGAATAAGCCGGATCAACACGGAATTTTTGCGGAACACGGTAACGGAGCGGAACATGCGGGTGCTGCTTGTCGAAGACGACAATGCCACTGCTGACAGCATCGAGTTGATGTTGAAATCAGAAGGCATGGTTGTCGATACCACGGATCTTGGGGAGGATGGCCTCGAGATCGGTAAACTTTATGATTACGATATTATTCTTCTGGACCTCATGCTGCCGGATATCGACGGTTATGAAGTTCTCAGACGGTTGCGCGACGCACGCGTTGAAACCCCGGTGCTTATCCTGTCGGGGTTGACCGAAACCGAAGACAAGGTCAAAGGACTTGGTTTCGGTGCGGATGACTATCTGACCAAGCCATTTGACAAGGTCGAATTGCTGGCACGTATTCAGGCGATCGTTCGCCGGTCGCGCGGCCATGCCCAATCGATGATTGCCACCGGCAGGCTCAATGTGAACCTTGATGCACGCACCGTTGATGTTGACGGGTCGCCGCTGCATCTGACCGGCAAGGAATATGGCATCCTTGAATTGCTGTCGCTGCGCAAGGGCACGACATTGACCAAGGAAATGTTCCTGAACCATCTCTATGGCGGGATGGACGAGCCGGAACTCAAGATCATCGACGTTTTCGTGTGCAAACTGCGCAAGAAAATCCAGTCAGCCACCAAGGGTGACAACTACATCCATACGGTTTGGGGTCGGGGCTATGTCCTGCGCGACCCGGACGTCAACAGTAGCGCAGCCGCCTGATCGCAACGCATCTGCCGTCGCGTTCCGCTGTGCCCAAAGTCAAAAACGCCCCGATGCTTCATCGGGGCGTTTTGCTTTGTACTTTATGGCTTACCGAGAAGTACCGGTTTTCTATTTCTTGTCTTCGGGTTTACCGAAACGCGAACGATCAAACGTGGTCGACGGGCGCGTTGTACCGGTCCCCGTACTGCCTGTTCCGCTGGATGGTCGTGCAGGCGGTGTGCTTCCCGTCGAACCGGTCGTTCCCAATGGACGACGATACGTTGATCCGGCTGTGCCGGCGGAACCGGTGCTGCTGGTCCCGGTCGAAGATGGGCGCGAATATGTGCTGCCTGCAGTACCGGTTGTTCCTGTTCTCAACGGTCGGGTCGCTGTCCCGGTTGAAGCGGTGCCCGTGGTAGTTGCCGGGCGCGCGGCGGTTCCGGTCGAAAGCCCCGGACGCGGCTGCGTTGCGGTTCCGGCACCGGCAGTCGTACCACCCGCTGCATTCTGCATATGCTTTGGTTTCGGAAAGGCAAAGCCCCCCGTCGCAACACCCGCCCCGGCCGTCGCAGCAGCGCCGCCTGCCTGAATTTTTTCCAGCGCAGAAACATCCACATCCGGGGCTCCCGGACGGTTCAGCTGATAAATGCCGCGCTGGCGGGCCAGCGGTTTGAATTTGTCGGAAATGCCCAGAACCGTCTCTGCCCCGCCAAGGAACAGGAAACCGTCATCGGGCATCAATGCCGAAATACGCGCCAGTACATCGGTCTTGGTCGGTTGATCAAAATAAATCAGCACGTTGCGGCAATAGACGATGTCAAACTGCCCCAAAGGACGGAAATCATCGAGCAGGTTGAATTCCTTGTATTGAACCTTGGACCGGATTTCCTGCGAGATTTGCCACTGGTCCTCTTTCTTCTGGAAATACTTGACCAGAAGCTGGATCGGAAGGCCCCTTTGGACTTCGAACTGGGAATAAAGACCCGCACGAGCCTTGGTCAGGATTTCGCGCGAAATATCTGTCCCGATAATTTCAACCCGCCAGCCTGAAAGCTGGGTTTTGAATTCATCAAGGATCATCGCCAGCGAATAAGGTTCCTGCCCCGAGGACGCAGCAGCACACCAGATCCGCAGATGGCGTTTGGAAGCACGTTCCTTGATCATGTGCGGCAGAACGACATGGCGAAACTGGTCGAACGGCTTGGTATCGCGGAAGAAGAAGCTTTCATTGGTCGTCATCGCATCGACGACTTCCTCGACAAGGACACGGTCACCACCGCGCAACGCCGCGATAAGTTCAGTCAGGTCCTTGAACCCGCGCTTGCGCGCAATCGGCATCAGCCGGCTTTCGAGCAGATACGTCTTGTCCTGGCTCAGAACGAGCCCGGATTTTGACTTTATCAGTCTGCTAACGAAATCGAAGTCTTCCGGCCTCATCATCTCGGCTTAACGACCCCCTGCAAATTTTTTGATATAGGCCGCGATGCCACCCACGGGGAGAACCGCTGAACAAATGCCTGCATGCGCTGCTGCCCCCGGCATTCCCCACACAACGCTTGTCTGCTCGTCCTGCGCAACAACCATTCCCCCGGCACCCACAACAGCACGCCCACCCAACATACCATCCTGCCCCATACCTGTAAGGATAGCCGTCAGTATATTACCACCATAGCTTTCAACAAGGCTGCGCAGCATCGGGTCAACCGACGGACGACAGAAATTTTCAGGCGGGTTCTGGTTCAGAACAATTTTCCTGCTGTTACCGCGGCCCTCTACCACCATGTGGTAATCCCCGGGGGCAAGGTAAACCTGCCCACCCTGAATTGGCATGCCGGTCTGGCCTTCCTGGCATTTAAGCCCCGTCAGACGCGTGATGTGTTCCGCAAGGATTGTGGTAAAGGTCGCAGGCATATGCTGGGTGATGAAAATCGGTTGCCGCACACCGGCAAGCCCGCGTAGCACTTCAAACAAAGCCTGCGGACCACCGGTCGAACTGCCGATCGCAATCACTTCGACATTGATGCGTTTTTCCGGAAGAAGACTGATCTGCCCCGTTGTCATCGCGCGTCGTGCTGGCGCCGGTGCGGCGGCACCGGCAGGTGCCTTGGCACGCACAGCAGCCGCAGCTGCTGGACTGCGTGCGGCCGGAGCGGCACGCTGGGGAGCCGGTTTAACCGGTGCATTGCGTGCGGTTGCGCCGCCGGAAACAATGGTACTGCCCGGACGAGATGGCTTGATACCAGCATTAACGGCCTTGGTATCGCCTGCAGCAATGGCTGCCTCACGGATCAGCCGGCCCGGATCACGCGGCTGCGTCGCGGCTGCAGACGGGGCAGCATCACGCGTCAAACCTGCTGCACCGGCAGCCTTGGCGTCGGTATTTGCTGGAGCCGGTTGCGGATGTTGCGGCGGCTGATGCTGTGGTTGGGGCATCGGGCGGGTCGACATCGGTCCGTGACGACCAGGCTGATGCGTCGGTCGCGGGCGCAGTTCGGCGGTGAAACGCTTTCGCTGTACCCGTCCCGGTTTCTGCAAAGTCTGATGCTCGACCGAAAGCTCGGCCCGGAACGGCGCAGGGGCATCCGTCCCATCCGGCTTTGCATTGCCATGATCATCTTCATCACTGGCTGGTGGAACATCGTGTTCCGGCGCGGCATTAGGGTTTTCGGGAACCGGGCGACGTTCTCGGCCTGATCCTCGTAACGGACCTGCTCGGCGCCAAGCATCTTGCGACGCTGTTCGGCCCATGCCTTGACCTTGTCCAGCAGCTCGGCCCGGAAGCCTTCGCCAACATTAAGGTCCTTGGCCGATGAGGGCTTGGGAATATAGTCCACCGCACCAAGCGTCATCGCCTGGAAACTGATATCGGCATTCCGCTTGGTCAGGGTTGATGCCATGATCACCCGGACCGTCGGATCAATTTCAAGAAGTTTGGGTAATGCCGTCAGGCCATCCATGACCGGCATTTCGATATCAAGAACAACAGCCTCGATCCCGATTTCCTTGCGCATAACCACAAGGGCATCCTCGCCATTGGCGACGGAACCGACGACCTCGATATCGTCGTCTTCCTGCAACATACGGGTTACCAGACCACGCACGATTGCGGAATCGTCGACAATCAGGACTTTATAGGGCGGATGGATTGGCGTGTCTTCCACGTACCGACGTTCCCGTTAGAGCAACCGGACCAAAACCAAGGCAAATGCACAGCGACGCTGACAGGAACCTTAAATCAGACCCACCTGCTCAAATTTTGCCTGGATGATCTCGCTGTCGAACGGCTTCATAATATACTCGTTCGCACCGGCCGTAATGGCCTCCTGAATGTGCTCGAGATCGTTTTCTGTGGTGCAGAACACGACGACGGGCTCATCGCCACCAGGTGCTGCGCGCAGTTCCCGCAGGAAATCAATCCCGCTTTTCACCGGCATGTTCCAATCAAGCAACACCGCGTCTGGCATGGCTTCAAGGCATCGATCAATTGCCTCCTGCCCATCCACAGCCTCAATGACCGCAAATCCCATTTCTTCAAGGATACGGCGTGCCACCATTCTGATGACTTTCGAATCATCGACGACGAGACAACTCTTCATCGACTTCCTTCTCGCAAATTAGATCGTTAAGCCAATACCGGCATTGTACCGGATGCATTTTGCACCCGGCACATACTATCATACCTAGCCCGCCTGTTTTACCGAAACGGTAAAATCAAGCAGACGGGTTACGTCCAGAATGACAAGAAGCTTCTTGTCGAGGCGGAAAATGCCATCGGAAAATTCACGCCAGCGCGGATCAAGCGTCGCCGGATTCTGTTCGAATGCCTTTTGCGGAACGCTCAGAACCTCGCCAACCTGATCGACCATCAGGCTGTAAAGTTCGCCCCCCTGATCGACCACAATGCTCATGCCCGGTACATCATCTTCGCGTTCACGAAGACCAAGACGTTTGCGAACATCGATTGCCGTCACGATACGACCGCGCAGATTCAGCGACCCTGCCACTTCTGGCGGGGCCAGCGGAATGCGGGTGATACGCTGCGGACCAAGAACATCCTGAACCGTCAGAACCGGAATACCGAACAACTGCTTGCCGATATAGGCGGTAACGAAATCCTTCGTTGCCCCGCCAAGGTCAAGGGCCGTGCTCTGTTCTTTGCTCGGGACGAGTGCCTTTTTATCGCTCATTGGACTTTTCCCCGATTTACACTGCGCTCAGCGTCTGGATCAGCGTCGATACCAGCGCATCTCGATCGAATTTCGCGACATAGTCGCTAAAGCCAACCTGACGACCCCGTTCGAAGTCTTCCTCGCTGGTGTGCGAAGACAGCGCGATGATCGGGGTATCGCCCCAATGTTCATCATTCTGCAGGCTTTCGGCAAATTCGAAGCCGTTCATGCCCGGCATTTCGATGTCACTAATGATCGCGTCAAAAATTTCCCCGCGATTTTTAAGATCAAGCGCCTGTTCGGCATTCTCGACCGCAATGACACGGAAACCGGACACCGACAACATCGGCGTAAGAAGGTTGCGGAAGAACGGGCTGTCATCGATCAGAAGAACACGCTTCTTCTCGCCGCCAGTATCCTCGTGGCCGAACCAGTCCGAGAACGCCAGTTCCAGATAGTAACCGGCATCAATCAGATCGGTTGCCTTGCCATCAATCACCGCCGAACCGACCAGACCATCCTGATCGGCTGTCAGTTCAACGTTCAGGACGTCATCAACAATGTCGACGATCTCGTCCACCACAAGACCCATGGTCCGTTCGCGATCCTGGAATACCAGGGTCGGCTGACGACCTTCGCTCTTCATCTGATAGGAACCATCGATAAAGACCAGCGGCATCAGCTTGCCACGATACTGCACCAGCGGGCGACCGTTCGAGTATTCGATATTTTCGACATCGATTTCCTCGAGACGGGCGACAAGTGCAAGCGGCACTGCACGAATTTCGGACCCGCCAGCCCGGAAGACCAGCATGGAAGTCGTTTCGCGATCACCGGTATCAGAACGCGCCTTGCTTTCGACACCCTGCGAACCGCCAACGGTGATTTCGCCGGTCCGGGTAGCAATGCCGTTCGGATCGAGGATCATGATCACGCTGCCGTCGCCAAGGATGGTATTCCCCGAGAACAGCGACAGATCGCGCAGGATCGGTGCAACCGGCTTGACCACGATTTCCTCGGTGTCGAACACGCGGTCAACGATGATACCAAAGGAATAGGTACCCACCTGCGTGACGACGATGAAGGCTTCTTCATCCACGTCATCGACCGTCGTTTCACCATCATCAAGGCCAAGAATTTTCTTGAGAGTGACAAGTGGCAGCAGTCGGTTGCGCAAGCGCAGGACCGGCGTATCGTGAATACGTTCGATCGAATGATCGGAATTGCTTGAAGCACGAACCAGTTCCAGAACGCTGATCTGCGGAATGGCAAAGCGTTCGCCGCCACTTTCAACGATCAGTGCCGAAACGATGGCAAGGGTCAGAGGAATCTTGATGATGAAGGTCGACCCGCGGCCTTCGACCGATTTCAGTTCGACCGTACCACCAATCTTTTCAATGTTGGTACGGACAACGTCCATACCAACACCACGTCCGGAAACCGAAGTCACCTTTTCGGCGGTCGAGAAACCGGCCTTGAAAATGAACTGGTGAATCTGCGAGTCCGCCATACCGTCAAGATCGCTCTCGCTTGCGAGACCGTTGGCAATCGCCTTGGCCTTGATCCGTTCGATATTAAGCCCGCGACCATCATCGGAAATCTCGATGATGATGTGACCACCTTCGTGATAGGCGTTCAGCGTGACAGTACCGGTTTCCGGCTTGCCTGCTTCCCGGCGCCCCGGAATATCTTCCAGACCGTGGTCGGCAGAGTTGCGCACCATGTGGGTCAGCGGATCCTTGATGAGTTCAAGCACCTGACGGTCAAGTTCCGTATCGGCGCCGATCATCTGCAGATCGATTTTCTTGTTCATCTCGAGCGCAAGGTCACGAACAATACGCGGCAGCTTCGCCCAGGCATTGCCGATCGGCTGCATTCGGGTCTTCATCACACCTTCCTGAAGGTCGGTGGTGATGTGCGACAGACGCTGCAAAGGAACGGTAAATTCGCTGTCATCCTTGCCACGAACCATCTGCAGAAGCTGGTTACGGGTCAGGACAAGCTCGGAAACCAGTGTCATCAGGTTTTCAAGCAATTCAACGTTGACGCGGATCGTCTGGGCTGCAACGGAACTTTCCTTGGCCTCGCCACGTGGCGCTTCGGCTTTTGGTCCCTCGGATGCTGCGGCCTTTGCCGGTGCAACGGCCTGTGACTTCGCCGCTGCTGGCGGGGCTGCCGCCGGTGCGGGTTTCTCGGGCTCTGGCTCCGGTTCCTGAATATCGGGATCGACTTCGGTCGCATCGAAAAT
>JGI12574J12772_1000579_pt1 | contig 9196 bp, 7 predicted proteins | sample TtaePargueraPR_2_FD_12772 | JGI IMG/M metagenome (IMG submission 12772)
AAGCTGGCCGGTTCTGCAAAAGACGATTGAACGCGGATCACGCGCCAATACTCCACTTGAAACACCATTATGGATACCGCAATCAATCTGGCTTTCTGGCTGGATATGGTTTGCCGTGTGCTCAAGTGTTCTGGTCATCCTGACATTGTCGCTTCTGGTCAAGCGTAACCTTGAGCAGGCCGATGCGCTGGTGGGTGCCCGCTCCGAACTGGAGTTGGAAGCATGATCTTTACCGTTACCGCATCGCTTCTGGGGCTTTTGGCCCTGTCCATTCCGGTCGGGATTGTTCTGTTCCTGCTGGGGTTTGGGGTTGATCAGCTGTTTTCGCCGTTCCCGCTGTTGCGCGGGCTGGGGCAGGTGGTCTGGTCATCGTCGAATTCATCGACCCTGATCGCCATTCCGTTCTTTGTGCTGCTGGGGGAAATTTTGGTGCGCGGGGGCATTGCCGAACGCACCTATGAATCCCTTGATAAATGGTTTTCATGGCTTCCGGGCGGGTTGATTCACGCCAATATCGGCACGGCAACGATGTTTTCGGCAACGTCGGGGTCGTCTGTTGCGACGGCGGCGACGGTGGCAACCGTTGCCATGCCGCAGGCCGAAAAGCTTGGCTATGATCCCAAACTGTTTTCCGGTGCGATTGCCGCGGGCGGGACGCTTGGCATCATGATCCCGCCATCGATCAACCTGATCGTCTATGGCTTCCTGACCGAAACATCAATCCCGCGTCTTTTCCTGGCCGGATTGATCCCGGGGCTTCTGATGGCGGTGGCCTTCATGATGGTTACGGCGATCCTGTGCAAGATCAAGCCAACCCTTGGCGGCACAAGCCGTTCATTCACCTGGTCGGAACGCATCGGCAGCCTGAAGCATCTTTTGCCGATTTTGGTTCTGTTTCTTGTAGTGATCGGGTCGATCTATGCCGGTTGGGCAACCCCGACAGAATCGGCTGCAGTCGGAGTGGCAATTGCGATGCTGATTGCGGCATTCAATCGCGGTGTTTCGCGCGAAATGATGGAACGGTGCCTGTATGGCACGGTCCGGATCACCGCGATGATCATGCTGGTGATTATCGGTGCCTATTTCCTGAACTTTACCCTGACCGCCGCAGGCATGGGACGGGAACTTAAAGACCTTCTGACCGGTTTGAACCTGTCACCGATGGGCACATTGATGGTCGTGATCCTGCTTTACATCGTGCTTGGTTTCTTCATTGAAACCCTGTCGCTGATGGTGGCAACCATTCCGATCATTGTGCCGATCATGACCGGCATGGGGTTTGACAAGGTATGGTTTGGCATTCTTTTGATTGTTCTTATCGAGATGGCCCTGATCACTCCGCCTGTCGGACTTAACCTTTACGTCGTGCAGGGCGCACGCAAATCGGGCCGATTGTCCGAAGTGATGCTGGGCACCATCCCGTTTGTTCTGGTGATGCTTGCCATGATCGCCCTGCTTGTCGCGATGCCGTCCGTCGCCCTGTTCCTGCCCGACATCCTTTGATCCGGTCGGGATAAACACGCGCGACAACACGCATCATGTCTTGATCTTTTGTGCCTTCGGGGCGGACCGGGAAGCCGGTCCGCAACCGCCCAATGCGCGCAAAATTCGTAAAAATCAGAATTGGGATAACGAAAATGCAGATGAATTTTACCCTTGATGGCAATGAAGTCAGCTTTGAAATCGGCCATTGCACGGTTGCCGGATGGACCGGCCGCGATGTCAAGGCGATCCAGCATCACATTGACGAACTGGCCGCTATCGGGGTCAAGCCACCATCGACCGTGCCGCTTTATTACCGCACATCGTTTGGCATGCTGACCCAGTCCCCGCTGATCGAGGTGGTGGGCAAAGGCACGTCGGGCGAGGTCGAGCCGCTGGTGATTTCAAAGGACGGTGTTTTGTATCTTGGACTGGCATCCGATCATACCGACCGGGAACTTGAAGCCCATTCGGTTGCACTGTCAAAGCAGATTTGTGCCAAGCCGGTTGCTGATGCGATCTGGAAGTTTGAGGATGTTGCGGACCATCTGGAAAAGATCGAACTGAAATCCTGGATCCGTGAAGGCGACAGTGATGAATGGGTTCCCTATCAGGAAGGCACGATTGCATCAATCCGTCCGCTTTCCGATCTGATCGAAGGGGCGGGGCTTAAGGCGGCAGGGGCCAATGGTAAGGCTGCTGCGATGCTGTGCGGAACTTTTGGTGCGAAGGGCGGGGTGCGCCCGGCACGTTCGTTTAAAATGACAATGCATGATCCGGTGCGGGGGCTGAGCATTACACACAGCTATGACATTGTTGAACTGCCTGAAATCGCCTAGGCTCGGTTTCAGAAAATTTCCATAAAAATCAGAACGTGACGGAGGCAGCCCGATGGGCGCGATCATCGACAAGGCAAAGGCAGCGATTGATAAGGTAGATCAACTGGGTGATTTGGCAGCCAAGATTTTCACCGAGTTCGACCGTGACCGCATTTTGCGTGATGCCGACGCGGCCGAGAAACGCGTGGCGCAATCGGCAACGGCCCTGCCGTTGGCCGGTATGCAGGTTTCGGTAAAGGACCTTTATGACGAGGCCGGTGTTACCACCACGGCCGCATCAAAATTGTTGCAGGGGCGTCCGGCAGCAACGCGGGATTGCGAAGTCATCGCGCGTATCAAGGCCGCCGGTGCGGTGCCGTTTGGTCGTACAGCACTTAGCGAATTTGCCTATTCCGGTGTTGGACTTAACCCGCACTACGGTACGCCGGGCAATGTGTTTGACCCCGAAGGCATTCCGGGCGGTTCGACATCGGGCGGTGCATTGACGGTTGCACTTGGTCTGGCCGATATCGCACTTGGCACCGATACCGGCGGATCGGTTCGCATTCCGTCGGCGATCAACGGGCTTTATGGCTATAAGCCCAGCCGTTTGTGGATGTCGGGTGAAGGCATTCATCCGTTGGCCAAAAGTTTTGACACGGCGGGGCCGCTTGCCGGTGATCTGCAAACCGCGATTACCGCGTTTGAAGTCATGGCGGGCAAAACCGTTCCGGCCCAGGATGGCAAACCCGCCCCGATCAAAATCGGTGTTCCGGCCCATGCCTTTGTGAATGACCTTGATGACCGGGTGCGGGCGGATTTTGATGCAGTTTGCAAAAAGCTGGCAAATGCCGGACATCAGTTGATCGAGATTGATCTCGGCTTTTTGGCTGAAAATGCGGTGATCAATAAAATCCTTGTCGCGGCCGAGGCGCACAAAATCTATTCGCGGGATTTCAAGGCGCTTGAAACTTGTGGCGATCCGCGTGTTTTGAACCGGATGCGTTTTGCCGATACGCTAAGTGCGGCAGACCTGATTGATGCCTATGCCAAGCGAACCGACGTGATTGCGATGTTCAGTTCGGCCATGGCGGATGTCGATGTGATGATTTCACCGACATTGCCAATGATGGCACCCAAGATTGCTGAAGTTGAGGCCGACTTTGACCGTTTGAATGCGATGATGTTGCGCAACACATCCTATCTGAACCTTTCGGATGCCTGCGCCATTTCAATCCCTGTTCCGGCTGTTGACGGCGTTGCTCCGGGGGCATTGATGATTGCGGCACCGCACGGGCACGACTTTGCCGTCCTGCATGCGGCGCGCCGGATTGATCCTTTGCTGCGTGGATAGTGTTCGGTTGGCTTCACCGGATATGAAAAAGGCCCGGATGGATTTCCGGGCCTTTGTTTTGAACACGACGTTCTCGTCTTAGCTTTCCAGCAGGGAACGCAACATCCATGCGGTTTTTTCGTGGACCTGAATGCGTGCGGTCAGGAGGTCGGCGGTGGCATCATCGTCTGACGAGTCACAGATCGGATAAAGGGAACGCGCGGTCTTGATCACGGTTTCATGGCCTTCGACCAGTTGTGTGATCATGTCCTTGGCGGCAGGCACACCGGTTTCTTCCGGGATCGACGAGAGTTGGGCATAAGCCGAAAAACTGCCCGGGGCAAACGCGCCCAACGAACGAATACGTTCGGCAACTTCGTCAATCGCCATGGCCAGTTCAGTATATTGTTCTTCGAACATGGTGTGCAGGGTCTGGAACATCGGGCCGGTCACGTTCCAATGGAAGTTATGGGTTTTGAGATACAGCGCATAAGAATCTGCCAGAACGCGGCCAAGGCCGTCGGCGATTGCAGTGCGGTTGGTTTCATTGATTCCGATATCAATCTGCATGTTTTCACTCCGGTAAAAGGGGCACATGCCCGAAGGTTAGCTCTTTGTCTGCACAGAGTATCAACGATTGGAAAACTTTACGCCAATCAATAGTTTAATGATTAGCGATAGATCAATTCTATTACTTTCTATGTGGTTTTTGTCGCGCAGTTACGATCATGTCGGCCTGCTTGCCCGCAAGTTCCTGCATGTGCGAGAAACTCCGCGTGAAAAAGCCCGTTCCCTGTGTCAGTGATCGTAGCTCCATCACCATATCGCCGGTTTCGGATGCGGGCATTTGGACATCAATTTCGTCCCATCCCTGCCAGCCATCCTTGGCACTGAAACCAAGGATCTGACCGCGCCGGGTGCTGACCAGCCGCTGGGCCTTGGATGTGAATTCCGACGGGATCGAAATCGCGTACCTTTCGATGGGTTCAAGCAGAACCGACTGCCCTTCCTTAAGCGCCATCGGCGATGGCAATGCGCCCGGCCATCTGAAATGCCTGATCGGAACTGTCAACCGCGTGATAGGACCCGTCAACCAGTTCGACCGCGATGTCGACAACCGGAAAACCAAGAGGCCCGGAACGCATGGCATCGCGCACCCCCTTTTCGACAGCGGGGATATATTGCCGGGGAATGGCACCGCCGACGATCCGTTCATTGAATGAAAAACCTTCGCCGCGTCCAAGAGGTTTCAGTTCGATCTGGGCATCGCCAAATTGCCCATGTCCGCCAGTCTGCTTTTTATAGCGACCCCGCGCCTGTGCCGGCTTGCGCACGGTTTCCTGATAGGCGGTTTCAACCGGTCTGGTTTCGATTTCAAGGTGATAGCGGGTGCGAAGCTGGGCCAGTGCGACCTGAAGGTGAATATCGCCATGGCCCCGCAATACAAGTTGCCCGGTATCGTCGCTATGAACGAACGACAGCGATCTGTCCTGTTCACACAGATGGCGCAATGCTTCGGTCAGTTTGACGTCATCACCGGGCTTGGTAACTTCCAGTCCGGTTTCATAAAGCGGGGGCAGGGGATCTGGCCAAAGACTATCCATCTCGCCATCGGCTGTGCACAGCGAACCGGTGCGCAGATGATCAATTCGCGGCAGGCCGACGATGCTGCCAAATGTACCGATATCGAGCTTTTCGTGCTTGTCGCCAAATACCTGACACATGCCTGCGATCTTGTCGCGACCAAGTGTGTCGCCGTTCTTTACCTGCCCCGAAAGGACCCGCCCATAACAAAACCGCCCCGCATGGGGCAGATGAACGGTTTTGAAAATCTGGAGAGCAGTAATCTCGCCTTGCGGTTCAACGCCCAGACGATGAGCGCACACATCGGCATTCGGCGCTTCGTGACGCAATGCCTTTAACAATCGAATGATGCCGTGGTCATGTTCGGCCGACCCGAAGAACACCGGAACGATCAAATCCTTGGCCAGATCACGTTCAAGATTGTCATAGATTGTTTCTCTTGCCGGTGTCTGATCTTCAAGGATTTGTTCAAGCAGATTGTCGTCAAAATCGGCAAGTGCCTCGAGCAATCCATCCCGGACCTCGGCTTCGCGTTCTTTGGCGTTGGCGGGCAGAGTGATCAGTTTTGAAGGTTGTCCTTCCAGATATTGATAGGCCCGTTCGGAAACGACATCGACGAAACCGGTTATCGTATCGTCCGGCCCCTTGCCGTCGCGGATCGGAATTTCACGGAGCACAAGCGGACGCTCCGAAATTGATTGCAGCGCATCAAGGCTATCGCGCAGGCGAATGCCGCTATGATCGGTTTTATTGATGAAAATCAGATGCGGAATACGGTTGCGATCCAGAAATTTCAGGATCGGTGCGGCGATCATGGCGCGTGTCGGGTCGGGTTCGACAACCACGATGGCAACATCGCATATCATCGCAGCTTCACGGGAATCCTGTGCAAAATCAACCGAGCCGGGACAATCGATAAAATGCCATTCCTCGTCAAGATACCGGGTTTGGGCAACCGTCATTTCGGTGCTCATTTGCCGTTCGCGTGCCTCGGCTGTTGCATCGCCGATTGTCGTGCCATCACGAACGGACCCCTTGCGATGTACTCGACCTGTCGCGGCAAGAAGGCTTTCAAACAGGCTGGTCTTGCCACTGGAATAGGGGCCGATTAACGCGGCACATCGCGGAACGTGACGGGGGCTAGCGAGGGGATTTGTGGCGTCTGCTTTGTCTTTTGGGTCTTTGGACGGGGGCATGGACATCTCCTTGATGCATCATGGGACGCATGGGGCCGGCCCGCACATGGAGATCTGTATTATCCCGCCTAAATAAGCGGTTTGCCAATTCCATGTGCTTTCTGCAAATGATGCAGCCGGTCAGGACGTTGCGCGCGCCCGGTTTTTCCGGGTCTGTGTGGTGCGGGTGTCCGGTCTGCGTTGGCACAGAAGGCAACAGGGTACGGGTGCCGGAAGGGAATGCAATTGCATGCGTCATTCCGGATTGGCGTGTTTCTGCCAATGCGGAGCCGGACAATCTTCAGGATAGATCATTATTGGCTATATCGCTATCAAGGGTTTGCGGGTTCATATGCCCCTTTTTGACCATAATTCGCCCTCAAATGGCCCTATGCGACCTGTTTTCCTGCCCTATTCACAAGGCAGATTATGCATTGTCAGTCGAGGCAACGGCCAGAACCTTCTGTCCCCCCCTCAAACGTCTTCTGGCCCGTTCTTTCATCTTCCCCCGAAGAAAGAACAATCCCAGGCCCCGGCTGATCGGTCTCCCCAAGACCATGAAGACCCCGAAAATGGGGCGGGTAAATCCCGCCCCTTCTTTTTTCCCAAAGGGAACGGCTTTTCGCGGTTACAGTTCCAAACTTTATTTCGCCCCAATTTGCCCCTGAATGGTCATTACCGACCGGTTTTTGCGCCCCAATTCAAGGGCATATTCACAATTGTCAGATGCGGAAACGCCGGTGAGGCGCCCCTCCCTCGCTAATCACCGGGACCTTTAAAATCACTGTCCCCCGCAGTGATCTGCACCCCAAGGTCAAGGCACCGTATCTGACCGGTCTCCCCAAGACCATCTGTCCCCAAAAAGCGTGGGGCGGGCAAATCGCCCGCCGCGCGCTTTTTCTTTGTGGGGATGGCAAAGGCGATAAGCGTATCTGCCTAAAGGCTGAAGATCGGCGTTGGCGTTTCACGCCCGCGCACGGTGACCTCGCCGCGCGCCTGCCATGCGAACTCTTCCTGGCAGGACTTCACTGTATCCTCGGTTGCAAGGATGTAGCTTCCATATTGTTTGTTAAGCTGTTCAAGTCGGGCGGCGATATTGACGTTGTCGCCATGGACGGTGAATGTCAGCCGGTTTTCCGAGCCAATCGCACCTATTACGATATCCCCGGTATTGATGCCGCATCGGGTTCTAAGCTTTCCACCATGACAGAACGTGGTGTCGGCACAGAGCCGTGTGATATCAATTGCCGTGCGGACGGCGTTCAGCGCGTGATCGGGATCAGGTTTGACGGCGTTGAAGGTAATCAGCATGGCATCCCCCTGAAACTGGGTGATGACGCCGCCGTGTTTGTTGATCACGTTGCTGGTTGCCGCGAAATATTCATTGAGCATTGCGGCAAGTTCCTGCGGGCTCAGCTTTTCGGAAACGCCAGAAAACCCTTCGATATCGGTGAACATGATGGTGGCTTTGGCGGATTCGCCGTCGCCGGGTTTGATTTGCTGGTTTGCGTGGGTAATGCGGGCCGCGACCTCGGGCGAGATAAAGCGCGACAGCTCGCTTGCCGCGACTTCATCGGTAACGGCACGGGTAAAGGAACGTTGTGCGCGTGAAACCGCAGTCGCCAGCACGGCTGATACCAGAACAATGGCAATGATCTTGTCGATCTCGGCCCCGATCAGGATCGAATTGGATGTCAGATAGGTCACATAATCCCGTGTGACCATGCTTTCGCCCCGTTCGCTCCAGATCACATAAAACACCAGTATCAGCCAGCCAATCGCCGCCGTTGCCCCGGCCAGCAAAATATAACGCGGATCAAACCGCAGGGTGCGCAACGAGATGAAGATGAACACATAGATCATGGTCGGCGCTTTGAGATAGAAGCTTGCCGGTTGCATATACTGGATATGGAAGCTCCAGATCAGGACCATCAGCAAACCAATATCGGCAATGACTGACAGCGTCAGGAACCAGTTCGACAGGTTGCCGCGGTAGGACAGCGCCAGCCGGATAAAGGTAAACAGGAAATACAGCCCCAAAGCCCAGGGCACCGGATGAATTCCGGTATTCATGAATGTTTTGGGCGACACGGTGTAAAGGGTCGCAAAGATCGTCACCAGCAGCAGCTGCACCCAGCCGATCAGTTTTTCGCTGTCCTGCTGCTGACGGGCAATCGCATCGTGCACACGGTCCGGCAGACGATCCTGTGCCGGTTTGCCAAACAGGAATTGGCCAATATTGCTTTTCATGATTTCAACCCTGATCGTCAGACGCCATTGCGCGCAGATGCCATACTGCGCGGTTTATCTGTGACTGCCAAGCCGGGACCGATCACAGTTGTGCGTGCTAGAGGAAGGGGGTTCATCAAGGCAAAAAAAAGCCGGGCAACAAATGTGCCCGGCAAGTTTATCAGGGAGGCTTCACGTCTGGGAGACGTAGGACCCTTCTCAGGGCCCTGGGTAAGCCGGACAGGGCGTCCGGCTAAAGACCGACATAATCGGTCAGGGAGAAAACTCTGTACCGCGGTGCGGAGTGTTCCGCTGCGGTTCGAGGGAGAAGATAGCGTTTTTGACGATAATGACCACTGCCAAATTGCTTTTTCAGCCATGCATTTTCTGCATAAATATATGGGCGCGTTCAGAATGGCATCAACTTATTGATATTTATATATTTTCATGAGGGTGTTTCGCCGGTTTTCTGGCTAGATCACTGTTTGCGGCGATAATTCATTGTGCAGGAGCACAAAAAAAAGCCGGTAGCGGGGGAGCTACCGGCAAGATCAACAGGGAGGCTTACGTCTGGG
>JGI12574J12772_1000582_pt1 | contig 9155 bp, 8 predicted proteins | sample TtaePargueraPR_2_FD_12772 | JGI IMG/M metagenome (IMG submission 12772)
CCGCCAGCCCTCGCAGGATCGGCGACATCGTCGCCGCCGCCCTGCACCTGACTCACTTCGAATACAAATACCTACCCGAAAGTCGGTGAGATCACCTCAATAGACGCCGGATCAAGAGGCAGGATCAACTTTTAGTCGACACATCCGTGGTACTTGCTGAGGGCGGGACGTTGCCCAGTGGATTCACTCCGGTTCGAACCGACATTCCGCATGTCACCAACCTGCGCGGGCTGCGAGAGGTTCTGAATCTGGCACACGCCCGCTCCGGCATTCAGTCTGGGATCATCTCCCCCGGCCGGGCCATCGTCGCCGCAAGCCAGTACGCCGCAGCCAATCACTACGACGAGAAGAGCTTCAGCGATCGCCTCTCGTTCGAGCTTTCCCGCTGCCGTCGCAAGATTGGCATTCGACCCTTTGCAAGCACCATCACGATGACCAGCATCGACTCGGTCGCACGCTCACCCACACGGCCTCCCTGGGCAATTTACCCGCTGGCACCAGAGGTAGCTGCCAGCCTCATCGCAGACACAATGTTCTTCTTTGTTTCCATGTCCCCCGACGCAATCATTGACCGGCTAAGCAACGTGGGCGTGCAAGGAGAGTGGATGCAGCCGCTCGACGGCAACGAGAACTGGTCCGAACCGCTATTGCGCGTCGCGGCTACTACAGGTAACCGACTCTGGTTCACCTCGTTAAACCCGGAGGCCATCGCAGCCCTGATGCTGGAGTTCATCGACTTGCGCGCTTGGTGCAACAAGATAGCCCTCATGCTTAGCGGCTACGTTAATGTAGGCACTCGCCCATGGCCGTACTTTGCCAACGAACACAAGACCTGGTGCTGACCGGCATATTTGCCATCGAGCCGCTCGACCACCTCAAGCACGGACACCTCATCCGATCCGACGAGTCGGACATCAGCCGTCCGAGCGATCTTCACTTTTGGCCGGTCCACCACCTATCGTATCGGTCATGCAGAGTCGGACGTACGGCGAGATTCCTGGTTACCCACCCGGCTCAACGTTCGCTAACCGCAATCAGCTCGCAGCATCCGGGGTTCACCGGCCACTTCAGGCCGGCATCTGCGGAGGCGCAGATGGAGCCGAGTCCATCGTCGTGTCCGGTGGTTACGTCGACGACGTGGACTACGGCACCGAGATCTTGTACACGGGCCAGGGCGGCAACGACCCTAGAACCAAGCGTCAGATTGCGCATCAAGAGCTCACGCGTGGAAACCTGGGGCTCGCCAGGAGCCAGCTCGATGGCAACCCCGTCCGTGTAGTTCGTGGTGCGGGTGGAGATGAGGAGCACTCGCCCAGGACCGGTCTCCGATACGACGGTCTCTTCCGCGTTGTCGACCACTGGAGCGATATCGGAGCCGATAGATTTACCATCTGGCGCTTCCGCCTGGTCGCCCACGAAAGCACGGATCTACCCCCACCTCTCCCCCCATCAGATGTAGCCGGCGAGGTAACTCGGGTCGAAGCTACAATCCAGCGACTCGTGAGAAATACGACCGTAGCGGCGGAAGCGAAGCGCCTCTACGACTACAGATGTCAGATCTGCGGCGAGCAGCTGATGACGCCTGCCGGACCGTACGCGGAAGCCGCGCACATCAAACCACTCGGGAAGCCACACAACGGCCCCGACACGATCAGCAACGTCCTGTGTCTTTGCCCAAATCACCACGTCCTTTTCGACACGGGAGCACTGCAGATCGACCCGGAAGGACGAGTCGTAGACACAATAAATAGTGTTATCGTGGTCGATCTTCAACTCACCAAAAGTCATCCTATCAACTGGTCGCTAGTCGAGTACCATCGAAACATACACACGACCAACAAAAAAGCCAAACAATAGGATCCTGACCGAGTCCAGCTGGCCAGCCTTACATCGCCTTGATGATCGCTCCGGCCTACTCAACGTCGTCATCGGCGCTGTCCTGCATCCTGTGAACCGCCAGGGCGGAAGCCTGCGAGGCGGACTCGGCGGCCGCCTCGAAGTCGACCACCCTCGCTTAGGCCGCGTGGTCGTCTACCGTCAGGAAGCAGTCACTCTAGTATCAGCGGCAAAGACGCCCTGCCGGTGCTGGGCCAGGCTTCCGTACCATGGCTTGTCTGTGTAGACAATCACAGAGCTCAAGACACCGCCCGCTGCGCTGCGTCGTCCGGCAAGGACGCTTGGGCTAGCCGCTCGTTCGCGCTGGGCCTCACCCGACACGACGGGGTGCTTGGGGGCTACGGCACGAGCGCCTACGTTAGAGGTCAGGCTGGAGGGAGTCACTGGTGTACGAGGACGCAGCGCGGATGCGAGCTACCGAGGCGAAGCATCTAGCTGACGGCGGGCACCTGTGCGGCGCACTCTACCTTGCCGGCTACGTCATCGAGTGCAAGTTGAAGGATCTCCTCAACCGACTAGGCAAGCCGTTCCCTCGGTCCGGACCAGCGGGACACGACCTACGCGGGCTCTGGGACGCAGCGGGTCTCCGCCAGGGAGACCTAGGCGGTCACAAGCGCGCCTTTCTCGACTACTGGAGCACAAGCATCAGATATACCTGTGTAGTGGACTCACCACACGCAGCGAGAGACTTACTCAAGGGAGCAACCGAGCTGGCTGGCATAGTGTCGCGCCGGATCAGGTATGCTCGCTCGCCTCGCCGCAGCGGAAGGAAGTCATGAACCCGGAGCAGTCTGACGCGGATGCCGTCAAGCGGACGCTAGAAGAAAACGGGCACCGCCATGATATGGCCGACCTTCGAATCCACCTTGCGCGCGGCACGGAAGATGGCTGGCGAGTTCGAATCGTTAGCGATTCACTAACAGGGCTTCCGGACGTCGAGAGGCGCAAGCTTCTACTCGCGGGTTTAGAGAATAGTATCGAGGCAGCAGAACTCCTTACATCAGCTGAAGAGGAGTGGTACGGTCCTCCGCCACGGGTGGTTGATGGCAACATTCCCATCTGGTCCGATGCTCTCCGCCAATCTTCGATACTGCCCCTCCTTTTCGCGACTGATCTAGACCAAGATATTAGTCCCCCCACCGTCATCACGTTTTACAGCCTGCGCGGCGGTGTGGGACGAACAACCGCATTGGCCGCCGCCGCCCGCATACTGGCATCACGGGGACGGCGCGTACTTTGCATTGATATGGATTTTGAAGCGCCAGGGTTACATCATCTCCTGCGCCTGCCAGAACCGGATCCAGATCAGGGGGCCCTCCCCTTGATATTGGCCCTAGAGCGCGGAGAGGAGGTGGATATCAGGGACCATGTACAGCGGGTTGGTGACGCCGAAGAGCTTTACTGCCTTCCCTCAGGTCGTCTAGGAATCGACTATGCGCAACGTCTGCGATTGCTAGAGCCAGAGAATTGGTACCTCGAGGACGACAACCCACTACACGCTCTCTTCAATCTGGCATCCACATCGTCTATCCAGCCGGAACTCGTCCTTGTAGACTCTCGCACCGGAATATCGCCAATCAGCGCGCCGCTACTCTTTGACATCTCCGACCTTGCAGTCGTTTGCTTCTTCCCGCACCCGCAGGCACACTTGGGCACCGAGTTGCTGGTAAGGTCGCTTTTGGCAGCTAAGACCAGGCGCTCAGATAGCGAGCGCACGATTTCCCCGGAACCAAGATTCCTTGTATCACCTGTTCCACCGGGACCATCTTCCTCGCGCGTGCGAGAACGTGCCCTTACCTGGATTGAAGGCTGGCTCAGTGAAGCTGCTGACCGGCGCTCCCCTGATGTCGGCGCTCTGCAAGCTGACGAGTTGACTCACAGTGTGAGTTATTCTGCCGACACAGCATTCAGGGACTTTATGGAGATTTCGCCCGCGATAGACGAGGCGTACGGTCCAGTAGCCGACTGGCTTGAGCAACTTTTGCCACAGTCTGCGCCTCAAGGCATGACGCGCCTGGGCAGCAAGCGCGAAGCGCTTGACGAGCTGAATTTCTCTCGCGGTCAGGCGGAAGTTCACGAGAACCTACTCGATGACTTCGTAAAGACCCGTGTTGCCATACAGGCTTCAGATCCGCAGTACCCTCTCGTGGTTGGGCGAAAGGGAACCGGAAAGACAGCTGTCTTCCGATGGCTTCTAGATCGCCCAGGCGGCGACCCGCCAGTCGTGGTGATGTGTCCCAATACGTTTCGAAGTAGGTTCCCATGGGTACTCGGAGCCGAAGGGTTCGCTGCTGTCGATTATGCGTTAAGTACGCGGCGGGCGAGCTGGTCCCGGTTCTGGGCATGCTATACAGCCCTAGCAGCTTTTCTGACCCTCCCTAGACAGCGGGCCACTTATCCGCCAGAACGATTCAACCTCAATCTGGATGGACTTGACCGTCCAGAGGACAGCGACGAGTTGTTCATCGTCGAGACCGTCATTAGAATGATGGAGGACTCGCAGTCGGGCCTACTTGCTGCCCGATGGCTTCGAAAGCTTGACGGAAGCCTGTCAGCGCCGAAATTCCTCTTGTTTGATGGCTTGGATACCGGGTTCGGCAACGATGCGGCTAGTCGAAGCCGAAGGACGGAGGCAGTAGCTGGCCTATTTGCGTTCCTTACCGAAGCCGAGAGTCGGCTGGAAAACCTGTCATTCAAAGTCTTGCTACGCTTGGATATCTGGCAGCAGCTGCAATTCGAGAACAAGAGCCACCTTTTCGGGCGCTACGTGCAGCTCAGGTGGAGGGACCAGGCGGATTACTTCAAGACAGTCCTAAAGCAAGCAGCCCGGAGCGGAGCCTTCCAGACAATTCTTGCCGAGATTGGAATCGGCTCCGACGTGGACTCTTGGCGAACTGAGGAAGTCTTTCAGGCTTGGAACGTCTTGATCGGCGAGCGGATGAAGGGATCCAAGACCACGTTTACACGGAACTGGGTATGGAATAGACTTGCAGACGGCCAGGGTGACCATAGCCCTCGGACCCTATCTCAGTTGTTTGCCACCGCAGTAGAGCGGGAGAGGCGGGAACGAGGCTCGTATGACCAGAGCGTCATTCGGCCACGCGCGCTGGTTCCTAGCCTAGAGCAGGTTAGCGTCGAAGCCGTTGGGGCGCTCAATGAAGAATTCCCAGAGCTCAAGGCAATGGTCGACGCTTTGGAGGTGGTCGGCCGTACGCCGCTCGAGCCCGGGGATATAGAGGCGGTTAACCCGGAGGCACTTGAGCAGCTGGATCTCGCGCTAGAGGTGGGGCTGATCGCAGTGCATGAGGGAACACAGGAGGAAGTACGGCGGTTCCGGGTGCCAGACCTTTATCGGCATGCACTAAGGATGACCCGACGCGGCCAAGCATAGTCGGTCGATACATCTATTCCTTATGCGCGAGATTCAACAGGAGATTGTCTCACGACACGTTGACTGACACGCACGGGAATCTGCATCCTGACCCGTTCGCTAGTCGTCATTTGCGTGCACTCGTTCTCCACAAATGCATTTATATTTGTCTTGACCACTGCCGCAATTAACGCTTGTCGCTGCTGAAATGAGGTCGGATTCGGCAGGCGCTGCTCCAGGTGGTTACCAGGATAGGATCGCCCAACGGACCTGGGACTGAGGCGTCGGCCGAGCATGGCCATCAGAGTTCGAACTCCGGCTCAGCTTCGTCGTCGCCGTCGGGCAGTAGCCACCGGTCGCTGGGCTCGACGTACGTGCCCTTGCCCTGGTGACGGCGGACCAGCCGGCGTGCCTCCAGCCGTACGAGGACCATCTTGATGGTCGTGGCGCCGACCTTGTAGCGCTTGCTCATCTCGGCGATCGAGAGCAGCTTCTCCCCTGGCTTGAGCCGCCCGCTGACGATCGCGGCGGCGTAGGCGTCCGAAATGCGGACATAGTCGGGCTGCGTAGGCATTTGGAGTCTCCTTGCACGGCAACCCGATTCGATCACGAGACACGTGACCACGACAAGGATTCGTTGACATAGGCGGCCTAGCCGCCTATGTTTTGACGCGAGCACTCCTTGCACGGCAGCTTGGGGCGCTCACCTCCGGTCGGGGCGTGTAGCGAGTCATGCCGTTGGACGTCCCGGCCCCGAAGGTTTGCCCTGGTCGCCGTACTGCCAAGGAGGGCTGCGGCGATTGGGGTGGGGTGGCCCCGCCGGGATCGGCAAGCGGCAGGGCCACCCCCGTCCAGGCACACCCACGACACCGCCTGAACGGCACCAGCAGCGAAAACGGGGAGGAACACGTGATGCGAGAGCTCTGGCGGCGCTGGCGACTGCGCTGGCAACGCCGCAAGATGGCCACCACCCCGCCACGTGACTGGCCGGAGGGCGGCGGCGTCTACCGCATACCCGCTGGTCGCAGCCGCAACCAGCGACCCACCGCGTACCGACCGATCCACCCTTGGCAGATCCGCAGCCACCGCTTCCCGACGGCCCCCCGGCGCGGCGGCGGCCGGGGCCTTGACCCCGGCGAAGTCACCGCCTTCCTCGAAAGGATCGCCCACGACCTCGGCATCGTCTACGCCGAACTCGACCGCACCTACGAGCAGAACGACCGCATCAAGGATGCACTCCGCCGCTGGCAGACCAGCCAGGCCCGCGCCACACAGACCACCATGCACCTACCCACCTGGACCGGCACCAGCGCCACCACCCGGTACGCGGGGCAGTCGTGACCGAGCCGCCCCCGCACCCCGTCACCGTCGTCACCTGCCCCGGATGCCACGGCAGCGGGCACGCCACCAACGACAACGCCGAAAGCCCAGTCCGAACGTGTGGCCGCTGCGGCGGAGCCGGCAAACACCGCGCCCAGCTCGTCCTCACCGCCGTCAACATCGACACTGGGGCGATCGCCTCCGCCAACGTGCTGCCCGGCATCACCGCCGCCGCACCGACCGACGACGCCCCGTACTGGTTCCTGAACCTGCTACCGGTCATCTGCGACCTGGCCCGCCAGGTCGACGCCGCCGACCTCCACGACCCGCGAATACCCGGCCGGCCGATCCTCGCCCCCGAGATGCGGCTCGCCAGACAGTGGCAGCCCGACCTGCCCGTCGACCAGCGGTACGTCCTCGAAGCCGAAACGATCGCCGCCCAAGCCCACGACCCGTGGCGGATCTGGTACGGCCGCAGCACCCCCGAACTGCCCACCGACCCCGCCCACCGGCTCGCCACCCTCGGCGAACTCGCCGAACTGCTCTGCCTCGACCTGGTCGTCGAAGCCCGCCGCAGCCCACACGACCCCGACAGCGGCCGCTTCCACTGGGACGTCCGCTTCGAACTGCCCGGCAGCCCCGTCCCCACCGACACCGGCCGCTACGACAGCTTCACCGACGCCGCCGCCCGCGTCGACGTCGCCCAAGCCTGCTACGCACTGGTCGACCGCAGCCGACACGCCCCCGCCCACTACGTCACCCCACGCCCCGCCAGCCGCATCAGCCTCCGTCCACCACCCGTCGACCCGGACCAGCTCGAACGCCGAATCGTCGCCGACTGCCTCGCAGCGCAACTCACCGACGGGCCGGCCCCCGGCGCACAGGCCATCTGGCGCAACGGCCGCTGGTGGCACACCACCCTGCGCGCCAACACCGACGCCGACACCGACTCTGGCGCTGGCTCCGCCTCCGGCGGGCGGCTGGTCCGCACCTGGCAGGCGCCCCCACCGACCTGGCAGGGCCCGCCCATCCCGTACCGGCGCTGCCCCGACTGCGCCCACTGGCCAAGCTGGGAAAACTGCGACTGCGCCCGGATCAACGGCTGCGCCACCTGCGGCGGCACCCACCGCATCTACCATGGTGCGACCGTCACCATCTCCGTCGGTCGCCGCCAGGTCCGCCACCTCAACTGGCCACCCCCGGGCGGTACCTCGCCAACCCCACCGCCCTGGATCGGCTACCACCCCAACGGCAAGGTGATCCACCAACTCCCGCCGGAATACCAGCTCACCCACCAGCTGACCGCGCTCGGCCTCGACCCGACCGAGTTGACCACCCTCGACGGGCTGACGAAGTTCCTCCGCGACAATGAACTGCTGCACGGCTACGCCACCGTGCAGCAGAGCGGCGGGGACCCGATCACCGCCTACCTGGAGGACGTCACCAAGGGGCACCCCGGCGGCCGAATTCTGCTGCACGCCACCCCACCGAAGGTGCCCACCCTGGCCACCGTGATGACACTGGCGTACGCCCTCGGCCTGGCCCTGGTCGTCAGCGTCGCCGACCACCGTCACAACGACGGCATGCCGTACCAGGTCCAGGGCCTGCGCTGGGGAGTCCGCCTCGCCCCACCCGACACCACCAGCCCACTCGGCCGCTGGTACCCCGGGGCGTACGAGCTCAGCCTGCCGAAAGCGATCGCCCAAGCCCTGGAGTACGTCCGCCACGCGAGCAACGCGATCCTGCCGACCGACCCGTCGACCCCGATCCCCGCACCGACCAACCTCGACGCAAGCTCGGGTGGCGCCGGCGGCGACACCGCCGACCCGGTGCCGGCGCTCACCGCACTCGCCACCCACCACCCCGGCACCGTCGTCACCGCCGTGCTCGCCCCACAGCGGTACGACGTACACCTGCCCGACGGCCCGCACCACACGACGCTGATCGCCACCGCCGACACCCTCACCGCAGCGGTTACCGCTGCGACGTCCACGACACCGCCAGACCCGAACACCAGCAGCGAAGCAATGGGGAGGAACACGTGATGCGAGAGCTTTGGCGACGCTGGCGGCTGCGCCGACAACGCCGCACCATGGCCGGCACACCACCACGTGACTGGCCCAACGGCAGCGGCGTCTACCGCGTACCCGCCGATGGTCGCAGCCGCAACCAGCGGCCCGCCGCGTACCGGCCGATCCGGCCCTGGCAGATCCGCGCCCACCGCTTCCCGACCGTCGCCCGCAAGGCGCACGGGCCCGGCCTGGACCCCGGCGAAGTCGCCGCCTTCCTCGAACGGGTCGCCCACGACCTCGGCGTCGTCTACGCCGAACTTGACCGCACCTACGAGCAGAACGACCGGATCAAGGACGCGCTCCGACGGTGGCAGACCAGCCAGGCACGCGCCGCGCAGGCCGCCGTCAACCTGCCCGCCTGGATCGGCGCCGGCACCCCCACCAGGTACGCGGGGCAGTCGTGACCCACGACCCGACCCCGCACCACACAGTCACCGTCGTCAGCTGCCCCCGCTGCGACGGCAGCCCCGCCGCAGCGTGCCCGCGCTGCGGCGGGG